>Ga0247829_10000256_pt1 | contig 18436 bp, 13 predicted proteins | sample 12C_Control_Day4_FD_207765 | JGI IMG/M metagenome (GOLD analysis project Ga0247829, IMG submission 207765) | Soil microbial communities from agricultural site in Penn Yan, New York, United States - 12C_Control_Day4 | ecosystem: Environmental > Terrestrial > Soil > Agricultural land | place... | reverse complement strand
GCTCGAGGGAAGCGGTGCACCGCCGGAAGCCGCGGCCTCGGGCGCGGGCTTAGGCTCGGCGGGTTTGGTGGGATGTTCACCGGGCTTTGCGCCTGGCACCTGACCTGCTGCATCATTGAAATATTTGAAGAATTCGGAGTCAGGGGTCAGCAGAAGCCGGGTATCGCCGGCCTGAAGGGCGGTTTCGTAGGCCTGCATCGAGCGATAGAAGCCGAAGAACTCAGGGTCCTGGTTGAAGGCCTCGGCATAGATGCGGTTCCGCTCGGCATCGCCGTCGCCTCGGGTGCGCTCCGACTCGCCGGTGGCGTCGGCCTTGATCACCGTCACCTGACGGTCGGCGGTGGCGCGGATGCGGCGTGCGGCGCCCTCGCCTTCGGCGCGCCACTCGGCGGCCTCGCGCTGGCGCTCGGTCTGCATCCGCCGGTAGATCGCCTGCATATTGGCCTCGGGCAGATCGACGCGCTTGATCCGGACGTCGACGATCTCAACGCCCAACTCGCTCGCTTCCTTGTTCACCTGGCTCAGGATGGTGCGCATCAGCGCCTCGCGCTTGTCGCGCACCACGGCCTGGAAGGTCGCGCCGCCGAGCACGCGCCGGAGCGAAGCTTCAAGGATGGCGCCGATCCGCGAATTGGCGATGCGCTCGTCGCGCACGCTCTGGAAGAACATAAGCGGGTCGGTGATGCGGTAGCGCGCAAAGGCGTCGACCACGAGCCGCTTCTTGTCGGAGGCGATCACCTCCTGCGCCGCGGTGTCGATGTCGAGAATGCGCTTGTCGAAATATTCGACGTTCTGGATGAACGGGATCTTGTAGTGGAGCCCGGGGTCCTTGATCTCGCGCTTCGGCTTGCCGAACTCGAGCACCAGCGCCTGCTGGGTCTGGTAGACCGTGAACAACGTGAGATAGGCCACGACCGCGGCAATGCCGAGGATGATCAGGCCGGCGGTGAGAGCGGTGCGGTTCATTGCTGGCTCTCCTCGGCCGGGGCCTGAGCCGGAGCCTTCTTGGTGAACTCTGACAGCGGCAGATAGGGCACCACGCCAGATCCGGCCTTTTCGTCAACGATCACCTTGTCGGTGTCGCCGAGCACACGCTCCATGGTCTCGAGGAACATGCGCTGGCGGGTCACGTCGGGCGCGAGCTTGTATTGCTGATAAATCTTGAGGAAGCGGTCGGCCTCACCCTTGGATTCGGCCACCACCTTGTCGCGATAGCCTTGCGCCGCCTGAAGGATGCGCTCTGCCTCACCCTTGGCTTCCGGGATGATGCGGTTGGCGTAGGCCTGCGCCTCGTTCTGCAGACGCTCCTGGTCGGCTCTTGCCGCCTGGACGTCGCGGAAGGCGTCGATGACTTGCGCCGGCGGATCGACCTTCTGGAGCTGCACCTGGGTGACCTGGACGCCGGCGTTGTAGGAATCGAGGACCTTCTGCATGAGCGCCTGCACCGATGCTTCGGTCTTGGCGCGCGCCTCGGTGAGGATCGGCTCGATGTCGCTCTGGCCGACGATCTCGCGCATGGCGCTCTCGGCGACATCCTTCACCGTCATCTCAGGATCCTGGATATTGAACAGGAACTTCGGCGCGTCGCTGATGCGCCAGAACACGATGAAATCGACATCGACGATGTTCTCGTCGGCGGTGAGCATCAGGCTCTCCTCGGGAACGTCGCGGACGGCACTCGCCGTCTCGCGGTTCTCCGCGGTGCCACGCATGCCAACCTCAATGCGGTTGATGCGGGTCACCTTCGGCAGCTCAACCACCTCGATCGGATAGGGCCAGCGGAAGTTGAGGCCGGGCGGCAGGAGCCGCACGAACTCGCCGAAGCGGAGGACCACGCCGAGTTCTTCAGGATTTACGCGCACGGTGAAGCCAAAGAAGCCGACAAGGGCCACGAGCGCCGCGGCGATCATCACCGCGGCAGGGCCGCCCATGCGGCCGCTCGGCATGGCCTGCCGGATGCGGTCCTGGCCTCTGCGTAGAATTTCCTCAAGGTCAGGCTGTTGGCCTGGGCTGCCCGGCCGTGGGCCCCAAGGCCCGCCGGACCCGCCCTTCCAACCGCCGCCGCCGCTCTGATTGCTCCAAGGCATGGTGAAATCGTTCCTGTTGTCCGCTGAGGGATGGCGCCTGATCGCGGACCCGCGTCAGCGCTGGCAACGCACGACTAACAGCAGGAAGATGGCAGCCATGCGTCAAGGTTCCTGAGGGGTTATAGGCTAGGTGGCAAGGAAAGCGCAATGAGCCCTAAGGAGGAGACCTAAGCGCGTTCCAGAAGCACAAAACTGAAGGGGAATTTGTCGTTCGGCCCCGGCTCGTGCCTCTCGCGGGAGAGCTCGCGCCAATCCTTCAGGTTGAAGTTCTTGAACCAGGTATCGGCGTCAGGGGTGGCGTGGACCTCGGTGAGGTAGATGCGCTTCGCCAAAGGCATGACGGCCCGGAACAATTCATCACCGCCGATCACCATGATCTCGTCGACGCCGGCCTCCTTCGCGGCGCGGCGCGCATGCGCCAATCCCTCCTCGAGGCTCCCCACAACGATGGCGCCGGGCGCCACGAGACCGGGATCGCGCGACAGCACGATGTTGAGCCGGTGATCGAGCACGCGGGGAAGGGACTGGAAGGTCCGGCGGCCCATGATGATGGGCTTGCCAAGCGTGACCTTGCGGAACTGCTTCAGGTCGGTCGACAGGCGCCAGGGAAGCTCGCCGCCAATGCCAATGGCGCCGTTCTCGGCACGCGCGACGACGAGCGCAATGAGCGGCTCGCGGCTTGCCGGCCTTGTCTCACCGCTCACACGGCCACCTTGGCGTGGATGGCGGGATGCGGGTCATAGCCGACGAGCTTGAAATCCTCATAGACGAAGTCGAACAGAGAACGCACCTCGGGATTGAGCTCCATGCGCGGGAGCGCGCGGGGCTTTCGTTTCAATTGCTCGTCGGCCTGGTCGAGATGGTTGAGATAGAGATGCACATCGCCGAAGGTGTGCACGAACTCGCCAGGCGCAAGTCCGGTCACCTGCGCCATCATCAGGGTGAGGAGGGCATAGGAGGCGATGTTGAATGGAACGCCGAGGAACATATCGGCAGAGCGCTGATAGAGCTGGCAGGAAAGCTTGCCGTCAGCCACATAGAATTGGAACAGGCAGTGGCAGGGCGGCAGCGCCATCTTGTCGAGCTCGCCAACGTTCCAGGCGCCGACGATGTGCCTCCGCGAATCGGGGTCGCGCTTCAGCCGCTCCACAAGCTGCGCGATCTGGTCGATATGGCGGCCGTCAGGCGTGGGCCAGGAGCGCCATTGGCGGCCATAAACGGGCCCAAGCTCGCCCTTCTCGTCGGCCCATTCGTCCCAGATGGTGACACCATGCTCGTTGAGATAGCGCACATTGGTCGAACCTTGCAGGAACCAGAGCAGCTCATGAACGATCGATTTGACGTGCAGCTTCTTGGTGGTGACGAGCGGAAACCCGTCGGTCAGATCGAAGCGCATCTGCCGTCCGAACAGGCTCAAAGCACCGGTTCCGGTGCGGTCCCCTTTGCGGGTGCCGGTGTCGCGAATGGTGGCAAGAAGGTCGAGATATTGGCGCAAAGGCCTGATCCTTTTCCGTCTCGACGGGAGACCGGGCTAGGCACGATTCTCCCCCCGATATAGGCTCGGGCGAGCCATCCATCATCCCCAATCTTGAAGAGGGGCACCATCATGCGTCGATTCTTGTGGATCGTAATCCTCTCACTCTCCGCTGCAACTCTGCCGGCCGCCGCGGGCGCCGGCCGCCTCACCATCGAGGACGTTCGCGCCATGGCCTTCGACAAGGGCATCGCAACGATCAAGGAGATCGAGCTCGACGACGGCGTCTGGGAGGTCGAGGGGCGCGACGACAGCGGCCACAAGGTCGAGATGAAGGTGGACACGCGAAGCGGCGAGATCGTCAAGATGAGGCGCAACGACTAACGGCTAGTTTATCCCCACGCTGTTACGGCTTGAGCATGAACCTTTTTTTTGCCGCCATACCGGCTTATATAAAAGGTGCCGGCGCAAGCCGGATATGGCGATAAACAGGCTTCGTAATAAACCATTCGGACCCGGGGGCAGTACCCGGCGCCTCCACCATTCAGGGATTAGTGGTCAGAGATCAGAACCCGCCAGCCTCTGCTGTCTGATAACTGACTTCTGATCCCTGCTTATGGGGGCGAAACAGGCTCGACGAGGGTGTAAAGGTTGCGCTTTCGCTCGGCATGGTACCGCCGTAATCGGGCCAACCCTATAGTTGCCAATGACAACTATGCGGAGGCTCGTCTCGCTGCGTAGTCAGCGCGATAGCCTGAAAATGAAGTCCTAGCCGCTTCGCGGCGACTAGGCGCGGTCCGGAGGGCACCGGCCAACAGAAGCCCTCCACTTTAATTGGGCCCTACCTCAGGTCGCGGAGGGGCGACGAGGTCCATGGCAGACGACGAGATCCGATACGACCTTCTCACGCAGGACGCGTTGCGCGGCGTGATCAGGAGAGTGCTGACCCTCGTGCAGAGGAGCGGGCTCCCTGGGCAACACCACCTCTACATCGCCTTCGATACCGGCGCGGAAGGCGTGTCAGTGTCGAAGCGGCTCAAGGAGCAATATCCGGAGGAGATGACCATCGTCCTGCAGTACCAATTCTGGGACCTGCAGGTGTCGAACGACCGGTTCGAGGTCAAGCTTTCCTTCGGCAGCCTGCCAGAGAGGCTGGTGGTGCCGTTTCAGGCGGTGAAGGCGTTCTACGACCCCTCTGCCCAATTCGGCCTGCAATTCGGCAAGCCGGGCGCCGCCAACGATCTTGCCCGCCAGCATATGGCTTCGGCACTGCCCGACCTTATTGGCGATGTCGACGAATCGCTTCAGCAGCAGCGGCCGCCTGCCGAACCGCGCCAGGAGCCACCACCGTTGCCAAAGCCCGCTGCTGCTGAAACCACGCAAAGCGAGAGGCCGCGAGGCGGTGGTGCCGAGGTCGTCCAACTCGACCGTTTCCGCAAGAAGTGACCTTTCCCTGCGGGCTTCGCTCGCGTCTGCCCAAGCTTAATTCATATGCAAGACTGCCCAAAACTTGGGCGTGCGTGCACCCAACGTTTTGATAAGGTCACCGAGGTTGGGACGTCGGGGGCCTGCTTGGACCAGACGAGTGGCGCGAGGCGCATACTGAAAGAGGCAGGCATGGCTTCGCCTGCTCCTATCGAAGATTTCCTCATCGATCTGCACGAGCGGGTTTCAGGGGTGGTCGGCGGCAAGGTCGCCGACTACATCCCGCAGCTCGGCAAGGCCGATCCCGCCACCTTCGGCATCGCGCTCGCCACGGTCAACGGCGAGATCTACGCTACTGGCGACGCCAACCACCTCTTCACCATCCAATCGGTTTCGAAGCCCTTCATGTACGGCTACGCGCTCCAGCATTACGGGCGCGAGTATGTGCTCCACCATGTCGGCGTCGAGCCCACGGGGGAAGCTTTCAATTCGATCGTGCTCGACGAGGTCGCCAACCGGCCGTTCAACCCCATGGTCAATGCCGGCGCCATCGCCGTAGCCGCGCTGATGCCGGGCGACACGGCGGAAGAACGCATCGCCACGATGCTCAACCTGTTCTCCGATCTCGCCGGCCGCAGGCTCGAGATCGACGAGCAGGTGTTTCAATCCGAAAACGCGACTGGGCATCGCAATCGCGCCATCGCCTATATGATGCTGAACACCGGCATGATCGAGCGCGATCCAATCGAGGCGCTCGACCTCTACTTCCAGCAATGCTCCATCACCATCAATTGCCGCGATCTCGCCATGATGGCGGCGACGCTCGCCAATGACGGCGTTAATCCAGTGACCGGCGTTTCGGTGTTCGACCCGCATTATGTCCGCGACGTGCTCTCGGTGATGAACTCCTGCGGCATGTACAATTATGCCGGCCAGTGGTCCTACGAGGTCGGCATGCCGGCGAAGAGCGGCGTATCGGGCTGCATTATGGCGGTCATTCCCGGCCAGGTCGGCGTCGCAGTCTATTCGCCGCCGCTTGACGCGCAAGGCAACAGCGTGCGCGGCATCAAGGTCTGCCAGGACATTTCCAACGAGTTCGATTTGCACGCCTTCAACAACCGCACCAACGTGCGGAGCGTGATCCGGCGCATCTATCACGGAGACCGGGTGCGCTCGAGCCGCTTGCGCACCGCGCAGGAACGCAACACGCTCGATGCCGAAGGCGTCAAGATTGCCGTCGTCGAGGCGCAAGGGGCGCTGTTCTTCGGCTCGACCGAGAGGCTGCTCCGCCGCATCGCCGAGCTCAGCGAAACCGCCCGCTACATCGTCGTCGACTTCAAGCGCGTGCACCTCGCCGACAGCGCGGCCCGCAAGCTAATCTTTAAGCTCGCCCACGGCATGCGTGACGGCGAGACCGAGCTTCTCTTCGCCGAGCTCGCCAATGACGGGCCGCTCGCAACGGTGTCCCACGAGCTCGCCGCACATGAGGTGGACAGGCTGGTCCGCGTCTTCCGCGACGTCGATGCGGCCCTCGAATGGTGCGAGGACCAGTTGCTCGTGGAAATGCTCAAGATCGCTCCTGGCACCAAATTCGCCTTGGCCCAGCTCGATGTGTTCAAGGGCATGAGGTTGGAAGAATACAGGCTGCTGGAGACCATCGTTAGCCCGCTCATCTTCGACAAGGGCGAGATCATTATTCGCGAGGGCGACCAGGCAAAGCTCTTCTTCGTGCTGGCCCGCGGCAGCGTGAGCGTGCAGATCAAGGTGCCGACCCAGACCGGGGAGAAACGGCGGCGCGTCGCCTCCTTGGGGCCTGGTCTAACATTCGGCGAGATGGCGCTGTTCGACGGCGGCGCGCGATCGGCGGACGTGGTCGCCGACGAGAAGGTGATCTGCTACGGGCTCGCAGTCGAGCAGCTGAAGGAACTGGCTGTCGCGCATCCGAACATCATGGTGACCATTCTCTCCAACCTTACGCGCGACTTCTCCGAGCGCCTGCGTCACGCCAACGAGGCGATCCGGTCGCTAGAGTAATCAGATGGATTCGGCCGGCGCCGGAAGCGATTTCGGGCCGGTGGCCGGCTCAAGCGGCACGTTAAGCTCGACATAGAGGCCGGTCGCCCTGAAATCGACTTTGGTGTCGCCGCCGAGATTGTGGCGGACGCCCTTGTCGATGAGCTGCATGCCAAAGCCGTTGCTCCGCTTCAATGCCACGCCGGCCCCGCGCTCCTCCCAGGTCAGCAGCAATCGGTTCCGCGACGTCTTCCAGGCGACGCTGAGCTGACCGGCGGGCGCCGATAGCGCGCCGTACTTCACGGCGTTGGTGGCAAGCTCATGCAGGGTCATGGCGAGGATCGAAGTGCATTGTGGGGGAAGCAGCACATCGGGTCCCTTGATCTGGATCCTTGGCCCGCCCTCACGCTGATAGGGCTCGAGCTCGCGCTCCACCATGGCCTTGAGGCTCGCGCCAGACCATTGCGCCTCGAGCAGGAGATCGTGGGCGCGATGCAGCGCGCGCAGACGCTCGGACAAGGTCTGGGCCATTGCCTGGGCGGGACGGTTGGTGGCCTGGCGCAAGCTCGCCTGTACCAACGACTGCACGATGGCGAGTACGTTCTTGACCCGGTGGTTGAGCTCGCCGACCAGCATGGTCTGACGCTGCGCCGCGCGCCTCCGCTCGGTCACGTCGCGGAAGATCAGCACGGCGCCGGCAAGCGAGCCGTCGAAGCCGAGAATCGGGGCGCCGGAATCTTCGATGGGCAACTCCTTGTCGTCGCGCGTGAGGAGCAGAGCGCCGGATTCAAGCCTGGTGGTGGCACGTTCGCGTAAGGCGCGAAGCGCAGGATCGTCGAGCGGCTTGCGGCTCTTCTCGTCGATGACGCGGAACACCTCCCAGATCGGCTTGCCGCGGGCGTCTGAGAGCGGCCAGCCGGTGAGTTGCTCGGCAACCTTGTTGAGCAGAAGCACGCTTCCCGACGGGTCGGTGGCGATCACGCCCTCACTGATGCTGCCGACGGTGGTGCTTAGCCATTCCCTCTGACCCCTGAGCTCGATCAGCGCCTCGTTGCGGGCTCTATCTGACCGGCGCACGGCGTCGATCGTGGTCCAGGTGAACGCCGCGAGCACGATGATGCTCGATACCGCGAAAATGGCGAGCGTGGCGGCGCTATCGTAGTAGCTGGCGGTTTCCGCCTGACGGGCGAACCAGCCGATGACGAGCGGCAGCACGAGGATGCCCGGAAGGAGCCGACGCAACATCTCTCCGGCCGGCGACTTCTCGATGACGGCGGCGGCGACCCCCTCCTCCGGCGAAGCCGCCAGCAGCCCGATGGCGAGGAGCAGCACGCTCAACAGCCCGTAGGCAGACATGGAGGTGAAGGGGAACGGGAAGTCGGCGGTGGAGACCCCATAGGCATTGCCGGTGAGCACGATCAGCACCTGCGCCAGCATGGCAATGGCCAGCACCTGGCTGATGGCGGAGCCGAGCCTATTCCCCTTAGCGCAGAGCAGCGCGAGGCCGAACATGATCAGCGATCCGGCGATGCCCGGCGCCATGCGGGTCGAAATCTCTGCCGGCACCGTCGCAGTGCCGAGAAGCACCCGATCGATGCCAAGGTCGAAGCGAAACATGTCCTGGGCCACGGTGGCCGTGCCGAACAGCACGAGCGCGAAGCCGATCAGCCAGGCGATCGGCCTCAGGCGCCTGTGGGTCAGGCAAAGGAGCCCGATCCCCGCGGCAAATACGCTGGCACCAGCATTCGGCGCCATGCTGTGAAGGTTGGGAAACAGCGGATCGAACGGAGAGAGGTCGAAATACCAACTGGCAAGCACCAGCGCGCCCAAAGCGCAAACCACGAGCGCACATAGGCGCGCCAGGCCGAGCGCGATCCTTGCGGCGCGCGGTACCGGCAAAGCCATCCTTACTGGAACCTCAATCACTCGCCTTCCTCACCCAGGCGAAGTTGGGCGCTCCTCGGCAGAAGGCCCTAAAAATCAGCAGCAATGGACGCGTTCTCCCACCCTGTCGCGATGTTATAGCCTAGCCAAGGTCGAGCCGATAGGTCATGCAGACGTGTGACCCTGGCTTGTCGAATTGCCGCCGAAACGGAGACGTAAGTATGGCCGTAAGCAAGAACACTCCTCACAGTCCACAGGCTGCAACCCCAACGCGCACGGAGTCCGACTCTTTCGGCCCCATCGACGTTGTCGCAGACCGCTATTGGGGAGCGCAGACCGAGCGCTCCCGCCGGAATTTCAGGATCGGCGAGGAGAAAATGCCGCAGCCGCTCGTCAGAGCTTTGGCGATGATCAAGAAGGCCGCGGCCCTTGCCAATGTCGAGCTCGGACTGATCGACAAGCCCCTCGCCAAGGCTATCGTAGCGGCAGCCGACGAGGTGATCGAAGGCAAGCACGATACGCATTTTCCGCTGCTCGTGTGGCAGACCGGCTCGGGCACGCAATCGAACATGAACCTGAACGAGGTGATCGCCAACAGGGCGAGCGAGCTCCTCGGCGGCAAGCTCGGCGCGAAGCATCCGATCCATCCCAACGATCACGTCAATCTCGGCCAGTCTTCCAACGACACCTTTCCCACCGCCATGCACATCGCGGCGGGGCTCGAGCTCGCTTACCGGCTCAACCCGGCGCTGGCGAAGCTCGATCAGGCGCTGAAGGACAAGGCAGAGGCGTTCCAGGACATTCTCAAGATCGGCCGCACCCATTTGCAGGACGCGACACCGCTGACCCTCGGCCAGGAGTTCGGGGGCTATTCGGCGCAAGTTGCGCACGGCATGGAGCGGATCAAGCGGGCGCTCTATGGGCTTTATCAGCTCGCCCAAGGCGGCACAGCGGTGGGCACCGGGCTGAACGCCCATCTGGAGTTTGCCGAGCTGTTCGCTGCCAAGATCGCCGAGATGACCAAGCTGCCCTTCGTCACCGCGCCGAACAAGTTCGAGGCCCTGGCGAGCCACGACGCCTATGTGTTCGCGCACGGCGCGCTCACCACGGTCGCCGTCTCGCTGTTCAAAATCGCGAACGACATTCGCCTGCTTGGCTCGGGGCCACGCTCTGGCTTCGGCGAGCTTCTCCTGCCGGAGAACGAGCCAGGCTCCTCAATCATGCCGGGCAAGGTGAACCCCACCCAATGCGAGGCGGTGACCATGGTCGCGGCCCAAGTCATGGGCAACAACGCGACAATGTCCTTCGCCGGCAGCCAGGGTCATCTCGAGCTGAACGTGTTCAAACCGCTGATGGCCTACGCCATGCTCCAATCAATCAGGCTGCTCAGCGACGCGTCCGAGAGTTTCACCGACAATTGCATCGTCGGCATCGAGGCCAATCGTGCGCGTATCAAGGAGCATCTCGACCGCTCGCTGATGCTGGTGACCGCGCTCGCCCCGCATATCGGCTACGACAAGGCCTCCCAGATCGCCAAGGCGGCGCACAAGCACGGCACCACTTTGCGTGAGGAGGCGGTGAAGCTCGGCGCCATTAGCGAAGCCGATTTCGACCGGTTGGTGCGGCCTGAGGATATGGTTGGTCCAAAGGGGTGACCGCTGCGTCAATGACCAAATCGCGCCACAAGCGCTCGATCACAATCACCCGGCACCGCAGCAGCATTTCGCTCGAGGATGCGTTCTGGGAGGCTCTCGGCACGTTCGCAGAGGCTGACGGAAAATCCGTCGCCGATCTCGTCGGCGAGATCGACCGGCAGCGCGGTGGGACCGCCCGTTCAGGTGTGCGACCCTCCGATGCGACCCAGTCCGATACTAGTCTGTCGGCGGCGATCAGGCTTTATGTTCTGGAGCGCATGAGGGGGCACGATTAGCCGCCGCCAAAAATGCTGATACCCTTCTTCCAGTCGTCCGGCGCTGGCGGCGGCTTAGGCTGCCTGCGCTGTACAGGTGTCACGGGCGCAACGGGGGCAGCGATCTCTTCCTGCGCGGCGGCGGCCGGCTGCGGCCCGCTAGCCGGCGCGTCGGTGGGGGACGCTTGCGCTGGGCTTGCTTGGTCCTGACTCCACGGCAGCTGCTCGCCCTGTCTCGATGGTACTGCGCCAGGCGTCGCCGTGTTCGCCTCTAGATCAGCGGCGCGAGGAGCCTGCGCGGCAGCGGCTTTCTCGACTTCCGCCTTCTCAGCGGCAGCCTTCTCTGCGGCGAGGTTCTCAGCAGCAGCCTTCTCAGCGGCAAGTTTCTCAGCTGCGGCTTTTTCTGCCGCGGCTTTCTCTGCTCCGCGTCGCTCCGCGGCAGCTTTCACTGCCGCCCGCTTTTCAGCGGCGGCCTTCTCGTCGGCAGCCTTTTCGGCGGCGCGTTTCTCTACGGCGGCTTTCTCGGCGGCGGCCTTCTCTGCCGCACGTTGCTCGGCAGCAGCCTTCTCAGCTGCATGCTTCTCTGCCGCGCGTTGCTCCGCAGCGGCCTTTGCGGCGGCCGCCTTTTCAGCGGCGGCTTTTGCGGCGGCCGCCTTTTCAGCGGCGCGCTTCTCAGCCGCGGCCTTCTCAGCAGCGCGCTTCTCCGCCCATGCCTCTTCGGCAGCAGCCTTCTCGGCGGCACGTTTCTCCGCCGCGGCTTTCTCGGCCGCAAGCTTCTCGGCAGTACGCTGCTCGGCCGCTGCCTTCTCGGCAGCGCGTTTCTCAGCAGCGGCTTTCTCCGCGGCAGCCTTCTCGGCAGCGCGTTTCTTCGCCGCGGCCTGTTCGGCCGCACGTTTCTCCGCGGCAGCCTTCTCGGCAGCGATGCGCTTCACCTCTGCGGCCCGGTCGGCGGCACGCTTTTCGACCGCTTCCTTCTTGGCGGCGAGCGCCTCGGCGGTCACTTGCGCGACTGGATCGGAGTCGTCGGAGACGTCCGCTTCGGGGCCAACCGCCTCGGCTTCGGCCTCGGGTTGACCGCGCCCGCTCACGTCGAGCGTCTCGAGCCGCTCGACGTCGCCCTCCATGCGACGCACGGTGAGGAAGCCTTCCATCGGCGCCGTGTCGATCTGCGGCGCTATGGCGCCGGCGTCGCCGAGCGATCCGGCGAAGACGAGATTGACCGGAGGCATATCGGCGTCGCGGCTGTCCTTGAGGCGCATCGCCCATTCGCTGTCGAGCCTGAGGCTCGCAAGCTCCACATAGCCGTTGATGGTGGTCTCGGCGCCCTTGCCGGCAAGCGCTGCGGGATCGAGCTTGAGGGTGCCGTTCTTGATGCCGAAGGGAAGAGCGGTGGCGCTATACGCGTAGGTCCCCTTGGTCAGCGTGTCCTGCAGCGTCGTCATCCGCGCCGTGATCTGATCCTTGTCGAGCTTGAGCTTCTCAGACCGGTTAGCTTCGACCGCGACGCGCTTCAGCGGCTCGGGCGACAGGGCCTGCAAGGCGCCGGGATCGAGAAAGAGCGCGCCATCGCCGCTCAGTCCGGCGACGAGGCCAGGCGGGCTCAAGCCCTCGCCGGAAACATCCATAACGAAGGTGAATGGGCCCTTGGCGAGAACACGTCCGGCGATCGCCCGCGACAGCTGGTCCATCCTGCCGGTGGCAAGCTCGGCGTGCGCTTTCAGCTCGGCGCCGGTGCCCTTCGGCACAAGCGTTCCCGAGGCTGAGAAAGAGCCGCCAAACAGGCGCCCCTGCAAATCGATGACTGCGAGTCCCTGCTCACTCACATTGGCGATCAGCCTTGCGTCCTCAACCTTGAACGGCGCGCCAAGCGCAAGCGTGTTCGCCTCGATTCTGATCTCGCCGTCGGCGCTGCCGATCGCCTCGAGCGCAAAGCCGCGCGCCGGCCATACGTCGGAGGCGCTTTGATTGAGTGAGCCCAACAGAGTTTCGGTCGACGGCGTGCGTTGCCAAGCGACGAGCGAGCCAAGCAGCGCCGGCAGCGAGGCGAAGTCGGCCTTGGCTGCGAGATTGAATCGCGGCTGCTCGCCGCCGAGATCGAAATGAGCGCTGCCGGTTATGGGCACGCCGTCAACCTCGCCGGAGATAGAGGTGAGATCGATAACCGAAGCGGTCTTCGCCACTTCGGCGCTGAGATCGAGCGGCACGGCGGAGGCGCTTGGGCTAGCGCCAAGCCCGAACAGCGCGAGCGCCATGCCGGCATTGCGCCCCTTCGCCGAGGCCACGCCGGCCAGAGCCATGCCTTCCGGCTTGAGCGATCCTTCGCCGTCAAAGGCGAGCTGCATGGCGTCAGTCGCGAGTTCCGCGCGGCCGGTGACGCTCCGGCTCGGCACGCCTTGCGCCCGAAGCGTGAACTTGCCCCGTTCGGCGCCGGCAACTGCGAGCCTTTCAGACGCAAGACCAGGCATCAGCAGGCCGAGCAGCGCCTGCGGCCGCTCGCCTTTCACGCTGCCGTCGATATCGATCGAGGCATCGGCGAGGTTCGCTGGATCGCCGGCGGCCTTGGCAATGATGGCGACATCGGAGCCGCCCGCTTTGCCCTTCACTTCAATCGAGGCGCTGGTGGCGGCGCCATCCCGCGTCGCGGTAAGGCCTACATGCAGGTCGAGAGGCGCCAAGCTCGTAAGCTGCTTCGATTTGGTGACGCCCTCGCCGAGGCCGAGAAGCTCGGTCGTCACTTTGAGCCCGTCGGCGGTCATCGCCTGGATCGAGAGATCCGCTTGCCCGGCTGGCGCCGTGCTCAGGCGCGCGATGCTGCCATTGCCGTTGAGCGCGATGGCGCCAGGCGCGGCGAAGTCGAGGCGCTCAACGTCGAGGTTATCCTTGGCGAGGCTGAATCTCGCATCGAGCCGGCCTGGCGGAATGTTGGGGAGCAGGAGCTCGCCAACGCGCAAGGTGGCATGCACCTCGTCGTCGCGGAGCGCGCCGAGCAGGCTTTGATCGGAGGCGGGCGCGGTGCCTTGTGCCGCGGCGGGATCGGGCAGCCAGCTTTGCCAAGCCGCGCTCTCGCCCAGCACCTCCCGAAGATCGAGGCGGTCGCTGTCGAGGTTGAGATCGACCACGCGGTGCTCGCCGCCGCGATAGTGCAGAGCGCCGCTGAATTTTGTGCCGCTCAGCTCGCCGCTTGCGTCCTCGAGCTTGAGATCGCCGCCGCCGATGACGGTCTTGGCGGAGAAGGTGAAAGCGCCGACGGTCGCCTGACCTGACATGTCGCGGGCGCCGGCCGCCCAACGAACGAGCGTCTTGAGCTTGGAGCCGTCGAGCGTGACGGGGCCTTCGAACACCGGTCCGCGCTCGCCTTCAGCTAAGCGCCCGGAAGCCTCGATGCGATTTGAGCCCGGAAGGTCGGCCTGGAGGCGCTCGACGGTCACCGCGCCGTCCTTCGCCGCAACGACAAGGTCGATGCCGCCGACGAGATCGCCCCCTATGCTTGCCTGGTCGAGATCGATGGTCAGCGTGCCGTCTCCGACCGTGGCCGCTTCCTTCAATGCCCGCTCGGCGATGGCGCTCAGCACGCCCGCAGCAGAAATGTCGACCGGCGTATTGGCGGGCGCTCCGACTGTGAGCAGCGCGTCGACATCGACCCAGCTCGCGGCGAGTTCGCCTTCGGCCTTCGGCTGTGCGCCGAAGTCGAGCGCGAGCTTGCCCTTCATCATCTGCGAGCGGCCCTTGGAGTGAACGGCAATCTCGAAGACCGGAAGCTCGGCGCGGTCCGGCGTGGCGTTGAGCTTGCCCTTGAGCTCGAAGGCGGAAAGATGCGCTTCGGCGCCGGCACCCTGCTCGCCTGGCCGCAACGCGCCGTTGTCCTGCGTGCCGCCGGACTGGTCTTCGCCTTGTTGCGCGCCTTCGGCAGGAAGGGCGGAGGCGACGCGCATGATGACGGCGCCCTCGAAGCTCGGCTTCTCCTTGAAGCCGGTCACATCGCCTTCAAGCAGATAGGTGGTGTTGCGGTCCGGATCGCGCAGCGCGGTTTTGAGCCTGAACACACCATCCGGGTCGCTTGCGCTCGTCGAGAAGCGAAGCTCCTGCGGGCGGCCGGCAAAAATGTAGTTGGCCGAGACCTTGTAGGGCCCGGACAGCGATGCAGCGCTTCCCGCGCCGTACACATCCTCAAAGACGATCGCCGGAGCACCCGGACGCGTCACCTCTATGCGTCCGCCGCTCACGCTGATCTCGTCGAGTAGAACTTCCTTCGGCGCGAAAGGCAGCGCCTCCCCCGCCCTGCCGACATCGCTCCAATTGCCTGTGCCGTCCTCCTTGACCACAATGCGCAGCACCGGCTCGGCGATGGCGATCTTGCGAGTTTCGATGGCGCCGCGCAGGAGCGAGCCGATATTGAGCCAAGCCTCGATCGAGCGGACCTCGAGCAAGGGCTGCTCGAAGCTTCCCTTCTCATCGGCAACTTTGACGTCGTCGAAGCGAAGCTCTGGTGTCGGCAGAACCACCAGATGCACCTTGCCGCCGACTTTAACATCGCGGCCGAGAAGCTTGCTGGCCTGGGTTTCGAAGACTGGCCGGTAGTCGTTCCAGTCAATAAAGAGCGGCGCCGCGAAGAGCGCGCTCAGCACCAAAATCAGCACTGCCGTAAAGGCGAGCAGAAACGAGTTCACGGAAGTCTATGCCTTAGGCTCGATCGCGAGCAGTCGAGGGGATATGGCAAAGCCAAGGACTCTTCGGTCCAATCCGCCCACAAGTTCGATCATGGTAATGCAAAGATCTTACCAGGATTAAGGATATTCAACGGATCTAGCGCCTTTTTTATGGCAATCATCACGTCTACGCCGGCCCCATGCTCTTGGGCGAGGTAGCGGATCTTGCCTTGGCCTACGCCATGCTCGCCTGAGCAGGTGCCGTCCATGCGGAGCGCCCGCTCCACCAGCCGGTCGAGAAACCCCTGCACTTTCCGCCGCTCCTCGGCATTGCTCGCATCGAACAGCGGCATAACATGGAAATTACCGTCGCCGACATGGCCGACGATGGGGGCGAGCAGGCCAGTCTCCTCGATGTCGGCATGGGTCTCGCCGACGCAGGCCGCAAGCGCCGAGATCGGCACGCAGACGTCGGTGGTGACGACATCCGCGCCAGGAAGCAGTCCGCGCACCGCCCAATAGGCGTCGTGGCGCGCCTGCCAGAGCTTGGTGCGCTCCTCTGGGCGCTTGGCCCAGCGGAACTCCCCTCCCCCTTCGTTTGCCGCAATCTCGGCGAAGGTCTCGACCTGCTCGCGCGTACTCGCCGCCGTGCCGTGGAATTCGAGAAACAGCGTCGGCGCCTCGGCGATCGTCAGATGCGAATAGGCGTTGCACGCCCTGATCTGCACCGCGTCGGCAAGCTCGATGCGGGCGAGCGGAAGTCCCATCTGCATCGCGGCGATCGTGGCGTTGCAGGCGCCCTCGATGGTGGCGAAGGGACAGACGGCGGAAAGGACCGTGTCGGGGATGCCGTGCAGCTTCAGGGTCAGCTCGGTGATGATGCCGAGAGTTCCCTCCGAGCCGACCAGGAGACGGGTAAGGTCGTAGCCGCTCGCCGACTTCCGCGCGCGATTGCCGGTCTTGAGCAGCGTGCCATCTGCCAGCACCGCGGTGAGGCTCAGCACGTTGTCGCGCATAGTGCCGTAACGTACGGCATTGGTACCTGATGCCCGCGTTGCCGCCATGCCGCCAAGGCTCGCATCCGCACCAGGATCGATGGAGAAGAACAGTCCGAAGTCCCGCAGGTGCTCGTTTAGTGCCTTGCGTGTCACACCGGGCTCCACCACGCAGTCGAAATCTTCAGCGTGCACGGTCAGGATGCGGTTCATATAAGAGAGGTCGAGCGAAATGCCGCCGAAGGGCGCGTTGACCTGCCCCTCAAGCGAGGTACCGGTGCCGAAGGGAATGATCGGCGCGCGCGCCTCGGCGCAAAGCCTCACCAATTCGACCACCTCCTGCGTCGTCTCGGCGAAGACCACGGCGTCGGGCGGCTGGCAGGCGATCCAGGTGAGCGTATTGGCATGCTGCTCGCGGAGCGCAGTTCCGGCCGAGAAGCGATTGCCGAAGCGTGCCGAAAGCCGCGCAAGCAGGGCGCGCTTTGCCTCGGTCGAGGGCCGCTCGGGGGCTTCTGCCGCAACAATGCTCATGGCGGCAGTTTACCACCCCTGCGACTCACGGGAAGGTAAGCCTTAGGGCAAGAGACTGAGCCTCAAGAGCCGACGATATCGACTACGGCGGCGAAGTGAACGGTTGCGGCGGCAAGCACGAAGCCGTGCCAGATGGCGTTCTGAAAGGGCAACCGCTCCCAGAGGTGGAAGACCACGCCGACGGTATAGAGCACGCCGCCGAGCATGAGCAGGAAAGCCACGCGCTCCGGCACCGCCGACACGAGAGGATGCCAGGCCACGACCACCGCCCAGCCCTGCACCAGATAAAGCCCAGTGGTCACGCCTTCGAGATATCGCGGCGCGAAAAGCTTGATGGCGACGCCGACGGCCGCCATGGACCACACCACGGCAAGCAGGGTGAACCCCCACTTCGCGTCCATCTTCATCAGCGCGAACGGCGTATAGGTGCCGGCGATCATGATGAAGATCGCGGCGTGGTCGAGCCGGCGGAATACCGCCTTCACTTTTGGCCTGACGATGAGGTTATAGCCCGCAGAGCAGGTGAACATGGCGACAAGCGCCAAGCCGTAAATGGAGACGGCGACGATCCACAGCGCGGCCTGGGCATGGACGCCCATGATGAGCAGCGCCGTGAGGGCGATCAGGCTCGCAGTGACGCCGATCACGTGTATGCAGCCGTCAGCGATGCGCTCACGCAATGTGTACTGCGGAAAGTTCACGCCGGTCATGAGTTGAATCCTGCTTCAACGCCATCACAACAGAACATTGTGACGGAGAGCTTACCACTTGTTGTGGCAAGCGTGAGGCGCGAACGCCTTCGCGGCGCGGAGAAGCTCCGCGCCGCTGACAATAACTGCAATCGATGGAACCAGGTTCCGGAGGTCGCGAGGCTAGTTGCCGCAGACCTTGGAGCCGGAGGTGCAGACGTAAGGCACCACGACTCCGGTGAAACAGGTCGTGTAGGCCTTGTCCGTGACGAAGGTCCCGTAGATGACGTCCTTCGGCACGACGGGGCGCACCGACTTCCAGAACGGGTCTGGCTTCACTTTGTAGGCGCTCATGCTGACATATTTCCAACCCTTCTTGCGCCGAACCTCGAGCGCGCTCTCGGCCACAAGCCTCCGCGACATCGAAAGGGCTTCCTCCTTGCTTTCGGCGCTGTGCGTCGCCGAAATCACGTCACAACCGGCCGCCGCAGGCTGATACCCCCAAACCATGAAGGTGAGAGCGCCAAGCGCAGCAATCTTCGTAGCTCGAAGCATAGTGTCCCCCAATGAAGAAGAATCGACCCCGCGTTAGCTCCGTTTTAGCCAGCGGTGCGCGGCGCTGGCAACCAAACTCATCGCTCACAGCGTGCGGCGAAGCGCCCACGGTGCACAGAAGCCACAGTTCGGCTAGGGCTCAAGCTCTTGCCCTTTTTCCCGCAACCCCAATGTATAGTTTCAAAGCAATGTCAAAGATTCGCCTGAACGCCGCCGCAGCCGAGGATC
>Ga0247829_10000255_pt1 | contig 18445 bp, 15 predicted proteins | sample 12C_Control_Day4_FD_207765 | JGI IMG/M metagenome (GOLD analysis project Ga0247829, IMG submission 207765) | Soil microbial communities from agricultural site in Penn Yan, New York, United States - 12C_Control_Day4 | ecosystem: Environmental > Terrestrial > Soil > Agricultural land | place... | reverse complement strand
CTCGTCTCCTCGCAGGTCGGCCAGGTCGCGGCGAGCCGCCGCCCGCGCTGGGACTACGGCCGCCGCATCGGGCTTGCCATGCGGCTGCTGGCCCAGCCCGAACTCGATGCGCTCGTTGCCGAGGAGATCGCCTTCGAGGACGCTGCCCGCGAGGTGCCGCGCGTGCTGGGTCCCAATGCCCAAGGTATTGGACAGGGCCTCGCGCCCGTCATCCGCTATCCCCAGACCTGAGCCACAGCCGGAGAGAACCCCATGTACGCCGTCGAGGTGCGCGACCGCATCATGATCGCCCACAGCCTGCCCAATCCGTTCTTCGGCCCGGCGCAGGGGATGCACGGCGCCACCTTCGTGGTCGACGTCGCGTTCTTCCGCGAGACGCTGACAAAGGAGAACGTCGTGGTCGACATCGGCGCGGCGCTCGACGTGCTCGGCAAGACGCTGAAGCCGCTGGCCTACCAGAACCTCGACGCCCTGCCGCAGTTCAAGGGCAAGCTCACCACGACCGAGTTCCTGTCCCGCTACGTGTTCGACTCCATGGCCAAGGCCGCCAAGGAGGGCGCGCTCGGCGAGGAGGGTAAGAAGCTCGCCAAGATCCGCGTCGTGCTGCACGAGACCGACCTGGCGCGCGCCTGGTTCGAGGGGCCGGTGTGACCTCCGCCGTCTTTGCCATTCCCGGCAATATCGATCTGCCCACGGGCGGGTATATCTACGACCGGCGCGTGCTGGCACTGCTGCCGGGGCTCGGCGTGACCGTGCGCCATCTCGCGCTGCCGGGGTCGTTCCCCGCGCCGACAGCGGCCGACCTTGCCGAGACGGAGCGATTGCTGGCCGCCCTGCCGGCCGATGGCGCTGTGGTGATCGACGGCCTCGCCTATGGTGCCATGCCGGCCGAGCTGGTCGCGCGCGTGCGGGCGGCGATCGTAGCGCTGGTGCACCATCCGCTGTGTCTGGAAGCCGGGCTCCCGCCGGCGCGGCAACGCCAACTCAAGGACCTGGAGACGGCGGCGCTGGCGCTGGCGCGAAAAGTCGTCACGACCAGCCCGACGACGGCGCGCACGCTGGCCGCGGACTTCGCCGTGCCGGCGCACAAGATCACGGTCGCCGAGCCCGGCACCGATCCGGCACCGCGCGCGACCGGCACCGGCAGCCCCGTGCAACTGCTGGCGGTCGGCGCGGTCGTGCCGCGCAAGGCCTACGACCTTCTCGTGCGTGCGCTCAGCCCCCTTGCGGACCGCGACTGGCGCCTCACCATGGCCGGCCCGACGGACCGCAGCGCGGAGGCACTCGCCGCGCTGCGCGCGGCCCTGCTGGAGGGGGGCCTCGGCCATCGCGTCACCCTGCTCGGCGCGGTCGATCAGCAGAGGCTCGCCGAGCTCTACGCGAAGGCCGACATCTTCGTCATGTCGTCGCTCTACGAGGGCTACGGCATGGTGCTGGGCGAGGCCATGGCGCGCGGCCTTCCCATCGTCTGCACGACCGGCGGCGCGGCGGCGGAGACGGCGCCCGATACGGCCGCCATCAAGGTGCCGCCCGGCGACCAGGCTGCGCTCACTGCCGCCATCGGCCGGCTCATCGACGAGCCGGACCTGCGCGCCCGCATGGCCGATGCGGCATGGGCGGCCGCGCAAGGACTGCCGCGCTGGGAGGATACCGCGCGAGCCATCGCCAACGTCATCAAGGGACTGGGATAATGAGCGGCTTCGCCCTGGATTGGCTCGACCTGCGCGAGCCCGTGGACCATCGCTCGCGCAACCGCAAGCTGGCGCATGCGCTCGCCGCGCATTTCGACGGCTGGCGGCCCATCACCGTCGTCGACCTGGGCTGCGGCACCGGCTCCAACCTGCGCGCCACGGCGCCGCTGCTGGGGCCCGAGCAGCACTGGACGCTGGTCGACAACGACCCCGCCTTGCTCGAGGCCGCATCCGCGCGGCTGAAGGCCTGGGCCGACGGCGCGGATGCGCAGGAGACGCGGCTCGTGCTGTTCAAGGGCGCCAAGCGCATCACGGTGGAGTTCCGCCGCGCCGACCTCGCTGGCGACCTCGAGGCGGCGCTGGGGCCCAGCTCGAATCTCGTGACTGCCTCGGCGCTGTTCGACCTCGCCTCGCCCGCGTTCATCGCCAAGCTCGCCGGCTTGGTCGCGGCGCGGAAGGCGGCGTTCTACACGGTGCTGACCTACGACGGCGACCAGCGCTGGACGCCCGAGCACGAGGCCGACGCGAGCCTGCTCGAGGCGTTCCATGCGCATCAGCGGCGCGACAAGGGATTGGGGGCATCTGCCGGCCCCGATGCGCCGGACGCGCTGAGCGAGGCCTTCGCCGCGCTCGGCTACCAGGTGACGGAAGGCGACAGCGCCTGGCGGCTCGGCCCCGATGACAGGGCACTGATCGCCAACCTGCAGTCGGGCTTCGCCGATGCCGTGGGCGAGACCGGCCAGGTCGACGCGGCGACACTCGCGGCCTGGCGCAGCATCACCCGCACGGGCGCCATCGTCGGCCACGCCGACACGCTGGCCCTGCCGCCGGCGCACTGAGCGGGGGTCGCCTGTCCCGATCGCGCGGTCGGCCTCACGGCGTGTTGCGGACGCCGGCTCGCAAGGGGCCGGCGACATCCGCAGATCGACCTAGGCAAGTGTCCTGAGGATCGCGACGGTCTCCTGCGGCTCGGGGCGCACCGTGTAGTCGGGATCCGCCTCGGCGTATCGGATGATGCCACTCCGGTCGATCACGAAGCGTGCCGGCAACGGCAGCCGCCACGACTGGTCGCCATTGCGCTGTGCGAGGTCGTTCTTGAAGGTGTTGAGGTAGAGGTCCTTCAGATCTTCCGGCAACGTGAAAGCGATGCCGAACGACTCGGCGATCCTCAAGCCGTGGTCGTTGAGGATCGGGAACACCAGCTTGTGCTTCCCGGCCAGGTCCGCCGAGAAGTGCGGCAACTCCGGCGACAGCACGACAATGTCTGCTCCGAGCCCGCGAACCTCACCGTAAACTGCTTGCAAAGCATCCAGCTCATGCCGGCAGTACGGTCACCACGCGCCGCGGAAGAAAGAGACTATCAGCGGCCCGCGTGCCAGGAGCTCGGCGGACGCGACAGTGCGGCCGTCGTAGTTCCGAGCCGCGAACGCGGGTGCCACTTGGCCCACAGCCGCGACGCCCTTCAAGATTCCAGACGCCCGCAGGTCGTCGGTCGCCCGCTGCATGATGGCGCGCTGCTCGGGCGGCCGGCGCGACGCCGAGGCAGCGCGCGTGGCCTCGAGTTTCTCCTTCAGTGACATGCTTCCATCCTTCGTTGCTGTTCGCGCATCCGCGCCAATGCCGGTCATTGTCTAGCGATCGTTACAAAATGTCAATTTCAGCGATGCCGGCGCGTGAGAGCGATGGCGGTGCGGAGGGCGCCCTCGAGATCGGCACGGTCGGGGAGGTCGCGAGCGTCCGGGGTGGAGAGCACGACGTCAGTCGAGAAGGGCAAGCGCAGGCCGTGCAACGCCCTCCAGCAGGGCGCGATCCGGCTTCGCGCGCGCAAGAACGCGGATGCCGAGCAGAACGCCGACCAGCAAGCGCGCGAGGTCCGTCGCTGAGCGTTGGCGCGGGACCGTTCCGTCGGTCTGCGCGGCCATGATCGACCGGCGGAAGAACGCCTCGAGCTCCCCGAGGCGCTCCGCGATGGCGGCGCCCAGCTCCTTGTCGTGGGGCGCGACCTCGAGCGCCGAGTTGACCAGAAAGCACCCCCGTCTCTCCCGATCGCTCACCGAACGATTGATGATCTCGCCGATGAAGCGGCTCACCGCCTGCTTCGGCGGCAGGGAATTTTCCAGACGCTCGATGCGCGCGCGCATCGTCTGATCGAGATAGCGCTCCAGTGCGCGCACGAAGAGCGTTCGCTTGTCGCCAAATGCGTTGTAAAGGCTCGGAGCCGAGATCCCTATCGTCGCGGCGAGATCGCGGACAGAAGTCCCGCGATAGCCGCGCATCCAGAAACAGTCGATGGCAGCGTCCAGCGCGACTGCTTCATCGAATTCCCTGGGTCTCGGCATGGTGTTCTTCCGTGCCCACGGATCTATATCGGCCGTTACAGAATGTCGAGCGTTTCGGGGCGCAGACGGCCGCAATGCGTCCCACATTGCTGCGCGCTCCGCACGTTGCGTTGACCAAGGCCGCCGGCGCATTGCGACGCAATTCACCAAGCCCGGACTTATCCCCGGCCTCCAGACCTGGGTTACACTCCTCCTGCTCCGCCCACCGAGGGGTCGCTCCATGGAGGCGTCCACGAAGTGAGGGCGGGGCGCAGCAGCCGAGCCTCCGGTTCACGCGACCGCTGGCGACGGGGCTCCACGCCGCCGCCTGGGTGCAAGTCCCAGGTCCCCCGAGATGGTGAAACGCGGCACTAGGCCAAAAATCCTGCGCGGGGGCGGTTGCAGCCGCCTTCAAATATCAAAATGGATGCGGCCGCAACTGCCCTCGCACCCCTCGATCCTCCCAACCGCTCGGGCGCACGCGCCGCGAGGCGGTCCCGCATGCCCTCGGGCAAGATGCGGGCAGGACGCGAAGCACGTAGGGCGGGTTAGCCGAAGGCGTAACCCGCCGACTTTCACGTGAAATGGCGGATTACGCTTCGCTAATCCGCCCTACGGGAAACCGGCCAACCTCACCCCAACCGGCCGGCGCGCACCAGCATGCGCCGCAGCACGCCGTCCTTCTTGATGAGGTAGTGCTGCAGCGCGGCGCCGACGTGCATGGCAAGCAGCACGATCAGCACGTAGGCGGCAACCATGTGCGCGAAGAACATCTGCGTCGCCCTGGCATCGTCCTGTGCCGCGAGGGACGGCAGCTTGATGCCGAACGGCGCGAACGGCCCGTAGTAGGAGATCGCCAGCCAGCCGATCAGCGGCACGGTGATGAGGAGCGCGTAGATCGCCCAGTGCGTGATGTGGCTGACGACCTTCTCCCACGGCTGGAGCGTGGGCTCGTCAGGGGGAGCGCCGTGCGCCAGCCGGTAGATCAGCCGGGCGACGACCAGGAGCAGGATTACCAGGCCCAGGATCTTGTGGCCGTCGTAGAGCTTGCCCGTGGGCTCGGCGAAATTGGTGGCGGCTCCGTAGCGCACCATGAACAGCCCGACCGGGATCTGCACGGCCAGCAGCGCGAATGTCCACCAGTGAAAGCGGCGGGCGACCGTGCTGTAGGTAGCTTCCCCAGCGGGAGCGCCGCGCACGTTCCTGTCCTCCATGATGCCCTCTCGTTTGCCTGGGGGCGGCGACCCGTCGGCAGCCTGCCCTTTGCCCAACTTGCAGACTATATACGTTGACGTGCGCGGCTGGATCACGGCTAACCCCGCCGGCCCGAGATGAGACTGCGATGCGGGTATTCCGGCTGCACCCCGCGCGCTCGCCATGGGGATTGCTTGCTCAAGCCCGCCAACACCAGCCATCCCCCCAACGATCGCTCGGGAGCAGGCGGCTTCCTGCCGGCCGCGGCGGCGCACCCGATGGCATTTGCGGCGGCCCTGTTCCTGCTCTGCGCCATCGGCATCGGCTGGCCCTGGCTCTCGGGCCGCGTGACCATACCCTGGGATGCGAAGGCGCACTTCCAGCCGCAGATCCAGTTCCTCGCCCAGAGCCTCGCCGGTGGCCAATCGCCGGCCTGGGCGCCCCACGTCTTCAGCGGCTATCCCCAGATCGCCGATCCGCAGGCGATGATGTTCTCCCCGCCGTTCCTGGCGCTCGCGCTGATCGACGGCTCGCCGAGCCTGTGGGCGGTGGATGCGACGGTGCTGGCGTTCGTCGCGCTCGGCGGGCTCGCCCTGATGCTCTGGTTCCGCGCCCGGGGCTGGCATTGGGCGGGCGGGCTGATCGCGGCGCTGGCCTTCTGCTACGGGGCGTCGATGGCCTGGCGCATCCAGCATATCGGCCAGGTGCTGAGCCTCGCCTATCTGCCGGTCGCGCTGCTCTGCCTCGACCGCGCACTGGAGCGCGGGTCGGTTGTCTACGGCATCGGCGCCGGTGTCGTCGGGGCGGCCATACTATTGGGGCGCGACCAGGTCGCCCTGCTGTCGATCTATCTGCTTGCCGCCTACGGCCTCTGGCGCATTCTCGGGGCGGATCGCCCGGGCGCCGCATTGCGCCGCAGCCTCCTGCCGATCGGGGCAGGTGCGGCGTGCGCGCTGGTGCTGATCGCCGTCCCCCTGCTGCTGACGGCGATGCTGGCGCAGGACTCCAACCGGGCAGCTATCGACTACGAGGGGGCGGCGCGCGGCTCGCTGCATCCCGCCCTCCTGCTCACCCTCGTCCTGCCAGACGTGTTCGGCGCCTCGGGCCGCATGGAGGACTACTGGGGGCCGCCGAGCTTTGCCTGGCCGGAGACGGGGCTGTTCATCGCGCAGAACATGGGCGAGCTCTACATCGGCGCCATTCCGCTGGTGCTGCTGGCGGTGGCTGCGGTGCGGGGGCAGCTGTGGGCGAGGGAGATCCAGTTCTTCACCTGCGCGGCAGCCTTCATGCTGCTCTATGCGCTCGGGTGGTACACGCCGGTGTTCCGCGTGCTCTACACGCTGCTGCCCGGCGTCAGCCTGTACCGGCGGCCGGCCGATGCGACGTTCCTGGTCGGCGGCCTGGGCGCGATCCTGGCGGGGTATGCGGCGCACCGGCTGCTGCAGACTTCCTGGCAGACCGGGCTGGCGGCCATTCGGATGCCGGCGCTGGCGGCGGCGATCATGCTGGGCGCCGGCGCACTGCTGTCGATCGGCTTGGGCCTGTGGATCGGCCGCGCGCAGGGTCTCGCCACGCCGCTGACGATGGCGGCGCTGTGCTTTGTCGGCGCAGTGCTGGCAATCGGCTGGGCGACGGCCACCGTGAGGCCCAAGCCGCAGCTTGCGGCGGCCATCCTGGCGGCGGCTACGGCCGCCGACCTTGCCGCCAACAACGGACCCAGCTCGTCGACGGCCCAGCCGCCCGCGATGTACGAGGTGCTGGAGCCCGACAGCCGCAACGCCACCATCGCAATCCTGAAATCGAGCGTGATGGCGGACGCCACGCGCCGCGACCGCATCGAGCTCGCCGGCCTCGGCTTCCACTGGCCCAATGCCAGCCTCACGCATCGCCTAGAGAATACGCTTGGCTACAACCCCGTGCGCCTCGCCCTCTACAGCCAGGCGACCGGCGCCGAGGACCACGTCGGCCTGCCGGACCAGCGCCAGTTCTCGCCGCTGTTTCCTTCGTACCGCTCGACGCTGGCGAACCTGCTGGGCCTGCGCTTCATCGCCACCGGCGTGCCGATCGAGCAGATCGACGCCAAGCTCGAGCCGGGCGAGCTCCCGCTCCTCGCGCGCACCAGCGATGGCTACATCTACGAGAACGTCGACGCCTTCCCCCGCGTGCTGTTCGCGACCGAGGCGAAGGGGGCAGACTTCACGCGCATGCTCGCCGACGGGGTGTGGCCGCAGGCCGATCTGCGCACAACCGTGCTGCTGGAGCGGCCGCCGACGGCCGGCAGCGGCGGACGTCGTCCCGGCAACGTTCGGATTGCGCGCTACGGCAATGCCGAAGTCACCCTCGAGACCGACAGCCCCGACGGCGGCTGGGTGGTCCTCAACGACCTCTGGCACCCCTGGTGGTTCGCCGAGGTGGACGGCAAACCGGCCGAGGCGCTGCGCGCCAACGTCCTCTTCCGCGCTGTCGCCGTGCCGCCGGGGCGCCACACGGTGCGGTTCCAATTCCGCCCGATTGCAGGGGCTTGGCGACAGATGCGCCGGCTGTAGGCGGCCAGCCAATACGCCGTTCATCCCCCCTTCAGGCCGGGCGTGACATTAGCGCCCCCGACGGCACCACAGCGGCGCTACAATGCTCGACTATGAGACGCAGTCAGATCGCCCCTGTTGGCTCCAGCCCGCACCGATAACCCCATGACAGTCCAGCATTTCCAGGCCCCAGATGCGCCGGGGTTCAAGCTCGACCCGAGGGTGGTCGCAGCTTTCGGCCGGTTCGCTGGCGGCTTCTGGCAGGGGCGCACCGCGTTCGGCGCCTGGGCGCTCACGCTGGGTCTCGCCGCGTTCCTCATCATGTCGACCGGCGCCACGGTGGCGCTCAACTACTGGAACCGCTGGTTCTTCAACTCGCTGGAAGCCCGCGACGCCCACGCGCTGTGGCAGTCGGTGCTGGTGCTCGCCCTGATCGTCGCGGCGATGGCGGCCATCGGCGTCGGCATCGTGCTCTCCCGCGAGACGCTGCAGGTGCGCTGGCGGGCGTGGCTGGTGGAGCATCTCGTCGCACGCTGGCTCGGCCGGCAGCGCTTCTATCACCTCAACGTCTCCGGCAAGGAGCCGCCCAACCCCGAGTACCGCATCTCCGACGACACGCGCTGGGCGACCGAGCCGCTGGTCGATCTCGGCATCGGCCTGCTGTCGGCCGTGGTGGGGGCGGCGGCCTTCATCTCCATCCTGTGGAGCGTCGGCGGCTCGCTGTCGCTCGATCTGGGCTCTGCCGGCAGCTACACGATCCCCGCCTACATGGTGCTCGTGGCGCTCGCCTACGGCGCCATCGCCTCGAGCCTGATGCTGTGGGTCGGCGCGCCGCTGGTGGGCTACGTCGGCCGCAAGAACGAGGCCGAGGGCTACTTCCGCTTCGCCATGATGCGCGTGCGCGACAATGCCGAGAGCGTGGCGCTGATGAACGGCGGCAGCTACGAGCGGGCGACGCTGGGCCGCTTCTACGACACGGTCATCGCCCGCTGGATGGCGATCGTGTGGCAGCACGGGCACCTGACCTGGATCACCAACTCGGTGGGGCCGATGAAGCCGGTGGTGCCGTTGCTGTTCGCCGCGCCCAAGTATCTCTCGGGCGAGCTGACGCTGGGCGAGGTGACGCAGCTCGCCGCTGCCTTCATCGAGGTGCAGATCGCCATCTCCTGGGTGGTCGACAACTACAACCGCGTCGCCGAGTGGTATGCGAGCGCGCGCCGGGTGATGGATATCGTCGATGCCTGCGATGCCATCGATGCCGAGAGCGAGGGAAAGTTGGCCGGCGCGGCAAAGCCCGCCGCGGCTGCCGGGCGCGGCGCCCATGTCCGCATCCGTGACTTCGAGATCTCCGACGGAACCGGGCGGCCGCTGCTGGCCGGCGCCGATCTCTCCGCGAGCCCCGGCGAGGCCGTGCACATCCACGGCGATTCCAGCACCGGCAAGTCGACGCTTGTGCGCGTGCTGGCGGGGCTGTGGCCGGCGACAAGCGGCAATCTCGCGCTGCCCGACCGCGCGCAGATGATGATCGCCCCGCAGAAGAGCTACCTGCCGCTCGACTCGCTCCGAGGCGCCCTCCTCTACCCCAACCCGTCCCTGCAGGTCTCCGACGCAGACCTCGAGACGGCGCTCGGCAAGGTCGGCCTCGAAGCGCTCGTGCCCCGCCTCGACGAGCGCGCGCGCTGGGACCAGGTGCTCTCCAACGGCGAGCGCCAGCGGATAGGAATCGCCCGGCTCCTCATTCACCGGCCGCAGGTCGTCGTCCTCGACGATGCCGTCTCGGCGCTCGAGGAGAGCGCGCAGGCAGCCCTGCTCGTTCGCCTCAGGAGCGAGCTGCCCGAGGCCACCATCGTCAGCCTCGCCCAGCGCCCCGCGCCCGGAGGCGTGCACGATCGCCAGCTCGCGCTCGAGCGCCGCACCGACAGCACCGCCGAACTCGTGCTGAGATCGCCCGCGCTGGCGACCGCCAAGTAGATCGATCCCGGAGGAAAGGAGGGCTCGCAAGAGCCTTACGCCCATGACCAAGCTCAACTACTGGAACGAGACCTGGAGCCTCGACGAGGCGCAGTGCCCCTGCGACGTGCACCTCGTCGAGTACCTCGAAGGGAAGAAGGCCAAGGACGCCGTTGTCTTCCACTTCGGCACCGGCAACCATCACATCGTCGGCCTCAAGCTCGCCGAGAACGGCTCCAACTGCGCCGTGCTCGGCATCACCGCCTCGCCGCAGGAGTACGACGACTACGTCGACCTCTTGATCCGCAACCCGCGCCTCGGCCACACCTACAAGGCCTACTTCGGCGACATCTATCAGCTCGATGCCCGCCTGCTGCCGCGCTTCGACTACGTGAGCCTGTTCCACGTCGGCGAGTTCCGCACGCCCGAGAACGATGCCTACGGCGCGCTCACCGACCTAGAGATGACGCTGATGCTGGCCGACAAGCTCAATCCTGGTGGCGAGATACTCTTCTATTCGGGCTCGTTCGCCTACGACAAGGCCGAGTCCGTGGGCCAGGAGCTGTGCAAGCAGCGGCCCTTCGAACCGGCGGACGCGTACAAGAGCCTGCGCATCTTCAGGAAGCGGGCGAGCTGAGCTCTAGCGGCGATGTCGGTCTGGACCATCTACAAGCGCGCGCTGGCGATGCTCGTCGTCGAGCGCGGCCAGACTATCGGCGTCGTCGTGGCGGGCATCGCGCTTGGCATCGTGCCGATAGCAGAGCAGGTGCTGCTGGCGCGAGTCGTGGATGCGCTGGCGCAGGGCAAGGGCGCGTTCCCGATCATCGCCATGTGGGCGGTGCTGGGCTTCATCGGCATCTTCGCCGGCGTGGTCGTCGCCGTGATGGCCGACCGGCTCGCCCACCGCCGGCGGCTTGCCGCGCTGGGCCAGGCCTTCGAGCATGCCATCGTGCTGCCGATCGCCTACCACGCGGAGAAGGGATCGGGCGCGGTGGTGCGCACCATCCTCGCCGGCACCGACGCGCTGTTCTGGAACTGGCTGTCGTTCCTGCGCGAGCAGTTCGTGGCGCTCGTCGGCCTGATCGTGCTGGTGCCGACGGCGTTCTACATGAACGCGCGCATGGCGATGATCCTGGCCGCGCTCGCCGTCATCTACGTGCTCGCCAACGTGTTCGTGGCCCGCAAGACCAGCACCGGCCAGGCCGACGTCGAGCAGTACCACAACAACGTCTACGGCCGGGTCGGCGACGTGCTCGGCAACGTCACGGTGGTGCAGAGCTACGCGCGCTTCGCCTCCGAGATGCAGGCCATGCGCACCATCATGGCCGAGCTGCTGGCGGCGCAGTATCCCGTGCTGACCTGGTGGGGCCTGCTGACCGTGCTCACCCGCACGGCCGCCACCATCACCGTCGTCGCCATCTACGCCATGGGCGCCGTGCTCGTGGAGAGCAAGCAGATCACGGTCGGCGAGATCGTCGCCTTCGTCGGCTTCGCCGGCCTGCTGATCGGCAAGCTCGATTCGCTGTCGGGCTTCGCGGTGCGCATCTTCCAGTACGCGCCGACGCTCAACTCGTTCTTCGACCTGCTCGATGCCACCGACGGCGTACGCGAGAAGCCCGACGCCCGGCCGCTCGCCGATGTCGCCGGCAATGTGCGCTACCAGCACGTGACGTTCCGCTTCAGGAACAGCGAGCAGGGCGTGTTCGACATCGACTTCGAGGCGCCCGCGGGCAAGACGGTGGCGCTCGTCGGCCCGACCGGCGCCGGCAAGACCACCACGCTCGCCCTGCTGCAGCGCCTGCGCACGCTCGACAGCGGGCGCATCACCATCGACGGCCACGACATCACCGACGTGACGCTCGCCTCCCTGCGCCACCAGATCGCCGTCGTGTTCCAGGACGCGGGCCTGTTCAACCGCTCGATCGCCGAGAACATCCGCATCGGCCGCTCGGACGCGACGGACGCCGAGGTCGAGGAGGCAGCCCGCCTCGCCGAGGCGCACGATTTCATCGCCAAGAAGCCCGGAACTTATCAGTTCATCATCGGCGAGCGGGGCGCCTCGCTGTCGGGCGGCGAGCGCCAGCGCATCGCCATTGCCCGCGCCATCCTCAAGAACGCGCCGATCCTGATCCTCGACGAGGCCACCAGCGCGCTGGACGTGGAAACGGAGGCGCGCATCAAGCGGGCGCTCGACCGCCTGCGCAAGGGCCGCACCACGCTGATCATCGCCCACCGGCTCTCCACCGTTGCCAACGCCGACCACATCCTGGTCCTCGACGGCGGTCGCATCGTCGAGCGCGGCACCTTCCGCGAGCTTGCCGCCAGCAAGGGCCTGTTCGCGCGGCTGGTGGCGGAGGGCGGCTTCACGGTGCCGGGAGAGGCGGCCACGGAGGTGGAGCTGGCACCCCAGGACGAAAGAGTTGCTGCGGACACGGCTTGACCGGGGCCATCGCGCCGCCCGCGAGAGGTAGTAAGGTAAAGGGATCATTCGCCAGCACCGCCGAGGATCGCATGTCGGCATTGCAGCAGGACACAGCCGGTCAGATCGTCAATCCGTTCGCCGGGCGCGACGTGAATTGGCTGCTCGACTTTCGGGCCGAGACGCGCGGCAATCATCCGTTCCTGGTTTGGGAGCCGTTCCAGGGGGAGCGGCGGGTCTGGACCTATCGCCAGTTCCGTGAGCGGGTCCTGCGGGTCGCGGCCGGCCTGCACAAGCGAGGCATCAAGCCCGGCGACCGCCTGCTCGTGCATTTGGACAACTCGCCGGAGCTCGAATTCCTGTGGTTTGCGTGCGCCAGGATCGGGGCCGTCGTCGTCACGACCAACACGCGCTCGGCGGGCCCCGAGCTCGGGTATTTCGCCGACAACTGCAATGCCGCGGCTGCGGTCACCCAGCCCGAGCTGGCCGATCTGGTATCGCGCAGCGCGCCGCGTCTCAGGTGGCTCGCGGTCACGGAGCATCTGGTCGACGGCGGCGAGCCGGATGCCAATCTGCGCCCAGCGAGGGAGAGCGCATTCTCCCGCCTCGACGGCGACCCGGCCGACCTCCCCGCGCTCAAGCCCGATCCATGGCGGCACGGCTCGGTGCAATACACCTCGGGCACCACGTCGCGGCCCAAGGGCGTGTTGTGGACGCACGGCAATGCGCTTTGGGGCGCGCGGGCGTCCGCCTCGCACGAGAACCTCAATGAGAACGACATCCATCTCGTCATGATGCCGTCGTTCCACACCAACGCGCGCGCCTACTCGATCCTGCCGACAATGTGGGTCGGCGGCACCGTCGTGCTGATGCCGAGGTTCTCGGCCTCGCGCTTCTGGGACATAGCTCTCCGCAACCGGTGCACCTGGGCTTCCGTGCTGCCCTTCTTCCTCAAGGCCCTCGCCCAGAACCCGATCCCGAAGCACCACTTCCGCATGTTCGGCATGGCCGCCAACGAGACGCCGTTCGACCAGATGTTCGGGGTGCGCTCGATCGGCTGGTGGGGCATGACGGAGACCGTGAGCCAGGGCATCGTCGGCGACGCCCTTCTGCGCAACCGCCCGATGACGACCGGGCGGCCCGCTCCGGGCTACGGCATTCGCGTGCTGCGGCCGGACCGCGCGCCGGTCGCCCCGGGCGAGACGGGCCACCTCGAATGCTGGGGGTGGCGCGGCATCCAGCTGTTCCTCGAGTATCTCAACGATCCCGAAGCGACGGCTGCGAGCTTCACGCCGGACGGGTGGTTCATGACCGGCGATCGCGTGACCTTGGAGAAGGACGGCTACGTCACGTTCGCCGACCGGGACAAGGACATGCTCAAGGTCGGCGGCGAGAACGTCGCGGCCTCCGAGATCGAGCAGGTCATCGCACTGGTGCCGGGTGTCTACGAGACGGCGGTGGTGGGCCAGAGGCACCGCATGCTGGACGAGGTGCCGGTCGCTTTCGTGATCGCGGCGCCTGGCCTGCCGGAGCCGGCACGTGCGACCCTGGCCGATCGCATCGTCGCCGAATGCAGGGCCAAGCTCGCCGACTTCAAGGTACCGCGCAAGGTCTTCGTCGTGGAGGACATGCCCCGCTCGACACTCGAGAAAATCCACAAGGCCGCCCTGCGGGAGCGGCTGCCCGTGGCCGAGTGATGCGAGAGGTCGTGGCCATTCGGCCCGCCGCTCCCCAACGCTACGAGTTGGGCCCGCGCTGCATGGAGACGGGCTGCCAGCGCTTGAGGCCGCTGCTGGGCAGCACGGTCGGGTTGACGCACGACATCGGCCAGCGCCCGGTCAGAACCAGGGCCAGCTCCTGGCCAACGCGGCGCTTGCGCGCGGGATCAAAGCGCGCGGACGCGGAGGCGTTGTGCGGCGACAGGATCACGTGCGGCATCTTGAGCAGCGGGTTGTCGGGCTTGGCCGGCTCCACCTGCAGCACGTCGAGACCGGCGCCGGCGATCCATTTCTCCTGCAGCGCCTTGATCAGCGCCGACTCGGTGACGGTGGGGCCACGCCCGGTGTTGATGAAGATGGCGTTCGGCTTCATCTGCCGGAAGTGCTCCTCCTTCAGGAAGCCGACCGCCTCGGGCGTGGCGGGGAGGTGCATGGAGATGAAGTCGGACCGGGCCAGCACCTCCGACAGGCTCGCGGGCTCCACGCCGAGTGCCGAGATGTTGAGCTCGTCGAGGAAGGGATCGAAGGCCATCATGCGCAGGCCGAACGGGCGGGCGCGCTCGGCTACCGCGCGGGCAACGCGGCCGAAGGCGATGAAGCCCAGCGTCTGACCCAGCAGGCGCGGCACCTTGAGGAGCTGCGGCCGGCCCTCGGCCCAGCGGCCCTCGCGCACCATGCGATCCTGCTCGATGGCCCGGCGATGGGTGGCGAGCAGCAGCATCATGGCGTGGTCGGCCACCTCCTCGATGAAGGTGTCGGGGCAGTTGGTGACGGGAATGCCCTTCTCGGTGGCGGCGGAGACGTCCACGTAATCGACGCCGACGCTGCCGAGCGCGATGAGGCGGCACTTCTGCAGGGCCTGGATCATCTGCGCGTCGAACTTCATGCCCTTGGCGTAGACCGCGTCCGCGTCCCTGGCGGCGGCAATGAACGCCTCTGGATTGGCGGCGCACTCGACGATCTCGGCGTCGAGGCCGGCGAGTGCTTCCATCTCGTAGCCGTATCCACCCCCGGCCGTCGTGAAGGACGCCGCCGCGGGGGTGACGATGCGAAACTTGGGCATTGCGTTCTCCCAGACTTTTATTCGAGGTCGGTTGATTGAGATCGGCGGGCAGGACGAGCGGCGCCGTGAAGAGCCTAGAAGAGGGCGTAGCCGCCGTCGATAAGGAACGTGTCGCCCGTGTGATAGGCCGACGCGGGGCTCATGAGGTAGACGGCGATACCACCGAAGTCCTCGCCCGTGCCCCAGCGGCGCATGGGGATGCGCGGCAGCACGTTGCCCGCAAACTTCTCGTTGCCGATGGCGTTGGCCGTCATGTCGGTCTCGATCCAGCCGGGCAGGATCGAGTTGGCGCGCACGCCGTAGCGGGCGAACTCGACGGCCAGCGCGCGGATCATGGAGATTATGGCGCCCTTGGTGGCCGCGTAGTGCTCGCTGCGCGGTGCGCCCTCGATGGCCGCCAGCGACGCGGTGCCGACCAGCGCCCCGCCGCCACCGCGCTCCACCATGTGCCGGGCCGCGGCGCGGAAGGTGTAGAAGGCGCCGTCGAGATTGACCTCGAGGACGCGATGCCATTCCTCGCTCGACATCTCGGTGAACGACTTGGCGCCCGCCCGCCCGCTCACGCCGGCATTGGCGAAGCAGCCGTCCACCCGGCCCATGATCTTCAGCGTCTCGGCGAAGGCCGCATCCACCGCCTTCTCGTCGGACACGTCGCAGAGGAGCGCCGACACCTTGCGGCCGGTGGCAGCGAGGCGTTTCTCGGCGGCGGCGTTCTTGGCGGCGTTGGTGCCCCAGATGGCGATGTCGGCGCCGGCTTCCGCCATGGCCATCGCCATGCCGAGGCCGATGCCGCTGTTGCCGCCCGTCACCAGGGCCACTTTGCCGGTCAGATCGAAGGGCTTGTACATGGGTTGCTCACGGGGGACGTGGATCGGACGAGCACGAATGTGCGCGCCCCGGCGCCTATGGGCAAGCGCGTTGCACACGCGCGAATGCGAAAGGCAGCGGAGCGATCCGCTGCCTTTGAAAAACTCCTATGACAGGTGCCCGCGCGGGTCCTAGAGCTTGTGCGCCATGCGCTCTTTCTTGGTCGCCAGATAGCGCTTGTTGTAGGATGAGGGCTTGACGATCAGCGGCAGCTGCTCGGTCACGTCCACCCCTTCCTCGCGCAGGGCTTCCACCTTGGCGGGGTTGTTGGTGAGCAGCTTGATCTCGGGGAAGCCCAGGTCGAACAGGATGTGCGCGGCGAGATCATAGTCGCGCGCCTCGATCGGGGCGCCGATGGCGACGTTGGCGTCGACCGTATCGTAGCCCTGGTCCTGCAGCGCATAGGCCCGGATCTTGTTGACGAGACCGATCCCGCGCCCCTCCTGGAAGGGCAGGTAGATCAGGATGCCGACCGGGGTCGAGGTGATGCGGTCCATGGCCGCCTGCAACTGCGGGTAGCAGTCGCACCGCAGCGAATGGAAGATGTCGCCCGTGACGCAGCCGCTGTGGACGCGGACGAGAGGAACGTCGTTCGTGCCGCCGACTTTGTCGCGATGCACGAGCGCCAAAGCCTGGAAGTTGGGATCAGCTCCTTGGTAGGCCCGTGCTTCGAGCTGCAATTCCCGTCCTCGGAACTCGATCGGAAGGATGGTCTGGGCCGTCCAGTCGATCTCAAGCTCGAAGGATTTCACCGCGTTCGATTTCATCGAAGTCTCCAAACGGCGTGCCGGGTCGGATATGCGGCAACGATTGGGGTCTTGTAAAGGCGACGCCCCAGCGGCGCCGCGTCACAAGTTGTTGCCGAGATCGCTGCGTCCCTCCCCGGGGATGCCTGTGACTCACCCTCTGGCCGACGGCCAATCGGTACCCCTGCTGCTGGCGTGAGAGCGTTGCAGAGGAAACCCGGTTTTCGCGGCCGTGCCCCTACAGACGCGGCGCCGAGTCCTTGCGACGATAACCGCCCAAACATGAACGCAACCTGTATGCCGCAAGTTCCAGCGTCCAGCGCTCTCCTGCTCCCGCACTGCAACGCGTACCTTGGCATTTTCTCACGCATTTTCAACAAGATGAGCCATTTTTGTGCGACGCCGGACGGCATCCGGCGACCGCCATCCTGACGATTACCATCTCTTCTTATCAAGCATTCCTTCATTGCGGGTTCATCGGCGGCGTGCTCGTCTGTGAAGCTTTTGTGACGTCTCTCGAACGGCCGATCCATGACGGATCAAACTGTTGGTCTCCCCACAGGCTCTGCCCGCCTCTCTCGGTTGCGTTCCGGCGCCGCCAGGCTGTTGCAGCGTCTCGAACTCTCCCCACGGACGGCCTGGGCGCTGACAGCCCTGGTTGCCGTCGCCCTGACCCGACACTTCTGGGTCGACGAAGGCGAGTTCCCGAATGTCCTGTTCACCGTGTCCATCACCTTGGCGCTGGCGGCGCTGACGGCCCTGTTGTCCCGCCGAGCGTTCTTCGCAGCCACCCTGACGGCGTCGCTGGTCCTCGTGGTCGTCGTCACGGCCTCGGCCAAGCGCGCCACCATGAACATGGTCCTGCACGCCTACGACATCTTCTTCTATCTCGGTTCCTGGTCGACGGTGAGCTACATCTGGAGCGATCACCGCCGCTACCTCGTCGCGCTCGTGGTCGCGCTCCTTGCCGCCGGCTCGGCGGCGTGGCTCGCCTATCGCATCGACTCCACCCGCGTGTCCCGCCGCAACGCCGCCCTGGCGATGCTGCTCGGCATCGGCCTTGCCTGGTACGGCGCCTACGCCAAGGGCGAGCGGCGCCACATGCAGTTCTACTACGAGAACCTCTACGTCTCCTCGTTCTACGCCTCCTGGGGCGAGACGCTCGAGGCGTTGTGGCGCGGAGCGCTGCTGGAGGCGGCGCCGCGACCGGCCATGGCGGGGGCAGCGTTCACCATCCCGTCCTCGTGCAGGGCCGCGGCCAAGCCGCCCCACATCATCCTGATCCACGAGGAGTCGGTGGTGCAGCCCTCGCTGTTCCCCAGCCTGCGCTACGACCATTCCGTCGACCCGATGTTCCGGTCCGACGACGACCTGTTGCATCAGCTGCGGGTCGAGACCTATGGGGGAGCCTCGTGGCTCACCGAGTTCTCGCTGCTGGCGGGAGTTTCGACCCACTCGTTCGGCGGCATGCGCCAGTTCGTGCAGACCTTCACGCAGAACAAGCTCAAGGACACGCTGCCGCAGGCGCTCGAGCGCTGCGGCTATCGCAACGTCGTGTTCTACCCGATGCTGCGCAACTTCGTGTCGAACGACCGGTTCTATGCCTCGATCGGCCTGAAGGAGATCTTCGACATCAAGTCTCAGGGCGCCAAGACGACCCAGGAGCGCGACCGCTTCTACTACGGCAATGCGCTCTCCGAGATGGAGCGCCACTTCCAGACCTCGCGCCGGCCGATGTTCACCTACATCCAGACCATGTCGGCGCACTGGCCCTACGACTACACCTACGAGCCCGAGGTAAGCGTCCCCGGCGGCGCACCCGGCACAAACCCGGAGATGCACGAGTATCTGCGCCGGGTGTCGATGGCCAAGATGGACCTCGACTACCTGCTCGACGAGCTCAAGCGCCGGTTCCCGTCCGAGCGGTTCCTCCTCGTGCACTACGGCGACCATC
>Ga0247829_10000247_pt1 | contig 18707 bp, 17 predicted proteins | sample 12C_Control_Day4_FD_207765 | JGI IMG/M metagenome (GOLD analysis project Ga0247829, IMG submission 207765) | Soil microbial communities from agricultural site in Penn Yan, New York, United States - 12C_Control_Day4 | ecosystem: Environmental > Terrestrial > Soil > Agricultural land | place... | reverse complement strand
CACAGCGGCGCGCCGGTCTCGATGGTCCTGCATCCCGCCGATGCTGATACCGGCCACCGTTTCCTCGTCAGCAAGCGCGGCCGCATCATCTCCGAAATTCCTGCCGACGTCCGCTACGTCAAAAATCTGACCCTCTGCACCGTGCTCGGCGACGACGCCGGCGTGACGGTCGGAACCGTCGAGCACCTGCTGGCCGCGATGCGCGGTCTCAACATCGACAACTGCTACATCGAGATCGATGCGCGCGAAGTCCCTATCATGGACGGCAGCGCGGCTGCTTTCGTCGAGGCAATCGACGAGGTCGGCATTCGCGAGCTGTCGCAGCCGCGCAAGTTCATCAAGGTGCTGAAGCCGGTGCGCGTGCAGGACGGCGATTGCTGGGGCGAGCTGACCCCGCATTCGGGCTTCCACCTCGACGTCGAGATCGACTTCCCGACGCCGCTGATCGGACAGCAGCGCCTCGCTCTGGAGATGAGCTCCGGCGCGTTCCGCAACGAGATCGCGCGCGCCCGCACCTTCGGCTTTATGCGCGACGTGGAGAACCTCTGGAAGGCCGGCTTGGCGCTCGGCGCCTCGCTCAGCAACACCATTGCGCTCGCCGACGACCGCATCATGAATGCGGAGGGGCTGCGCTATCCGCAGGAGTTCGTGCGTCACAAGATGCTCGACGCGATGGGCGATCTGGCGCTGGCGGGCTCGCCGCTGCTCGGCGCCTATCGGTCGGTTCGCGGCGGTCATCGCCTCAACGCGCGCGTTCTGCAGGCGCTGCTTGCCGACAAGGACGCCTGGTCGCTGGTGCGCGCTCCTTGGGTCCGTGACGCGGTCGCGGTCGATGTGTCCGTCGGCGTCGCTGCCGTCAACTACGCTGCCGACCGCACCTGACCGGTTTGCGCCGAGGCGGGTGCGCGTGCGGACCGTGACGAGCCGGCAACTGTCGCGAACATACTGAGCGACCACCACAATTTGGCGGCAATGTGGAATGCATAGTCGTGCTCCATGCCGCAGGGTGAGGTAAGGCCAGCGGTTGGTGAGCGTCGGTTCGTGTGCTACGGCTAGCAGAAGCGCACCAAGTCAAACCGGCGCAAGAACCGGAACGAGCAACGGGGACGAGGCCAATGGCAATTCGGGCGACAGCGCCGGCGTTTCGTGCGCGTGCCAGCATGCTCGGCCGCGTGCTGAGCTGCCTGTTGGCCGGCGGGTTGCTCGTTGGCTGTGCCTCCTCCATCGACTCCGCCAAGGTTCTCAACCCAGACCCGCCCGACAAGATGTATGCGCGCGCCGACGCGCTCCTCAACGGCGGTAACTACTCGGAAGCCGCGCGCAAGTTCGAGGACCTCGACCGCGACCACCCCTATTCGCCCGAAGCGCGGCGCGCCATCGTCATGGCGGCCTACGCCTACTATAAGGCCGGCAAATACCCGGAGGCGGTCGCCTCGGCGCGCCGCTACACGACGCTGCATCCCGGTACCAAGGACGCCGCGCTGGCGCACCACATCATCGCTTCGGCAAACTTCGACGAGATTCGCGATCCCTCCCGTGACCAGACGGCGACCCGCAAGGCGCTCGCCGAGCTCAAGACGCTCGTGCAGCGCTACCCGGACAGCCCCTACGGCAGGCAGGCGGTCAATCGTATTCGCCTAGCCGAGGACGCGCTGGCCGCGTCGGAGATGAGCGTCGGCCGCTACTACCAGCAGCGCAATAACCAGGTAGGCGCCATCAATCGCTACAAGGTGGTCGTCACCGAGTACCAGACGACGGCGCACGTCGAGGAAGCACTCTACCGCCTCGCCGAGACCAACATGGTGCTCGGCATCGTCCCCGAGGCGCAGACAGCCACCGCCGTGCTCGGGCACAACTACCCGAACTCGGAATGGTACGGGCGCGCCTTCGCCCTGCTCAAGTCGGGCGGCGTGAGCCCGCAGATCAACCAGGGGACCTGGCTCAGCAACGCCATCAAGGCGGTCACTCCGGGCGGCCAACAGCAGCAGAAGAAGCCCGAGCCGGCTGCCGCGCCCGCGGAGCCGCCGCCGGGTCTGCCGAAGCCCGAGGATCTGCCGACGCCGCGGGTGCCGAGCGACGTGCCGGTGTCGAGCGCCCCGAGCAAGCCGCCGATGGGTCTCGCGCAGCGCACCCAGTAGCGCAGGCAGAGGGCTTCCCCAGCCATTCCGCGCCTCCTCTCTGGCTTTCGCGTTGGAGCGGAGGCATCTTGCGCGCATGAAAGCGACAAGTGCGGCCGGCAAGCCGGTCGACAAGTTGACCGAGGCGCAAGCGACGGCCGAACTTGAGCGGCTCGCGCGCGAGATCGCGCACCACGACGAGCTTTACTACGCGCAAGATGCTCCGGAGGTCTCCGACGCCGACTACGACGCGCTATGCCAGCGCAACGCGGCCATCGAGGCGCGCTTTCCTGCGCTCGTGCGCGACGACAGCCCGTCCTTGCGGGTCGGCGCCGCTCCGGTCGCGGCCTTCGGCAAGGTCCGCCACAGCGTGCCGATGCTTTCGCTCGGGAACGCCTTCAGCGAGGAGGACGTGGTCGATTTCATCGCCCGCGTCCGTCGCTTCTTGGGCCTCGGCGCCGATGCTCCCGTCGAGCTGACGGCCGAGCCGAAGATCGATGGGCTCTCGATCTCCCTCACCTACGAGAACGCGCGCCTGGTGCAGGCGGCGACGCGGGGCGACGGCACCGAGGGCGAGAACGTGACGCCCAACGTCGTGACGATGCGCGATATCCCCCGCCGACTCGCCGGCAAAGGTATCCCTGAGCTGATCGAGGTGCGTGGCGAGATCTATCTGCGCCACGACGATTTCCAGAAGCTCAACGCCGAGCAGGCCGAGGCCGGCGCCAAGGTGTTCGCCAACCCCAGGAACGCGGCGGCGGGCTCCCTGCGCCAGCTCGATGCCTCCATCACCGCGCGCCGTCCGCTGCGCTTCTTTGCCTACGGCTGGGGGGCCGCCAGCAAGCTGCCGGCCGATACCCAATCGGGCGTGTACGCAAGCTTCCAGCAGTGGGGGTTGCCGCTCAATCCGCTGATGCGTGTGTGCGATACGCCGGAGGCGGTCCTCTCCTTCCATCGCGAGATGGAGAAGAACCGCGCCTCGCTCGGCTACGACATCGACGGTGTCGTCTACAAGGTCAACAGGCTCGACTGGCAGCAGCGGCTGGGCTTCGTGTCGCGCGCGCCGCGCTGGGCCATAGCCCACAAGTTTCCCCCGCAAGAGGCGATGACGCGGCTCAACGACATCGAGATCCAGGTGGGCCGCACCGGCGCGCTGACCCCGGCCGCCAAGCTCGAGCCGGTGACGGTCGGGGGCGTGGTGGTGTCGAACGCGACGCTGCACAACGAGGACGAGATTGCGCGCAAGGACATCCGCATCGGCGACACGGTGATCGTGCGCCGCGCCGGCGACGTCATCCCGCAGATCGTGGGCATCGTTCCGGACAAGCGGCCCAAGGGCGCCAAGCCCTACGAGTTCCCCGAGGTATGCCCGGCGTGCGGCTGCTCGGCCGTGCGCGAGGTCGACGAGCGCACGGGGCGCATCGATGTGGTGCGGCGCTGCACGGGCGGCTTGATCTGTCCGGCGCAGGCCAAGGAGCGGCTCAAGCATTTCGTGTCGCGCAACGCCTTCGACATCGAGGGGCTGGGCGAGAAGCAGATCGAGCTGTTCTACGACGAGGGTCGGACACTGCGGCCGGCCGACATCTTCACGCTCGCCAAGCGCGACGCGCGTCTGCCCGCCGACAAGCGGCTCGCCGAGAAGAAGGGATTTGGGGCCAAGTCGGTCGAGAACCTGTTCACGGCCATCGAGGCGCGGCGCAAGATCCCGCTCGATCGCTTCATCTATGCGCTGGGCATCCGCCACATCGGCGAGACGACTGCGCGCGACCTGGCAAAGGCGCTGGGCAGCTTCGAGGCCCTCCGCGCGGCCGGCCTGGCGGCCGCCAAGGGCGGCAAGGACAGCGACGCCTACCAGGAGCTCGACAACATCGAGGGCATCGGCGCTACCGTGGTCGACGCGCTGATCGACTTCTTCTCCGAGTCCCACAACCTGGAGGCGCTCGACGATCTTCTCGAGGAGGTCGAGGTCGAGCCGTTTGTGCGGGCGACCGCCACCTCGCCCGTCACCGACAAGACCGTGGTGTTCACCGGCACTCTCGAGAAGATGACGCGCCCCGAGGCCAAGGCGCTGGCCGAGCGACTAGGCGCCAAGGTGACGGGGTCCGTGTCGGCCAAGACCGACTATGTGGTGGCTGGCGGCGACGCGGGCTCCAAGCTCGTCAAGGCGCGCGAGCTCGGGGTCAAGGTGCTGAGCGAGGAGGAGTGGCTGGCGCTCGTCGGCCGATAAGCAAGGGGGGAGGCCGGCTGCGGATGTTGTTCGATGCGGCCGGGGCCATACGCTACGCGGCCCGGCCGCATCGAAGGCGCCGGTACGCACGACAAAACCGGCGGCCTGCGGCTATCAAAGCCCGCAACCCCTTACCATTCCCCCAACAGGAGCTTAATCAATCGTGAGTTCGCACTCGACCCAGCGCGACAGGAAGCGATCGAGCCAGGCGTGCACCCTGGGCGCGTGGTCGATATGGCCCTGGATGTGCTCGTGCCGCTCGCGGGCGCCCTTCATGCCGAGGCGCGCGTTGTTGTGCCCGGTCCAGCGGTGCACCTGGGCGTAGGTGATCTCGGGGTGGAACTGCAGGCCGATGGCCGCGCCGTAGGCGAAGGCCTGATTGGGGTAGGCGCCGGAGGACGTGGCGATGAGCCGCGCGCCGCTGGCAAGCTCGAAGCCCTCGCGGTGCCACTGGTAGACGTGATCGGGGAAGGGACCGAAGCGAAGCCCATCCTCGGTCGCGGCGATTGGGTAGTAGCCGATCTCGGCCAGCTCCTCGGGGTGGAAGCCGACCTTGGCGCCGAGACGGTTGGCAAGCATCTGGCCGCCGAGGCAGATGCCGAGAAAAGGCTTCTCCTCCTCGAGCGCGACGCCGATCCACTCCGTCTCCCGGCAGATGAACTCGTCCTTGTCGTTGGCGCTCATCGGTCCGCCGAAAACGACGGCGCCGCAGTGCTTCTCGAGGGTCTCGGGCAGCGGGTCGCCGTAGCGCGGCTTGCGAATATCGAGCGCGTAGCCGTTGCGGCGGAACCACTGCCCGACGTGGCCCGGATTGGAGTTTTCCTGGTGCAGCACGATGCAGACGGGCTTCTTGGCCTCGCCGATGCGCAGGCTGCGCGGCAGGGTGCCGCCGGCGCCCGCTTCGGGGCTATCGGGGGATTTGGCCTCGAGCATCGCTTGCGCTGCTTCCTCGCTGCTTCAACAAGACTCCGACAATGGGAATCACAATTCTATGCGGCAAGATGCGCATGGCCAATGCCAGGAAGGGATTGATGAGGCCGGGCACGACGACGCGCAACCCCAGCGCGAACCCATAGTAACCGGCCCGGGCCACGCTGTCCGGGGCGGAGGGGGCAACCAGATAGCGGTAGAGCGCGTGCTCGGCTCCCATGCGGGCATGAAACCGGGTGTTCACCGGGCCCGGGGCGACGGCGGTTATCCTCACGCCTTCCCCTGCCGTTTCCGAGGCGATAGCTTCGCTGAAGGACTGCACGTAGGCCTTGCTGGCGTAGTACACCGCCTGGTTGGGACCGGGAGCATAGGCGCCGAGCGAGGAGAGATTGAGGATGCCGCCCCGGCCGCGCACCCGCATGCCCGCCAGGAAATGGCGCGTGAGCGCGGTGAGCGCGCGCACGTTGAGGTCGAGGAGCTGCGCAATCGCGTCCGGCGCCTGGTCGTGGAATGGGCCCGCTAGCCCCATGCCGGCACTGTTCACCAGGACGTCGGCATAGGCCCGCTGCGCTGCCAGCGCAGCCTCGATAGCGGGGATGGCATTTGGCCCGGTGACGTCGGCGGGGACGGCAACGGCCTCGACCGCGAACTCGGTGCGAATGCTCTGGGCTGCAGCCTTGAGCGGCTCGCGCCGCCGGGCGACCAGGATCAGGTCGTTGCCCCCTGCTGCGAAGCGTCGGGCCAGCGCATAGCCGATGCCCTCGGAGCCCCCGGTGACGACCACCATGGGCTTCAAGCCTTCGTAGGCCGCCAGCGCCTGGGTGTCTCGCTGCCACCGGCGCCGCCGCCAGAGTTGCATGATGCCGGCCACTACCTGCCGCCCTTCAGGTTCCCGCAATGGGCAGTGCCGACGTTGCTGATGGCGAGCTTCTCCATGCCATGACCGTACGGGCGCGCCGGCTTGAGTGCGGCCTCGCCCCTGCGAACCTCCGCTATGCCCGGCGAAAGGCACGGCCAGTGCCAGGTCGCGTAGGGCCCAAAGACGTCGCTGATGATGCCGGCGTCACAAAGGCCCTTCTCGGCGCAGTAGCTGATCGCATCGAAGAACTCGACGAAGGCGAAAAGCTGGCTGTTGGAGGGCGTCTTGGCCGCACAGTCTCCCCGGCAGAAGATGTAGTCGTAGATTTTCTCGCGCAGCGGCAGCATTTGCGGGTTCTGGAACTGCATCACGAAGTTTATCGCGGTCGTCGAGCGGTCGTCGATCTGCTTTGCCACGCTGTCGCGGTACTGATGGAAGGTGGCATAGCCGCCGCCGATGGCCACAATCAGTCCGACCCATGTCGCCAGGATGCTCGATAGGTCCTTTGCGCCCACGTTCGCCCCCTTGCGCTGCGGCCGTTTTCGAGGACGGCAGGGTATTGTACGCGGCGGCATCGGGCTGGCCCAGCACCTGGAGCAGACCATGCCGAGCTCTTGGCGGTTTCCTCGCCGTCAGCTCCGGGCCAGCTCTCCGAGCCTGACGCGAAGCGCAGCCTCGTCGCCGGCAAAATCGCCGGCGATCCACCAGGCTTCGAGCGCCCTCAGCAGCTCGCCGATGCGCGGACCCGCCGGCACGCCGAGTGCCATGACGTCGGCGCCACTTAGAGGAAACCGGGGCGGCTGCCAGCGCTCGGGCAGGGTGAAGCGGTCGCGCCAGAGTGGGTCGTCGGGGGCGTCGCCCGACCGCGCCCAGGCGATCAGCACCAGCTGCCGATATGTGGTCGCGCTCTCAGCGTAAAGGCAGGCCCGGGCGATGGATTCCGGCGCGCCCGGGCCAATGGCTGGGGGACGCATGGCCGCCAGCACCAATTCGGCATGTTCCTCGTTGGAGAGCCGCAGACGGTCGCGCAGGCGATCGGCGTCCTCCGGGATCTCGACCGCCAGCGCGCCGAGCCGCAACACCGCATCCGGTGTCAGCGCGAGCGCCCCTTCGATGTCTGCCAATCGGCGGAGCAGATGGGGCCGCGGCGCAACCGGAAGCACATAGGTGGCAAGCCCGTAGCCCTGCATGGTGGCGACGAGCTCGGGCCCGCGTCGCGCCGCCAGCAGGCGCAGCAGCTCCTGGCGAACGCGCTCAGCCGACAGGATCGCCAGACCCTCGCGCTCGGCCACGCAGGCGCCGAGGCCGTCCGTGTCGGGCGGGCCCTCCCCGTACTCGGCCGTGAACCGGAAGAAGCGCAGGATGCGCAGGTAGTCCTCGCGGATGCGCGCCCTGGCATCGCCGATGAAGCGCACGCGGCGCTGGGCGAGATCGGCATAGCCTTCGAGCGGGTCGAACACCTCACCGTCGGCCGCGCAGTAGAGAGCGTTGATCGTGAAATCGCGGCGGCGCGCGTCGGCCGCCCAGTCGGCGGTGAAGGCCACGGTGGCGTGGCGGCCGTGCGTCTCCACGTCCTCGCGCAGCGTGGTGACCTCGTAGGGCACGTGCTCGGCGATCACGGTGATGGTGCCATGGGCGATGCCGGTGGGCACTGCAGCGAGCCCGGCGGCTTTGGCGGCGGCGATCACCTCCTCGGGCGGGGCGGCGGTGGCGAGGTCGATGTCGCCCACCGGCCGGCCGAGCAGCGTGTTGCGCACGGCACCGCCGACGGCGCGGGCCGCAAACCCTCGGCTCGCCAGGGCGCTGAACACGGCTTGTGTCGCAGGCCGGACGAGCCATTCGGCATCGCTGAGACGGGGAGGAGCCGGCGCGGCCATGGCGGGTGCAGCTACTTGAGGGTGCCGGGCTCGATGCGCCCGTCTTTCATGCGCGGCGGGGTATAGACGGCGCCCGGCGGCGCGCCGGGATTGATGGTGGCGTAGTAGATGAGCGTCGCGCCGACCAGCAGGGCCCCGGCGATGAACAGCCACACCAGCGGCGCCTCGTTGATGACGGTGCCGGCCGTGGAGCTGCGACGGGTCAGCAGAACGTAGGCGATATACATGGCGCTCGGCAGCAGGAACAGCAGCACATTCTCGACGACGATGCGGATCATCGCTGGAACAGCCTCTGCTGCATGTTCTTGAGCATGCCGGCCGTCGCTCCCCAGATGTAGCGATCCTCATAGGGCATGGCATAGAAGTGGCGCTCGCGGCCGCGCCAGGAACGCGTGTCCTTCTTGTGGTTGGCCTCGTCCATCAGGAACGCCAGCGGCACCTCGAACACCTCGACCACCTCGCGCGAGTCGATCTTCGCGGTGAACCCAGGCCGCACCAGAGCCACAACCGGACTGATCTGGAAGCCGGTGCCCGTGCGATAGCTGTCGAGATAGCCGAGCGGCTCGATGAACCCTGCGTCGAGGCCGACTTCCTCGTGCGCCTCGCGCAACGCACAGTCGACGGGCGTGGCGTCAACCTTCTCGACCTTGCCGCCGGGAAACGAGATCTGGCCGGGGTGGCTCGGCATGTCGTGGGCGCGCTGCGTCAGCATCACGGAAAGGGTCTCGCGCAGCACGATCGGGATCAGCACGGCGGCCGGCCGCGGCGGCGCCATCACGGCTAGGTCGTCGACAAACTCCGGGTTGAGGTCCCAGTCGCTTGGCCCCAGCGCGCGGCCGCTGCGCGGATCGAAGATGGCATCGGACGGGGCGGCCAGCAGGCCTCCGCGCGCGCGGGCGCGCACGCCAGCCTCGGAGAAGGGATCGGCGATGTCGTCGAGCGGCATGTTCATAGCGGGGAGACTACCACTGCGCCCACGGGCGTTGCCACTCGGCGGCACTACCGGTTGCGTCCGCGCCTCGAGGGCACGAGATCAGATCAAGGTGCGAGGCTTGAATGCGTTGTCGCTGAGGGTTCTCTGGACGATTGTCGCCGATGGCACACTCAGCTCGGCGACAATCATTGAGAGCGATTGGCCAACGCTCTCTACGTCGGTGGGAAGCCAGATGTCGAATGTGTTTTTGTCGGCCCCGGCGTAGTGCAGCAGCAAGAACTGATCTCCATTTTCGGACCGAAGTTGCAACAAACTGTAGGCGTCGAACTCGTCCTCGCCTTGCTCAAGGGACAGGCCTCTCTCTCGCGCAAAGCTCTCCAAGTTCAATTTCACGAGCGCGACGGGTAGATAGTCTGCACCTGGTCGCAAAGGCGTCGTCACTTGTTTCATGGGTATCGCTTCCAGATGGAGGTTACGGGTATGCACGCCAGCATACCATCACTCCAGACACCTTGTTCGCCGTCGCGCCACAAGACTTGCGAAACGAGGTCGAAGCTCGCCGGAGGAACGACCGAGGTTGGCGACACGTCAGTTTCGAATTGTATCCCCTCCTCGTCATCGGGCAGCGGGCCGAGGTAAGCCCTCACAGTTGGGACAGCATGAAACCGTCCAGCCGTCCCGCAAATCTTGAGCGTCCTGATCTGCATATCAGCGTCTGCTTCCGTCTGTGTCACCGCGTTTGCCCTGCGATGATACGGTCCGCTCACACATTTCCCCCAAAGGACAATCCAATCTCAAAGAACAGTTTAGCACGTGCCATCAAGAACCGGTGAGCTTCGATGTTTGGCCTGCTATGGGCCTCCGCACTTGGGTTCACATGTCCCTGTCGCCCAGGTAGCGGCTCCACAGCTCGTCGGGGACATCGCTCTCGTCCCACACGCCGATCAGGATGCCGCGTCGCTGCGACTTGCCGCGCCGGTCGCGCATCTGCTGCTCTGATAGGGTCGTGCGCTGGGAGAGGCGCAGGCCCCAGGCATTGAGGGCCGCCATTAGGCGCTGCCGTTCGGCCTCGAATTGAGGGTCGGTGCCGAGGTCGCGGAACTCGTTGGGGTCGGTGGCGAGGTCGTAGAGCATCGGCCGGAAACCCGGGGCGTGGATGAGCTTCCAGCGCTTGTCCGCCACCATGAAAAGCTGCGCAGCGCGCGGCTCGATCCCGAGCTTGGCCGAGAATGGTTGCAGCGAATAGTCGTACTCGCTGATGGCGAACCTGCGCCATCGGTCGGTGCTCGAGCCATTGAGGAACGGGACCAGCGATCGGCCTTCCAGCCGATGGGACTGTTCGCCTGGATCGGCGCCGAGGCTCTGCAGGAATGTCGGAATGAGATCGATCGATTCGACAAGCTCGTCGCAGGTCGTTCCGCGCGCTGCGTCCGCGCTGTCCGAGGGATCGTAGACAATCAGCGGGACCTTCACGGACGGCTCGTGAAACAGGTCCTTCTCGCCCATCCAGTGGTCGCCGAGATAGTCGCCGTGGTCGGAGGTGAACACGATCAGCGTTTTGTGGAGGAGGCCGCGATCATCCATGAAGCGGAACAGCAGCCCGAGCTGATCGTCGATCTGCTTGATGAGCCCCATGTAGACGGGAATGACCTCCTCGCGCACCTCTTCGCGCGCAAACGTCGTGCCGACACGGCGCTCCATGAACTCGGCGAGAAGCGGATGCGGGTTGCGGCGCTCCTCCTCGGATCGGGAGACGGGCAGCACGTCGCTCGCGCCGTACATGGCGTTGTAGGGAGCAGGCGCGATGTAGGGCCAGTGCGGCTTGATGTAGGAGAGGTGCAGACACCAGGGCTTGTCGCCGGCCTCCATGATGAAGTCCATGGCACGCCGGGTCATGTAGGGCGTCTCGGAGTCCTCCTCGCGAACGCGCGCGGGCTTCCGCGCGTGGCGCATGGCCCAGCCGGAGGCGAGCCGGTTGCCCTCGCCCTGCGCCGCATTGGCCCAGTCGTGCCAGGGGTTGTCGCCGGGATACCCCTTTTCATTCAGCCAACGGTTGTAGCGTGGCACTTGGCTGTCGTAGCGCCCGTCCGGGCCCACCCCGTGCAGGCCGTCGTCGCGCTCGTAGGGGTCGAAGCCGCACTCGGCGACGCGCACGCCGATGATCGAGCTGGGATCGATGCCGAGGCGCTCCATGCCTTCCTTGTCGGCGCGCATGTGCGTCTTGCCGACCAGCACGCAGTCGACCCCGAGCGGGCGCAGGTAGTCGCCGAGCGTCATCTCGCCGACCTTGAGGGGCACGCCGTTCCACGTGGCGCCGTGCGACTGCACGTAGCGCCCCGTATAGAAGCTCATGCGCGAGGAGCCACACACCGGCGACTGCACGTAGGCGCGCGTGAAACGCACGCCCCTGGCCGCCAGCTTGTCGATGTTGGGAGTGGCGAGCCGCGGATGGCCGTAGCAGGACAGATAGTCCCACCGCAGCTGGTCGCACATGATGAAGAGGATATTCTTGGTGCGGCGGCTCATGTGTCCGAGGTCGTAGGTTGGGTTAGCGCGGGCACATGGGATGAGATTGCAAGACCAACGTCGCTCCGCGCGTAACCCAACATTGGTCAAAACGTGCGGGTGTTGGGTTACGCGCGGATTTGGCGTCGAGCGCAAATGTCGCCCGTCTCGTCCGCGCGTAACCCAACCTACGCACTTTGATGCATTTCACCGCTTGTAGCGGCCGGTGTCCATCTCGCCGCGATCCACCCGGCGCGAGAACTCGGTGGCGCCGCCGGAGGCCAGGATGCGCGCCTGCTCGACCCAGTTCTCGCGCTCGATACGGCCCTTGAAGTCGAGGGACTGGCTTACGCGATCGATGTCGGCGGCGGTCCAGTTGGCGATCTGCTCGTAGGCGACGACGCCCATGGCGTTGAGCCGGTTCTCGATCAGCACGCCGACGCCGCGGATGCGCTTGAGGTCCTCGCGTGGCGCGGAGCGCAATACCTTGCTGTCCGCCGTTCCGCGCTGGGCCTGGTCAGGCTCGGCGCTGCGGTAGACCTCCGCGCGCACGGAGCGCAGGGAGCCGATATCCGACCGGGCGGCAGCGCGGCCGGCATCGGATGCCTCGTCCCCGGTTCCCTTGGCGGAGTGCTCCTGGATGGCGTCGGCGAGCTTGACCGGGCGGGGCGCGGCTGCAGGAGCGACGGCCGGCGGCGAGGGTGTGTGCGTGCCCTGGTCGTACTGGCGCGAGAACTTGGTATCGCCGCCGCGGCTCAGGATCTGGGCCTGCTCGATCCAGTTCTCGCGGCCGATGCGGCCTTCGATTCCGAGCAGCTTCTCGAAGCGCTCGATGTCGGCGGGCGACCAGTGGGCGATCTGCGAGTAGCGGGTGACGCCCTGAGTAACGAGGGCGCTCTCGACTTCTGCGTCGATGCTGCTGATGCGCTGCAGGTTGTCGCGGGTCGCGGGTGCGGCCGGCCGGATCGGCACCACCGGCTCCGGCGGCAGCGGGGCAGTGGGCACTGTCCTCGGCAATACGGCGGCAGGGGCGGCCGCAGCCGCAGGCCGGGTTGCGAAGGCCGCGCGCTCGGAGACATCCGGTGCAACATAGGGTGCCGCGGGAGCGGGCACAGGTCGAGGCGTGGAAGCTGCGACCGCCGCAATTGCGACGTCGGCAACCACGCCCGCTGCACCACCGGTCGAGGGACGCGGTGAGATCGCCGGCCCCGGAATTGGGCGGCGCTCGCCCTCATCCGGTGTCGGCGTCGCGCTTGCCGCCTCGCCTCTGGCGCGCCGCGTGGCAAAGTAGGTCTCGCCACCCTTTGCGAGCACCTGCGCCTGCTCGATCCAGTTCTCCTGGCTGATGCGGCCGCCGAGCCCCAGCGCCTCGCCGATGCGCTTCACCTCGGGCTGCATCCACGCCGCGATATGCTCGTAGCGGTCGACGCCGAGCTTGTTGAGCGCGGCCTCGATGCCGGCGTCGATCAGCCGGATGCGCTTGAGGTCCTGCGCCGGCGCGCGCTCGGCCTTGGCTGCCGCGACTGCTGCCGCTGCGGGACCCGGGGCCGGTTTCGGCGCAGGTGCCACGGGCTTCGGTACCGGCTCGGGTGCTGGAGTGCGGGCAAATCCACCGGGGGCGCGCTGCATCACCTCGGGCAGCGGCTCGACCGTGCGTGCGGCAGGCAGGGGCGCGAGCGCCGGAGTGAACAGACTGCGCCGGATGAGGCAGGCGAGCGCTGCGCCGATGAAATAGGCCGCTGCCATGAGCAGCAGCGTTTGCACGAACAGTGCAACCATACTCGACCCCCACACCGCGCGCTCGAGCGCGCGGCATCGTCCCCTTCACAGCATCCCTACGACTGGTCGCCGACCCGCCGGCTGCAAGACAGCCAGCCGATGACGAGACCGACAGCGAACGCCGCCGCCAGCCACCAGATCAGCTTGTAGGCGAGGTAGTCCATAGGCCTTTGTCCCTAGTTGGCCTGGCGCGGGTTGGCCCGCACAGTGAACTCGATACGCCGGTTCTTCGCCATGTTCTCGTTGCCGTCGTTCGGCGCGACCGGGCGCGATGCTCCGTAGCCGACAGGCTGCAGCTGCGCGGCATCGACGCCCGCCTCTACGAGGTAGGTTACCACGGAACGGGCGCGCTTGAGCGACAGCTGCTGGTTCATGATCGCGCTGCCCTCGCTGCTGGCGTGGCCGGCGACCTCGATCTGCATGCCGGGGCAGGTCTTGGCGGCCTGCGCCAGCCGGTCGAGGGTGGGGAGGCTCGCGGGAGCGAGCTCGGCGCTGGCGAACTCGAACGCGATCTGGCCGGTTCGCACCAGGCCCTGCAGCTGGTCCTCACACGCCTTGGCCTTGATATCGACCGCGGTCTGAGGCGGGCTGCGGACCGCGGCCTCTGGCGGGGGCGCAGGGGTCGGAGCCGGTTTGCTCTCGGGTGGCGCCGGGGTCGCGGGTGCCGGCGGCGGCTGGCTAAGAATCGGCGCCGGCAGCGAGGCCGTAGCCGCCGGCACACCCGGCGTTTCGCCCTCCTTTGCCTGCGGCGGTGTGGCCGATGGTGCCGGCTCGGCAGGCGGTTGGGGCGGGGGTGGAGGCGGCTCCTTGGCCTTGATCTGGTCGGTAAACCTGATGGAGGCGGGCAGGGCGGCGCGCAATGCGGCGCGGGCGGCATCGGCCGCAGAGCCGTCCGTCGCGAGCCCGGAGATCGTGAGGCCCGTGTCCTTGATCTCCGCGGTGCCGGAGGACATCTGCGCCAGCCCGCGAATGCTCGCTGCCGCAGCCGCACTCCACCCCTGGGGAGCGCCGTCGCCCGGCTGCATCTGATCGATCACGGCGCCTCTCACGCTTGACTTGGAGGCAGCGAGCAGCTCGGCGCGGGCCGCCTCGCTCGGCACGTATCCCGACAATACCAGGCGGCCATCAGCCAGTCGCGCAGCCCAAGTGAAGGGGCTCACCACCGGCGGTGTGACGAGATCTTCCGTCAGACTGACGCCCTTGGGCATGCTGTTGGCGAGCGACGACTTGACGGCGCGATAGGCGGCAAGGTCCTCAGTCTCGCCCGAGATCCACATGCCGAGCCCGTCGAGGCGGACGTCGCCACGCTTCAGGGCGGCGAGCTGCTTCAGCGCGAAGCCCACGCCTCCCAGCCACGTGTCGACGGAGGGAACGCCGCGGGTCGTCTCCATGCGGTCGAGCACCTCGAAGGTCGGGAAATTGGCCTTTGCCACGCTCAGGATGATCTTGCGCGTGGCCCGGTTGGGGACGTGGCCAGTGATGCGGATGCGATTGCCCCGGCGGCCTGCGGTCCACACGTATTTTTCGGTCGTGGGGGCGAGGTCGATGCGGTTCTCGACTGTCCTCAGGCCCCAGACGTCGGAGAGAAGGCTGGCGGCCTTTTCCGGCTCGGTCTCGTCGCCCGAGAGGCCCTGCAGGGTCGCGTCGCGGCCTTCGAAGCGAACCTCCGTCCAGCCCATGCCGCCGTCCGTCAGGGCCCGCGCCGCCCGCGCGCGCAAGTCTCCCTCGATGCGGCCTAGCTCGGCCTGTACGGCTACCCAGCTCAGCACCAGCAGAGGAATGATGCCCCAAAGCCAGCGCCACCAATTGCATTTCATGCGTCCGAGGCTCCCCAGCTGGTCGCTCGATCGTCCTCCCGCCCACGTCTGCGGCCGTCGCTGCTGTGCCCGGGCGAACCGGCGCCAGACGCCGGGACGGCTTATTCGTTGTAGAGGATTGCCCTGGGCTCTGTTGCGGCGGCACTATAGACAACCGGCCCCGGCATTCCAAGCCGGCGCCCAGAGCCCGAGAGTGGGCCGATAGTGGGCGGAGAGGGAGGACCCCGAGGTGAGCGGCGAAACCGTCCTGATAGCGCAGAGCGGCGGCGTCACGCGGCTGACGCTCAACCGTCCCGACAAGCTCAACGCCTTCACTCTTGCCATGCACGCCGAGCTGAACGCCGGTCTGCAGGCGGCCAATGCCGACCCGCAGTGCCGCGTGATCGTGTTGACCGGCGCGGGTCGCGCGTTCTCGGCCGGCCAGGACCTGGCCGAGGTGGGAGGGCCGACGGACGCCGCCACGCCCGATGCGGGCAGTCGCCTGGAGAAGGCCTACAATCCACTGATCAAGCTCCTCACCTCGCTGGAGAAACCCGTGATTTGCGCCGTCAACGGCATCGCTGCCGGCGCCGCGGCCAACATCGCGCTGGCCTGCGACCTCGTGTATGCGGCGCGCAGCGCGAGCTTCCTGCAGGCCTTCGCCCGCATCGGGCTGATCCCCGACGCGGGCGGCACCTGGGTGCTGCCGCGCCTGGTGGGCGCCGCGCGCGCCCGCGGGCTTGCGCTGCTGGCCGAGCCCTTGAGCGCAGAGAAGGCCGAGGCTTGGGGGCTGATCTGGAAGGTGGTCGACGACGACAAGCTGGAAGCGGAGGTCTCTGCGGTGGCGGTCAAGCTTGCCGCCGCGCCGACCTATGCGCTGGGGCTCGCCAAGCGCGCGCTCGCCGCCTCCTCGACCAACTCGCTCGCCCAGCAGCTCGACCTCGAGCGCGACTTCCAGCGCCTTGCCGGCGCCTCTCCCGACGCCCGCGAGGGCATCGCCGCCTTCCTGGAGAAGCGGGCCCCCAAGTACACCGGGAGAAAGGCATGAGGCATGATGCCGCCGAGATCGCGCGGCTGAGCGCGGACGCCCTGTGGGCCGAGGACAAGGCAAGCCAGGCGCTCGGCATGCGGATCGAGAAGGTGGGGCCGGGGCACGCGGTGCTGTCCATGACGGTCGGCGTCGACATGGTCAACGGCCACGGGCTCTGCCACGGCGGCTACATCTTCACCCTCGCCGACTCGGCGCTGGCGTTCTCCTCGAGCTCCCACAATCGGCGCACCGTCGCGCAGCACTGCCAGATCTCATACGTGACGCCCGGCCGTCTCGGCATGCGCCTGACCGCCGAGGCGCGCGAGCGGCACAAGGGCGAGCGCAGCGGCATCTACGACGTGACGGTTAAGGCGGAGGACGGGACGGTGATCGCCGAGTTCCGCGGCGCAACGCGCTCAATACCCGGAACGCTCGTGCCCGAAACCTGAGGCGGGGTCATGCCGGCTGGAAATACCGCAGCGATTGGAACTCTGCCGCAGCCGGCGCGCAGGGACTTCTCGGGCGTCGGCTACGAGGAGGCCATGCGGCGTGCGCGCAAGATCGTGCCGATCCTGCGCGAACGCGCGCAGCAAGCCGAGGACGCGCGCTCTCTGACCCGCGACACCGAGCAGCTGCTACACGAGACGGGGCTGTTCCGCTTCCATCAGCCGAAGGCGTTCGGCGGCATGGAGCTCGACTTCGTGGCGGTGGTCGATATCCCGGCGGAGCTCGCGCGCGGCTGCGCATCGACGGCCTGGAACGTCGGCAACCTCGCCTGCCACCATTGGATACTCGGCTACTACGACCCGGAGACCCAGCACGAGGTGTGGGACGCCAACCCGGATGCGCTGATCGCCTCGTCGATCGCGCTGGCTGCCGGGCGAGCACGCAAGGCCGAGGGCGGATACATCGTCAACGGCCGCTGGCCGTTCTCCTCCGGCGTCGACAACTCGGACTGGAACATGCTGGCCGTCACTGTGCTCGGCGACGACGGCAAGACCGCGGTCGACTGGCGCCTGTGCCTGGTGCCGAAGTCCGACTACGAGATCGTCGACACCTGGTACGCCATGGGCATGGCAGCCACGGGCAGCAAGGACGTGGCCGTCAAGGAGCTGTTCGTGCCGGAGCGACGGGCGCTGGCGTTGCAGCGCTGCCGGGGAGGTCTCGAGCATCCGGGCGCTGCGCTCAGTACCGGCCCGCTCTTTCGCATTCCGATCGTGGCGGCCTCCAGCCATCCGTTGGCGCCGTCGGCGATTGGCGCGGCCGAGGGCGCCTATGAGATGTTCCTGGCATCGATGGCGAAGCGTGCCGGCACCTACACCGGTGCCAAGGTCGCCGATTTCCAAGCCGTGCAGATCAAGCTCGCCCGCGCGCGCTGTTTGATCGATTCCGCTCGCCATCTCCTGCGTCAGTCGGCGATCGAGCTGCAGGCTGCGGCGGAGCGCAACCAGGTGCCGGAGCTGGCGACGAAGCTCAGGTACCGGGCGCAGTCGGCGTTTGCCGTCGGCCAGGCTCGCGAGGCGGTCGAGGTGTTGTGGTCGTGCTACGGCGCGCAAGGCATCTACACGCGTGATCCGTTGCAGCGGCATCTGCGCGACCTGATGGCCATTACCCAGCATTTCTCGTTCAACTTCGACATCGCCGGCTCCGCCTTCGGCCTCGACGCGCTGGGCGGCGCGTATGCCAATCCGACGATGTGAGGGGCCGATCGGGTTTGACGTTGCTTCATGCTCCAATTCGCCGATACTGAGGGCAATTGGGCGCGAATTCTGATGGCGGACGTTACGGATATCGAGGGTGCCAGCTTATGACTGACGTCGTGAAGGTAGCCGACATTCTGGCGGTCAAGGGCTCCAGGGTGACCACCGTCCAAGCTTCAGACACGATTGCCACGCTGTCGCAGCGCCTGCGCGAGAAGCGCATCGGCGCTGCCGTCGTGAGCAGCGACGGGCAGACCATCGAGGGCATGATCTCGGAGCGCGACGTTGCCTACGCCGTGGTGGCACACAAGGACAAGCTGCACGCGCTGCCGGTTTCGGCGCTCATGACCAAGACCGTGATCTCGTGCACGCCCCGGGACACCGCCGCAACGGTTGGCTCGACGATGCTGGCGCGCAACATACGCCACCTTCCGGTCGAAGAAGGTGGGCGCCTGGTCGGCATGATCAGCATCCGCGACGTCCTCAACCTGCGCGTCGACGAGCTGCAGAGGCAGGCGAGCCAGCTGCGCGCGTTCGCAAGCCACACAGAGCGCGATCCGCAGGACCGCTAGCTGCAGGAGGATCCTTGCTCGACCTGACTCCGCGCCGAGAGGACCTCGACCCCATCGAGATCGCCTCGCGGGACGAGATCGCAGCGCTGCAGCTCGAGAGGCTCAAGCGCACGCTGCGGCACGTCTACGACAACGTGCCCCACTACTGGAAGGCGTTCGATGCCGCCGGCGTGCATCCCGACCAGCTCACGACGCTGGCCGATCTCGCCAAGTTTCCGTTCACTGCCAAGGACGATCTGCGGGCCAACTATCCGTTCGGCATGTTCGCGGTGCCGCGCGAGCAGATCGTGCGCGTGCATGCCTCATCGGGCACGACCGGCAAGCCGACGGTGGTTGGCTACACGAAGGCTGACATCGAGACCTGGAGCGAGGTGGTGGCGC
>Ga0247829_10000243_pt1 | contig 18789 bp, 12 predicted proteins | sample 12C_Control_Day4_FD_207765 | JGI IMG/M metagenome (GOLD analysis project Ga0247829, IMG submission 207765) | Soil microbial communities from agricultural site in Penn Yan, New York, United States - 12C_Control_Day4 | ecosystem: Environmental > Terrestrial > Soil > Agricultural land | place... | reverse complement strand
CGTGCCACCGGCGCGGTTCGTCGCCGGCATCGACGCCAACATGACGCGGAGCCTGCAGCTCGGCGGCGTCGACAACCCGGTGATCGACGGCACGCTGCTGTCCGCGACCGGCAACGGCCTAGGCTATCACCGGGTGGTCGCGCTGGGCCGGTGGGAAGCCGGCGCGCCGCTGACCGAGGTCTCGACGGTCGCGTACACCGGCACCGACGGCAAGTTCCGCCTGATCCTCGCCTCGAACCTCGTCGGCAACGTCGAGATCGTGGCGAAGCCGTACGCCGATCTGCTGGACCCGACGCTGCACCTCGGCGGCGTCCCGGCGACCAGCTCGTCGACGCGCACGCTCGTCCAGCCGGAGGGCCTCGGCCTGCCGACGACGATCAGCGTGCCGATCACCGGCACCGACGGCAACGGCGCGGTCGGCCCCGTCCGCGGCGCGCGCGTGCGCGTCACCGCCACGTTCGACGCCCCGGTCGCGGGCGCCGCGAGCGCGACGTTCACCGCCGAGGGCACGACGAGCGACGCGGGCAGCGTGCAGCTCGAGGTGCTCGACGGCCCCGCGTTCGCATCGCTCTATCGCCTCGAGGTCGTACCGCAGGCCGCCGCCAAGGTCGGCGTCGTGTTCGACCAGCCGCTCGTCGCGTACGCGATGCCGCTGCAGCTGCCCTCGCGCGTGGCGCTGACCGGTGTGGTCACCGACGCGCTCGGCAGCCCGCTCAAGGACGTCGCCGTCACCGCGCGCCCGTCGCTGCGCTTCTTGTGGAACCTCGAGGATGCGCCGCAGGCGTTCCTCTCGGGCATTCCGGCCGCGACCACCACCACCTCGGAGAACGGCGAGTACGTGCTGTGGGTCGACCCGATGATCCTCGGCACGCTCGGCCGCTACGACCTCGTGTTCGAGCCCGCTGCGAAGACACGCGCGCCGGCCTGGGTGAAGCCCGACGTCGAGGTCCCCTCGAACCTCGAGGTCTCCTCCGCGCCCACGACGCAGATCCAGCTGCCCGACGCGGCCTACGTTCGCGGCACCGTCACGTCGCCCGACGGAGAGGTGCTCGAGGGCGCCGAGCTCAAGGTGTTCCGCACGGTCGAGCCGTTCGTGTCGCTGTGCGCCGAGGTCCTCAACGAGCCCGAGAGCTGCCCGATCCCCGCGCTGCTCCTCGGCCGCGGCACGTCCGACAAGGAAGGCGTCGTGCGGCTCGGCCTGCCGCGCTGACGCTGCCGTCGCGTCAGTTCGTGCAGCAGAGCGTGCGCTCGAAGCCCGCGGTCGAGGTCGCTCCATTGCTCGCGCCGCCCGCCGCGCACCCGACGCCCGACGGGGTCGGTGCCTGGGCGTTGGTGTAGCCGGTGAACCCGGTCATGCAGCCGTCGGTCACGCCGGTCGTGCAGCTCCCCGTGCCGAACAGCACCGGGCCACAGGTCCCGGTCACGTTGCACGCGCACGAGCACGTCCGGGCGCTGTCGTCGTAGCCGGTGAAGTAGCTCGTGGGATCCTGGACACTGTAGCCGGGGCGCGTGCATTCCGCCTGCTCGCCGGTCTCGAGCACGCAGTACCGCGGAGCCTTGGGCATGCAGACCTGGCCCGTCCCACAGCCGCCGCCGCTGCTATTGCCCGTGCAGAAGTTGCCGGTGCTGCCCCAGCTCGGATCGACCTTGGCCGACGTTCCACCGCCCGGCGCAGCGCATTGGGCGACCAGCGTCGTGTCCAAGGTGTGATAGCCGCTGCCCAGCGCGCTGAAGGAAATACAGCCGTTGCCACCGTTAGTCGCGAACACCACGGCTCCGATGGTGGCGCACGCGAGGCTGCTGCCGCCGCTGTGTCTCGCGAGCGTGGAATCGCAGCGGGCGCCGCCGATCGGCGTCGTACCGCAGCTGCAGGTCCCCGCGGCGCAGCTGCCAGCGGTCAGGTCGGAGAAGATCCCCGTCGCGTTCGGATACTCGGACGGACACGCGCCGGTCTCCAGCGTGCCCGCGAGCGCGCCGCCCGGATCGGGGACGCACTCGGCGATCGGGGTCGCGCCACCGGTGCACGCCGCGTCGTCACAGTCCGTGTGGCCGTTGCAGTCGTCGTCGAGGCCGTTGAAGCAGTCCTCGACGGCCGCGCACGCAGGGGCATCGGAGGCGTCACCGTCGTCGGCGTCGTCAGGACCGGCGTCCTGTTTCGCCGTCACGCCGCCGCATGCCACCACGAAGAAGATCAGGACCCAGGGCAAGAACCGCATGCGCGATTCTTCACAAGGCGCTGGCCTGTGTGTCAACGCCAACGAATTGCGCAGTGCGGCTTACGGGATCACGGCGTCTGGCGATCGCTCGTCCTCACTGAATGACGACCGTATTGATCGGCTTGACGCTCGCCCCCGCCGGGTACGCGTAGCTCACGGCGTTCGAGTTGAACGGCTGGCTCGCCGCGCTGCCCCAGCCCCACACGACCATGCCGAACGGCAGCGCGCTGGTCGCGACGTGACGGCCGTTGTTGCAGCCGTTGACCGATGCGAAGTTGCCGGTGACGAGGTCGACGCGCGCGTACTCGAGGTCGCCCGCGCTGTCGATCGGCGCCCAGCCCGTGACGTTCCCGACGCAGTCGATCGCCACGTCGGCGAACGTGCCGTTCGTGCGCTCGCGCGTCAGCACGAGGCTGGTCTCGGGGTACGTGGGATCGGTGAAGAACGTGTACGACGGCAGGTACTGCTCGACGGGCACGACGTTGACGAACTCGGGGTCGCCGCGGCAGTCGGGGCCCACGTCACCGTAGGTATCGCAGCCCGACATGTACGAGGACATGTAGAACGGGTGCTCGGCGTCCTGGCTGTGGACGAAGAACGGCGAGGCGGTCGAGAACGTGACGACCTGCCCCAGCGAGAGCGAGGTCGGCGCGCCGGGCGGCGGCGCCGGCGAGTACGTCAGCTGCGTGCCGTCGACTCCACCGACGATCCGCCACGGGACCGTCTCCTCGACGCCGGGGTAGCGGTTGCGATAGCGCACGCCGGTGTATCGATAACCGAGCGCCTTCACCGGTGGGATCTGCTGGTGCGCCGAGTCGCACGCGTTGACGCCGACCTCGACGTTGAGGCAGCTCGCGCCGCCCCACACGCCGATCGGCTTGTCGGACGTGATCGGACTGCCCGTCAGCTCGGCGGCCTGCGTGAACTGGAGCACCTGCCCCGCGTTCAGCGTGTACGTGACGGGGGTCTGCGCCGGGCTGCCTTGCACGCCCGACGCGGCTTCGATCGCCACCACCGGACGCAGCGTGACGCTGGTGGCGTCGTGCTGCGCGACGATCTCGACGAATGGCCTGCCCTCGTTGATCGTGGTCTTCGGGTACGCGTTGACCGCGACGTAGTTGGTGTCCCACGCCGACGTCGGAAGCAGGAGCGTCGCGCTGGTCACCGCCGAGCTGCCACCGCCGAACGGATAGATGTCGTACGCGACGGTCGGTGCCGAGGTGCGAATGCGGAACGCCGAGCCGCGGCCGGTGCCGTGCACGGCGGTATTGTTCGCGGTGATCGCGGGCGTGATGCCAGCGGGGCAGTCGCTGGAACTCGAGCCGAACCGCGACAGGAACAGGATCGCGACCTCGCCCGGCGCGAGCATGCCGTTGGGGAGCGGCGCGTAGGACAGCGCTTGGCCCTGCCCCGACGGGATGCGGCCGAACGAGCTCACCGGGAGCATCTGGCCGCCGTACTCGACGGTGATCGACACCGGGGTCGTCCACGTGTTAGCGACGAACGCGGCGAAGCAGCCACCGGTGTTGGACAAGATCACGTCGGGCGTGACCGAGTAGTAGTCGCAGCCGATCGAGCTCTTGCTCGCCGCGGCCGCGTCGCACGGGTCGGCGCATACGCCGCCGCCGCAGGCCTGCTCGGCCGTGCACGTCTGCACCGTGGTGCCGTGGCAGTCGACGACGTCGCGGTTGTCGGCCGAGCACGTCAGCGGGCAGCCGTTGTTGCCGCCGTCGCCATGGTCGTCACCTCCACCGCCGTCGCCCCGGAGGGCGGAAGGGCCGCACGCGGCGGCGGCAAACAGGAGCAGGATCGGGGCCCAGCGCGCGAACATCGGGGCGGATGATACGCACTGTGCCGAGGCGCCCGGCTGTCATCCCCTGGCAGCTTCGACGGTCCGCGTGGGGCCGCCGCCCCCAAACGGTCCTTGACCGAGCCTCCCACCCCGACTAAGGTCTGCCCGAAAAGACGGTAGCAGAGACGTGCTGGTGATCGAACAAGAGCGCAAGCTCTGCCTCGGAGGCAACCCATGGGGCAGCCACGGACGACGTCGTCGCGTGCCTGCGAATCCCCAGGAGCTCCTGCCCCGACCAGTGCTCCGACTGGATGATCTCGGAGAGGACAAACACACGAAGGTTTTGCGAGATGACGAACGACACGGCGCCACACGAGAACGGTGTGGCGGACCAAGCGGCCCTGGCCGCGATCGCTGGGGCGACTGACGCCTCGCTAGAGACTCCCTCCTCCGATCAACCCGCAGAGCCGAAGCCGCCGAGCTTCGACGACCTCGGCCTGCACCCCGACATCAAGCTCGCGCTCGATGACATGGGGTACTTCCAGCCGACCCCGGTGCAGACCGCGGTGTTCGGCCCGGTCAGCGCCGGCAAGGATCTGCTGGTCCAGTCGCGCACCGGTACCGGCAAGACGACGGCGTTCGGTCTCCCGACGTTGTCGAAGCTCGTGCCCACGCAGCGCTCGCCGCAGGCGCTGATCCTCGCGCCGACGCGCGAGCTGGCGCTGCAGGTCGCGCGCGAGCTGACCAACATCGGCAAGCACCGCGGCATCGTCATCGAGGCGATCTACGGCGGCGCGCCCATCGGCAAGCAGATCACCAACCTCAAGAACGGCGTCCACGTCATCGTCGGCACGCCGGGCCGCGTGCTCGATCACATCGGCCGCCGTACGCTCGACACGAAGAACATCACCACGTTCGTGCTCGACGAGTGCGACGAGATGCTCTCGATGGGCTTCCTCGAGGACATCGAGCGCGTCGTCTCGCACCTGCCCGCCAAGAAGCAGACGCTGCTGTTCTCGGCGACGATGCCCGACGAGGTCTCGCGCTACGCGCGCCGCCACATGGTGGCGCCGGAGCAGATCTCGCTGTCGCGCGACCAGATGACGGTCAGCGACATCCACCACGCCTACTACATCGTCAGCGGCATCGCGCGCAGCCGCGACCTCCTCAAGGTGATCTTCGCCGAGGAGCCGGAGAGCGCGATCATCTTCTGCAACATGCGCGACGAGACGACGATGGTCGCCAAGTTCCTGCAGAAGCAGGGTCTCGATGCGGAGCCGCTGTCGAGCGACCTGTCGCAGAGCGATCGCGAGCGCGTGATGGGACGGATGAAGCAGAAGAACCTCCGGTTCCTTTGCGCCACCGACGTCGCCGCGCGCGGCATCGACATCTCGAACCTCTCGCACGTGATCAACTACTCGGTGCCCGAGTCGCCCGAGGTCTACGTGCACCGCACCGGCCGCACCGGCCGCGCGGGCAAGAAGGGCACGGCGATCTCGCTCGTCGGGCCGCGCGAGCTCGGCAACTTCCGCTTCGTCCGCCTGACCTTCGGCATCAAGCCGGAGGAGCGCGTGCTGCCGAAGGACGACATCTTCACCGGCAAGCTCAAGGTACCGCTGCCGCCCGTCGGCGTGCCGCAGCCGCCCGACCCGGTGCAGATCTTGATCCGCGGCGTGCAGGGCCAGGCCAGCGAGCTCGAGGCCAAGATCTTCGAGAAGCTCTACACCACCGCGAACGGCAAGCGCGTGCTCGCCAAGCTCGTGGCCGAGCGCCTCGATCAGCTCTCGACGCGGAGCAAGCCGCGCCGCGCGTCGATCTCGGCCCCGAGCACCGAGCGCACCGAAGGCGATGGCGAGGAGCGCGGGGAGCGCCGGTTCGATCGCGAGGATCGGGGCTTCGATCGCCCGCGCCGCTTCGACGGCGAGCGCGGCGAGCGCGGCGACCGCGAGGAGCGTCCGCGTCGCTTCGACCGCGACGGCGAGCGTCCGCGCCGTGACCGCGAGGATCGCCCGCGCTTCGGCGACGGCGAGCGCGGCGAGCGCGAGCGTCCGCGGTTCGGCGACGGCGAGCGCGCTGAGCGTGGTGACCGCGGTGACCGCGAGCGTCGCCCGTGGCGCGACCGCGACGAGGCGCGCGGTGAAGGCCGCGAGGCGCGTGGCGAGCGCGGCGACCGCGAGGGTCGTCGCTTCGACCGCGACCGCGATCGCGAGGGTCGACGCGAGCGTCCCGACCACCGCGAGGAGACCGCGCCGGCCGCGAGCACCGCGACCGCCGAGGCCGTGCCCGAGGTGATCGAGGTCCGCACCGAACCGACGACGGACATCCGCACCGGCGACGTGCGCACCGATGGCGAGCGTACCGAGCACCGCGACCGCGGCGAGCACCGCGACCGCGGCGAGCGTCGCGATCGCGGCGAGCGTCGTGACCGCGGCGAGCGTCGTGACTTCGATCGCGACCGCGGCGAGCGCCACGAAGCGCGTGACCGCGACCGTGACCGCGGCGAGCGCCGTGACCGTGACCGCGACCGCGGCGAGCGCCGTGATCGCGTCGAGGCCGCGCCCGCTCCGGTGAGCGAGCCGACGCCTGCGCCGATCGAGGCCGTCGATGTCGCTGCCGGGACCGAGCCGACCAAGGTCGAGGACGTCGCCCGCGCCGCGCTCGAGCGCGCCGATCGGGCGTCGTCGCCCAAGGCGGAAGACCGCAAGGGCAAGCGCGACAAGAAGGCCGAGCCGACCGCCGAGACGCGCGAGTTCTGGGAGACCTGGGCCGAGGAGAAGTCCACGCGCCCGGCACCCGCACCCGCACCCGCGCCCGCGCCCGCCGCTGCCGCCGAGACCGACGGCGAGGAGCGCACCGAGCGCCGGGGTGGCCGCGACCGCGGTCGCGGCCGCGACAAGGACAAGGAGCGCGAGAAGGGACGCGGCCGCAAGGAGGCCTCCGAGAAGGAGGACAAGAGCAGCAAGGCCAAGGCGGCCCCTGCGCCTGCGGCGGCCGCGGTCGCCGACGGTGCACAGGCGCGCCTGTTCGTGAGCCTCGGCAAGAAGCACGGCGTGACCGCCGACGACCTGCGGGCGCTGCTCGCGGGGCCGGTCGGTGGCGACAAGGCGCGCATCGGCTCGGTGAGCCTGCGCGACTCGCACGCCCACGTGCGCGTGCCCGAGGAGCTGGTCGAGGCGATCATCGCCGGCGTGCACGGCACGCAGCACAACGACCAGGACGTCACCGTCGAGCGCGCGCGGGCGTAGGCGCTCCCCGAACGGCTCCTACGCGCCCACCTGACTTCGCGCAGGTGGGCGCCCGCATGCGGTTCGTCGAAAGCATGCTGATCTTGAAGGGTGGCGATCGAGCTGTTGATCGTGCTGGCCCTCGTGCTGGTGAACGGTCTATTTGCAGGGGCGGAGATCGCGATCCTGAGCGTGCGCAAGACGCGCGTCCAGGAGCGCGCCGGAGCGGGTCATCGCGGGGCGCGCGCCGTCCAGACACTCCGCGATCAGCCCGAGCGGTTCCTCGCCACGGTCCAGATCGGCATCACGGTCGTCGGGGCGGCGGCGGCGGCGTTCGGCGGCTCGACGTTCGTGCAGTCGCTGACGCCCATGCTCGAGCACCTCGGGCTCGGCGGCTCGGCGCACCAGGTGGCGCTGTTCATCGTGGTGGCCGGCATCTCGTTCCTGTCGCTCGTCCTCGGCGAGCTGGTGCCCAAGTCGCTCGCGCTGCGGTACTCGGATGGCTACGCGTTCTTCGTCAGCCGCCCGCTGCTAGGGCTCTCGCGGATCGCCGCGCCGATCGTGTGGGTGCTGACCGCCTGCTCGAACGTCGTCCTCAGGATCTTCGGCGACCGCACGAGCTTCACCGAGGCGCGGATGTCGCGCGACGAGCTGCAGCAGATGGTGGAAGAGGCCGCGAAGGCGGGCTCGCTCGACGAGAAATCGAGCGAGATCGCGTCGCGAGCGCTCGAGCTCGCCGATGTCACCGCCAGCGAGGTCATGGTGCGCCGCGAGGAGATCATCGCGATCTCGAAGTCCGCGAGCGCGGAGGAAGTGCAGCGGCTGATCCTCGAGGAGGGCCACAGCCGCATGCCGGTCTACGACGGCGACGTCGACAACCTGATCGGGTACGTCGTCGCACGCGACCTGCTGGCGGTGGTGTGGGAGCAAGGGCTCGTCGTCGTCGATGACATCGTGCGCCCGCTGTTCTCGGTGCCGCTCACGGCGCGGATCACGGTGGTGCTGCGCGAGATGCAGGCCCGCCGTCTCCAGATCGCGGCGGTCGTCGACGAGCACGGTGGCACGGCCGGCATGGTCACGATCGAGGACCTGATCGAGGAGCTCATCGGCGATGTCGCCGACGAGGACGAGGTCCCCGATCCCGAGTTCGAGGTCGAGCCCGAGGGCAGTGTGCTGGTCCCCGGCTGGGTGCCGATCCGTAAGGTGAACCGCACGCTCGGCACGTCGCTGCCGATCGCCCGCGAGAGCACGACGATGGCCGGGCTGTGCATCGCGCTCGCGCTGGCGATCCCGGCGACCGGCTCGCGCTTCAAGGCGCCGGACGGCACGCTGCTCGAGGTCGTCGATGCGTCATCGCGCCGCGTCCGCATGGTCCGCGTGCAGCAGCCTCACGGCGAGCCCCGCACGCGTGCGCCGAAGCTCACCGAGTCGCGATGACCGCCGGGTGGTTCGGCCCCTCCAGCTCCGCGAGCGTGACGGGCTCGTTCCACACCAGCGCCGTCGCATTGGCGGCGAGCTGATCGTCGACGACTTCGTACAGCGGATCCAGGGTGACGCTCGCGGTGACCCGGCGATCTTGCACGTACGACGCGCGGCGCGCTCCGTCCTCTCCGAAGATGCCGAGCACGATCCGCTGCTCGTCGACGCCGAGCGAGACGAGCAGGTCGCGCACGGCCTCGGCGCGCCTGGCGGACAGGCGCACGTTCGTGACGTCGGAGCCGCGCGGATCGGCGTGGCCGTCCAGCAGGACGATGCCCGATGGGTGCTTCTCGGCCCACCGCACGATGTGCGTCAGCTGCTTCGTCGCGTCGGGCTTGAGCGTCGCCGAGCCGGTGTCGAACAGCAGATCCACGTCGCCGGCGCGACGGCCGTCGATGTCGGCCTGATGCTTCGCCGCGAGCTCGGGGGTGATCGGTTGGGCAAGCGCCGTGGCCGCGCCGGCCGCGACGACCATCGCGGCCACGATAGCTCCGTGTCTCATGACATGCCTCGCTTCTGCGAGGTCACGGCGGATCGTGGAGCAAACGATGTGCCGGGCTAGCCCTCGTCGTTCACGTCGACGTCTACATCGACGTCCTTGTCGACGTCTACATCGACGTCCGTGTCCTTCGGCTGGGCTTGCGCCTGCGCTTCGATGCCGACGTCACCGGTGTGGAGCTCCGCGATCGTCTTCATCTGGTCGCCAAAGGCCAGCGCCTGCGCACCCGAGTCGAGCTCGTGGTCGACGATCTGCGCCGTGGTGTTGCGGGTGATCCACGCGGTCACCCGACGATCGTCCGGGTACGAGGCGCGCCGATCTCCCTTTTCGCCGTGCAGTCCGAGCACGATCCGCTCCTGGGGCGCACCCATGGAGATCAGCTTGTCGCGCACGGCATCCGAACGCTTCCCCGAGAGGATCACGTTGTAGGTCTCCGGGCCTCGGGGGTCGGCGAAGCCGTCGAGGACGATGGTCGTTCCCTCGTACTTGTTCAGCTCGTCGACCAGCGGCTTCAGGACGCGCTCGTCGTTGCTGTTGAGCGCGGCGGAATCGAACCTGAAGAACAACTCCGCCGACTTGCAGGCTCGCTTGTTCTCTTCTGCAGAGCCCAGCGTGGCGGTCTTCTTGATGGACTTCTCTTGGGTCAGCCGGCCCTGGGAGCCCTGATCACTCGTATCGATCTGGGTGTCGCGCTGGGACTGCATGTCCCGCTGGGCCTGTGTGTCCTGGTGGACATTGACGTTGACGTCATCGTCCTGGGCGTACGCGACGCCGCCTCCTACGACGACCGAAACAGCTGCAACGATCTTTGAGAACTTCATGGTTGTCTCCTCGGCCTCCTGGGGAGGTCGCTTTTCCGAGGAGCAATCGACATGCCTCGGGCGCTCGGACAAACCTGATCACGCCGTGTCAGCTTTTCGCGGTCGGTGCCGAACGCGCCGATCGGCCGGCTTGACACCTGAACATGCGCTCCGTAGGGTGGCCGCCTATGGCCCGTAGCTCGCTTGGACCAGGACGTGACGCACCCAAGAGCGAGCCCGACACGATCGTCGTCGAGGGAGCGCGCGAGCATAACCTGGTCGTCGACCACCTCGAGCTCCCCAAGCACCGCCTGGTCGTGATCACCGGGCCCTCGGGCTCCGGCAAGTCGAGCCTGGCCTTCGACACGCTGTACGCCGAAGGGCAGCGCCGCTACGTCGAGTCGCTGTCGGCGTACGCACGCCAGTTCCTCGGCCAGATGGAGAAGCCCAAGTACGAACGCATCCGAGGGCTCTCGCCCACGATCGCGATCCAGCAGAAGAGCGCGTCGAGCAACCCGCGCTCGACGGTCGGGACGATCACGGAGATCTACGACTACCTCCGTGTCCTGTACGCGCGGGCCGGCGAGCAGCGCTGCTACAGCTGCGGTGGTCCGGTCGGGGCCCGCACCGCGGGCGAGATCGTCGACGAGCTCGCGACGCTGCCCGACAAGACGCAGGTCACGATCCTGGCGCCGAAGGCGGAGAACCGCAAAGGCGAGTTCCGCGAGCTGTTCGCCGAGCTGCGCAAGGCCGGCTTCGTGCGCGTGAAGATCGACGGCATGATCGTGCGGCTCGAGGACGTCGAGGCGCTCGAGAAGCAGAAGAAGCACTCGATCGAGCTCGTGATCGATCGCCTGTCGATCTCGGCGAAGGACAAGGGCCGGCTGACCGACTCCGTCGAGACCGCGCTGCGCGAGGGCAAGGGCAAGCTGATGGTCGACGTCGGCGATGAGAAGGTGCCGCGCGTCTACTCCGAGGCGAACGCGTGCCCCAAGTGCGGCATCGGCTTCCCGGAGCTGTCCCCGCAGAGCTTCTCGTTCAACTCGCCGCTCGGCATGTGCGTCGAGTGCAACGGCCTCGGCGAGCGCATGGCGGCCGACCCGGATCTCGTGGTGCCCGACCAGACGCTCTCGATCCGCAACGGCGCGGTCGCGGTGTGGGGCGAGGCGATCGCGAAGGACTCGGGGTGGACCACGAACATCGTCAAGGCGCTCGCGAAGACGTTCAAGATCGACCTCGACAAGCCGTGGAACAAGCTCGACAAGAAGCAGCGCGAGGTGCTGATGCACGGCACCGGCGACAAGCGCGTGACGGTCGCGTGGGAGGGCCGACACTCGACGGGTGAGTGGGCGATGCGGTTCGAGGGCATCCTCGCGCAGCTCGAGCGTCGCCACCGCGAGAGCAACTCCGAGCGCGCACGTGCGCACTACGAGCAGTTCTTCCGCGCGATCCCGTGCGCGACCTGTCACGGTACGCGCCTGCGCCCCGAGTCGCGCGCGGTGTTCGTCAACGACAAGCCGATCGTCGATGTCACCGGCATGACCGTGAAGGAGGCGTTCGAGTTCATCTCGACGATGAAGCTCACCGGCTCGCGCGCGCAGATCGCGGGCGAGGTGCTCAAGGAGATCCGCGCGCGGCTGACGTTCCTCCTCGACGTCGGCCTGGACTACCTGACGCTGCACCGCGGGGCGGGCACGCTGTCGGGTGGCGAGGCGCAGCGCATCCGGCTCGCGTCGCAGCTCGGCAGCGAGCTATCCGGCGTGCTGTACGTGCTCGACGAGCCGTCGATCGGCCTGCACCAGCGCGACAACGAGCGCCTGATCCGCACGCTGCACCGGCTGCGCGACCTCGGCAACACGGTGCTCGTCGTCGAGCACGACGAGGCCACGATCGAGGCGGCGGACTGGGTCGTCGACTTCGGCCCCGGGGCCGGGCGACACGGCGGCCGCGTGATCGCCGAGGGCACGCCGGACGACGTGAAGCAGGTCGAGAAATCGATCACGGGCCGGTTCCTCGCGGGCACCGAACGCATCGAAGTGCCGCCGCAGCGGAGGGAGCCGACGAGCTGGGTCAAGCTGACCGGCGCGCGCGAGCACAACCTGAAGAACGTCACCGTCGAGATTCCGCTCGGCGTGATGGTCGCGGTCACCGGTGTCTCGGGTGCGGGCAAGTCCTCGCTGATCAACGCGACGCTCCACCCTGCCCTCAACCGCATGCTGCACCGCTCGCTCGATCGCGTCGGGCCGTACGACTCGCTCACCGGCCTCGGCAAGGTCGACAAGTGCATCGTCATCGACCAGCAGCCGATCGGACGCACGCCGCGCTCGAACCCGGCGACGTACACCAAGGCGTTCGACCTGATCCGCGAGCTCTACGCGCAGATGCCGCAGGCGCGCACGTACGGCTATCAGGCGGGCCGGTTCTCGTTCAACGTGTCCGCGAAGCAAGGCGGCGGGCGCTGCGAGGCGTGCGAGGGCGCCGGCGTGCGCGAGGTCGAGATGCACTTCCTGCCGAACGTGTTCGTCACGTGCGAGGTGTGCAAGGGCCGGCGCTACAACGACGCCACGCTGCGCGTGACCTACAAGGACAAGAACATCGCCGAGATCCTCGACACGCCGATCGAAGAGGCGGCGGTGCTGTTCCAGCACCACAAGCAGCTGTCGCGGATCATGAACACGCTCGTCGACGTCGGCCTCGGCTACCTCTCGCTCGGCCAGCCGGCGACCACGCTGTCGGGCGGTGAAGCGCAGCGCGTGAAGCTCGCCCGCGAGCTCGCCCGCGTGCAGACCGGCCGCACGCTGTACCTGCTCGACGAGCCGACCACGGGCCTCCACTTCGGGGACGTCAAGAAGCTGCTCGAGGTGCTCGGCCGCCTCGTCGACGGCGGCAACACGGTGCTGGTCATCGAGCACAACCTCGACGTCATCAAGACCGCCGACTGGATCATCGACCTCGGCCCCGAGGGCGGCTCCGCCGGCGGCGAGATCATCGCGGCCGGCACGCCCGAGCAGGTCGCCCAGGTCGCGCGCAGCTACACCGGCCAGTTCGTGAAGCCGCTGCTCGAGCGTGCCCGCCGGCTCGCGCGCACGACCAACGGCAGCGGCGGCAGCGGCACGCGCAGCTCGCGCCGCGATCGCAGCGCCGAGGCGTCGCCTTAACGGCGTCGGCGACGCGCGCCGACCACCGCGAGTCCTACGAGCACGAGCGTCAGCGAACCACGCGGGCCGGTCGCCGAGCACGCGCCCGTGTCCGCGGGATCCTCGTCGGTGCCGTACTCGTAGCCGTTACCGATGCGCCTGGCCTGGGCGGCCGGCCCGTGCGAGTAGACGGCGTCGAGGCTGTAGGTCTCGTCGAACAGCGCGACCCACGAGCTGCCGTCGACGGACGCGAGCGTGAGGAGCGAGCCCTCGGTGAATGTCACGCGGTAGTAGTCCCGCTCGGGCATCGACGCGTCGAACGCGAAGAGCTGGTCATCGTAGACGTCGTGGTGCCAGACGTAACCTCCGGGCATCGGCACGAGCGAACGCGGCCCGTCGTCCCGATCGACGCGCGAGACCTCGACGAGGTCCGCGTCGAACGTGACGAGCTCGCTGCCGTACCGCTCGCCGAACCACACCAGATCGTCGCGATCCGGGATCAACTCGATCCTGGTGACGAGGTGGTTCGTCGCGAAGGTCCCCGTCGCGCTGGTCGCGGCGTCGTACACGTGGATGTTGACGCTGCGACCATCGTCCGCGCACGCGGCCCATGCGATCCGGCTGTCGTCGACGTCGATCACCCGGTTACCGCAGCTCGGCCCCGCAGGTTGAAGGATGCGCTCCTCGCCGTCGAGGCTCCGCAGGCGCAGCTCCTGATCCGCCACCGCGATCCACCAGCGCGTGCCGTCCCACACGGCGGCGCCGAGCTCGTCGACCAGCGTGACGCGGCTCACGTCGCCATTCCCATCGAGCTCGAGGGCATGAGTGCCGAGCTCGTCGTCGATGGCGAGCAGCGCGGCGCCATCGGCCGACCAACCACGCACGTTCGAGATCTTGGCGGCGCCGTCGAGGTCGACACTCCACGGCATGAGGACGCCGGGGTCGCCGCCTCCCTCCATCACGCTGCGCTCGAGCGACGTGCCGCCGCGGTCGTCGTCGCGGACGCCGACCAGATAGGCCCGATCGCCGGTGCTGACGACGGCGCCCCGATCGTAGGTCACGAGCTCGAGCGGTCCAGAGCCGCCGCCGCCGCCGCCACTACTGCACTGGCCGTCGCCGCCGGGGTTGTAGATCGGGCAGCCTTCGCCGCATCCGATGCCGACGAGACCAGCGAGCACGAGTCCAACAAAGAAGCGCACGCGCGGCGCTCGTGCAACGCCGGCGCCACCGCGAACCCTGCGTGATCACGCGGTGCGCTGACGAAACTCTGGCGACGACATGACGGCGAGCGACCGAGGCTCGACACCAGCGCGGCGCAATGGCGACAGCGGCCGCACAAAGGGCGCCACATCGTCGAGCGACGCGACGTCCTCCCCCGTGCCTACAGCTCGTTGACCTCGCGGTTGCTCGCGGCCTCGTCTTCGAGCGCTGCGGCCGCGTCCTCGTCGCCTGCTTCGCGCAGCTCGGCGGCGCGCAGGTCGATCCCGTCGAGGAAGGTCTCCAGCTCGCTCTGCGCGGCGAGGTTGAACACCTCGTAGTCGCGCCAGTGGAAGTAGTCGGTGGGCTCGTGGAATGGGATGCCGAGGTTCTCGGCGAACAGGCGATCGCTGTTGGAGAAGTCGTCGGCGGGGCGGCCGTCGGGGTGCGGGCCGTCGACGTTCTTCTTGTAGCCGGAGTCGCCGACCATGAACGAATTCGCCCAGTCGATGCCCTGGGTGCACTTGTTCTTGATCTTCTGATCGAGGAGCTCGGCCATCCCGATCTCGGGCTTGCGGAAGTGATCGTAGTTCTCTGCGAAGTCGAAGTAGTGAACGGGGCCGCCGAGGCTGCGCAGCTTCGAGATCGCGAGCACGAGCGCCTTCTCGGCGGTCTCGTAGGTCTGGTACCCCGAGCTGACGCCGCCTTGGTTGGAGACGACGGCGATGACGTAGCCCTGGCGCGCGAGCCGGAGCATCTCGGGCGCGACGAACGGCAGCACGTTGACGTCGGTCGCGGAGCTGGCCGTGGGGGCGCCGCTCTTCGAGACGCGGATCGTCGAGTCGGCGTCGAAGAACGCGACCTTCGTCTCCTGGGTGCCGGGGGCGCAGCGCACCGCGGACATCGTGCGGCGCTTGCGGAGGATCGCGATCCCGTCGGCCTTGCCGTCGGCATCGACATCGAGGTCATCGGGCTCCTCGGAGGCGGCGGTGCACCCGGTGGCAAGTGCAGTCGCCAGCAGCAAGACGGACGTGCGCATGGTCGCGGCCGGACCGAGCACACGCGATGCCACTGCAACTACCCGCCGCGCCACGGTTCGCGTGGTACCGGAAGCGTGGGTGGCCGGCGGCGTGAGTTGCGTCAATCGTCGAGGTCGCCCTCATCGCCGAGGACGGGGACGGAAGAGATCGTCACGCGAATGACGGCGCTCGTCGGCGGGATCACGAAGCTCGGATGCCGATCGGCCGCGAAGGCGATGAGCTCCATCTCGGCGACGCCGACGTTGATGGCGCCCGCCGCCTGCGCGAGCTTCTGGTCGGGCCCGGTGCCAGGCGGCGTATCGAGCTCCGTCCCGGCGTCGAACAGCACCAGCTGATCCGTCACGTCTCCGCTGATCCCGTTCGCGTCGACGGGAAACAGATCGAGCCCACCATCGTCGAACGCGTAGAACCAGTCATTCGACTGCAAGAACATCGTCTGCAGCTGCAAGCGATCGCCGGGCTCGGCGTCGAACATGAACGTCGAGACCTCCGCCGGGAAGCCGTCGAGCGCCGGGAAGATCGCCGGGCCGTTGTCCGCGCCGCCGCTCGCCGTGAACTCGCCGAACTCGAGGATGACGGGCTCGTCGGGACCGAACGCGAGCGCGTTCTGGGCGTCCTCGAAGATCTCGAGCTGGGTCTGGATGCCGAGATCCACCGGCGCGAGCGCCGCCGACGGAATGCCTTCCTCCGCGAGCAGCTCCGTGCCGGTGTTCGCGAAGGTGCCTACGCGGAACGCGGGATCGATGTCACCGCGGAACACGACGAACGCGCCGGCGGAGAGCGGCACGGTTCCCATCGCGCGGGTCGAGTCGATCGTCTGCGGCGCCGAGACGGCCTCGACGGTGACCGTGAACCGACGCACCTCGTCGTCGTCGTCGTCGCACGCGGCGAGCAACGCCGGGAGCACCATCCATCGTGCAAGTCGTTTGAGGCTGGTCATGGCGCGACGTGGTGCAGCGGTCGTGCCGCGATATCCGCGCGTCCGCTCGCGCGGGTGTCCGCTGCACGCGAGCGCTGGGCTCGCCGCGTCGTCGCGGCGCTCGCACGCGTAGCCGCGGGAGCATCACAGCTCGGCAGCGGTGAACGTGAGGACCTGGTCGATCGTGGCAGCGCCGGTCGCGAGCATGACCAGGCGATCGAACCCGAGCGCGATGCCCGCGGACGGCGGCAGCCCTTCGGCGAGCGCGGCGAGCAGCCGCTCGTCGACCGGATAGATCGCCCTGCCCCGCGCGCGGCGGACGCGGAGGTCATCCTCGAACCGCGCGCGCTGCTCGAGGTGATCGGTCAGCTCGCCGAACGCATTCGCGAGCTCGAGCCCGCCGACGTACGCCTCGAACCGCAGCGCGGTGAGCGGATCGTCGGGCCTGCGCTTCGCGAGCGCGGCGAGCGGCGCCGGCCAGTCCTCGAGGACGAGCGGACGCTCGAGCGCGGCGATCGCGGGATCGACGCGCGCGAGGAACGCGGCGAAGAAGGCGTCGTCCCAGGCCGTGTCGTCGGCGATGTCGAGGCCGGCCGCACGCATGGTCCGCACGAGGTCCGCCGCCGGCTCGTCACCGCGCACCTCGACGCCGGCCCATCGATGCATCGCCTCGCGCACCGTCATCCGCGGCCACGGGGGCGTCACGTCGATCTCCCGGCCGGCGACGCGCGCGAATGGGCGACCCGCGACCGCGCGCACGACCGCCGCGACCAGCTCCTCGGTGTCACGCACGATCGCGTCGAGCTCCGCGAACCCGCGGTACCACTCGACCATCGTGAACTCGCTCGCATGGTGCGGCCCATGCTCGTTCGCGCGGAAGCACTTGCACACCTGGTAGATGCGTTCGAAGCCCGCCGCGAGCAGCCGCTTCATCTGGTACTCCGGCGACGTGATCAGATAGCCGCCGCCGGCGGGCACCGCCTCGAGGTGGATCTCGAGCCCCGGGCTCGGCACGACCAGCGGGGTCTCGATCTCGACGAAGTCGCGCTCGGCGAAGAACGTCCGCAGCGCGGACAGCGCCTTCGCCCGCGCGTGCAGCGCCGCCATGCGCTCGCGCGGCAGGCGAGCGACCTCGGTGCGCGGCCCGGGATAGTCGCCACCCGGAAACGCACGCACGACCGTGGCGGCGTCGACAAGATCGCCGGCACGCCAGCCAGGCTGGGCAGCGACGCGGACATCGCGCCGCTCGCCGCGGACGATCGCGACCTCGCCATCGACGGCGAGGACGCGCCCGCGCAGGGTCACTGCTTGTTCACGCGCTCGACGTACTCGTGCGTACGCGTATCGATCTTGATGGTGTCGCCGACGCGGATGAACAGCGGCACGGCCACGGTCGCGCCGGTCTCGACGGTCGCGGGCTTGGTGACGTTGCCGCTGGTGTCACCCTTGACGCCGGGCTCCGACGCGGTGACCTCGAGGAACACGAACGTCGGCAGCGTGACGTCGACCGGGCGATCGTTGAAGAACACCACCGTGCACGGCAGGTTGTCCTTCATCAGATCGTGCGCCTCGCCGATCAGGTCCGCGCTGATCGAGACCTGCTCGTAGTTCGTCTGATCCATGAACACGAGGTCGCCGCCCTCCTTGTAGAGGAACTGCATGTCGCGAGTCTCGACGTTCGCCGGCTCGAGCTTCTCGCCCGAGCGGATGTTCATCTCCTTGATCGTGCCGTTCAGGAGGTTCTTGAACTTCGTGCGCGTGAACGCGGCACCCTTCCCGGGCTTCACGAACTGGAACTCGACAACCGTCCACGGGTTGCCGTCCATCAGCACCTTGAGGCCCTTGCGGATATCCGACGTGTCGTACATGGGTTGGGGACGTTTACCCCGTGGCCTCGGGACCTGTCAAACCTCCCCTCACCCACACCTTGCCGAGCCTTGGACCCTGGGGGATAAGTTCCGCAGTGGATGCGACGGCGCACTACCGTAACCTCGTCACGCTCGGGCGTGCCGAGTTCCTCGCAGGCGCCGCGGCGGCCGGCGACGGCGACCTGATCTTCTACATCACGAGCGATCTGTACAGCGCGCTCGGAGGAGCCGGCCCAGCGTGAGCGAATGGAATCAGCGCGAGCTGTGCCCCGACGGGGGCTGCACGGGAGTCATCGGTCCGGACGGGACCTGCAAGGTCTGCGGACGCGCCGCGCCGAACTGGGGCGACGAACGCCGGCGCGGCATGGTCGCCTCCGCCGCGCCTACCGATGACGACGATCACGACGACGCGAGCGACCAGGATCCGATCGCGCCCTCGGCCCCCGCCGCTCTCGGTGCCGCCGCCGAGTGGAGCGATCGCGAGATGTGCTCCGACGGTGCGTGCATCGGCGTCCTCGACGAGCGCGGCGTGTGCAGGGTGTGCGGCAAGCAGGACCCGGCGTGGAAGCCGCGCGTCCCCCGCTCCGCCCCCGCCGATGACGCAGCACTCGCCGACGT
>Ga0247829_10000242_pt1 | contig 18794 bp, 17 predicted proteins | sample 12C_Control_Day4_FD_207765 | JGI IMG/M metagenome (GOLD analysis project Ga0247829, IMG submission 207765) | Soil microbial communities from agricultural site in Penn Yan, New York, United States - 12C_Control_Day4 | ecosystem: Environmental > Terrestrial > Soil > Agricultural land | place... | reverse complement strand
ACCGCTCGCAGATCACGCTCAGGTACGCGCGGTCGAGCGAGTCGAGCCCGGCGTGATCGACCGCGAGGCGATCGAGCGAGGACGCGGCGATGTCACCGTCGATCTTCCCGTCGCGCTCGACGGCCGCGAAGTCACGCACGCGGCGCAGCAGGCGGTTCGCGATGCGCGGCGTGCCGCGTGCGCGACGGGCGATCTCGGTCGCGCCGTCGCCGTCGATCGGGACGCCGATCAGCGACGCCGAGCGCCGCACGATCGCCTGCATGTCGGGGAGCTCGTAGTAGCGCAGCTGCCAGTGGAACCCGAAGCGATCGAGCAGCGGCGCGGACAGCAGGCCCATGCGCGTCGTCGCGCCGAGCAGCGTGAACCGCGGCAGCTGCATCGTCACCGCCTTCGCGTGCGGACCGTCGCCGATGAACAGATCGATCTTGAAGTCCTCCATCGCGGGATAGAGGTTCTCCTCGACGACCGGCGTCAGCCGATGGATCTCGTCGATGAACAGCGCGTCGCCCTCGCCGAGCGAGGTGAGCAGCGACGCGAGCATGCCCTTGTGATCGATCGCCGGGCCGCTCGACACGTGGAGGTTGACCCCGAGCTCGTTGGCGATCACGTGCGCGAGCGTGGTCTTGCCGAGACCCGGCGGCCCCGCGAACAGGAAGTGGTCGAGCGCCCAGCCGTTCTGCTTGGCGGCGCGCACGCTCACCTTCAGGTTCTCGATCATGTCGCGCTGGCCGATGTACTCGTCGAACGTGCGCGGGCGCAGCGCCGCCTGCCACTGCTGCTCGCTGCCGCGCTCGGCGGGCGCGACCTCGCGCGCCGGCTCCGCGGTGCCCAGGGACTCCGATGCCCCGTCGATGTGCTTCTTGCGCGCCACGGTCACTACCTCGGCATGCTGCGCAGCGCATGGCGCAGCAGGGACTCGATCGTCGATCCCTCATCGACGGAGAGCTCGGCCACACAGGCCTCGGCCTCGATCGGCCGCCACCCCATCGCGACCAGCGCGCTCATCACCTCGGCGAGCAGCGGGTGCCGCCCGACCTTCGCCGTGCGCACCGTGCCGGCCGGCGCCGCGATCGGACGCGTCCCGTTGGCGTTCCACGTCATCGCGAGCAGCTCGCACTTCTCGCGCAGCTCGACGACCAGCATCTCGGCCGTCTTCTTGCCGATGCCCTTGACCTTGGTCAGCCCGGGCACGTCCTCGCGCGCGATCAGCGCCGCGATGTCGCGTGGGCTCGCCCCCGACAGGATCGCGATCGCCGTCGACGGGCCGACGTTCTTCACCGTGATCAGCAGGTCGAACAGGTCGCGCTCGTGCGCGTCGATGAACCCGAACAGCGCGAGCGCGTTCTCGCGCAGCTGCGTGTACACGCGCAGCGTCACGCGCTCGCCATGCGCCGGCAAGGCGGCGAGCGTGTACGCGGACACCGAGACCTCGTAGCCGACGCCGTTGCAGTCCACGACGACGTGCTCGCCGTCGCGGATCAACGTGCCCTCGAGCCTCGCGATCATGGCCTTGGCCTTACCACGGCCGGGGCGATGCGCGCCGCCGTCGGGCGCACCGACCGACCGTGGGTGATCGCCACCGCGAGCGCGTCGGTCGCGTCGGCGCGCGGCAGGCTACGCAGGCCGATCAGCGTCTGCACCATGCGTGCGATCTGCGCCTTCTCCGCGCGCCCCGAGCCCGAGACCGCCTTCTTCACGCTCGCGGGCGGGTACGACGCGACGCGCAGGCCCGCCAACCCGAGCACCGCGAGCGCCATCCCCCGCGCCTGTGCGAGCGCGAGGCCGCTGCGCGCGTTCTGATGGATGAACACGTCCTCGACCGCGGCGATCGTCGGTGCGAGCTCGGCGATCACCTCTCGGAGGCCGCACGCGATCTCGCCGAGCCGGTGCTCCATCGGGTGGTCCTCCGGCGCGGTCAGCACGCCGCACTCGACGTAGTGCAGCTCGCCGGCACGCTCCTCGATCACGCCATAGCCGCAGACGCGGCTGCCGGGGTCGATGCCGAGGATGCGCACTCTCTCGACCCTAACGCGGGGGTCCGACACCCGCGACTTTCCTGTTATCGTCGAGCCACATGCGCCAGGCGATCGGATGGCTGCTCGCGCTCGCGGCGACCGCCGCGGCCCAGCCCAGGAACGAGGACAAGGCCGAGGCCGATCGCCTGTTCGAGGAGGCGCGCGCCCTGCTCGCCGACAACAAGCGCGAGGAGGCGTGCGCGAAGTTCGAGCTCAGCTTCCGCAAGGACCCGCGCGCCGTCGGCACCATGCTGAACCTCGGCCTGTGCGGCGAGATGAGCGGCAAGGTCGCCACGGCGATCCGCTACTACGAAGAGGCGCGCGACCGCGGGCGCGACCAGCAGCTGCCCGAGTACGTCGCGGCGGCCGAGCGCAAGATCGCCCTGCTCTCGCCGCGCGTGCCGCGCGTCACGATCCGGCTCGCCGAGCAGCTGCCCGGTACGCGCGTGCTCGTCGACACCACCGTGCTCGCCCCCGACCAGCTCGCCGCGCTATCCGTCGATCCGGGCGCGCACACCGTCGTCGTCACCGCGCCCGATCGCCTGCCCTACGAGACCACCGTCGAGCTCGCCGAGGGTGCGCAGCAGACGGTCCCGATCCCCGCACTCGAGGGCCAGAAGACGGTCACCGTGGTCGTGCAGGCCAGCAAGCGCCGCACCTGGGGCAAGGTCGGCGTGCTCGCCGGCGGCGGCCTCGTGCTCGCCGCGGCCGGCCTCGGCTACTACGCGCAGCACGCGTACTGGTCGCAGTTCCCGGCGGGCGCGCGCGAAGACAGGGTGGTCCTGCCCGATGGCATCCACCCGTGCTGGACCGCGGAGGTCGGGGCGGACGTCGTGCGCCAGTGCAACTCGATCGGCGAGGACAAGCTGCGAAGCGCGCGCCGCACCGGCTGGATCGCGACCGGCGTCGGCGTCACCGGGTTGGTCGTCCTCGCCGCGGGCGCATATGCCTGGCTGTCGGCGCCCTCGGATCGCGCCGTCCCCGCGACCACGATCGGCGTCACCGCGAGCCGCGAGCTCACGGGCGTCACGCTCGGCGGAACGTTCTGACTAGTTCTGCGAGACGACGCCGAAGAACCCGAACGAGGCCAGCGTACCGTCGCCGGAGAGACCCGTCGTCCAGGTCGTGTAGACCGGCTGCACGGCGGGCTTGAGTGTGATGCTGCCGAACGTGCAGCGCACCGACCCCGACGGATCGAGCGACAGCACGATCGGGATCGGAAACACCAGGTCCGTGGGCAGCAGCGCATCACCGATCAGCGCCCCGCTGTAGATCGCCTGCAGCGACCCCTTGTTGACGGCGCAGACGAGCTCTTCGCCGTTGGCCCCACGCGCGAACAAGCTGAACGGGCCGCCGAGGTCGTAGGCGGTCAGCCGCGTCGCGATCCGGAACGCACCGGTCGCCGTGTAGCGCGTCCGCGACGCGGAAGCGCTGCGTGCGTCCATCACGAGATCCGAGGGGCCGGTGACCCACGTGCCCCCGGTGACCAGCCAGTCGGGGACCGCCGTCGTGAACGGATCGAAGTACTGCCGCGTCGGGTTCGTGCTCATCACATCCACGTCGCACACGTCGCCCACGCCGTCCGGGATGTTCACCAGGTCGCCATCGCTATCGAACTGCTCCTTGTTCGGATCGCCGGGGCAGTTGTCGCAGGCGTCCGCGAGCCCATCGCTGTCCTCGTCGAGGTTGGGCCCGAAGCAACGATCACAGCCGGTATCGGGCCCATCCTCGAGCCCATCTTGATCCAGATCGATGCCACCACCGCCGGGGCACACATCGCACGCGTCCTCCACGCCGTCGCCGTCACCGTCGAGGCCGCCGCCCCCCGGGCAGGCATCACACACGTCGGGGATCAGGTCGCCATCCGCGTCGGTGGTGTTGGTCGTGATGCAGCTATCGCAGTTGTCGGGGATGCCGTCGGTGTCGCGGTCGATGCCGTTGCCGATGCAGCCGTCGCACTGATCGGGGATGCCGTCGGCGTCGACGTCGACCTCGGCCTGATCCGAACCGACGAGCACGCACGGATCGCAGTTGTCGGGCACGCTGTCGCCGTCGGCGTCCTCGCCATTGCCGACACAGCCATCACAACCGTCGGGGATCCCATCGGCGTCCGCATCGACGTCGCCGCCGTTATCGCAGGTGTCGCACGCGTCACCATCGCCGTCGGTGTCGAAGTCGGACTGATCCGGGTTGTAGACGCCGTCGCAGTTGTCGGGGCCGCCCGCCTCGCGATCCACCTTGGAATCATTGTCGCGATCGACGTTCGTCGCGCTGTCGAGCGAGAACAGCTGCACGCACCCGCCGAGCAGGACGGCGAGCCCCAACGCGAATCGCATGGAGCGATGGTAACGAGGGACACGCGTCGGGGCAATCGCGCCCGACGGCGCCGAGTCACGCCCGCGCGCCGAAGATCGCGGTGCCGATGCGCACGTGGGTCGCGCCGCACGCGATCGCGACCTCGAAGTCGTCCGACATCCCCATCGACAGCACGGGCAGTGGCGCGCCGATCGACGCCGCGATCCGATCGCGCAGCTCGCCCAGCGCCGTGAACACCGGGCGGCTCGTTTCGGGATCGTCGGACGGCGGCGGCATCGTCATCAGCCCGTCGAGCCGCACGCCCGGCGTGGTCGCGACCGCGCGCGCGAGCTCGAGCGCCTGCTCGCCGGTGACCCCGCCCTTGGTCGTCTCACCGGCGAGGTTGACCGAGAGCAGCACGGGCTGCGTGCCCCCGGCCGCGCGCTTGCCGAGCTCCTGGGCGAGCTCGACGGTGTCGACCGCGTGGACCAGGGCGACCTGCCCCGCGACGAGCTTGGCCTTGTTGCGCTGGAGGCGGCCGATGTAGTGCCAGCGGACGTCCGGCAGCTCGCGCCGCTTCTCGGCGAGCTCCTGCGCATAGTTCTCGCCGAAATCCGTCGCGCCCGCCGCGAGCGCCTCTCGCACGGCGGTCACGGGGTGCGTCTTCGACACCGCGATGATCGTGACCTCGCCCGGGGCGCGCCCCGCTCGCGCGCACGCGGCATCGACGCGCGCGCGGATCTGCGACCATCGCTCGGCGATCGTGCTCACGCGGGCACCCCCGCGGCGAACCGCGGCTGCGGCCCGCCGACCTCGCGCAACGCCGCCAGCACCTCGGCGAGCGGCAGCCCGATCACGTTGGTGACCGAGCCCTCGACCTCGAGCACGAACGCCGCGGCGATGCCCTGGATCGCGTACGCGCCGGCCTTGCCGCGCCACTCCCCGGAGGCCACGTAGTCCGCGAGCGTGGCGTCGTCGAGCGCCTGCATGCGCACGCCGGTCACCGCGCGTCCTTCGTGCACGCGCTCGGGACCGAGGATCGCGAACCCGGTCGTCACGTAGTGCGTGCGGCCCGACAGCAGGCGCAGCATGCGCTCCGCCTCCGCCGGCGTCTCGGCCTTACCGAGGATCATCCCGTCGATCGTGACCGTGGTGTCGGCCGCGAGCACCCACTCGCCGCTCGCGCGCGGCACGGCGCGGGCCTTGTCGCGTGCGAGCCGCTGCACGTACGCGCCGGGGTCCTCGTCGGGATCCGGGGTCTCGTCGATGTCCGCCGCGCGCACCTCGATGCGCAGGCCGACGCGCTCCAGCAGCTCGCGTCGGCGCGGTGACGCCGAGGCGAGCACCAACGTCGCGGTCACTTCGGCGTTTGGATCGACTTGATGTTGACGGTCTCGAAGTTGAGCTCGACCGAGATGCCGTCGACGAACCGGTTCTTGCCGTCGAGCTGCGCCTGCGTGCAGTGCATCATCACCTGCCCACCGACCACCACGTCGCGGATCTCGGTGCCGTCGCCGTCGATGCACACGTCGACCGACTTCGCCGGCTCGCCCATCGCGTTCTTCTGGCAGTCGGCACCGTCGGGCATCTCCGCGCAGCTGTCACAGAACGCCTCGAGACCGTCGCGATCGACGTCGATGTCGGGCGTGCGGCAGCCGACGTACTGCTCCTGGATCGCCGGGGTCGCCTTGGGCAGCGCGAGCAGCGGGCCGAGGAGGTTCGCGAACATCGCATCGAGCAGCGAGTTGTCGGCGGTGAGGCCGATGTCGTCGAGCTCGAGGCCGCGGATCGTGTCGGCGGTGACCGCGTCGATCACGCCGCCGAGGCGGCCGTTCTTCAGCACGATCGCGCCGTTCTCCTCGACGACATCGGCCTTGATCTGCGCGCCGGTGATGCGGAGGTCGAGGGCGAGGTCGCCGGTGAGCGGGATGGTGACGCTGAAGATCGACGGACCCGCGTTGAGCTTGAGGCCGCCGCCCTCCGACACGATCTCGCCCGACTTGAACGAGATCGCCGGTGCGCCGTCCACGAGCGACAGCGGATCGAGGTGGATGTCCTGCGCGCCGGGCTCGAACGGGCTGCACGCGGTCGCGTTGCCCTGCCCGTCCTGGCTGCGATCGGCGACACCGTCACAGTCCTGATCGAGGCCGTCGTGACAGACCTCGGCGGCGCCGGGGTGGATGGTGTCGTTCGTGTCATCGCAATCGCCGGTGGCCGGGCTGAACCCGTCGCCATCGCCATCGGTGGCGTTCGAGGACGGGTTGTTCGCGTCGTCCTCGTCGGCCATCCCGTCGCAGTCGTCGTCGATCAGGTTGTCGGTGATCTCGGTGGCGCCGCGCTTGATGTTCGCGTTGGTGTCGTTGCAATCACCGCCGTCGCGGTACGCCTTCTGCCCATCGCCGTCGGTGTCCGTGACGTAGTCGCCGAGATAGATGGCGAACTTCACGCACGCATCCGGCGCGGCGGCGGCGAGGTCGAAGAACTCGAACGGGATGAGGATGTCGTAGTCCTTGAACGAGTCGTCGATCGAGCCCTGCGCGAGGCTGCCGACGGCGGCGAGCTTGTTGTCGGGATCGCCGTCGCCGTCGAGATCGAAGCCATCGGCCGCGGTGCCGATCGCGAGCTTCGACATCATCTGCGGGTGCGAGCCGGTGTACGGCGCGATCGCCTGGCCCTGGCACTCGGGCTTCTCGGGGAACAGCGGCTCGAGCGGCTGCGCATCGGGCAGCGGCGGGGTCACGCCGCCGTCGTCACCGCACGCGCTCAGGGACGCCACGCCTGCGAGAAAAACTAGACGGCCGATAGTCCTCATCGGCGGGCACTCAAGCACAGCGCCTCGCGTCGGGTCAACGAGGCAATTGGTATGACAGGATGCGCGTATGCGGACGCTCCTCGTGCTGGCGATCACGCTCGGCGCCACGCATGCGTCTGCGCACGTCGCGCCGTCGGTGGACGACAACAATCGCTATCTCAAGCTCACGCCCGCAGCCGATCGCGTGCGGCTCGCGTACACCGTGTTTTACGGCGAGGTTCCGGGCGCGCAGCTGCGGCGCACGCTCGACGCCGATCACGACGGTCGCATCGATGACGCGGAGGCGAACGCGTTCGGTGAACGCGTCGCGGGCGAGGTCGCCGATGCGCTCGAGCTCGCGATCGATGGCAGGAACTATCGGGTGAGCTGGACGACCGTCTCCGTCGGGCTCGGCACCCCGGTGACCGCGGGCGGCGCGTTCTCGGTCGATCTGATCGCATGGGCATGCCTGCCGTCGGTGCGCGGCACGCACGCCGTCACGCTGCGCGATCGCTTCCGCCTGCCGCGCCCCGGCGAGACCGAGGTCAAGATCGACGACGGGCTGGGCATCACCATCCATCGCGCGCGGATCGGGCGCATCGAAGATCCGGCGCGCGACTATCGCTTCGTCGGTCCCGGCGGGCCGCTCGCCGACGAGGGGCTCGACGTGTCGTTCACCGCGAGCGAGCGGGCCCCGCTCACGGACGACGCGACGTGCGCGCCGGCGGCCGCCTCACGGCGTGCCCCTGCCCCGCTCGTGATCGCCGCGATGCTCGCGCTCGCGAGTGCGCTCGTGTGGCTCTCGCTTCCTCACAACAAGCGGTAGTACTCGCCGACGAGCGCGATGTCGGCGAAGAACTCGGCGCGAGCCTGGTGGCGCGTCGCTTCATCGGGTGCGCGCAGCACGGAGGCGGGATGCACGGTCACGAACGTGTACGTCGCGAGGTCGGTCGACAACACCTCACCGCGCGCCTGCGTGACGCGGAGCTCGCGGCCGAGCAGCGCCTGCGCCGCCGTGGCGCCGAGCAGCACCACGATCTCGGGATCGATCACCTCGAGCTCCGCGCCGAGCCACGGATGGCAGGCTTCGATCTCGTAGCGCGTGGGCTTGTCATGGATGCGGCGCTTGCCGCGCTGCGTGTACTTGAAGTGCTTCACCGCGTTGGTGACGTAGGTGTCCTCGCGCGGGATGCTGGCCGCCCCGAGCGCGTCGTCGAGCACCCTCCCCGCGGGCCCGACGAACGGCCGGCCTGCGAGGTCCTCCGAATCACCGGGCACCTCACCGATCAGCATGACGCGCGCGGCCACCTCGCCCTCTCCGAACACCGCATGCGTCGCGTACTTGTAGAGCGGACAACCGTGACAGGTGGCCACGGCGGCGCGCAGCGCGTGCAACGTGTGCTCGACCGGGAGGAACGACTCCGCGCCGGGGATCTCGGCGGGTGAAGGACGCGGGCGACGCGCGCGAACGGCCATGCGTCAGGCCGGTGCAGCGGACGTGCCGCCCCAAAAAAGCGACGAAAGGCGTATGATGCGGGGAACCTTCGCCATGAAGAAGTTTCCCGACTTCGTCCCGCCGACCAAGGTCGCCTATCTCGACCGCGGCCCGACGCTGCACCTGCGCCGGTGCATCCTGCAGGCGGTCGACGATCCGTCGCAGGAGTGGAGCTTCGACAAGGAAGAGATCCGGATCGGGTCGATGGACGACAACGACATCGTCATCAACGACGACACGGTGTCGCGCTACCACTGCAAGATCGTCCAGGACGACACGGGCTACGCGCTCGTCGACAACCGCTCGACCAACGGCACGTTCGTCAACAAGGTCCGGATCCGCGAGGCGTTCCTCAAGCCGGGCTGCACCCTCTCCGTCGGTCAGAGCCAGCTGCGGTTCAACGCGCGCGAGGACGAGGTCCAGATCGTGCCGTCCCGCGCCGACCGGTGCGCGGGGTTGATCGGCGGCAACGCGAAGATGCGCGAGATCTACGCGATCATCGAGAAGATCGCGCCGACCGCGACGACGGTCGTCATCGACGGCGAGACCGGCACGGGCAAGGAGGTGGTCGCGCAGGCGATCCATTCGCTGTCCCCGCGCTCGCGCAACGACTGCGTGGTGTTCGACTGCGGCGCCGTGCCGCCGAACCTGATCGAGAGCGAGCTGTTCGGCCACGAGAAGGGCAGCTTCACCGGCGCGGTGATGACGCGCGAGGGCCTGTTCGAACAGGCCGACGGCGGCACGCTGTTCCTCGACGAGCTCGGCGAGCTGCCGATCGACCTGCAGCCGAAGCTCTTGCGCGCGCTCGAGCAGCGCGAGGTGCGGCGCGTCGGCTCGACGAAGGCCGCGAAGGTCGACGTGCGCATCATCGCGGCGACCAACCGCAACCTCGAGGACGAGGTCAAGGCGGGCCGGTTCCGCCAAGATCTATTTTACCGACTCAGCGTCGTGCGGCTACACCTCCCCGCGCTACGCGAGCGCGCCGACGACATCCCGCTGCTCGTGCAGCACTTCCTCGATACCGGCTCGTACAACTTTCCTCTCGGTAAGGCCCAGGGTGCGCCGAAGGTGCGGCGGGTGTCGCGCGAGGCGATGACCGCGCTGCAGAACTATCCGTGGCCGGGCAACGTGCGCGAGCTGGTCAACGTGATCGAGCGTGCGGTGTCGTTCTGCGACGGCGAGCAGCTCGAGTCGGCCGACCTCCCCGACTACGTGCGCAGCGCGCGCCCCGGTGCACGCGCGGCGACGGTCACCGGAACGACGCGGCGCGCACCGGTGGCGACGCCCGCGAGCGCGACGCCCGTGGTGTCGATGGATCCGAACGCGCCGGCGCCGACGCCGCCCGAGGAGCTGCTCGGTGAGGGCGTCACGTTCAAGGACGCGAAGGAGCGATGGGTCGCATCGTTCGAGCGCGACTACATCCTGCAGATGCTGCGGCGGAACAGCGGCAACATCTCGCACGCCGCACGCGCCGCCGATATCGACCGCAAGTACTTCCGCAAGCTGATGAAGAAGTACGACATCGAGGCCGCCGGTGTCGACGACGAGCCCGAAGCCGAAGCATGAGATCGACGACGAGGACGACGACGAGGTCGTCCCGACGGTCGATGTCTACACGCTGCCGCCCGGCGCGGATCCATCGATCGACTGGGGGCTGACCTCGCACCTCGGCCCCGACGGCGCGCCCAGGATCATCGAGCGCCACCTCGTGGTGCCGCCGGAGCTCGCGGGGCTGCGCCTCGATCACTTCGTCAAGACGCAGATCACGCGGCTGTCGCGCACGAAGATCCAGGCGATCATCGAGGGCCAGCTGCGGCGCAGCGATGGCTACGCGCCCAAATCGGCGACCACGGTGGCCGCGGGCGAGCACTACGTGATCCGGCGACCGGCGCGGGCGGAGCCGCCCTGCCCGCGCACGTTCACGCTGCTGCACGCCGACCCGCGGCTGTACGTGATCGACAAGCCAGCGCTGCTGCCGGTGCACGCGTCGGCGAAGTTCTACTTCAACACGCTCACGCGCGTGCTCGCCGAGCGGTTCCCCGACGAGCCCGAGCTGCAGATCTGCCATCGCCTGGATCGCGAGACCTCGGGCTGCCTCGTCGTCGCGCGCGATCGCGAGACGGCGGTGCGCGTGAAGGGCGCGTTCGCGACGAAGACGGCGGTCACCAAGGAGTACCTCGCCGTCGTGTACGGCCAGCCACCGTGGCCCGACGCCGGCGAGGGCGATCACGTGATCGATCTGCCGCTGCGGCTGTCGCAGCCCGGCGATCCGACGCGGGTGCCGTACGTGCGCATGCTGCCGGGGGCGGCGCCCGGCGCGCAGGAGGCGATCACGCGCGTGCACGTCGAGCGCCGCGGTCGGGACTACGCCCTCGTGCGCTGCACGCTGGTGACCGGGCGGCAGCACCAGATCCGCGCGCACCTCGCGGCGCTCGGCTATCCGATCGTCGGAGACAAGCTGTACGCGCACGGCGACGACGCGTTCATTCGTTATTGCGACGAAGGCCTCGTGCCCGAGCTCGCCGCGCTGTTCGTGCTCCCTCGCCATGCGCTGCACGCGGCGCGCGTGACGTTCCCGCACCCCGATGGCCACGCGGTCACCGTCGAGGCACCGCTGCCCCCCGACCTCGCGCGCCTGCTCGGCACGTGAACTCGACAAACGTCGGCGCCTCGGGTGAGGATTCGCGCCATGCACAAGCTCTCGATGGTGTGTCTGGCGCTGGCCCTGGTCGGTGGTTGCAGCAAGAAGAAGGAGCCGACTCCGTCGGCAGGCTCGGGGACAGGCTCTGCAGCCGGTTCGGCGGCGGGCTCGGGCTCGGACGCGGGCTCGGCAGCGGGCTCCGGCGCCGGATCGGGCTCCGCCGCCGCGGGCTCGGGGGCGGGCTCCGCGGGCTCTGCCGACGACGACGGCCTGGCCGAATGGCGCGCGAAGGAGATGCCGCGCCGCGAGGGCAAGAAGACCGGCTTCGGCGCCCCCGACGAGAAGCCCGAGGTCGTGACCGAGGATCTGCTCCGCAAGATCGCGGCTGGCGAGGTGCCGGTGAAGCGGTTCATCGATCCCAAGCTCGGCGTCTACGACTGGACGTCGATGCCGGGTGGCTCGGACAAGCCGAAGGCCGACGTGAAGACGCAGCGCTGCGCCGACGCCGAGAAGGAGGTCGCGGGGTTCATCAAGAAGCTGGTGGACCGCGAGACCGCGACGAAGGGCGAGACCGCGATCACGTGCGGCAACGAGTTCGTCGCCACCGAGGATCCGAACTTCGGCGCCGACGAGATGGGCGAGAAGCCCAAGCACGCCGTCCCGCACAAGCATGCGACGTGTGTCCAGGCCGGCCTCGGCGAGTACGACGCGGTCTACTGGATCGTGTGGCAGCCCGACGCCGAGCGCGGTCTGCACATCTCGGCGATCGTGGCGACCGAGCAAGGCGCGATCAACAAGAACCTCGCCGCCGATCTCAGCGTCGCGCTCAAGACCGCCAAGCCCTGCAAGTGAGCGAGCGCGGAGCTCCGCGCTAACGGCGCGCCGCGAGCCACGGCGTACCGTCGACGATCGCCACGATGTAGAGCGGCCCCGCGGGGAGCTGCGCGAGCTCGAACCGGTCGCCGGTCCGCGTCGCGGACAGCTCGATCGGCTGCGGTCGATCATCCGCGTACGCGACGAGGCGCACGTCGCCCAGCGCGAGGCCCTGCGGGCGCAGCTCGAGCGTCGCGCCGCGCAGCGTCCCGAGCAGCGTGCGAAACGTGCCGCCGGGCAGCAGCTCGCCCGTCACCGCGATCGGATGGCGCTCGAAGCGCGCGGGCGCCGGGTACGCGGGCGCCTCGAAGATCACGAGGTGATGCCGCACGCCCGTGATCGGCAGGTCCGAGATCCGCGCCTTGTCGACGACGTACGCGAGCCGCTCGCGCAACCTCTCGGGCGAGCGCTCCCTGTAGATGCCGCGGAAGCGGTGAGCCATCCACTTGATCGCATCGGCCGACAGCGTCGCGCCGAGCGGCTCGAAGTGATCGCCCGGCACGTCGTACGGCTGATGCTCGAAGTATGGCGACCGGGCGCGCACCGCCGCGAACATCGGGAACCCCGAGAACGGATACGTCCCGATCCGCTGATCCACGCCGCTCGGCGCGAACGCGACGAACGCATCGTACAAGACGAAGCACGCGGCGAAGATCAGCGGTCCGCGCGGAGGCCGCCACGTCCCCGGCGCGGGCGAGGGAGCGGGACGACGCAGCAGCGCATCCCAGTCGACGAACACGGCCGCGAGCGGGAGCCAGTTGAGGTTCCACAGATCGACGACGAACCCGAGTGCGAGCACCTCGATCACGAACAGCCCCGCGCACGCCGCGCGGACCCACGGCCGCCGCACGAACACGCACGCGGCGATCGGCGCGAGCTGCGTGAGGAGGTTGAGCAACGCCGCCGTCCGGTACCTCCATGCGTGGTCGATGATCCAGTCGACGAGGGGCGGCCGCTCGAGGCCGGCGAGGTCGTAGCGCACGAGCAGGTGGTGGCGCAGGCTGTCGGAGAGCGCCCAGCCCAGCGTCGGCCCGCCGGAGATCAGCTTGTGACAGGCCGCGCCCGCGAACATCAGCGCGACCGCGAGCTGCACCAGCCGCAGCGACCACGTGTACGCGCGCGCGCGTTCGAGCGGCGGCAGCCCGCGCACGTGACGCAGCAGCGCATCCACGCTCAGCACGTCACCGCCGTGGGCGCCGAGAAACGCGAGCTGCGCGAGGAACACCACGTTGTACTGGTGCGACCAGTGCCCCGTCCCGGAGAACGAGATCGCGGCCAGCGGCATCGCACACGCGAAGCTGACCGCGGTGGCGATCCGCGTCCGCAACCCGACGAGCATCGCCGCGCTCGCGACCCATGCACCGATCCACATCGCGTCGATCAACGCGGCCGGCGGCGCCGATCCGCCGAGCAACCGCCACGGCCCGACCGGCCGATACACCTCGCCCGGGGCTACCAGGGGGCTCACCGTGGCGAGCCGCGACAGGCTCAGCAGCACCGCGGCGGCGATCGCGATCCGCACGCACGCGGCGGCCCACCGACCGCCGTCGGCGAACCAGTAGCGCTGCCACCGCGTCACCCGCGCGACGTTACACCGCGCAACTCCCCGAGCGGGCACTCCCACGCCGTGCTAGACGATGGTGTGGCCAAGGATCGCGCCGCGCCGTTCTCGCGCAAGCACGCCAAGTACTGGGTCACCGTGACCGGCGGCATGATCCTCATCGGCGTGCTCAACGTCGCCCTCGGCTGGTGGCTGTACGAACCCGCCGGAGATCCACCCGAGCGCCTCGTCCCGACCGCGGCCCCCGGCCCCGGCCCGGGCAGCGAAGGCGAGATCGGCCTCGGCGAGATTCCCGTCCCGGTGATGCGTTCGTTCGCGGAGAGCTTCCCGCAGCGCGCGCCCCAGACCGCCCGCAAGCTCGCCAACGACATCTACGAGCTCACGTTCGCGGCCCCGGGCTCGACCCTCAGCGAGAAGGCGCGGTTCCGCGCCGACGGCACACTGATCAAGTAGCCGTCCCGAAACAGGGACGGGTTCAATTCAGGGTGCGCCGGGCGCCACGCGGCGCAGCGGGTCGCCATAGAGCCGATACAGGAACTGGTACATCGGCTGATCGTGCTGGAACAGCCAGTGGGCGCCGTTGCCGGTGCTGCTGATGCCGTTGGTCCCGAAGTACACGTTCGTGCTCTGCGCGAAGTACTCGTCGACGTTCGACGACGCGTACGTGTCGCTCCACGTGCCTTTGCGGTTCCCGCGATCCTCGCGCCGCCGCCGATCGTACATCCGCCGCACCTCGCGCCGCTGATCGTCGCTGAGGCCCTCGCGGAGCAGCGTGTGCGCGAGCTCGTGCATGCCGACGCTGTAGTTGTTCGGGTACTGCTGCGCGCCGGGCAGGAGCTGCGACGCGTCCATCTGGACGAGCGTCTCCTCGCCGATGCCGATCATGATGCCATCGCGCGTCGTCGTGCCGCCGTTGCCGCGGACGGTCGACCAGTCGCGATCGTCGAAGGTCTCCTCGGTGCGCAGCGACGCGAACTCCGGCAAGTTCGTCATCGGCACGTTCGACGGGATCACGACGATCGTCACCCGCTTCTCGAGGAACCGCTGCTGCGCTTCCACGTTGCCGTGCATCAGCTGGTTGATGATGCGTTCGCACTTCGTCATCACGTCGACGGCGGTGCCGGGGCCCGCGATGACGCGCACCCCCAGGATCGTGTGCTCGCGCGCCACGCGGGTGCGCACCAGCGGCGGCGGCGCCGCAGGCCGCGCAGCTGCAGCCGTCCGGCGTCCTTGCGTCTGTCGTCCAGGCGCGGGCTGTCGCCGCGAGGGGCGTGCCTGCGCCGGCGCGGGGGGCGCAGGCACGTGCTGCTCCGCCGCGAGATCGAGCAGCGCGTCCTCGTCGAGCGCGTCCTCGTGCAGCGACTCCTCGTGCCCGTGCCCTGCATGCTCGTGCCCTGCGTGCGCGTGCGCAGCAGGCGCGTGCGCGTCGGCAGACGCCGGCTGCGCCAGCACCTCGCTGGCGTTCGGGTTCGCGAGGTAGGCGGCGCGGACGCGCTGCATGTGCGCGAGGCCGACGTGGGACTGCAACGTGACCCACACCTCCGGGTTCGCGCCGTGACCACTCTCGCGGAGCCCCAGGGCGATGCGCTCGGCGGACATCCCGTACGTGGTCAGGACGTAGCTAACCGCGCGCCGTGTATCGAGGTGCTCCGCGCCCGTGTCGTGCTCGTGGCCGTGGTGCGTACCGGCGTCGCGTGCCGCGCGCTCGAGCATCGACATGGCCCGAGCATAACAACGCCTCAGTCCCAGGTCAGCTCGTAAGGCAGGCGGGCCTGGGCGCCCTCGGGGCCGACCAGGATCGACGGGGGGATCCCCCTCACGAGCTCCTTGACCATCGGGAGATCGGTCACCGATACCGACGCCTCTTCACGTGCGCCGAGCAGACTGCCCAGCGCGCCGAGCAGGCTCGACGGGACCTGCGGTAGCTCGACGAGCTGGACCCTGGCGCCGGGGGAGAGCTTCATCCGCCGCTTCGCCTCGTCGAGCGCGTCGCCGAAGCCTCCATGGCGATCGACGAGCCGCGCAGCCTTGGCCTGCTCCCCCGTGTAGACGTGGCCGCGCCCCACCGCGTCGACCTCGTCCTTCTTCATCCCCCGGCCTTCGGCGACTGCGCCGACGAACCGGCCGTACATGTAACGCAGCTTGTCGAGCAGCACCGCGCGCTCCTGCTCGGTGTACGGGCGGAAGTAGCTCTCCGTGTCGGAGCGCGCGCCGCGCTTGTAGATCGTGGTCGAGATGCCGAGCTTGCTCGCGAGCCCGCTGACGTCGAACTTGCCGAAGAAGATGCCGATCGAGCCGGTGATCGTCATCGGCTCCGCGAAGATCGTGTCGCAGCCCGCCGCGATGAAGTAACCACCCGACGCCGCGACGTCGCTGAACGAGCACAGGATCGGCTTCACTCCACGCGTCGCGAACACCTCGCGCGAGATGAGCTCGGACGCGAGCGCGCTGCCTCCGGGCGTGTCGATGCGCAGGATGATCGCGCCGATATCGGGGTTCGCCCGTGCGGCGGCGATCGCGCCGACCAGCGTCTGACTGCCCGCGAGCTTGCTGCCGACGAGCGGGATCGAGCGCGACGCTCCGTCGGTGATGTCGCCCTCGATGTAGATCACCGCGACCTGCGGGTGCCGCCACTTCGACGGCCGCTCGACCGGTGGCCGCGCGACGCCGATAACGCGCCCGATCTCCTTCATCACGAGCTCCGCGATCTTGTCGGGCGCGGCGACGGCGTCGACGAGCTTCTGATCCTTCGCGAGGTCGCCCGCGGTGTACGGGCCGTTGTCCACGAGCTGCTTGACCTCGTCCTTGGAGAGCTTGCGCCCGTCGGCGACGGCGGCGACCCAGCGGTCCCACAGGCCGTCGTAGATCGCGTTGTTCATCTTCGTCGCGGCCTCGCTCGGGCCGGTCTGCGTGAACTGCTCGGGCGCCGACTTGTACTCGGCGATCTTCTCGAACTGCGCGTCCACGCCGATCTGCTGGAACGCGCCGCGGAAGAACATCGTGGTGCCCGCCATGCCGACGAGCCGCACACCACCGGCCGGGTCGACGTAGATCTTGTGGGCCGCCGACGCGATGAAGTAGTCGCGCCCGGTGCCCGAGACCATGTACGCGAACACCTTCTTGCCCGCGGCCTTCACCGCGAGGATCTCGGTCCTCAGCTCCTCGAGCGTGGCCCACCCACCCTCGGCGCTGTCGAACGTCACGATCAACGCCTTGGCCGTCGGGTCGCGCGAGATCGCGCGCAGCCGCGCGACCAGGGACGTCAGCTCGCGCAGCCCGATCGCGCCCGACAGCTCGACGCGCTCGATGTGATCCGGCGTGCCGAGCACCGATGGCCCGGGCACGGCGGACGCGCGCACGAGCAGCTGGCCGCCCAGCGCGTGGCGATCACCGCGGTCGTCGCGCAAGCCACTCGCGGTGCCGGTCACGGCGAGCCCACCGAACGACACCTCGAGCCCCGCCATCGCCCGCACGTCGCGCCCCTCACGCTCGGCGGTGCCGACCAGCGAGTCGAACGCGAGCGCGTGCAGCTCGCGGGTCTCGACGCCGAGGTGCGCGGCGACGCCACGCGCGATGCGTCCCGAGACGCGCGCCCAGCCGTCGAGGTCGAGCCGCGTCTCGCCGATCCGGCCGCCGATCGCGACCTCGAGCGCGGACGTCGAGAACGGCCGCACCACGGCCTCGAGCTCGTAGCGCCGCTGCACGGGGATGCCGCCGATCTCGGTCGTCGCGAGGTCGCGCACCGTGGCGCCGATCGCGAGCCGGTTGCCCCATCGCGTCGACAGCCCGAGATCGAACGTGTCGACGCCATCGAGCAGCCCGTCGTCGATGAAGTGTCGCCACGCGACCCCCAACCCAGCGTGCTTACCGATCGGCAGCCCGTAGGCGAGCGTGAACCGGAACGGCTCGCCGGGATCCGGCGCGAGCTGCTCGCGCGGCGGCCGCAGCCACTCGAGGCCCATCCCGAGCGCGAACTTCGGCAAGAGACCGCCACCGAACGTGCTGGCGAGGAACGCGCCGAAGCCCTGCCCCGCCGTCGTCGCGACGTCGGTGTCCTCGAGATCGAGCGCGAGCGCGAGCTCGGCACCGCGCAACAGCGCGAGCCCGCCGGGGTTGGTGCTGACGGCGCGCGCATCGTGCTCGCCCGCGAGCGGCGCGAGCGGCATCGCCATGCCGTCGGTCGGCTCCTCGGCGTACCTGCGATCCACGCCCTGGGCGTGGGCCGTGGCCGCGAGCATGGTGATCGCCGAGACCAGGAAGCTGCGCATCGGCGCGCGACGGTAACACGCCATCCGGTGAACAATCGGTGATACTGGGGCCGTGCCGACGCCGACCCTGCTGGAGAAACATCCGCTGTTGGTCAACCTGTCTCCCGACCAGCTCGAGCGAATGGCGCGCGCGGGCGAGATCGAGAGCTACAACCCGGGCGAACCGATCGTGGCAGAGGGCAGCCTCGGTGATGCCCTGTTCTTGATCCTCTCGGGCCAGGTCGCCGTGCATCGCGGCCCGCAGACGTTCGCGACGCTCGCGGGCGGCGAGTTTTTCGGAGAGATGTCGCTCGTCGAGCCGGCGCCGCGCTCCGCGAGCGTCACCGCGATGTCGGCGACGTTCCTGTTCCGGCTGCCGCACGATCAGCTGCGGGAGCTGATCCGCTCCGACGGCCGCGTCGCCTCGATCCTGCTCGTGCAGGTCGTGAAGACGCTATCCGAGCGCCTGCGCAAGGCGAACCAGATGCTGTCGTCGGTCGACCTCCTCGCCGACTGGCTCGCCGGCTCGATGGTCTGAGGCGCTACTTGTTCGCTGGAGGCGCCTTCGGCGCCGGCGCTCATTTCTTGAGGCCGTCGCCCGCGGGCAGGCCCATCGCGCGGTTCACCGCGGCGATCTTGCTCTCCGCGAGCGCCTTCGAGCGGCCGCTGAGGCTCCGGTACAGCGCGACGAACACCTTCTTCGCGCGCGCGTTCAAGCCCTGCTTGAACAGCGCGTCACCGTAGAGGAACTGCGCATCGGTCTTCGGCGCGCCGGGCTTCTTCGTCGCCTTGTCGGCGAGCTCACCCGCCGCCACCGCATCGCCGCCCTGGAACGCGGCCCACGCCTGCTTGAACAGCGCCTGACCGGCGTACGCC
>Ga0247829_10000241_pt1 | contig 18863 bp, 14 predicted proteins | sample 12C_Control_Day4_FD_207765 | JGI IMG/M metagenome (GOLD analysis project Ga0247829, IMG submission 207765) | Soil microbial communities from agricultural site in Penn Yan, New York, United States - 12C_Control_Day4 | ecosystem: Environmental > Terrestrial > Soil > Agricultural land | place... | reverse complement strand
GCGCCTGGTCGTCCGTCGGCGTCGGCTACCTGCCCCCCGAGTGCATCCGCGACCCGGACGCCGAGCCGCGGCCGCACACGGACGTCTACGGGCTGGGCGTGATCCTGTACGAGCTGCTGACCGGCCGCCCGCCGTTCGACGGCGCGACCGCCGGGGAGGTGCGGCAGGAGGTACTGACCCGCGACCCGGTCCCGCCGTCCGGGATCAACCATGAGGTGTCGCCGGACCTGGACGCGGTCTGCCTGCGCTGCCTGCGGAAGAACCCGTGGCGACGGTTTCCGCGCGCCTACGACCTGCTCGCCCGGCTGCGGCGCGTGCTGGACGACCCGCGGTGAGCCGACGACGCCAGTCGTCGGGTGTCTCGCGTACCCGACGACTGGCGTCGTCGGCTCGCAACACATGTGACTACCGCGGCTTCTCCGTGGCGCTGGCCCCGCCGGCGCCGCGGAGGCAAAGGCCACCGTCCACGACCAGTTCCGTCCCGGTGATGTAGTCGGCGTCCTCCGAGCAAAGGAACGCCGCCGCCTTGCCGATGTCCTCCGGCGTGCCGAGCCGGCCCCACGGCAAGGACTCGCCGGCCCGCGCGATCAACTCGCTGCCGAAGGTGGCGTGTTCGCCGGGCGTGTCGATCCAGCCCGGCTCGATCACGTTCACGTTGACCCGGTGCGGCAGCAATTCGGCGGCGATCGTCTTCGCCATGTGCGTCAGCCCGGCCTTGGCGGGGTTGTACGCGACGCTGCGGACGAACGGGATGCGCGCGTGAACGCTGGAGACGAACACGATCTTCCCACCGCCGCCCCGCGCCACCATGTGCCGTGCGACGAGCTGGCTCATGTGGAACCCGCCGAACAGCGTGCCGCGCATCACCCGCTCGAACACGTCCGGGTCGTAGTCCAGGAAGTCCCCGCGCCGCGAGTACGCCGGGTTGCTCACCAGCGCGTCGATCCGGCCCAGCGCCACCACCGCCCGCGCCACCACCGACTCACACGACGCCCGCTCGAACACGTCCCCCTCGACCAGCGCCGCCTGCCGGCCCAGCGCCTTGATGTCGGCGACCAGCATCTCGGCCTCCGGCGAGCGGTCGCGGTCGTTCACCACGATGTCCGCTCCGGCCCGCGCCAGTTCGACCGCGCAGCCCCGCCCGATCCCGCGCGCCGCCCCGGTCACCAGCGCCGTCTTGCCCAGCAGCTTCATCTCAGCCTCCCAGGTTCGGACCGCGGGCAGCCTACCGCCGCCCGGCCCGCGGTGCAAACGGGAAACTGCTCGAACGATGACGGTTGAGCCCGGCCCGGCCGCGGCTACAATGTGCCTCTCGCCGTGCCCTGATCCATCGAAGGTTCTTTACGCGACCCATGACCACTGGCCTATCGACCGAGGGATGCCGCGCCCGACAGCGCAAGATGCGCGACCACCTGACCCGAACCCAGCTCGACGCCGCCCTGGTCTGCGACCGCCGGCACGTCCACTACCTGACCGGATACTGGTGCCCGGCCGTGTTCGCCGCCGCGGTGCTGGTCGAACGCGACGGCCCGACGACGCTGGTCACGCCGCACCCGCTCGACTTCGAGCCGGCGGCGGACACGGTGTTCCACTACCCGGCGCAGCGCCTGGCAACGCTCATCGACGACCAGACCGGCGCCGCGGTGGAGGCGATCGCCGCCCCACTGCGTCGACGCCAGCGCATCGGCGTGGACGGGCCGGTGCTGCCGTGGGCACACCCGGCCGCGGAGTGGGCCGACCTGCGACCGGCGCTGCTCGCCATGCGGCGCCGCAAGGCCGCCGACGAGATCGCACTGCTGCGCCGGGCCATCGCTGCGACCGAGGCGGCTTACGCCTACGCCGTCGAGGCGTTGCGACCGGGAGTCACCGAGGTCGAGTTGTTCGCCGGGATGCAGGCTGCGGCCGCGGAGTCTGCCGGCGAGGTTCTCGGCGAGTTCGGCAACGACTTCCAGATCGGCTCCCCCGGCGGCCCGCCGCGCCGCCGGCCGGCACAGGTGGGCGAGGTCGCCGTCTTCGACCTGTCGGTGACGCTGCGCGGCTACCGTAGCGACATGTGCCGCAGCTTCGTCGTCGGCCGGCGACCCACCGCCGAGCAGGCCGACGCCCGCGCCCGCATCCTCGACGCGCTGCGACACGTCGAGCGGGTCGCCCGCCCGGGGCTGAGCTGCCGATTCCTGTGTGCCGACGCCGTCGGCCTGCTCGAAGGCTACCGCGGCTGGTCGTTCCCGCATCACCTGGGCCACGGCATCGGGCTGAGCGCCCACGAGGCCCCGCGGCTGAACCCGGAGTGGGACGACACGCTCCAGGCCGGCGACGTGTTCACCGTGGAGCCCGGCCTGTACGGAACGGAGTTGCGTGCCGGGCTGCGGATCGAGCAGATCTACCACCTGACCGAAACCGGTCTGGAGAAGCTGACGACCTTCCCGACCAACCTGGGCTGATTGCGCCCTGGCGAACGGCCGGCGTAAGCCGGCTGGTGCAGGCGAACCTACCAGCCGGCTTACGCCGGCCGTTCGCCAGGAACCAGACCACACCCCACCCAAACCGGAGACCCCACCGATGGGCGACCGCGAACAGAAGCTCGAAGCCGCCGGCTACCCGCTGGACCGCGGGCCGAAGGAAAGCCCGATCATCGACCTGGTGTCCGTCCTCGGCGACACCGTGTATGCCTCCGGCCAGGTGCCGTTCGACGCTGGTGTCCTGACCAGCAAGGGCAAGGTCCCTTCGCAGGTGTCCGTCGAGGACGCGACGAAGGCCGCGGCCCTCTGCGCCGCCAACATCCTCCGGGCGCTGTGTCTGAAGTTCGACTCGCTGGACCGGATCGAGCGCGTGGTCCGCGTCACCGGGTACGTCAACGCCGACCCGGACTTCGCCGACTGCCACCTGGTCATCCACGGGGCAACGAATCTATTCAAGGAAGTGTTCGGCCCGGACGCCGGCCGGCATGCCCGCACTGCCCTGGGCATGGCCCAGCTCCCGCTCGGCACCAGCGTCGAGGTCGAGGCGATCTTCCAGCTCCGGAAGTGAGGCAGCCATGAAGCGGGTGCTGGTCGTCGGAGTCGGCTCCATCGGCGAGCGGCACCTGCGCTGCTTCGCCGCGACCGGCCGCGCCCGGGTGTCCCTGTGCGAGGTGAACCCGGCCCTGCGCCGGACCGTCGCCGAATGCTACGGCGTCGCGGAAGTCTACGCCGACCTGGACGCCGCGCTCGCCGCCGGCCCGGAGGTCGTGGCGGTCTGCACCCCGGCGCACCTGCACGTCCCGATGGCCCGCGCCGCGGTCCGGGCCGGGGCGCACGTCCTCGTCGAAAAGCCGCTGAGCACGACCCCCGACGGCGTGGACGAGCTGCTGGACGAGGTCGAACGCAGGCACGTCGTCGCGGCCGTGGCCTACGTCTACCGCGCCCACCCGGCCCTCGCCGCGATGCACGACGCACTCCGCGCCGGCCGTTTCGGCGAACCGGTCCAGGTGGTCGCCGTCAGCGGTCAGCACTTCCCGCTGTACCGCCCGGCCTACCGCACCATCTACTACAACGACCGCGCGACCGGCGGCGGCGCGGTGCAGGACGCGCTCACCCACGTCCTCAACGCCGCCGAGTGGCTGGTCGGCCCGATCACCCGCCTGACCGCGGACGTCGCCCACCAGGTACTCAACGGTGTCACGGTCGAGGACACCGCCCACGTCCTGACGCGCCACGGCACCGTCATGGGCAGCTTCAGCCTCAACCAGCACCAGGCGCCCAACGAATCGACGATCACCGTGGTCTGTACCCGCGGCACGGCTCGCTTCGAGTTCCACAACATGCGCTGGCGGTGGGCGACCGAGCCGGGCGGCGACTGGACCGACGAGCCGGCCGGCCCGCTGGAACGCGACACGCTGTTCATCCGCCAGGCGAACGCCTTCCTGGACGCGGTCGAGGGGACGGCGGCCCCGCTCTGCACGCTGGCCGACGCCCGGCAGACGCTCGCCGTGAACCTGGCGACCCTCCGCTCCGCCGAGCGCGGCGGCTGGGAAACGATACCTGCTACCCTCCCGTGAGGTCACCATGACCCGCCCGACCGCACTCCTGCTGCTCGTCCTGCTCGCCGCCCCGCTGCGGGCCGCGGACCCGCCCGCTGCGGTGCCGCTCGAACCGCCCCTGCGCGAGCGCTGCCTCACGATCCTGCGCGATGGGCTGAAGTCCGACGAGTTTTGGCCGGCCATGCACGCCGCCGAGGCGCTCACCCTCGCCGGGCAGAATCAGGACGCCCTCGCCGCGCTGGCAATGCGCAGCGAAACCGACGACCAGAAGCGCTGCGGCCTCGCCCGCGAGGCCATCCGCGCCGGCGACCGCACCAAACTCCCGATCCTCTTCTCGATCCTCGACAAAGCCGGCTCCATCGGCCACACGCACGCCGCCGAGAGCCTGTTCAAGGTCGCCGAGGTCGGCGATGGTACGAAGCTCCGCGCCGCGCTCGCCCAGGACGACAACCCGCGGCTGAAGATGATGGCCGCCGCCGCCCTCGCCCGCTGCGGCCACACGACCGCCCTGGACACCGTCCGCAAGCGGCTCACCGACCCGGACGTGGAACTCCGCAAGGTCGCCGTCTGGGTTCTCGGCCAACTCGGCAGCAAGTCCGACGTGGAGCCGATCCGCGCCGGGCTGGCGAAGGAGACGGACCCGCTCGCGAAAGCCTACGTCGCGAATGCCCTCGCCACGTTAGGCGACGCGGAGGGTAAGAAGCTGCTCGGACAGAACCTCACTTCGTCCGACCCGGCCGTGAAGACCTACGCCGCCGACTTCGCCGGCCACGCCCGGGCCGTCGAGTTCCGCGATACACTCGTGAAGTTGCTCGACGACCCGACGCTCGACGTCCGCGTCCGGGCCGCGCAGTCGCTCGTGGCCTTCTCGCTGCCGCCGCCCGACGCGGGGGCAATCATCACCAACGACGTGTACCGGGCGACCGACAAGAACCCGCGTTACTCCGAGGGGTCGATCGCGCTGCTAACCGACGGCACGCTGCTGTACGCGACCACCGAGTTCACCGGCGGCGCGGCGGACGAATCACGGGCCCGAGTCGTCGCCCGCGACTCCCGCGACGGCGGCCGCACCTGGGGCGAGCCGCGCGTCCTGCAAGAGAACATCGGCAAGCAGAACGTCATGTCCGTCACCTTCCGCCGCATGAAGCCCAACGCCATGGACGGTCCGCTGGGCCTCTTTTACCTCGTCAAGAACGGCCCCGCCGATCTGAAGCTGTTCCTGCGCGTCTCGACCGACGAGGGCAAGACGTTCGGCGAGCCGGTCTGCACCACCAACGGGCCGGGTTACCATGTCGTCAACAACGACCGGGTAACGGTCCTCTCCACCGGCCGCATCGTGGTCCCGGTCGCCTGGGACGACGACATCAGCCGGAAGGGCGGCATGCACTTCGAGTGCTTCTGCACCTACTCGGACGACCTCGGCAAGACGTGGAAGAAGGGTGCCGGCACCATCGATCTGCCGAAGCGCGGCGCGATGGAGCCGGAAGTTGTCGAGCTGGCGGGCGGCCGACTGCTCATGATCATCCGCACGCAACTCGGGCACATTGCCACGGCGTACTCGGCGGACGGCGGCCACACCTGGGGCGAGCCCGGCAGGCTCCCGGTGACGGCCCCGGAGTCGCCCGCGACGATCCGCCGCGTCCCCGCGACCGGCGACCTGCTCCTGGTGTGGAACAACACCCACAAGGCCGGCGCCGGCCACGGCGGTCGGCGGTCGCCACTGACCGCGGCCGTCTCCTCCGACGAGGGCAAGACGTGGCACCACCTCCGCGACGTGGAGACCCGGGCCGACCAGACCTACGCCTACACGAGCATCCTGTTCGTCAAGGACCGGGTGCTGCTGACCTACTACATCACCGACCCTAAGGACCAGCGCTGGTCGTCCCGGTTCCGCTCGCTCCCCGTGAGCTGGCTGTACGCGAAGTAGGAGGCTTGTAGTCGACCGTCCAAGCTTAATTGGTGGGCTGGTTTTTGGGAGGGCGAGGCTCCTGCCGAGCCTGGGCTGCCTCGGCTCGGCAGGAGCCTCGCCCTCCCAACCCACCATTTTGGACTGGATGCTGTAGTAGGGTGGGTCCAGCGAGTCTTCGAGCGCCGACCCACTTGGGCCATGCCCACGGCTTGGCGTGGGCATGGTCGGGGATAGCCCAAGACATGCCCACGCCAAGCCGTGGGCATGGCACCCGGCGAAGTAGGAGCCTGTCGCTACAAGTCCCGTGGCCCCTCCTTGACCGCCGGTGCGGCTTTCACCGGCTCGACCTCTCGAAGCAAGCCGTCCAGGTCGAGCCGGCGGGTGACCATCGCCAGGCCGCCGTCGGGCGTCCGGGGCCACACGTCCTGCGGGCGGTCCCAGTACAGTTCCAGTCCGTTGCCGTCCGGGTCACTCAGGTACAGCGCCTCGCTGACCCCGTGATCGCTGGCCCCGTCCAGCGGGACGCCGGCAGCCAGGAGCCGGCGCAAGGCGTCGGCCAGGACCGCCCGGGTCGGGTACAGGATGGCGACGTGGTAAAGACCGGTCGTGCCCGGCGGCGGGGGCGAGCCGCCCCGGCTCTCCCAGGTGTTCAGCCCGATGTGGTGGTGATACCCGGCCCGCCGACACGAACGCCGCCTGACTACCATACCGCTGCGTCAACTCGAAGCCGAGGACTCCGCAGTAGAACTGCAGCGACCGCTCCAGGTCGGCCACCTTCAGATGCACGTGGCCGATGCGGACCCCGGGGTCGATCGGCCGGGCGACGGCGTCGGAGGTCATGGCGGGCGCTCCGGGTCGGATGGCGGGCGTTGTCACACGGCCGGCTTTCCACTCCTATCATGGTAGGCGGCACACGGCCCTTCCGCGTCGTGTTGCGGCCTCCCCTCTGTGGTAGCATGGGTCCGTGACCGACATTCCTCCTCCCGACGAGACGTTCCTACCGCCCGGCGGTCAGCCGACGCCCACCCCCGGGCAGCCGGACGGCCGACCGCCCGCCTGGGTTCTCGGCGGGCTGCCGGAGTACGAGGTCGTCGGCGAACTCGGCCGCGGCGGAATGGGGACCGTCTACCTCGCCCGCAACCGGCTGACCGGGCGCGCCGAGGCACTCAAGGTCGTCGCCCGGACCGACGCCGCAGACCGACTCCTCCGCGAGGTCCGGGCCGCCGCCGCTCTTTCCCACCCGAACGTTGTCGCCGCGTACTCCGCCCGCATGGTCGGGTGCTCGCTTGTGTTCGCCATGGAATACGTGGACGGCGAAGACCTCTTCCGACTGGTGCGGACGCGCGGCCCGCTGCCGGTCGCCGAGGCGTGCGAGTACGTCCGCCAGGCGGCCCTCGGGCTGCACCACGCCCACGAACGCGGGATGGTCCACCGGGACGTCAAGCCGCACAACCTCATCCGCGCCCGGGACGGGACCGTCAAGGTGCTCGACTTCGGGCTGGTCCGGGCGACAGCCATCGGTTCGGCCGACCCGGGACTGACCCCCGATCAGGAGGCGGTCGGCACGCCGGACTACATGGCCCCCGAACTGGCCATCGACCCGAAGCGGGCCGACGCCCGGGCGGACGTCTACGGTCTGGGGTGTACCCTCTACTACCTGCTGACCGGCAGCCCCCCGTTCCAGGCGGTCACACCGTACGAGGTCGTCCTCAGGCACCGGGTCCGGAAGCCGGAGCCGCTCGACCGCGCGTGCCCCGCCGTGCCGCCGGGACTCGTCCGGGTGGCCGCCCGCATGCTGGCGAAGGACCCGGCCGATCGATATTCGACCGCCGCCGACGCGGCCGCGGCCCTGGCACCGTTCACCGTCCCGGAGGCGTCACCGCCCCCGACGACGAGGTGGCCGACCGGCCGCTGGACGGCCGTCCTCGGCGCGATCGGGGCGAGTGTGATCGGCCTGGCCGCCGTTCTGGCGATCGTCATGGGCTGGCCCGGAGCCCGGTCGGACACTGCTGACACCGGGCTGCGGTCCACCGCCAGCGAGTTGGTCCCGCTGTTCAATGGCCGGGACCTGTCCGGCTGGGTGGTGGACGGCGGCGAGCCGGACGAATGGCGGGTCGAGGACGAGGCCCTCGTCACGACCGGAACCCGGGACGGCCCGCGAAGCTGGCTCCTGACCGACCGCGACCTGGGCGACTTCGTCCTGCAGTTCGAGTACCAGTTGGACCGGGGCGGGAACGGCGGGATGGCCTTCCGCGCAGTCCCGGGTGAGCGGCCCATCCTGACCCCGGACGGCGACCCGACGCCGGAACCGTACCACCTGCAAATCGAACTGGCCGACGACGCCTCCACGCGGTGGGCACGCCTGCCGACCGGTCAGGTCCACGGGGGGGTGAGTTCGGACGGCCCTGCCCTCAAGCCGATCCGCCCGGCCCGGCTGCTGCCGGCCGGGGAGTGGAACGCGGCGGTGGTGGAGCTGCGCGGCCAGTCGCTGCGGGTCACGATCAACGGGGAGTTGGTGCAGGACACGGACCTGACCGTGCTGGCCGGGATGGGGAGCCTGTACCCGGGCCTCGCGCGGCCGGCGGGCCGGATCGGCTTCCAGCAGCACACGAGGACCGCGAAGTACCGCAACGTCCGGGTTCGGAACCTGTCGCGGGATGTTGCCCCGGACCCCGGGCATGAGTAACGATGGAGTAAGCCGCCACCCCCGCCCCGAGGTCGCACAACCGGTTGTCGCTCTTGGCGGAACTGGATAACGTGAGTTGCCTGCCCGGTCCCTCCTCCCCGATTCAGGATCCTTCCGATGACCACCCGCCGCTGTGTCGCCTGGCTGCTCGCCGCCGGGCTGATCGGCCTCGCCCTGTCCCCGGCGCCCGCCGACGACTCGAAGAAAGACGAGAAGCGCAAGGGGACCGTGACCGGCGTCGTCACGAAGAAGGACGACGCCGGCAAGTGGATCGAGGTGAAGGCCGATGGCGAGGAGAAGGGCCGCAAGTACGTCCCGCACTGGCGCGGCGGCGCCCCGGCCGACGGAGGCGGACCGGACAAGAAGATGCTCGCCGAGATCAAGAAGGTCACGCTCAAGAGTCGCGTCCGACTGGAGTGGACGTTCGAAGAGCGGCCGCGGGTCGAGAAGATCGAGGTCCTCAAGGCGGGCGAAGGCGAGGAGACCCGCAAGGGGTCCGTGACCGGCGTCGTCACCGCCAGGGGGGAGAACTGGGTCGAGGTCAAGGCCGACGGGGAGGAGAAGGCCCGCCGGTATGTGCCGCATTTCCCCGGTCGGCCAGAAGGCACGGACAAGGCGACCCTGGATCTGATGCGGACGACCCCCGTCGGCAGCCGGGTCAAGCTCGACTGGCTGTTCGCGGAGCGGCCGCGGGTCATGAAGATCGAGGTCCTCAAGAAGGGGGGCGGGCACGACACGCCCGAAACGGAGAAGCGGACCGGCACCATCTCCGGCGAGGTCACGGCGAGCAAGGAGCAGGGCAAGAACGTCGTGATCGAGGTCCGCTCGCCGGGCGAGGAGAAGGCTCGGCCGTACTTCGTGCAGTTCGACCCGAAGATCAAGGGGCCGATGCCGGAGGTTCTGAAGGTGGTCCGGGCGGCCAGGGTTGGCGACAAGGTCGTGTTCGACTGGGAGGCCACCGGCCACGGCCCGGCGATCGTGAAGTTCGAGGTACTCAAGAAGGGCGGTGAGAAGAAGTGACTCGCCGCGCCACGACCCGGCTGTTCGTCAGCCTCGCCGCCCTGACCCTGTTCGGCGCCACCGCCCCGGCCCAGACCGGGAAGCTGGTGACGAAGTACGGCTGGCACACCGACTACGACGCCGCCCGGGCCGAGGCCCGGCGGACCGGCAAGCCGATCTTCCTCGTCTTCCGGTGCGAGCCCTGAATCGACTGCCACGACATTGACGAGCAGGTTGTTCGTCTCCACCCCGAAATTGCCGACGTCGCTGACAAGTTCGTCCGGGTCCGCCTGGTGCGGATCGCCGGCGCGGACCTGCGGCTGTTCGAATTCGACTACGACCTGACCTGGTACTGCTTCTTCCTGAACGCCGACGAGACGGTCTACGGCCGCTACGGCGGCCGGGACGCCAGCGACGCGCACGCCCGCATTTCGCTCAAGGGGCTCCGCTACGCGATGGGCCGCGCCCTGGAGGCGCACCAGGCCCCGCCGAAGCCCGAGCCGCGGCCCGGCCAGCCGGTCCGGGCCGAGGACTTCGCCGCGGCGAAGCGCGGCAACGGCTGCATCCATTGCCACAACGTCAACGAGTACCGCCGCGCGGACCTGAAGGCCCAGGGGCGGTGGGACCGCGACGAGTTGTGGGTGTACCCGCTGCCGGAGAACGTCGGCCTGACCCTCGACGTGGACGCCGGCGACCGGGTGACGGCGGTGCGGCCCGGCTCCCCGGCGGACCGGGCCGGTCTGAAGCCCGGCGACCGCCTGACGCGGCTGGCCGGTCGGCCCGTCGCGTCGTTCGCGGACGCCACCCACGCGCTGCACAAGTCGCCGGCGGAAGGCTCGATCCCGGTCGCCTGGGAGCGGGCCGGCCGCAGTCACGCGGCGGCGCTGGAAGTCGCCGCCGGCTGGCGCAAGACGAACCTGACCTGGCGGCCGTCGATGCTCGACCTGCTGCCGGCGGTCCCGTTCAGCGGCGACGACCTGACGGGCGAGGAGAAGAAACAACTCGGCCTGGCGGCGGGCCGGGCCGCCCTGCGGCAGGACAAGCACGTTCACTCCACGTTGAAGGCGGCCGGTGTCCGTTCGGGGGACGTGGTGATCGGCTTCGACGGCCGCGCCGTGGACGGTGCGATGGAAGACCTGCTGGGCCACGTCCGCCGCAACTACCTTGTCGGCGACAAGATAACGGTCAACGTCCTGCGCGACGGCAAGCCGGTGGACCTGCCACTGGTGCTGAAGTGATATCTCGTTCGGAACGGTTGGCCGGGATCGGCGGGTCGCTTGTCAGGATATCAGAATGTCGTCTCAGGCGATCAGTTCCAGTCTCAGGCTATCAACAAATGAGGGTCAGGCGATCAAAAGGGGTGTGCGGATCGCCTGATCGCCTGATCGCCTGACCCCAGGGCAACCCCCGTGTTCGCGTAGCCCCACCCGCCTGCGGTGCGGCGTCCAACCCTCGCTAACGCTTCGGGCTCTGACGCTTCTACGAAGGCCCCGCCGTCGCCAACTCGGCCTCCCCTCCGATGCGGTCGTCCGGCTATAACTCTGCTTGTGACCCTAGCGCTGCCGAAAACTAGGGAAGGTACGCCCTGCGATGTCGGACGCCGATCCGCTGTGGTACAAGGACGCGATCATCTATCAACTCCACGTCCGGGCCTTCCAGGACAGCCTCGGTGACGGGGTCGGAGACTTCCGCGGCCTCAAGCAACGCCTCGACTACCTGGCCGACCTGGGGGTAACGGCCCTCTGGCTCCAGCCGTTCTACCCGTCCCCGCTCAAGGACGACGGGTACGACATCGCGGACTACACCAGCGTTCACCCCGGCTACGGGACCCTGCGCGACTTCCGCGAGTTCCTCGACGCCGCCCATGATCGCGGCCTGCGGGTCATCACCGAGCTGGTCATTAATCACACCTCCGACCAGCACCCGTGGTTCCAGCGCGCCCGCCGCGCCCCCCGCGGCAGCGTCGAGCGCGACTTCTATGTCTGGAGCGACACCACCGACCGCTACCAGGACGCCCGGATCATCTTCAAGGACTTCGAACGGTCCAACTGGACGTTCGACCCGGTCGCCGGGCAGCACTACTGGCACCGGTTCTACTCGCACCAGCCTGACCTGAACTTCGACAACCCAGCCGTCTTCGAAGCTCTGACGCCGATCCTCGACATGTGGATGGAGATGGGCGTGGACGGAATGCGGCTGGACGCCATCCCGTACCTGTTCGAGCGCGAGGGAACCAACTGCGAGAACCTGCCGGAAACGCACGAGGTGCTCAAGCGGTTCCGCGCCCACATGGACCAGAAGTTCCCCGGGCGGATGTTCCTGGCCGAGGCCAACCAGTGGCCGGAGGACGCCATCGCCTACTTCGGCGACGGGGACGAGTGCAACATGGCGTTCCACTTCCCGGTCATGCCGCGGCTGTACATGGCGCTGCACCAGGAGGACCGGTTCCCGATCATCGACATCCTGGAGCAAACCCCGGCGATCCCGGACAACTGCCAGTGGTGCATGTTCCTGCGCAACCACGACGAGCTGACCCTGGAGATGGTCACCGACGAGGAGCGGGACTACATGTACCGCGCCTACGCTACCGACCCGCAGGCCCGGATCAACCTGGGCATCCGCCGACGGCTTGCGCCGCTCTTGAAGAACGACCGCCGGCGCATTGAACTCATGAACGCTCTGTTGTTCTCGATGCCCGGCACCCCGGTGATCTACTACGGGGACGAGATCGGGATGGGAGACAACATCTACCTCGGCGACCGCAACGGCGTCCGCACCCCGATGCAGTGGAGTTCGGACCGCAACGCCGGCTTCAGCAAGGCCAACCCGCAGAAGCTCTACCTGCCGGTCATCATCGACCCGGAGTACCACTACGAGTCGGTCAACGTCGAGGCCCAGCAGGGTAACGCGTCCAGCCTGTTGTGGTGGACGAAGCGGCTGATCGCGCTGCGTAAGCAGTTCAAGGCGTTCGGCCGGGGGACGATCGAGTTCCTGCGGCCGGACAACCCGAAGATCCTGGCGTTCATCCGGCGGTACGAGTCCGAAACGATTCTGGTGGTGGCGAACCTGTCGCGGTTCGTGCAATACGTCGAGCTGAACCTGGGCGAGTTCAAGGGGCTGGTGCCCAACGAGGCGTTCGGGCGGACGCCGTTCCCACCGATCGGCGAACTGCCGTACCTGCTGACGGTCGGCCCGCACGGGTTCTACTGGTTCTCGCTGGGCACCGCCCCGGCCCGGTCCGGGGCGGTGCCACTGGCGGACGTCCGCCGGGAGGCGCCGGCCCCGCGGGTGGCGGTGCGGACCGGGTGGGACGAGTTGATCGACCCGGCCCGGTTCGACTGGCTGGAGCCGGCGCTGAAGAACTACCTGACCGAGGTCGGGGCGCAGGTCGGCCGGCCGCGGCCGATCCGCGAGGTCCGCATCCGCCAGGCGGTCCGACTGCCGGGCGAGTTCGCCGCGGCGCTGGTGCTGCTGGACGCCGACTTCCAGGACGGCGAGACGCAACTGCGGGCACTGCCCGTTGCGTTCGTCACCGGGGAGGCGGCCGGCTGGGTCCCGCCGGGCGGCGTGATCGCCACGGTCAACAAGTTCGGCGAGCGGGTCGGGGTCCTCTACGACGCCCGGACCGACCCGACGTTCTGCGCCGCGGTCTTGCGCGCCATCGCCCAGAACTCCCGGTTGACGCTGGAGGTGGGGGAGTTGACCGCCACCGCCTACCCGCAGTTCGCCGCCGCCCGCGGGTCCGACGAGATCCCCCAGCCGATCACCACCCAGCGCGGCGAGCAGCACAACGTCTCGATCAACTACGGCAACCGGCTGATCCTGAAGTCGTTTGAGCGGCTGGAACCGGGGGCCAACCCGGACCTGGAACTGGGCCGGTTCCTGACCGACCACACCACCTACAACCGGGCCGCACCGGTCGTCGGGTCGGTCGAGTTGCACCTGCCCGAGACGCCCCCGATCACGGTGTCGGTGCTGACGCAATACGTCCCCAACGAGGGAGACGCCTGGCAGTACACCCTGGGTGTACTCAGCCGGTTCTACGACGCGGCGTTGACCAGCCCGCTGGACGTGCCGCCCCCGGCCCCGTCCGACGCCTGGACCCCGGGTTCCGACGCCACCCCACCGGCAGGCGCCCGAGAGTTGATCAACGGCTACATGCAGACAGCCGAGTTGCTCGGCCGGCACACCGCCGAGATGCACCGGGCGCTGGCGTCCGGGACGCACAACCCCGCGACTGCCCCGGAGCCGTTCGGCAAGCTCTACCAGCGGTCGATCTACCAGGGGATGCGTACCCACACCGGGCTAGTCTTCCGCGAGTTGACGCGCCACCTCCGCCACCTGCCTGAACCGACCCGCGCGCTGGCCGAGCGGCTGCTCGCCGCCGAGCAACCGCTCTTACGCCGCTACCGGGCGGCCCTCGGATCGGAGGTCACCGGCTACCGCACCCGGGTCCACGGCAACTACCACCTGGGGGAACTGCTCTACACCGGAACAGACTTCGTGGTGATCGACCTGGAGGGCGACCCGAACCGCGCGCTTTCCGAGCGGCGGATCAAGCGGTCGCCGATGCGGGACGTGGCCGACATGGTCCGGTCATTCCAGTACGCCGCTCTCGGCCCGGTGTACGGACTGGAGTCCGCCCGCGGGTCGTTCCCCGGGCAGGTGCGTGAGGAGGACCGGGAGAAGCTGCTGGGGTGGGCGCGGTTCTGGTCGTCGTGGACGGCCGCCCGGTTCGTCCAGGCGTACTTCGCTGGGATGAACGGGTCGGGCCTGTTGCCGGTCAACCCGACCGTCTGCCGCGATCTGCTGGAGCTGTACGTTCTGGAGAAGGGGGTAATCGAACTTGGAGCCGAGCTGGCCCAGCGTCCGGACTGGGTGCCGGTCCCGCTGACCGGACTGGTCGATCTGCTGGAATCGACCGTCGGCTAGTCATGAGTCCCTGGTCCCGACTAGCATGGACCAGGAACTCATGACCAATACCTAATGACTAATGACTGCACACCCCAAGCAAACCCCGTCCCGAGTCGTCGTCGAAGCGGTCGAGCCCGAAGTCGGGGCCGGCCGCTTTCCCATCAAGCGAACCGTCGGTGAGGAGGTCGCCGTTTCGGCGGACGTGTACGCCGACGGCCACGAGGTGCTGGCCGCCGTCGTCCGCCACCGCCCCGCCGACGGCGAGTGGGCCGAGGTCGCCATGACCCCGGGCCACAACGACCGCTGGACCGCGAGCTTCACCGTCACCGAGCCCGGCTGGCACGAGTACACCGTCCAGGCGTGGATCGACCGGTTCGCCGGCTGGCGGCGCGACCTGAGCAAGAAGTTCGAGGCCGGCCAGGACGTGGCCAGCGAGCTGCTCGAAGGGGCCGAGCTTGTCCGGCAGACCGCCGACCGGCTCCACGGTGCCGAGGCCGACCGGCTGCGCGCCTTCGCCGAAACCCTGTCCCGCTGCGAACCGGTTGACCGGGTCCGGGCCGGCCTGGATTCGGAACTGGCGGGGGTCATGGCGAGCCACGCCGACCGCTCCGGGGGCGCGACCTACGAGCCGGTCCTCCGGGTCTGGGTGGACCGCGACCTCGCCCGGTTCGGCGCGTGGTACGAGCTGTTCCCGCGGTCGTGTGCCGACGAGCCGGGCAAACACGGCATGTTTCAGGATGTCGAGAAGCGGCTGCCGTACGTCGCCGGCATGGGCTTCGACGTACTGTACCTGCCGCCGATCCACCCGATCGGCCGGGCGTACCGCAAGGGGGCGAACAACAGCCTCACCGCCGGCCCCGACGACCCCGGCAGCCCGTGGGCCATCGGCGGCCCCGAAGGTGGCCACAAGGTGGTGGATCCCCGGCTCGGTACGCTGGCCGACTTCGACCGCCTCGTGAAGACCGCCCAGGGGTTCGGCGTCGAGATCGCTCTGGACATCGCCTTCCAGTGCTCGCCGGACCACCCCTACGTCAAGGAGCACCCAAGCTGGTTCCGTCATCGACCAGACGGGACCATCAAGTACGCCGAGAACCCGCCCAAGAAGTACCAGGACATCTACCCGCTGGACTTCGAGTGCGACGACTGGCAGAGCCTCTGGACCGAGCTGCGCAGCGTCTTCCTGTTCTGGGCCGACCGCGGCGTGCGGGTCTTCCGGGTGGACAACCCGCACACCAAGCCGTTCCGCTTCTGGGAGTGGCTGATCGCCGGCGTACAGGAGAAGTACCCCGACGCGATCTTCCTCTCGGAGGCGTTCACCCGTCCGAAGGTGATGAAGCACCTGGCCGCGCTCGGGTTCACCCAGTCGTACACCTACTTCACCTGGCGCAACGACAAGCACGACCTGACCGAGTACCTGACCGAGTTGACGCAGACGGACGTGCGCGAGTACCTGCGGCCGAACCTGTTCGCCAACACGCCGGACATCCTCAACGAGTACCTCCAGCACGGCGGCCCGGCGGCGTTCCGCGTCCGACTGATCCTGGCAGCGACGCTGGCCGCCGCCTACGGCATCTACGGCCCGCCGTTCGAGAACTGCGTCGGCACTCCGGTGAAGCCGGGGAGCGAAGAGTACCTCGACAGCGAGAAGTACCAACTCCGCCACTGGGACTGGAGTACGCCGAACCCCATGCGCGACCTGATCGCGCGGCTGAACGACATCCGCCGGCGGCACCCGGCACTTCAGTCCGACCGCCGGCTGCGGTTCTACCACACCGACAACGACCGGCTGATCTTCTACGGCAAATCGACGCCGGACCTGTCGAACGTGATCCTGGTGGCGGCGAACCTGGACCCGCACCACACGCAGTCCGGGTGGGTGCGGGTGCCGGTGGAAGAACTCGGCATGCGGCCGCACTCCTCCTACGAGGTCGAGGATCTTCTGACCGGGGTGTTCTACCTGTGGCACGGGGAGACGAACTTCGTCTCGCTGGACCCCGGCGCGACCGCCCACGTCTTCCGCCTGTGGCCGCGTGGCCGCACCGAGCGCGACAGCGACCACTTCGTTTAAGCGACGAGAGATGGCGAGATGGTCCCCGCGATCGAGGTCGAGGGCGGCTGGGAGACGGTGCTGGACGGCCCGTCCCGCGCGGCGTTGGAGCGGTCGGCGCTGCCGGAGTTCCTGCACGCCCAGCGGTGGTTCGGCGGCAAGGCGCGGCAGATCGGCGCGGTCCGCGTGATTGACTGGGGCCGGCTCCCGGACGTGCCGACGGCGTTCGCGACGGTGCTGGAAGTCGCGTACGCCGACGGCAAACCGGAACAGTACTTCGTGCCGCTGACGGTCGCTGAGATCCAGGGCGAGGCGACCGTCGCCCGGCTGACCGGACCGACCGGAGAGGCGGTGCTGTGCGACGGGCTGGCCGACGACGCGGTCTGCGCGGCCCTGCTGGGCACCGTCGGCGACGGCCGCGAGTTCCCCACCCGCGAGGGCGTCATCCGCGGTACGGCGACGGCCGCGTTCGCCGGGCTTCGCGGCGACCCGACGCGACCGCTCGCCGTCGAGCGCGGCCCGGCCACGTCCAGCAACTCGCTGGTCTTCTATGGGCAGAAGCTCCTGCTGAAGGCGTTCCGCCGGCTGCAGCCGGGGGTGAACCCGGACTACGAGGTCGGCCGGTTCCTCACCGAGCGGGCCGGGTTCGACCGCACGCCGCGGGTGGCCGGCCTGCTGGAGTACGTCCGCCCCGGCCACGAGCCGGCCGCCCTCGGCCTCCTTCAAGAGGTCGTCCCGAGCCAGGGCGACGGCTGGGACCACGCCCTCGCCGAGTTGAAGGATTACTGCGAGCGGCCGGGCGAGGAGCCGGTCGGCGACTACCTGCAAGCCGCCGCGACCCTCGGCCGGCGCACCGCGCAGATGCACCTCGCACTGGCGAGCGAGCCGCACGACCCGGCGTTCGCCCCGGAGCCGCTGACCGTCGGGGACGCGAACGCCCTGCGCGACGACGTGCTGCGCCAGGGCCGGCGGGCGCTGGCTCTGCTGGGGCAGGCCCTCGACCGACTCCCCGCGGACGTGGCCCCAACGGCCCAACGGCTGCTCGACGAGGGGCCGGAGACGCTGGACCGCCTCGCCACGGCGACGGTCGTCGTGCCGGCCGCGGCGAAGACCCGCGTCCACGGCGACTACCACCTCGGGCAACTCCTCTGGACCGGCGGCGACTACGTCATCCTCGACTTCGAGGGCGAGCCGACCCGGCCGCTCGCGGAGCGGCGGGCCAAGTTCTCGCCGGTGCGGGACGTGGCCGGGATGCTGCGGTCGTACCACTACGCCGCCTACGCCGGACTGTTCGACCGGACCCGCGACCGGCCGGACGAGTTCGCCCGGCTGGAGCCGCGGGCGCGGGCGTGGCAGCGGCAGGTGTCGGCCGCGTTCCTCGGCGAGTACCGGGCGGCGGCCGGAAGTGCGGGCTTCCTGCCTCAAGACTCGCGGGAGTTCGCCGCGCTGCTCTACCTGTTCGTACTCGGCAAGGCGTTCTTCGAGCTGGCCTACGAGCTGAACAACCGCCCGGACTGGGTCCGCATCCCGCTGCAAGGCATCCTCAGCCTTTGGAGCCGCGACCGCTAGAGAGCGGCTTGGCACTGAGTACCTCGATGACATGACTTCCCGCCTCGTCGAGCGTTTCGCCGAACGCCATCAGCCCCTCGCGGTGGCCGCCCATCACGAACAGCCCCGCCTCCCGCACCCCACCGCGACGGAACAGTTCCTCAATCGCCCAGGCCATCGCCGGCGTCCCCGCCTCCGCCTTCGGGTCGGTCGTCGGCAGCACCCCGTAAAGCTGTTCCCACAGCCCGAGGTGGTGGACGTGGACGACCGCGCCCGCCGACGGAGCGGCCCGGTAGACGGCCGCGTGACTCAGCGACTCGGACGACGCCTCGACCGGGCCGCGACAGCGTACCCAGTTCGTCGCGAAGTCGGACCCGACGACCTCGGTGAAGTGTTCGGGGCCGACCGCCTCCAGCCGACCGGTCGCGGTGCCGGAGATGACGAACGATTCGCCGACGCGGGCGCTCAGGTTGCCGAACCCGATGCCGTCTGGGTACACGCCGATCAGCCCGAGCCGGTACAGCCGGTCGCGCCAGGCGATCAACTCTGCGACGAGCGGTCCGGCGGGGGCGGGCGCTCGCTCCCAGTCGCAGCGGAACTGGACGTAGCCCTTCTCGGTCACGTCAGCCTCTCGCGAAGCTCCGCGGGCGACACCACGCCGTGTTCGGTGACGAACGCCGTCACCAGTCGGGCCGGGGTCACGTCGAACGCCGGGTTGCCGGCCGGGCTCGTCTCCGGGACC
>Ga0247829_10000240_pt1 | contig 18891 bp, 13 predicted proteins | sample 12C_Control_Day4_FD_207765 | JGI IMG/M metagenome (GOLD analysis project Ga0247829, IMG submission 207765) | Soil microbial communities from agricultural site in Penn Yan, New York, United States - 12C_Control_Day4 | ecosystem: Environmental > Terrestrial > Soil > Agricultural land | place... | reverse complement strand
GCGCGGTTGACCGGCGCGCCCCGCGCGTCGGAGCGCAGCGGCAGGTCGTCCTTCATGCCGACGCAGCGCGTGGCGAGCTCGCGGGCGCGCGTGATCTTGGCCGTGTTGTTGCCGTGCCTGCGCCCGTACGCCGAGCCGGTTTCCTGCGGCGCGGCGAAGGGGTCGAAGCCCTCGTTGGTCCAGTCGTCGAGCATCTGCTCGAACACGAGCTTGATCTGCTCGGTCGGAAAGTTCTCCAGCCGGTCGATGCCGGCCTCCTTCATCGTCGCGTTGTACGTGCCGGCGTAGAGGTCCACCGTCTGGTAGCGGTTCGTCGTGCCGATCACTTGGTCGAAGTTGACGCCGCCGTAGAAGAAGCCCCACGCGACGTCGCGCATCAGCGCGCGCAGGAAGCTGCCGGCGTCCATCGTGTGGCTCATCGGCTTGCCGGCCCCGGTGGTCCAGGCGATGTGGGCGAAGTACTCGTCGCGGCGGAACGTGAAGCCGCCGAGCGTGAAGTCCTGGTAGCCGTGCTGGTTCGTGCTCATCGTGTCCTCCGGTGGGTCAGGCGGCGGTCTGGCAGATCTCGGCCCAGCGCTCGATGCTGAGGTCGCCCTTGCAGGTCTGCACGATCACGACGCCCGGCTGGGCGCTGCGGAACCGGTACGCGCAGTTCTTGGGCAGCAGCGCCTGATGGCCGCGCCGCAGCTTCATCCAGCCCATCCTTGGGCCCTTCGGCTCGCCGCGCACGAGCACGGCGCCGTTGTGCTCGGCATCGGGCACCGTCTGCTCGGCCTCCAGCTTCACGAGGTGGATCTCGACCTCGCCGTCCATCACCAGCGCGAACTCGTCGTGCGCGCAGGTGTACCAGGGCGACTCGCCCTCGGCGCGCACGCACTCCAGCACGTAGATCTGGTTGACGCCGAACACGACGCGCTCGTAGGGCTTGCTCCTGCTCGCGATCTCGAAGCAGTTCGAGAAGGCGTAGTTCCTCACGTCATCGGCAATGGACTGCACACCACCTTTGTCGTAGTGCTGCAGTGAGCCGAAGCGCGTCTCGTAGGCGGTGGCACTCATGGGTTCTCCTGCGGGGTGACGGCAGGAGTCTAGGAATCGGAGCGCGCGCCTTGTAGTGGCCGGCGGGCGGCCTCGCTGTTCGGGATTTCCGAACGATGGCGAGGGATAACCCTCGGGGTCAAGCCTCGATCAGCCGCGCCGGCATCCAACCGCGCTCGATCAGCGGCACGTCCCACGGCGGCTCGCTGCCCGCGAATTGGGCGGCCAGGGTCTCGATGAACAGCTTGAGCTTGAACGCGCCGCGCTGCGTGCGCGGGTAGACGGCCGAGAGCCAGAACGACGACAGCGGGTGGTCGGCCAGCACGATCTTCAATTCCCCCCGGCACACCCAGTCGGATGCGACGAAGGTCGGCAGGCAGACGATGCCCGCGTTCTCGCACGCCCATTCGCGCAGGAAGTGGACAGAGTTGCTCATCAGCTTCGGACGCAGTTCCAGCGTCTGCGGCTCGGCGCCTTCGTGATGGAAGACCCACCGGTCCCGAGTCGGGTAGCCCGAGTACAGGCCCAGGCGATGGCCGTAGAGCTCACGCGGGAGCCTGGGCGTGCCATGCCCCTTGAGGTAGGCCGGCGACGCACAGAACACGCGTCGCACGGGGAACATGCGGCGCGCGACCAGTTCGTCCGACGCCGGCGCGAAGATCTGCAGCACCACGTCGAAGCCTTGCTTGACCGGGTCCACCACGGCGTCGCTGACGTACAGGTCCAGCTGGATCTCCGGGTAGCGCTCCTCGAACTCGCTGATCACCCTCGACATGTGCCCCAGCACGAACCCCGTGACGGCATGCACGCGCAGCAGGCCGGCCGGCATGGCACGCACCTCGCGCATCTGGTCCACCAGTTCGTTGGTTCGCGACACCAGCTCGCTGCAGTCGCGGAAGAAAGCCTGGCCCATTTCCGAAAGCCGCACTGCACGAGTGCTTCGATGGAACAGCGGGCCGCCGAGCAATTCCTCCAGTTGCTGCACCCGAGTCGTGACGACCGACTTGGACAGTCGCAATTGCCGGGCCGCCTCGGCAAAGCTCTGTGCCTGGGCGACACGTACGAAGGCTTCAATGCTGAGAAAGCGATCCATCGGAGCGCGAGTGTAGGAGACCCGGGTAGAGCCCTGAATGAAGCTCACGGGCATCAGGCCCTCGCCGTCGGAATCTCCTCGAGGCGCGTCGTGTAGCGTGGCGACCGCCGCTCCTGCCTGGCGGCATAGCCGCTGCCGGTGCCCCGGTGCGCTGCACTCGCACTCGCAACCGCGACGGCCCCACGTCCGAAGCGCCGGTTGAGCGCATCAAGAGCACCCATCAGATGCGAACGGTCCCGCTGCAGCGCGGACGTCACTGCTTCGGGAATGCCGGAGACGAGGTCCAGTTCCCCCTGCTCCTGTCCTTCGGGCTGCAGGTCCACCACCATCACGCCGGCCTTCACATAGTTGAAGCCGGACCGGTATGTGACCTGGAGCGCGTGCACGGCAGCGCCGATGAGCAGTCGAGTGTCGGCCGTCGGACGAATCAGCCGCACTGTCATGCTCGCACTGTGCTGGCGATCGCTCTTGCGGTACGGGCTCGTCGTCATGAAGACATGCACGCCTCCTGCGACGCTCTGCTGATGTCGAAGCTTCTCGGCGACACGCGAGGCGAACTGGCTCACGATTTCGATGAGGTCAGCCAGGTCCGTCACCGGTGCACCGAACGAACGTGAGCACATGATCTGTTGATTGGCCGCCGGCGCATCGTCCACCTCGAGGCAGGATGTTCCGCGCAGCTCGAGCACGGTCTTCTCGAGCACGACACTGAACTGCTTGCGCAGCGTCGTGACATCGGCGTTGACGAGGTCCAGCACCGAGCGGATGCCGCCCTCGTTCAGGCGCGCGCTGGTCTTCCTGCCGACGCCCCAGACCTCGCCCACCTCTGTCACCTGCATCAGCCGGTCGCGCTCGCGACGGGACATCTCGCCGAAGTTGCAAACCTGCGCAAGCTGCGGCGGGTAGGTCCCGGGCTTGCGGTCTGCGGTCTTGGCCACATGGTTGGCCAGCTTCGCGAGCGTCTTGGTCGGCCCGAAACCGACGCTGGTTGGCAGCCCGGTCCACTGGAGTACCTTGGCCCGCATGTCGCGGCCGGTGGAGATGAGGTCGCCACGCACGCCATCGAAGTCCAGGAAGCATTCGTCGATGCTGTAGACCTCCTGACGGGGTGCATACCGAGCAACGACGGTCATCATGCGGCTCGACATGTCGCCATAGAGCTCGAAGTTGGCGGACAAGGCGACAAGGCCCGCCTGGCGTTCGAGATGGCGGATCTGGAACCAGGGTTGCGCCATCGTGATTCCCAGGTCCTTGGCCTCGTTGCTTCGCGCAATGGCACAACCGTCGTTGTTCGACAGCACGACGACCGGGCGGCCGACGAGCGACGGCCGGAACACGCGCTCGCAACTGACGTACATGTTGTTCACGTCGACGAGCGCGAACATGGCTCGACTCAGACGGGCATCGACTTGATGGCGTTGGTCACGACGCCCCAGACCTGCAGTTCCTGACCATCATCGGGAACGATGTCGGCGCTCGCGGGGTGGGTCGCCTGGAGTCGCAGGTCGTCGCCTTGCTTGAACAGGCGCCGGCAGACGAATTCGCCTCCCACTACCGCAATCACGACGTGCCCATGCGCTGGCGTGATGGCACGGTCGACCAGCACGAAGTCGCCCGCGTCGATAGCAGCCTCGCGCATTGCGTCGCCGGCCACGCGCATCAGGAACGTGGCCTGCGGGTGCTTGATGAGGATGTCGTTCAGGTCGAGCCGTGTGACGCCGGTGTCGTCCGCCGGCGACCCGAAGCCGATGGCGACGCTGGAGCGGGCGGGCACCGGGTCAGCCGCAGGGTCGCGGCCGACTCGGACAACATTCCCGAGGGATGGCAGACTACTGGACATGCATCCAGTATAGCGAGCCCATTCGGCCTTCTAGCCCGCCGAACGCAACGACGGAAAGTCCTCCTCCAGGAACTCCCGTTCTCCACGCGCGCCGGCCGCCTGCCGATCCAACTCCTGCCCGCGCAGCTGCACGCGGCGGATCTTGCCGGAGATGGTCTTGGGCAGCTCGTCGACGAACTCGATGCGCCGCACCCGTTTGTAAGGGGCGAGCTGACTGCGGCAGAAGACGAACAGCGCCTCGGCCAGCGCCGGGCCGGCTTCGGCGCCGGCCGTGAGCGTCACGTAGGCCTTGGGCACCGCCAGGCGAAGCGGGTCGGGACAAGGCACCACGGCCACCTCGGCCACCGCTGCATGCTCGATCAACGCGCTCTCGAGCTCGAAGGGGCTGATTCGATAGTCGCTGGCCTTGAACACGTCGTCGGCGCGGCCCACGAAGGTGATGGTGCCGTCGACGTCACGGATCGCGACATCCCCCGTGTGGTAGTAGCCCCCACGCATCGCGTCGGCCGCATGCGCGCCGCCATCCTCATAACCCGCCATCAGGCCGGTGGGCCGGTGCGCCAGGTCGATGCAGACCTCGCCCTCTTCGGCCGGCTTGTCGTCAGCATCGAGCAGAGCGATGCGGTAGCCCGGCAGCGGCCGACCCATGCTCCCCGGCTTCACCGGCTGGCCGGGAGTGTTTCCGACCTGCGCGGTGGTCTCGGTCTGGCCATAGCCGTCTCGCAATGTCAGGCCCCAAGCGGCACGAACCTGCTCGATGATCTCGGGGTTCAGCGGCTCGCCCGCACCCACCACCTCGCGCAACTGCAGGCGCCCGCGCCAGGCGGCCAGGTCTTCCTGGATCAGCATGCGCCACACGGTCGGCGGCGCGCACAGGCTGCTGACGCCATGCTTCGCCAGCACTTCCAGCAACGCCTTGGCATTGAAGCGGGCGGTGTTGTGGATGAACACGCAGGCGCCCGCATTCCACGGCGCGAAGAAGCAGCTCCACGCATGCTTGGCCCAACCCGGCGACGAGATGTTCAAGTGCAGGTCGCCCGGCTTCAAGCCGATCCAGTACATGGTCGACAGATGGCCCACCGGATAGCTCTGGTGGGTGTGCAGCACCAGCTTGGGCTTGGATGTGGTGCCCGAGGTGAAGTACAGCAGCAGCGGATCGTCCGCACGCGTGTCGCCGTCGGAAGTGAAGTCGAACGGCGCGCGCTCGGCCTCCTCGAAGCGCTGCCAGCCCGCCACCGGCTCGCCGATGGACACCCGCGTGTAGTCATGTGTCAGCGTGGAAAACTTCGCCGCCTGCGCGCTCGCCGCCAGAACATGACGCACCTGTCCGCGCTCGATCCGGTCGCGCAGGTCGTCGGTGGTCAGCAGCACCGTGGCGGGAATCAGCACCGCGCCCAGCTTGATGCAGGCCAGCATCGCCTCCCACAGCGGCAGCTCGTTGCCCAACATCAGCAGCACGCGGTCGCCGCGCTGCACGCCCAGCGCGCGCAGGTGGTTCGCCACCTGCGCCGAACGCTGCGACATCTGCTTGAAGGACCGCTTCAGCTCGGTGCCGTCCTCCGACACGATCTGCAGGGCCGGCGCATCGTTGTCCCGCGCCATGACGTCGAAGTGATCCAGCGCCCAGTTGAAGCGTTCAAGCCGCGGCCATCGGAAGTCACGGCAGGCGGTGATGGGGTCGTCGCGGTGGCTCAGAAGAAAGTCACGCGCTTGCGTGAAAGATGCGGGATGGTTCATCGATTTGGTCCTCGCTGTTTCGGGATCGACCCACAGCATGTGGAAGTACTACCGACAGATGGTGTGCTCTCCCGCAGTGTCAGGCCTGTTCTCAACGGAAGTCCAGGGGTTGATGAAGCGACGGGGACAGCGCAAGGAATGGGTCAGCGACCGGCTTCGGAGGGGGCCGTGCCGACGAGGAAGTCGAGGTCGCAGCCTTCGGGTGCCTGCAGCACCGTCTTTCGATAGAGCGAGGCGTAGCCGCGAGCCGGTGCGAGCGGTGGCGTGAAGTCCGCCAGGCGACGGCGAATTTCCGCTTCGTCCACGAGCAGGTCGATGCGCTTGTCGGACACCGAGAGCCTGATGCGGTCACCGTTGCGCACCGCGGCCAGCGGGCCGCCCACGGCGGCCTCCGGCGCCACGTGCAGCACGATCGTTCCGTAGGCCGTGCCGCTCATGCGGGCATCGGAGATGCGGACCATGTCCTTCACGCCGGCGCGCGCCAGCTTGCTCGGGATGGGCAGGTAGCCTGCTTCGGGCATGCCGGCCCCCTGCGGTCCCGCGTTCTTCAACACGAGGATGTCCTCGGCCGTCACGTCGAGGTCCGGATCGTCGATGCGCTCGGCCAGATCCTGCAGCCCCTCGAACACGACAGCGCGTCCTTCGACCTCGAACAGCGCTGGTGTCGCCGCTGCCCGCTTGAAGATCGCGCCGTCCGGGGCCAGGCTGCCCTTCAGCGCGATCAACCCGCCCACCTTCGACACCGGCTGGTCGAACGAACGGATCACCTTGCGGTCGACCCAGCCCGGGGCCTCGTCCAGCCGCTGCCGCAATGTGGCGCCGTCGACCGTCAGGCAGTCGAGATTCAGCAGCGGACGCAGTTCCCGCAGCACCGCGCCCATGCCGCCGGCCGCGTGGAAGTCCTCCATGTAGCCGTCGCCCACCGGCTTCAGATCGACGAGCACCGGGGTCTCGTCGGAGATCTCGTTCAGGCGTTCGGTCGGAATGCGAATGCCCAGCCGACCCGCGACTGCCGTGAGGTGCACGATGGCGTTGGTCGAACCGCCCAGTGCCATCAGGACGCGAAACGCGTTCTCCACGGACTCGTGCGTGATGATGCGGTCGGGCGTGATCGGGTTCAGCGCCAGTCGCACCGCGGTCCTGCCCGTTTCCTCGGCCGCGACGAGCCGCTGCGAGTCGACCGCGGGGATGGCGGCCGTGCCCGGCAGCGCCATGCCGAGCGCCTCCGTGATGCAGGCCATCGTGCTGGCCGTGCCCATCACGGCGCACGTGCCGGCCGTGGTCGCGAGGCGCCCCTCGACCTGCTTGATCTCGATGGCGTCGATCTCGCCGGCGCGGAACCTGCCCCAGAAGCGGCGGCAGTCGGTGCATGCGCCGAGGCGCTCGCCCTTGTGGCGGCCGGTCATCATCGGGCCGGTGACGAGCTGGATCGCCGGACGGCCGGCTGACGCCGCGCCCATCAGTTGCGCCGGCACGGTCTTGTCGCAGCCGCCGATCAGCACCACCGCGTCCATCGGCTGGGCGCGGATCATCTCTTCCACGTCCATCGACATGAGATTGCGGAACACCATGCTGGTCGGGTTGAGGAACACCTCGCCCAGCGAGATGGTGGGGAACTCGCGCGGCAGGCCGCCCGCGGCCAGCACGCCGCGCGCCACCGCCTCGGCGAGCTCGGGCATGTAGCGGTGACAGTTGTTGAACTGGCTCGGCGAGATGGCGATGCCGATGATCGGCTTGTCCAGCAGCTCGGTGGACACACCCATCGAGTGCGCCATCGAGCGGCGCAGGTAGCGCGCGAAGTCGCGATCGCCATAGTTCGTGAGCCCGCGATCCAGGCCCTGTCCTTCGGTCGTCATGTCGGTCTCCGTGTCGTCGCATGCCCGCTATCGCGCTCCTGCCCGGCCGTGCGTGATCGAGGCAGCGTGGCTATATTGTCGGCAGTCACATCTCACGATCCCGCTCGAAAGGGTCATCGCGAGGCTCGGCGAGGCCGGCTGGTCTATCGTGGAAGGTCCCGTCCTTCGCACCGGAGCCACTGGAAGGATCCGGTCCGTCTACGTGCGTGATCCGGACCTCAACCTGATCGAGATCTCGGAATCCGTCTGATCCTGGGCACGAGCCTCGACGGGACGAGGCCGAGTCTCCGGGCCACGCGTTCAGGGGGGGTCGCCTTTCTGCGCGCTACCTAAAGTTGGATGTCGTCGCTCCGATGGAGGCCGGTCATGAAGTCGATGCCTATCCTGATCGCGCGCCGGGACGCCCTGCGCTGGCTTGTCGGAACCGTCGGCACTGTCGGATTGTTCGGTTGCGGTGGCGGCGGCAGCGATACCGCCGTGCTCTCGGATGAGGGCGGCCCGGATCGCGACATGGCAGGCGCGCTGCAACCCGTCGGCCCTTACCACCTCACCGACCTCGGCAGACTCGATCCCGACCTGCCGAGCTTCGGCGCCGCCGTGAATGCGCACGGACAGGCCACGGGCTCGAGTGGCACCGACGGCCTTCGACATGCGTTCCTGTACAGCAACGGTTCGATGCAGGATCTCGGCCCGCCGGGCATCTCCAGCGGGGGCGCCGGCATCAACGACAACGCCCAAATCTGCGGATCGACCCAACAGGCCGACTTCATGGCGCGCGGCTTCCTGTACAGCGGCGGGGTCATGCAGGACATTGGAACGATCGGCGGCCAGGAAACGTCCTGCGCCGGCATCAACAACAGCGGCCAGATCACGGGTTGGTCGAAGACGGCCAGCGGCCAGTTTCATGCCTTCCTCTACGCTGGCGGCTCGATGCAGGATCTGGGCACGCTGGGAGACGACGACACCTTCGAATGCTTCGGCACGGGCATCAACGACGCCGGGGTCGTGGTGGGCTACACAGTGTTCGCTGCGATTGGACTTCTCCACCACGCCTTTGTCTTGCGGGATGGCCGGATAGAGGATCTCGGGGTGATCGGCGGCGACAACAGCCAGGCATTCGCCATCAATGTGCACGGCGACATCACCGGCGCAACCACCACGGCCCCCGCCACGGAGATGAGCGCCTTCCTGTACAGCCAGGGCGTCATGCGGTCTATCGGACCTGCAGGTTCGACAGGACGCGGCATCAATGCGTCACGCTGGGTGGTGGGCGAACTCCGGTCTTGCAATGTCGTCGGAGACGACCCTGAAATTCACGGGTTCCTGTATGACGGCAGATCGCTGCACGACCTCAACGGACTGCTGGACGACAGCGGCAAGGGATGGGTGGTGAACAACGCGAACGGCATCAACGATGCCGGACAGATCGTCGGCACCGCGAGGGCACCTGGGCCTGTCACGTCCGTTGGAAATGACCACGCGGTGCTGCTGACGCCGGTCGCTGCATGATGAAACGAACCCCACGCTCCTCCCGTCGCTGCCCCCCGAGGGGGCTCTTGCTGCGGACCGGCGAAGCCGGATCCGCGCAAGACCCTTGGTCGAGCTGGCGGCCCTGCGCGGGCCTCGGGGTGAACGGCGCGCCGACCGTGGCGTTGCAGCAGAGCGAAGAGCCGTCGGTGGGATATTAGGCTCGTCGTCGCGAGGGGGGCTTCGCAACCCGGTAGCAGCAGTCCGTCCAATTTCAATGGCTCACTTGCAGGTATCGCCTGCTGCAGAAGCGCAGTACGGTCAGACCGCACCCAGGAGAGACGCGATGCGAGCGACGGGAAGCGGTTTGACCATCTCGGCCAGCCTGGCGGCATGCGTCGGGTTGGCTGCAACGGTCGCAACGGCGGCGGTGCCGCAGCCGCCCATCAGCGGCGTCGTGGTGCAGGATGTCACTCAAACGTTCATCTTCGACCGGGTCGGGACGAACAACGAGTCGGGCCCGTTCATCGACGAGGGCGCCTATCGCGGGGCTGTGCGGTCGATGGTCATTCGGGCGCCCGACAACACGTTCGACTTCTACTTTCACTTCACGACCTCGGAGGGCAGCGGCCCACTCGGCAAGTTCGACTTGTCCTGGCAGGTCCCGACGTCATACACGGTCGCCTATCACGTGACCGACCCCGAGTTGCTTTTCGCTCCGCAAGGGCCGGCCAGTCCGGCCCCGGGCACCTCGGCAACGGACGCACTCGGCATGCACACCCTTTGGCTGGCAGACGAGAACGGCGGCGGTGCTCTGCACGAGGGAGTCCTCGTGCTGGATACGGATGCACTGGCGTATGCAAAGACCGCAACCTACTTCGTCGGCGACGAAGTCAACCGCACGCAAGGGTTCTACAGCGGTCAGAGCCCGGCATTCATGACGTTCGGTCCGGCCATTCCAGAACCCGAAACCTACGCCCTGATGCTGGCAGGGCTCGGCCTGCTCGCGCTTCGGCGCCGCTGGGGTCGCTCACATCGAGATCCGGTTGCGCTGTCCAGGCCGCTCAGAACCGCAGCATGATGCTTGCAGGCAATCGGCGCAGCGTCACGCCATCGGAGTGGAAGGTCGAGAGCGGCTCTGCGTCGACCGAGACGGCAACGAGCGGGCGCACGAGCGGCGGGCGAAGGACGATGCCACCCGGCGGCACCGCGAGACCGGGCGCCATTTCGATCCGAAGTGCATCGGGCCCGTCGCGTCGTATCGAGTAGCCGAGCGGTCCCCACCACGTCTGCAGATCGTCGACGACGACTTCTCCTTTGTCCAACCACGTTTCGGGGATGCCTGCGGCGATCACGAGCGCGGCGTCGGACGGGCGCTCGTACGCGAGCATGCCGAGCACCGCCAGCACGTACTCAGCGCCGATCCACGAATGCGGGACGTCGCCGAGGTGGCCGGGGCTCCTCACGTCGCGCCACGAGATCTCGGGCCACTGGTTCCAGGCCTTCGGTCGCCGGTCGGCGAGGAAGAAGTCGAGCAGCTCGTGCGCATCGGCGCGCCGCCCGAGGCGCACCAGCGCGCCGAGGATGCGGATCTCGTACGCGGAGTAGTTGTTCCAGTCGACCTCGCCACGCCGCCTCCTGCGCAGGCCGCGCAGGTACTCGTCGAGAGTCCATGCGAGCGCGCCGGGCGGCAGGCGCTCGGCGGCGTCGGTGGTCGCGATCGCGGTGGCGGTCGCTGTCGGATCGAAATCGGCCCATTCGACGGAGCCGGGGATGTAGTCGAGTCCGCGCGCGGCGATCGTCGCGGCGATCGACTCGTACAGGCATGTGCCCAGCTCGTCGCGCAGGGTGCGAAGGCGCGCTGCCTCGCGCACGTCGCCCAGCGCCTGCGCAAGCTCCGCGCCGTCGCCGATGCCGCGCAGCGCCCAGAAGTCGTCCCAGTAGGCGTGCACCGGCTGCGCGAGATAGCCCTCGTGGCTGGCCGACTCCGGCAGGATGCCGAAGCATGCGCGCCGCTCGGGCGTTTTGAACTCGGGCGTGCGGCGTGTCGCCAGCAGCGACTCGAGGTAGCCGACGGCGCGCTGCGCGGCGGGCCACAGCGCCGCGGTGAAGGCGCGGTCGCCGGTGAAGCGGAAATACTCGGCGAGCGTGAAGACGAGCTGGCCGTGGCTGTCGTGCTCAGGCAGCCAGTCGGGGCCATTGCGGTCCACCGCGCACGGCACGTTGCCGTCGGCGGCCTGGTGCGTCGCGTACCAGGCAAGGAAGTCGCGCACCTCGTCGGCGCAGCCCATGCGCAGCAGCGCCGCGGACATCGTGGCAGCGTCGCGAATCCACGACCGCGTGTAGCGGCGCGGCCCAGGCTGGATCGCCGGCCCGTCGCGGTTGATCAGGATGTGTCCGGTGGCGGTGCGCAGCGTCTGCACGCACGCCGGTTCCTCGCCGCCGATCTGCACGCCCATGCGGCCGAGCTTGCGCGCCCAATGGCGCTCGACGTCGCCGAGACGTGCGAGGTCGGCCTCGCGCGTCGGGGCGGTCGACACGGGCCCAAGGGCGGGACGGTCAGCGAAGGGGACTGCAAGTTCCACTTCACGCACCGCACCCGGCGGGATTTCGAGGTCCCAGCACAGCGCGCCGGACGCGTGGCCAAACGCATCGACGATCTCCGGGTGCGGTGGGAGGGCGCCGCGCGCCAGGTGCCCCAGCACCCCGCCCTGCTCGAACGCAGCGGCACCGAATCCGCTCGGCGCCGTTCGCGGCACGACCCGGGTAGCGCCGTTCACCAGCACGGCACCGTCACACCACGCGAGCGTGCGGATCTGGGCTGTGCCTCCGATGCCTTGAAAAGCCTGCCACGGTGGGCACACCTGGAAGGGGCGCAACGCCACGAAGAGGCGCACGGCACGCGAGCCCGAACCCTCGTTCGCGACCCGGTACAGCGTGCACGCTCGAGCGCGGCCCGACTCGATCGCTGCAAACGCAGTGATGGTGAGGCTGAGATCGCCGCAGCGCCACATCGACGACGGGATCGGCAGCACGCCCTGCGCGAGCGAAACCGATACCTCGGCGTCCGCCCAGGCGATCAGCTCGCCGTCCACGTGCAGAAAGGGCTCCAGCGAGAAGCTGCCACGATCGGGTTCGAAGAGGCCCTCCTCGTTCAAGATTGCCGCGGTGGTCGCGCCGGCAATACTCACGGGTGTCCAGTACGACTGCTCGCGGTGCAGCCACCGTGGGTGATGTCCGCGCGGCTCGCACACGGCGACGGCGTGGAAGAAGTCGGCGAGCGAGCGCGAGAAGTCGAACGGACGCACATCGAGCAGGCGGATCTCGTGCGGGCTACCGCCTGCAGGGGGTGCATGCAGGAACAGCCGGAGATGCCGCGAGCATCCGCCGCCCGGCAGATGGACGTAGCTGCGCTCACCCTCCGCCTGGGTCGTGGTCGCGAGCGCCGTCCACGAGGCCCCGTCGTTCGAGCATTGGACTTCGAAGGCGCGGGCGGCACCTGGGGCCGCCCAGTCGATCACGAGGCCGCCGTATTCGTGCTCGCGGCCGAAGTCGAGCGCGAGCCACGCGGGCGCCACAGCCTCCGCGCTGCGCCAGCTCGTCGCCGGCGAGGCATGGAGGGCGTGCTCCGGCTCGTGCCCCTGGGCCGAGTTCGAAGCAGTGACGCGCGGCGGCCCCGCGAGCGAGAGGTCCTCGAAGTGCAGGTCGCACACCGACACCGTCCCGCGACCGCCCGGGCCGGCAGCGATCGCGATCTCGAGCGCGCCGAGCTCATGCATCGTTCCGCCGCCCGCCGGCCCCCAGGCGAACGCCACCTCGCTGCTGCGGATGCGCAGCGCCTGCCAATCGGCCGGGAAGTCGAACGCGTCGCGATGCCACCACCACACGTTGCGGTTGCTCGGATCCGCGAACTTGATCTCGAGCTTGTTCGCCGGCGCGGCACCGCGCACGAGCAGCGACAGCGCCCACGCCGCCGGCATCCGGCGCGCAAGATTCCTGCGCGCCACGACGAAGCCGCCACCACCCTTGAAGTCGTAATCGAGTCGCAGCGCTGCCTCCCCGGCCGGGCCGGCGTCGGACACCAGCGTGAGCTGCGCCTGTCCCGAAGCCACGGCGCTCCAGCTGGAGATGTCGCGGAAGTCGTCCAGCAGGTCGCGGTCTTGGGTCATGTCGGTTGCTCCACCGCCGCGAAGCGCGACCCCGCCGGAATGAAACGGCCCCACCAAGGGCCTTGCGCGGATCCGGCTCTGCCGGTCCGCAGCAAGAGCCCCCTCGGGGGGCAGCGACGGGAGGAGCGTGGGGGCCAATACTCAACCGCGGATCCGGCTCTGCCGGTCCGCCGGTTGCGCCCCCCTGGGGGGTGGCGCCGAAGGCGCTTCGGGGGGTTCATTTCAGCGGACCTCGATGTCGATCTCGTTGTCGCCGCCCGGCAGCCGCTCGCGCAACACGTGCGTCTCGATGTGGATGGGCTGCGCGCTCCACGTCCCGCCCGCTTCGAGCACCAGGCGCAGGTCGTGGTGGGCAGCAAGCGCGTCGTCGGGCGCGAACGTGACGACGGTGATCGACCGCTCTTCGAGCAGTCCGAGCAGGCGCGCCGCGGCGTCGGTGCCGAGCAGCGTGCCGGGCCCCTCGAGGAGGGCAAAGCGCGGCTTTGCGATCAGCACGTGCGCAAACGCGAGGCGCTGCTGGTCCACCAGCGAGAGCACGTCGCCCCAGTCACGCTCAACGCTCAACCCACCGGCGCGTGCGACCATCTCTTCGATGCCGACCGCACGCAGCACGGCGGCAATATTCGCATCCTCGATGTGGTCCTCCTGCTCGATGCGCAGCAGCGCCTCGCGCAGCGTCCCCGGCGGCAGGTAGGGCCGCTCGGGTATGAACAGGATCGCGCCGGGCGGCGGACGCACGATGCGCCCCTCTCCCGCCCTCCACAGGCCCGCGCTGGCCCGGAAGAGCGCCATGCGCGCCCCTTCGTTCGGACCGGTCACCAACACATGGGTGCCGCAAGGAACGGCGAACGCAAGCGAGTGGAGCAAGGGCACGCCGTCGCGCCGCGTGCGCAGGGACAAGCCTTCCCACGCGAGCTGCGATCCGCCCTCGTCGATCTCGATGTTGCCCACGCTGCCTGCCCTCACCTCCTCCGTACTCTCAGCGAGCGCCGACAGCCGCGCGACGACGACCGCGCCGCCCGAAATCTGCTGGAACTGCGTCACGATCAGCGAGAACGCTCCGAGCAGGTGCGAAAACGCCATCGCCGACTGCGTGATCACACCGAACTCCGCTTCGCCGCGGATGAACAAGGGCGCGACGATCAGCACCGGGATGATCTGTATGAGGTAGTTGTAGCTGGTCGTGAAAAAGCCGAGGTTACGGTTCACGCCGATGATGCGTTTCGCGTTCGCGACCAAGTCGTCCACCCGACGCTGCAGGCGCGCGCCGATGCGACCTTCGCGACGCAGCACAGCGACGGATTCGGCGTTGTCGCGCAGGTGGACCAGATCTCCGCGGAGGCTGGCCTCGCGGTCGGCCTGGTTGTAGTTGAGCCAGATCAGCGGCCGACCGAAGAGCACCGTCAGGCCGGACCCGAGCGCTGCGTAGGCAACGGCCACGCCGAACAACAGCGGGCTGATCGACCACATCACGCCCGAGAAGGCGAGGACCGTGAAGGTCGTGTTGAGCAACACCAGCGTGAGCGAGATGGTGGTTGCGGTGAAAACGCGCACGTCGTCCGCGATACGCTGGTCAGGGTTCGCGAACTCGTGCTTGCGCAGCCAGTAGTAGGTCCCGCCCGCCAGATACAGGTCGACCAGCCGGCGCGTCAGCCAGTCGCGCCAAAGCAGCGCGAGGCGTTCCTCGGCGAAGCGGCAGAAGACCGCTGCAACCGTGGACATCGCGAAGACGCCGACGTACAACGCGGCCATCGCGACAAAGCGCGACATGCTGCGTTGCTCGATGGCGGTCATGAAGTCGCGGCCGACATAGCTGTTCACGACGTTCAGGCCGTTGATCGCGAGCAGCAAGCCGAGCAGCGCCGCGGTCAGCACCTTTGCGCGCCGCCCCGCGTCCGGCGAGCCCGCAAACGAACTCGCGGCCCTGAGCCAGCGCGCCCACGTGAGACGATCGAACAGGATCCGGTTGCCTTTTGCCATCGCTTCCAGAGTCCCGCCGCAGCGCCTCGAACGAACCTACGCCGAGGTCTGCGGGCCGGCCTCGAGCCAGGCGAGCGCTGCGGCGCGACCAGCGGCGTCGAAGGTGCGCAACTCGGCGCTCACGAAGTGACTGGCGATCTTCGGCGCCACGGCAAGCAACGTGCTGTCCGACACCAAGGCGACGCGTCGGATCCGCCGATGGTGATCGCGCACGAAGCGCAGGTGCGAAAGCAGCGCAGCGAGGTTTTCCCAGCCTGGGAACGACGGCGCCTCGATCATCAACCCTTTGAGGTCGCCATGCTGCTCGATGTAGGGATCCGCGGCACCAGCGAGCGCGGTGAAGTCTTCGGCCCGGAGCGCGCCCTCGGGTCTGAGAATCAAGATCCCCCGCTCGCGCAGCAGCTCGTGCTGAATCATGCTTAGGTCTCCTATCGAGAAAGCGCGTCGGCAGATCTCGCTCGGCACCGCGGGGGCCACCTCCGTCGCTGTCACCTCATGACTCTCGCCAGCGCATCGCTCACGAGCGTCTGCGCTTGCTCCTGAATACGGCGCAGATGTTCGCCGCTGCGGAAACTCTCCGCGTATAGCTTGTAGACCGCTTCGGTGCCGGAAGGACGCGCTGCGAACCAACCATGCGCGGTGATGACCTTCAGGCCGCCGATAGCCGCTCCGTTGCCGGGCGCCGTCGTGAGCATCGTCTGAATCGGGTCGCCCGCGAGGTCGGATGCCTTGACATCCTTCGGCGAAAGCTTCAGGAGAGCTGCCTTCTGTTCTTCTGTGGCTGGCGCATCGACGCGCTGATAGGCCGGAGCGCCGAGTTCCCGCGTGAGGGATTGGTAGAGCTCGAATGGATCGCGCCCGGTGCGCGCCATCAGTTCCGCAGCCAGCAGGTTCATGATGATGCCGTCCTTGTCGGTCGCCCATGCCGTGCCGTCGCGGCGCAGAAACGAAGCGCCCGCGCTTTCCTCGCCGCCGAAGCCCAGAGAGCCTTCGAGCAGACCTGGCACGAACCATTTGAATCCCACTGGCACTTCGACGAGCGTGCGTCCGAGCTTGGCTGCCACGCGATCGATGATGCTGCTGCTGACGATGGTCTTGCCGACGGCTGCATCGGTGCGCCAGCCCGGACGATGGCCGAACAAATAGAAGATCGCCGCCGCAAGGTAGTGGTTGGGATTCATCAACCCTGCGCCGGGCGTGACGATCCCGTGGCGGTCGAAATCGGTATCGTTGCCGAAGGCGATGTCGAAGCGGTCTTTCATCGCGACCAGGTTCGCCATCGCGTACGGTGACGAGCAATCCATGCGAATCTTGCCGTCCCAATCGAGCGCCATGAAGCGGAACGTCGGGTCCACCGCATCGTTCACGACTTCCATATCGATGCCATAGCGTTCGGCAATGGGCCCCCAGTAGGCCACGCCTGCCCCGCCCAGCGGATCGACACCGATCTTCAGACCGGCGCCTCGGATGGCTTCCATGTCGACCACCGAAGCGAGGTCGCTGACATACGAGCCGAGATAGTCGTACGCGTGCGTCGTGTCAGCGCGCAGAGCACTCTCGTAGGTGATCCGTTGGACGCCCGCGAGGCCAGCCGACAGCAGCCGGTTGGCATGGTCCTCGATCCAGCGGGTGACTTCTGTCTCCGCCGGTCCACCGTGCGGCGGGTTGTACTTGAAGCCGCCGTCTTCCGGTGGATTGTGCGACGGCGTGATCACGATGCCGTCCGCCAAGTCCGTCGTTCGTCCGCGATTGTGACGGAGGATGGCGTGCGACACCGCAGGAGTCGGCGTATAGCCGCCAGCGCTGTCGATCATGACGTCGACACCATTTGCTGCCAGCACCTCCAGCGCCGTGACGAAGGCCGGCTCGGACAGCCCGTGCGTATCCCTTCCGACATAGAGACGACCGGTGATGCCGCGGCTGTCGCGGTATGCGCAGATAGCCTGCGTGATTGCGAGCACGTGCGATTCGTTGAACGAGCCGCGAAGCGACGAGCCGCGGTGACCGCTGGTGCCGAACGCGACCCGTTGTGCGCGATCGGCGATGTCCGGCCTGCGTGCGAAGTACTCCTTCCGCAGGCGATCGATATCGATCAGAAGGTCTTCCGGCGCAGGCTTTCCGGCAAGAGGATGGATCGACATCGGATCGCCTCGCTCCAGGAAACGCGTTCGTCACGCCATTCGGGCCGGACTCACCCATGTGAGCCTCCGTCAGGCAACGCGGCGCGGTGAGTCGCCGTCACCGGCATCTTGCGCGTCAAGAGACCGCTTCGCAACCGAGGCCTTCGTCGGGAGCGTGCCTGACACGGCGACAGGCCATCGTCTCGCCTTGCGCATGGGGCCGCATCGTCGACCATGACCAATGCGACGCCGGTCGGCTGTCCCGGCGTGGTGACCACGCGCCGCGCGTCGATGCGGTTGGCGGCCATCGCCTCGCGCAGCGCGGCACCGAAGCCGTCGTCGCCGACCGTCCAGCCATCACGACGTCGCCGGACACGATCTTCGCCGCGAAGTCCCGATGCGGGATACGTTCAATGACCGCCCGGACAGGAAGGTCGTGCTTGGAAGCGACACGTGGGCGCTCGTGATTCAGGCATGCTGCACTGCAACATGAATGATTCCACCGAAAGCCTCCGGCTGATCCTCGACGATATCGTCGGAAGCCTGACGTACTCACGCAGGTCCGGGGACCTCGGACGCCTTGCCCTCGTTACCTACTGCGACCTGAGGCGCTGGGCACGCACGGCGCACCGGCAGGCGTTGGCGGACCGCACCGACGCGCTTTTCCTCAACGCACCCTTTGCGGATCAAAACGGTTTCCTGCGTGAGGTCGACGCGTTGATCAGCGAGGCGCAGGAGACGCTGAGGGTCATGACTGCGGAAGCGACGAAATAAGCATCGAGATACGACCGTCGATGATTAGTGCCACGTCCACACGCCCGGTTGCATTTGCTCCACTTGAACCGCGAAAGAGTTCCACCGTACGAATCCTCGATCTTTCGCGCTTCTCGATAATCATTGGGTTCGCCCTCTGCGTTCGCTCACGGCGTCGTATGGGGAGGAGTGCCCGGTGTCGTGCGTGAAGGCACTGCCGTCGTTTGCCGTTTCCGGGATGGCTCGACAACCCGCATCGTGCCGTTTGGCTAGCCGAGGCCGCTTGCGCGGCCCGCAGGCGGACGGCGCCTTCGAAAGCAGGCCAGGAATGTCAAAACAAGGCAACGTGAAGGTGGGGCCCTGGCAGATCGGCCTTATCAGGTGTAGGAAGGCCATCGAGACAGGCGATCCAGTCGAGCTTCGTCAGTCACTTGGATTGTTGCCAGACACGCCATTCCCGATCATCAGTGGCATGCTGAATTGGCTGTTCAAGCAGCAACGGGCAACCGCATCGATGGTCGAGTCGAGGGCGAGGGAACTCAAGCTACTCGATTGGCTAACGGCGGAAACGCAGGTCAGCGCTCTGGTTGTCGGCCTCGGTCAACTCCATTCTTCCGGTCTTCTTCCCGCCGCGCTCGCGCTTCTCTAGGCTTGACCGTTTGTCGAGCCCGTCTTTCGGGCGCCGGCCAAGCTGTGCTGACGAGAGCCGGCGTGCGCCACGAGGCACGACCTACCGGATAGAATAGGTACAAACCCTAATCGGTGGGTCTTCGCGGCCTCGGAGGCCAGCCCCACGAACACCTGTCCGCCCGCAAGGGGCCAACCGACTCATGGAGTAACC
>Ga0247829_10000236_pt1 | contig 18972 bp, 7 predicted proteins | sample 12C_Control_Day4_FD_207765 | JGI IMG/M metagenome (GOLD analysis project Ga0247829, IMG submission 207765) | Soil microbial communities from agricultural site in Penn Yan, New York, United States - 12C_Control_Day4 | ecosystem: Environmental > Terrestrial > Soil > Agricultural land | place: USA... | reverse complement strand
TACCGACGGCGAGCAGATCTGGGTCAAGCAGCTGCCGGCCGGCCCCTTGTCCCGCCTCACGTTCGGTGGCCCCACCAACACCCGCCCAGTGTGGACGCCCGATGGCCGGCGGATCGCGTTCATCTCGTCGCGGGGCGGCAAGCGCAACGCCTGGATCCAGCGGGCCGACGGCAGCGCCGAGGCGGACTCGCTGCTCGCGCATCCCACGCAGGTGGATGAAGTCGCATTCACCCCGGATGGGCGGCGCGCCGTGGTGCGCTACGGAAGCGGCGGCGACAACGGCAACCGCAACCTCTTCCTGCTGGTACCCGGCGACACCGCCGCGCCCACCCCGCTTGTCGCCGGCCGCTTCGAGGAATTTGGCGCGGACGTCTCGCCGGACGGCCGCTGGTTCGCCTATGCCTCGAACGAGTCGGGGCGAAACGAGGTGTACGTCCGCCGGCTGGACGATCCGGGGGCCGGGAAGACGCAGGTCTCCATCGACGGCGCCGTCGAGCCGCGCTGGGCGCACAACGGCCATGAGCTCTTCTTCCGCTCGAGCCGGGGCGAGATGCTCTCCGCCGACGTGACGCTGGGCGAGGCCTTCTCGGCTCGTCCGCCCCGCGTCCTGTTCAGCACGGCGAACATGGTCTGGGACTTCAATCATCGTGCCTACGACGTCACCGCCGACGACCAGCGGTTCGTGATGATCGTGAACACCATGAACGACATCGGGGAACTGGTGCTGGTGACGAACTGGTTCACCGAACTGCGCGCACGCACGACGGGCGCGAAATGAGCGCACCGGTCGACCGACTCGCGTCGGCGCTCGCCGACCGCTACCGCCTCGAGCGCGAGTTGGGCCAGGGCGGCATGGCCACCGTGTGGTTGGCTCATGACCTCAAGCACGCGCGGGACGTGGCCATCAAGGTCCTCCACCCGGAGCTCGCCGCCATGCTCGGCGGCGAGCGCTTCCTGACCGAGATCCGCACCACGGCCAACCTGCAGCATCCGCACATCCTGCCGCTGTTCGACTCGGGCGAGGCGGACGGCCTGCTCTACTACGTGATGCCCTACGTCGAGGGCGAGACACTCCGGAAGCGCCTCGAGCGCGAGCACCAGCTGCCCATCGAGGACGCCGTGCGCATCGCCGCCGAGACGGCGAGCGCCCTCGAGTACGCCCACAAGCGCGGCATCGTGCATCGCGACATCAAGCCGGAGAACATCCTGCTGCAGGACGGCCGGCCACTCGTGGCGGACTTCGGCATCGCGCTCGCCGTGCAGCAGGCGGGCGGCGCGCGCCTCACCCAGACGGGCATGTCACTCGGGACGCCGCAGTACATGGCGCCCGAGCAGGCCATGGGCGATCGCGGCGTCGACACGCGTGCCGACGTGTATGCGCTCGGCGCGGTCGCCTACGAAATGCTCGCGGGCGAGGCGCCATTCACCGGTCCGACGGCGCAGGCAATCGTCGCGAAGGTCATGACGGAGCGCCCGCGTCCGCTCGGCGAGGTGCGCGACACGGTGAGCCCCGCAATCGAGGCCACGGTGCATCGCGCGCTGCAGAAGCTTCCCGCCGATCGCTGGCAGGGGGCCGGCGAATTTGCGAGCGCGCTGCAGTCCGCGCTCGCAGCTCCCCAGACAACCGGGTCCCGCACGGTAGCCATGCCCAGCATCTCGCGCAGGCGGACGCGCTGGGTGCTCCCAGCCGCGCTCGGTGCGCTGGCGGTGCTCGCCGCGTTCGTTGCGGGACGCGTCACGCGCTCCACGACTCCGTCCGAGGCCGTGCCGTCGTGGCTCTCGATCCTCGCCCCGAACGTCGGCGGCTCGGGTGGACCGGCGCTGAATCGGCAGATCGCCATCTCCCCCGACGGATCGACGATCCTGTTCGTCTCGGTCGGGCCGGATGGCGTGAACCGCCTCATGCGGCAACGACTCGACGACCCCGAGCCGGTCGTGATGACAGGCACCACGGGCATGTCGAATCCCCGTTTCGCGCCCGACGGACGCACCATCCTCGCATTCACGCCGGCGCTGTCGCAAACGGTCCGACTGCCTCGCGAGGGTGGCACTCCCCAGCCGTTGGACACGCCGTCGCTCACCGGCGACGCGGACTGGGATGGGCAGGACCTCGTCTGGTTCTCCTTCGAGGAGCCGGTGATCTATCGGCTGGGCCCCGGCGACTCGCTCAGGCAGGAGCGGCTGGAGGTCGTGCGCGACGTCGCCCTGCAGCAGCTCCTCGACGGCCGGCGCGCACTCGCCGTCCCAAAGCCGTTGGGGCAGGCAGCCGGAAACCTGTTGCTCGTCGACCTCGACGCCGGATCGCGCCGCACGCTGGTGGAGGGAGCCGTCGTCGAGGCTCGATACGGATCGGGCGTGCTGGCCTGGGTCCTCGCCGATGGCTCCCTTGTCGCCGCGCCCTTCGACGAGCGTCGGGGTGAGCTCTCCGGACCGCCGACGATGCTCGCGGCCGGCGTGTCGGTGACCGGCACGGGATTCGCCCAGCTGGGCCTCGCCGCCAACGGCACGCTGGTCTACATCCCGGAGGAGCCGCGCTCACTGGTGTTCGTCGATCGCGACGGGTCGTCGCGCCCGGCAATCGCCGAGCACCGCAACTTCCACAATCCCGTCTTCGCACCGGACGGCCGGCGCATCTCCGTCGACTTCGTGTCGAGTGACGGCCGCGACGTCTGGATCCTGTCGCTCGGCGATGGCACCCTTTCGCGGGCGACATTCAATCGCGACGGACACGACGCGACGTGGAGCCCCGACGGGCGCACCATCATCTTCAGCTCGGCCCGCAGCGGCGTGCTGGGGACGTATCGCACCCGCCCGGGGAATGCGGGAACCGTGGACTCGCTCTTCGCGTTGCGCGAGCTGGCGTACTCCGGTGTCTGGACGCCCGACGGACAGGCGATCGTGACCGTGGCCAATGCCCAGCAGGGCCCGCAGTCGGGAGCGGACATCGTGGCCCTGACCAACGGCGGACGCGGACCGATCCGGCCGATCGTCGCGACGCCGTTCACCGAGCAGTATCCGGCGCTCTCGCCGGACGGGCGCTGGCTGGCGTACGCCTCGAACCAGTCGGGCCAGCTGCAGGTGTACGTGCGCCCGCTCGATGGCGATGGCGACCAGCTGCAGGTCTCGCAGCACGGTGCGTCCGAGCCCATCTGGGGGCCGAACGGGCACGAATTGTTCTACCGGTCGTTCGACCAATCCACTCTCGAGGTCGCCGGCCTCCAGTTCGCCCCGGAACTGGCCGTGGGCGAGCGGCGCACGCTCTTCTCCATCGCGGATATCGTGGCCACCAACCCGCACTCCAACTATTCCATTTCTCCCGACGGCCGGACATTCGTCATGGTCCGTCGCAGCCCCGCGACCCGCATCATGGTGATCCAGAACCTTCCGGCGCTCCTGCATCAGAAGCAGGGCGCACGGGCGACGCCATGACGCATGCCGCGACCCGCCTCGCGTCGGCCCTCGCCGACCGCTACCGCCTCGAGCGCGAGCTCGGCCAAGGTGGCATGGCCACCGTCTACCTCGCGCAGGATCTCAAGCACGACCGGCAGGTCGCCATCAAGGTGCTCCGCCCCGAGCTCGCTGCCGTGATCGGCGCCGAGCGCTTCGTGAGCGAGATCAAGACCACGGCCAACCTGCAGCATCCGCACATCCTGCCGCTGCACGACTCGGGCGAGGCCGACTCGTTCCTCTTCTACGTGATGCCGTTCATCGAGGGCGAGACGCTGCGCGACCGGCTCACACGTGAGCGGCAGCTCCCCGTCACCGAGGCGGTGCGGATCACCAAGGAAGTGGCCTCGGCGCTCGAGTACGCGCACAAGCGGGGCGTGATCCATCGCGACATCAAGCCCGAGAACATCCTGCTGCACGACGGCGCCGCGCTGGTGGCCGACTTCGGCATCGCACTCGCCGCGAGCAAGGCCGGCGGCGATCGCATGACGCAGACCGGCATGAGCCTCGGCACGCCGAGCTACATGAGCCCCGAGCAGGCCATGGGCGACCGGGACATCGGCCCGCGCAGCGACGTCTATGCGCTCGGTGCGATGGCCTACGAGATGCTCGCCGGCGAGCCGCCATTCACCGGCAGCTCCGCGCAGGCCATCGTCGCCAAGGTGCTCACCGAGGAACCGGCGTCGATCAAGCTGCGCCGCAAGACGGTGCCGCCTGCCGTCGAGGACGCGGTACTCACGGCCCTGCAGAAGCTGCCCGCGGATCGCTGGGGCAGCGCGAAGGAATTCAGCGACGCGCTGGACGGCACGGGGATGCCACGCACGCGCGTGCTGCGAGCGACGCGCCTCGACTCGGCCGGTGGCCACGCGCGGTCGCTGACCGTTCCGCTGCTGCTCCTGCTGGGCGCGACCGCCGCGATCGCGGCCTGGGGCTGGCTGCGCCGGCCCGCCGCGGCGCCCCGGCCCCTCGCCCGCTTCGAGGTGCGCCTGCCCTACCTGCAGCAGCTGCGCTCCGGGTATTCGGGTGGCACCATCGCGCTCTCGCCGGACGGCGGCACCATCGCGTACGTGGCGCGACGCACTGCGGGCCGGTCCACCCTCATGCTGCGCGACCGCGACGCCCTCGAGCCGCGCGCGCTCGAGGGCACCGACGGCGCCGACGCACCCTTCTTCTCACCCGACGGCGCATGGGTCGGCTACACTGCCGGCGGCCGGATGTACAAGGTGCCCACGCACGGCGGCGCGCCGATGCTCCTTACCGATTCCGCCAACACCAACGTCCCGGAAGCGCATTGGAACATCGATCACACCATCACCTTCACCGGGCCGTCGTGGGACATCCGCACCATGCCCGAGGACGGCGGCCCCGCGCGCATCCTCGTGCGTCCGCCCACGTCCGTGGTGGGGTACGCCTTCCCTACACCGCTGCCACGCGCCGATGCGATGCTCGCCACGGCCTGCTCCGCCAACTGCGCCGGCATGACGCTCATGGCCCTCGACCTGGGGTCCGGCGAGTCGCACGAGATTGCGAAAGGTGTTTCGCGAGCCTGGTACCTGCCCCCCGGCCGACTCGTGTTCGCCCGCCAGGACGGAAGCGTCTTCGTCCAGCCCTTCGACCTGAAGACCCTCGAGCTGCGCGGCGCGCCCGTACCCCTCGTGCCTCGCGTTGGCATCAGTCTCGGCATCGCGCCCGAGCTGGCGGTCAGCGCCGACGGCACGCTGCTGCATGTCGAACTCGGTGCCTCCCGACAACTGCGACTCACTCGCGCCGGGCGTGACGGCACCCAGACTCCCGTGGACCCGGGCTGGATGGGTGACCTGAGCTTCCACGCCCTCTCGCCGGATGGCCGGCAGCTGGCGGTGACCGTGGCGAATGGCGCCCAGACCGAGGTGTGGGTCAAGCAGCTCGATCGCGGACCGTTCACGCGCCTCGCGTACGAGGGCAACGTGAACTACCGTCCCGCGTGGCAGCCGGACGGCCGCACGCTGGGCTTCATCTCGGACCGCAGCGGCCGCAACCTTCCCTACCAGGCCCGGGCGGACGGCAGCGGGACCGCAACCCGCCTCGCGATCCCGGACACGCTGGAGATCGACGAGCTCGACTGGTCGCGCGACGGCAAGTGGCTCGCATACCGCACGGGCGCCCGCGCCGGCCTCCGGCGGGTGGCCATCATGCCGCTTCCCTCCGGCAAGGCGCAGGCAGTGGAGTCGGGCGCGTTCGACCAGTACATGCCGACGATCTCGCCCGACAGCCGCTGGCTCGCATACGTGAGCGTCGAATCCGGCCGGGAGGACGTGTACGTGCGCCCCGTGGCCGACCCCGGCGCGGCGCGGTGGCAGGTGTCGACCGCGGGCGGCACCTCACCCGTCTGGTCGCACTCGGGCCGCGAGCTGTTCTTCGTGGACGGGACCGACCAGCTCATCGCGGTGCCGATCGGCGCGGGCCCCGGCTTCCAGTCAGGCGAGCCGAAGCCGCTGTTCCGCCTCGTGAACCCGGCGTTGTCGCCATTCCATCAGAGCCTCGCGGTGACGCCCGACGATCGGTCCTTCCTCTTCCTGCAGGACGCGTCGGCCGGTGACGCGGCGAGCCACACGGCGACCCTGACGCTGAACGCGCTCACGAACGTTCCATGACCGACGCGTCGGCACGCCTCTCGGCCGCACTGGCCGACCGCTATCGCCTCGAGCGCGAACTCGGCGCGGGCGGCATGGCCACGGTCTGGCTCGCCCAGGACCTGCGGCACGACCGCCGCGTCGCGGTGAAGGTGCTGCGGCCCGAGCTCGCTGCCGTGATCGGCGCCGAGCGGTTCCTCGCCGAGATCAGGACCACGGCCAACCTGCAGCACCCGCACATCCTGCCATTGTTCGACTCGGGCGAAGCCGACGGCTTTCTTTTCTACGTGATGCCGCTCGTCGAGGGCGAGACCGTCCGCGACCGGCTCATTCGCGAGAAGCAGCTGCCCATTGCAGATGCCGTGCGCATCGCGAGCGAGACCGCCGCGGCGCTCGACTACGCGCATCGGCACGGCGTCATCCATCGCGACATCAAGCCGGAGAACATCCTGCTGCACGATGGCAGTGCGCTGGTTGCCGACTTCGGCATCGCACTCGCCGCCAGCAAGGCCGGCGGCGCCCGCATGACCGAGACCGGCATGAGCCTCGGCACGCCGGCCTACATGAGCCCCGAGCAGGCCATGGGCGAGCGCGAGATCGGCCCGCGCAGCGACGTATACGCCCTTGGGTGCGTGCTCTACGAGATGCTCGCCGGGGAGCCGCCGTTCACCGGCCCCACCGCGCAGGCCATCGTCGCGCGCGTGTTGACCGAGCCGCCGCGTGCACTCGCCATGCAGCGCCGGACGGTGCCGCCGCACGTGGAGGCGGCCGTGAACACGGCGCTGGAAAAGCTTCCCGCCGATCGGTTCGCCAGCGCCGCCAAGTTTGCGGATGCGCTCGCACGACCGGACACCCCGCATGCCACGACCGCCGTGCGCGCTGCACCCGCGTTTCGTGCCGCGCCGCTGCCGTGGATTCGGATCGCCGCCGGCGCCGCCGGCGCCCTGTTGCTGCTCGCAGCGGGATGGTGGCTCGGAGCGCGCGCACGGCCATCCGACGCCGCGTGGACGGCCTTCACGCAACTCACCGATGCCTCGGGCGTCGAGACCAGCCCGACACTCTCGCCCGACGGCGAGTCGTTCGCCTACGCAAGCGACGCGCGCGGTAGCTGGGACATCTACGCGCAGCGGGTCGGTGGCCGCAATCCGGTGCTGGTCGCCGGCGATTCCACGGCCGACGAGGAGTGGCCGGCGTACTCGCCGGATGGCAAGCAGATCGCCTACTCGCAGAGGGAGCAGGGCATCTTCGTCGTCGGCGCCACGGGCGAGTCGCCGCGCCGCTTGACGCGCTTCGGCTCCAATCCCGCCTGGTCGCCCGACGGTCGACGGATCGTCTTCGGCTCGGAACAGGTGGTGACGGCGTACAACGTCAACGCCGCGGGGACGTTGTGGGTGGTCGATGCGGCCGGCGGCGAGCCGACGCAGCTCGATACGCAGGGCACCACCGATACGTACCAGCCGGCGTGGTCGCCGTCCGGCGCACGCATTGCGTTCTGGTCCACCACCGGTGGCCAGCGTGATCTCGAGACGATCCCGGCCGCGGGCGGACCGCGCGTCAAGGTCACGAACGATCCGGCGGTGGACTGGGCGCCGACCTGGTCGACCGACGGCCGCCATCTCTATTTCGCGAGCGATCGCGGCGGCACGATGGGCCTGTGGCGGATCGCCGTCGACGAGGTGTCGGGACGTCCCACCGGGGCGCCCGAATCCATCGCCCTGGGCGTCGACGTCGCCATGGACCTGCCGCACCTCTCGAAGGACGGTACGGCGCTCGTCTTTCGCTCGCAGTTCGAGACGGTGAACCCCGCGGCCATTCCCTTCGACCCGGCTACCGGCCAGGCCGGCCCGGTTACGCAGCTGCAGCATCGCACCGGCATCCTCGTTCCCGGCGACGTGTCGCCCGATGGTCGATGGCTGGCGCTGAACAACGTCCCGGACCGACGACAGGACATCTTCATCATGCATCCGGACGGCAGCGCGCTCACGCGCCTCACGGACGACGAGGCACGAGACTTCTTTCCGCACTTCACCCCGGACGGCCAGGCGCTGACGTTCTACTCCAACCAGACCGGGAAATACCAGGCCTGGTCGATCCGCATCGACGGGAGCGGCCGGACCCTCCTGACCGATGCGCCGAACGGGGTGGCCTTCACGATGTTCGCCCCCGACGGCAAGCGGCTCCTCGCGCAGGGCATGCGCGGGAATGGGGTCATCGGCACGGCTCCGTGGCCGATGGCGGAGACGTCGATGACCACCTTGGACGGACTCGATCTCGCCGACGGACACATGTGGCCCACCGCCTGGTCGCGCGGTGGCGCCTTCCTGTCGGGCTACGTGCTGAGCCTGACGGGCGAGCCACGGGGCTTCGCGCTGTACGATGTCGCGACGAAGCGGATCCGCCAGCTCAATCTGGATTCCCATGGTCCGCACCTCGCATGGCTGCCGGGCGACCGGCAGGTCGTATACTTCACGGATCGTGGGAAACTGGTGATGCAGGACATCGAGTCGCTCCAGCGGCGGGAGGTCGCCGTCAGCTTGCCCCACCCGCCCGACTATCTCGGCACCATCGCCGCGGCGCCCGATGGGCGCACGCTCTACTACGGCGCGCGCGAGGTGCAGGCCAACATATGGCTGGTGAAGCGGCCCGACCCGGACGCGCGAGTGCCGTGAACGCAGCGCTCGAGCGCCTCGCCGCGGCCCTGGCCGATCGTTACCGCCTCGACCGCGAGCTCGGTGCTGGCGGCATGGCCACGGTCTGGCTCGCCGAGGATTTGAAGCTCGAACGCAAGGTGGCCTTGAAGGTGCTGCGGCCGGACATCGCTGCCTTGCTGGGCGCCGATCGCTTCCTGCGCGAGATCCGCGTCACCGCGAGCCTGGACCATCCCCACATCCTCGCGCTCCTCGACTCGGGGAACGTGAACGGCACGCTGTACTACGTCATGCCGCACGTCGCGGACGGCTCGCTGCGCGAGCGGCTCAGCCGCGACGGACGGCTCCCGCTCGCGGAGGCGCTTCGCATCGCAGGAGAAGTGGCGGACGCGCTGGCGTACGCGCACGCGCGTGGCATCGTCCATCGCGACATCAAGCCGGAGAACATCCTGCTGGCTGCGGGCCACGCGCGGGTGGCCGACTTCGGCATCGCGCGGGCCGTGAGCGCCGTCGAGGAGAGCCGGCTCACGCAGGTCGGCGTCATCGTCGGCACGCCGGCCTACATGAGTCCCGAGCAGGCGGTCGGCGAGACCACGCTCGACGGGCGGAGCGACATCTACAGTCTCGGCTGCGTGCTCTACGAGATGCTCACCGGTGCCGTGCCGCACGAGGGCCAGGGCGGTCCGCAGGCGCTGCTGGCGCGCCGGTATCGCACTGCTCCGGCGCCGCTGCGGCGTGCACGCGCGGAGGTGCCCGGCGAACTGGAAGACCTCGTCGCCCGGATGCTCGCCGTCGAGCCGTCCGAACGGCACGAGTCGGCCGCCGAGCTGGCGCGGGCGCTGGAACAGGTGACCATTCACGTGTCCGACGAGGCACCGATGCACGCGGCCCGCATCGCGACGCCGGTGCCGCGCTCCATCGCCGTGCTGCCGTTCGTGAACATGAGCGCCGACCCCGACAACGAGTTCTTCAGCGACGGCATGACCGAGGAACTCATCGCGGCGCTCACGCGCACGTCGGGCCTCCGGGTGGCGGCGCGCAGCTCGGTCTTCGCCTACAAGGGGCGCAGCGAGGATGCGCGGGTGGTGGGTCGCGCCCTCAACGTCGATACGGTCCTTGCCGGCAGCATCCGCCGTGCGGGCGGTCGCATCCGCCTGTCGGCCCAGCTCACCACCGTCGACGACGGCTATCAGGTCTGGGCCGACACGTGGGACCGCGAGCTGAGCGACGTCTTTGCGGTACAGGATGAGATTTCGCAGTCGATTGCACGTACGCTGCAGGTGCGACTCGCCACGTCGGCCGGCCAGGGCCTTGGCCGGCAGGGCACCGAGAACGTCGAAGCCTACACGCTCTATTTGCGCGGGCGTTTCCACTGGGCGCGTCGCACGGAGGCCGAGGTCGCGAAAGGACTCAAGCACTTCCAGCAGGCACTGGCGCTCGACCCAGGCTATGCGCTCGCCGAGATCGGCGTGGCCGACTCGTACAACATCATGGGGTTCTACGACTGGATGCATCCGCGGGAGGCGTTCCCTCGGGCGCTCGAGGCGGCGAACCGTGCGCTCGCGCTCGACGATTCCCTCGCCGCCGCCTACTGTTCGCGAGGCTACGTACGGTTGTATCACGAGTGGCAGTGGGAGGCCGCCGAGCAGGATTTCCGGCGGGCCGAGGCGCTCGCACCCACATACGCCACGGCGTCGCTGCAGTACGGCAACCTTCTGGTCGCGCGCGCACGGTTCACCGAGGCGGAGGCGGCCATGCAGCGCTCGCTGGCGAGCGAGCCCCTGTCGCTCATCAGCAACACGGCCCTCGCGTGGGTCTGCTACTATGGCGGCCGATGGGACGACGCGATCGCGCAGTACCGGGCCACCATCGAGCTCGATCCGTCGTTCATGCTGGCCCACCTCTGGCTGGGTCACGTGCTGTTGCACACCGGTGAGGTCGCGCAGGCCGTGCAGGAGTACGAGGCGAGCATGCGCCTGTCCGGCCGGGGCGCGATCCTGCTGGCGGCACTGGCCAGGGCCCAGGTGCTTGCCGGCCGTCGCGCCGAGGCGGACCGACTGCTCGCTGAACTCGACGAGATGGCCCGGCAGCGTTTCGTGCCGCAATATGATGTGGCGCGCGTGTTCGTCGCGGCACGCGAGCACGACACGGCCTTCGCGCGGCTGGAGCAGGCACTGCAGGATCGTGAGCACGAATTGGCGCTTCTGGCGGTGGATCCGGCGATGGCCGCGCTGCGCGACGATGCGCGCTTCGGCTCTCTCGCCCAACGGATCGGACTCTAGATGACCGAGCGACGGGACGGCAGTTCGGATACGATGGCGCGCCTCCGCACCCCGCTCGCCGACCGCTACCGGCTGGAGCGCGAGCTCGGGGCCGGCGGCATGGCCACCGTGTACCTCGCGCGCGACCTGAAGCACGACCGCCACGTCGCGCTCAAGGTGCTCCATCCCGACCTCGGCGCAGTGCTGGGCGGCGACCGCTTCCTGACCGAGATCCGCACCACCGCCAACCTGCAGCATCCCGGCATCTTGGGGCTCATCGACTCGGGCAGTGCCGACGGCCTGCTGTACTACGTCATGCCCTACGTGGATGGGGAGTCGCTGCGCGCGAAGCTCGAGCGCGAGGGCGAGCTGCCCGTCGCCGAAGCCGTCCGCCTCGCAGGCGAAGTGGCGCAGGCGCTCGAGTACGCGCACGAGCACGGCGTCATCCATCGCGACATCAAGCCCGAGAACATCCTGCTGCAGTCCGGCCGGCCGCTGCTGGCGGACTTCGGCATCGCGCTCGCCGTGCAGCAGGCGGGCGGCGGGCGGCTCACGCAGACGGGACTCTCGCTGGGCACCCCGCAGTACATGAGCCCGGAGCAGGCCGCGGCCGACAAGCGCGTGGACGCCCGCAGCGACCTCTACTCGCTGGGCGCGGTGACCTACGAGATGCTTGCCGGCGAGGTCCCCTTCGCCGCACCCAGCACGCAGGCCGTGCTGATGAAGGTCATGACTGAGGATCCGCGTCCGCTCGCGAGCGTGCGACCGAGCGTGCCCGCCGCCGTGGCGCAGGCGGTGCACACCGCACTCGCCAAGCGGCCGGCCGATCGCTTCGGCTCCATGCACGAGTTCGCCGACGCGCTGGCGGCCGGCGTGAGCATGCGACACTCCGGCGGACAGCGCACGATGGCGCTGCCGGCCGTCTCGCGCGCGACGCGAAGGCCGCTCGTCATCGTCGGCGCCATCGCGGCACTGGCCACGATCGCGGCCGTGTGGGGTTGGCTGCGCCCGCGACCGGCCGACGTCACGCTTCCGCCGTCCGCGCTCTCGATCATGATCCCCGCCGGCATGATGACGTGGGCGGCGGGCCAGGCTCGGCTGCTCGACATCTCCCCGGACGGCGAGATGGTCGCCTATTGCAATTGCGCCTCCAACAGCCGCGAGCTCGTCGTGCAGCGGCTTGACCAGCTCGAGCCGACGCTCGTGCCGGGAACGAACTTCGGCGTCGACGCGCGCTTCACTCCCGACGGACGTTCGCTCGTCTACGGCCTGGTGACGGGATCGCTCGCGATGTACCGCGCCGAGCTCGAGGGAGGCAAACCCGCCATGGTCGCCAATGCGCCATCCACGCCCTATATGGGTTGGGGCCCCGATGGCACGGCATGGATCAGCGAGAACGGTGGTGGACGGCTCCTGCACTTGCTGGCGGACGACACCGTGGAGCCGCTGCAGTTCAAGGGCAACACCATCATGCTCATGCAGCAGGTGCTGCCCGACGGGCGGCAGGCCCTCATGATCGACGCGACCGCGCGAGCGGTAGAGGGCCCCCTCTCCCTGGTCGACCTGCGCACGGGTGAGCATCGGCCCTTGCTCGACCATCCGGTGGTCGAGGCGCGCTGGGCAGTGGGCCATCTCGTGCTGACGCGCGCCGACGGTGCGATCTACGCCATGCCGTTCGACCTCGGGAAGATGCGCGCGACCGGCGCCGAGGTGCGCTTGGCCGACAACGTCTCGAACACAGGCAGCGGCCTCTCGCAATTCGCCGTGGCCCGCAACGGGACGGTGGTCTACGCGCCGCAGCAGCCGCGGGAACTGGTGCTCGTGGACCGTACGGGCAACGCGACGCCCCTCCTGACGGAGCGCCGCAACTATCACAGCCCGCGCTTCTCGCCCGACGGGAATCGCATCGCGATGGACTTCTCGACCTCCGATGGCCGGGATATCTGGCTGCTCGATCGCACGCAGGGCACGGTGACACGGCTCACGTCCGAGCGCGACGCACATGACCCTGCCTGGATGCCGGACGGCCGTTCCATCGCGTTCACATCGTTCCGGCGAGGCGGGTTCGGCGTGTTTCGCCTGACGCCGGATGGACGGGTGGACTCGATCATGGTCGGGAACCTCATCTCCTGGACCGGCCAGTGGCTTCCCGACGGCCGCACGCGCGTCACCACGGCCGTCAACGTCGAACCCAACTCCGGCGGCGATGTCGTGCTGGTGGACGACAGCGGCCACGTGACTCCGATGGCCGTATCGGCCTTCGAAGAGGGGTGGCCGGCCGTGTCCCCCGATGGACGGTGGCTCGCCTACGTCTCCACCCAGTCGGGACAAGTCGAGGTCTACGTCCGCCCGATCGCCGGCGACCCTGAACGGACCCAGATATCGCTGCGCGGCGGATCCGAGCCGATGTGGTCGCACGATGGGCGCGAGCTGTTCTACCGTTCCAACGACTCGGCGAAACTGGAGCTCATTGCAGCCGCGGTGCAGACGGCACCCGCGTTCAAGGTCCTGTCGCGCACGCCCCTGTTCGCGACCGACTTCTACGACTCGGCCCAGCCGCACGCCAACTACGACGTCACGCCCGATGGCAGGTTCTTCGTCATGGCACGGCGCGAGGCCGTCACGCGGCTCGTCGTGCTGCAGAACCTGCCCGAGCTGGTGCGCCGGCTGCGAGGCACGACGCGCACTGGGGGGTAGATTGAATGGAATCGACCAACCGGAGCCTCGACCATGTCCGCCACTGAGATTGCCGCCCCCCCAGATCGCAAACCCGACGATCACGAGATCGACGTGTTCGGCGTCACCCACGTCGGCAAGGTGCGGAAGGAGAATCAGGACAACTACCTGATTGCGTCCCTGCACAAGCGGCTCGAGGTGCACGGCACCAGCCTGACGGATCTCCAGCCGAAGGAATCGGGAGAGGACCGCCTCGCGTTCATCGTGGCCGTGGCCGATGGCGTGGGCGGCGGCGAGCAGGGCGAGGCCGCGAGCCGCCTCACGGTCGAGACGGCGATGGACTACATCTCCCACAGCACGCGCTGCTACTACGCCACCGACGCCCGTGAGGAGACGTTCATGCAGGCGCTGCAGGACGCCGCGATGCAGTGCCACGCGAAGGTGCTAGAGCGCGCCGAAGCGGACGGCTCGCGCGGCATGGCGACCACGCTCACGCTCTATCTCGGCGTGTGGCCATGGACCTACCTGCTGCAAGTGGGCGATTCGCGCTACTACGTATACAACAACGGCGAGCTGACGCAGGTCACGCGCGACCAGACGATGGCGCAGGAGCTCGTGGAGCAGGGCGTCTTCACCCGTGCCGATGCCGAGCGCTCGCGCTTCGCGCACGTGCTCTCGAGCGCGATCGGCGGCAAGAGCACGGTGCCGCAGGTGACCCGGCTCCGGGCCGACTGGGGCAACGTGCACCTGTTCTGCAGCGATGGGCTCACGCGGCACGTCGCCGACGCGCGGATCAAGGAAGTGCTGGCGGGAATGACGAGCGCGAAACAGGCATGCGAAACGCTGCTTGAAGAGGCGCTCGAGGGCGGCGGATCCGACAACATCACGATCGTGATCGGGCGCGCGGTGCCGACGGCTTGAGGAGCGCGTGCCGAATCCGCTGGACTACTTGACCTGCAGCAGGCGCTCGAACGCCGGATCGCCCTTGAGCGACGCGAACGTGGGATCGAGCCGGAGCCAGTTGCCGTTGTACCGCTTGTCGAGCGCCTGCGCCTGGGCAAGGTATTCCAGGGACTTGGTGCGGCTGCCGAGCGCGACTTCGACGCGAGCAGCGTTCAGCAGATTGTAGGACCGCTGGTTGTCGTCCCCACCCGCGCCGAGCGCACGGCTCACGGCGGCTCGTGCCTCGGCGCCACGGCCGAGGTACGACAGCATCAGGCCATGGAGCGAGTGCAACTGGGCGTCGTTGGGCCGCTTGGACACATCGGCCGCCGCGGCCTGCTTCGCGGTCTCGGCCAGCCCGGAATCGGCATAGGCCCGCGCCCGCGCCGTGTCGCCCGCCTGCCAGGCGGCGGTGGCGAGCGATTGGCCCCAGAAGGCGCGGTCGCCGTCGAACGCGACCGGGGTGAGCCGGAATACCAGTTGCCGCTGCGCCTCGGGCAGGACCCACGCCATCTCGTTGAATCCCGCGAATCGCGCGGCGACGGCCGGCGCCGAGGCTCCCGCCCGGATCGCCTCCTCGACGGCGGCACGGGCACCGGCGAGGTCGCCGCTCACGATGCGGAACGTGGTCTGCTGCTGGAGCAACTGTACGTCGCCGGGCACGAGCAGCAAGGCCGCGGTCGCGGCGCCGTCGGCATCCGACCAGCGTCCGGCCTGCTGGTAGTACTGGACGAGGATGCGCAGTGCGTACAGCGAGCGGGGATCGACTTCGCGCGCGCGCTCCATCTTCGCAAGGGACGCGGCATTGTCGCCGAGGCGCCGGTCGATGATGGAGCCCGTGCCGAGCGCGAGCACGTCGTTCGGCGTCGCGCGAAGCGCCAGCTCGCTCTCCCGGCGCGCCCGCTCGAGGTCGCCCTCGATGAACAGGTAGTAGCGCGCCGCGGCCACGTGCGTGGCGCCGCCGGTCGGGTCGAGTGCCATGGCGCGCTCCATCGCCTCGCGCGCACGCACCTTCACCGACTCCGAGCGATCGGAGTTGGCGTAGATGCGCGTCATGTAGACGCTCAGGTCTGCCCAGGCCGGCGCGAACGCCGAGTCCAGCGCCACCGCCTGCTCGAGCAGACCGGCGGCCTCCTTCGCCTGTTCGTTCGCGCTGAGGAAGCTGCGGGCCTTGAGGTAGAGCTTGTACGCCTCGACGTTCTCGGTCGGCCGTTCGGCGAGCTGCTGGGATTCGTCCCCCCCGAGCGCCACACCCAGCGCGCTCACCACGCGCGTCGCGATCTGCGATTGCACGGCGAACACGTCATTCAGCTCAGTGTCGAACGCCTGCTGCCACTTCACGGCGCCGCTGCGCACGTCCATCAACTCGGGCACGACCTGTACGCGCTTCGTGCCGTCTGCCCCCGTGGCCCAGCGCACGCGGCCCGTGAGCAGGTAGTCGGCGCCGAGTTCCGCCGCGATCTCCTTCAGCGGCTTGGTGCTGCCCTTGTACTGGTTGGAACTGCCGGAGGCTGTCACGGTGAGGCCGGCGATGCCGGATAGCTTGCCCCGCACCTCGTCGGCGATACCGTCGGCGAAGTATTCGTCGGTGGCGGCACCCTGATTCTGGAAGGGCAGCACGGCCACACGATTGCCGGAGGGACCAGCGGCGGCGGCCGTCTTGCTACCGCGCGACGCCATGAACGTGGCGGACACGGCCCACAGCGCGAGCGCGGCCACGCCGGCGATGGCCAGGTTTCGCAGCGTGAATGGCCCCTTCGCGGCCGGCTGCTTCAGCATCTGCGTGGGCGGCGCCGCCACGGGCACCTGGCCCGAGCGGCTGATGATCGACTGTCGCGCCGACTCCAGCGCCGCCACGAACGCTTCGGTCGTCCCGTGCCGCTCGCCCGCGCTCTTCGCGAGCGCGCGCATCACCACCGTGTCCACCTCGCCCGTGAGCCCCGACCGCACCTCGGAGGGCGCCTTGGGCATCTCGGTGAGGCTTCGTGTCAGCACGGCGCGGGCGTTGGCGCCCGTGAACGGCGGCTCGCCGCTGAGCATCTCGTACAGCACCGCCCCGGTGGCGTACACGTCGGCGCGCCCATCCACGTCCTTCTCGCCCGTCGCCTGCTCGGGGGACATGTATTGCGGCGTGCCCACCGCCAGCCCGGTCTTCGTCAGCGACTCGCCACCGCCGTCCTCCACCGCGCGCGCGATGCCGAAGTCGGCCACCAGCGCGTGGCCCTCGTTGAGCAGGATGTTCGCCGGCTTGATGTCGCGATGCACGATGCCGCGCTTGTGCGCGTACGCGAGCGCCTCGGCGATCTCCCGCGCGAGCCGGAGCGCCTCCTCGGCGGGCAGCTTGCCGTCGCGCACCAGCCGCTCGCGCAGCGATTCGCCTTCCACCAGCGGCATGACGTAGTACAGCAGCCCGTCCGACTGCCCCGAGTCGTACAGCGGCAGGATGTGCGGATGCTGCAGCCGCGCGGCGATCTCCACCTCGCGCAGAAAGCGATCGGCGCCCATCGTGGCCGCGAGTTCCGGCCGCATCACCTTCACCGCCACCTTGCGCTTGTGCCGCGCGTCCTCCGCGAGGTAGACGGTGGCCATGCCGCCTTCGCCCAGCACGCGCTCGATCTTGTAGCGCCCAGCCAGCGCTCGCGTCACCTGCGCCACCTCGAACGCCCCGGTGCTGGCGATGCGCGGCGGCACCCCGGGGTCGGTGGGCGTCGCCGTGCCGCAACTCATGCAGAACTGCGCCGCCTCGGGCAGCGGCGTGGCACAGGACGGACAGGCACGCTCGGTGGTCGTCACGGTTGCTTCCCCTTCGCCATCTGTTCGAACGGTGGATAGCCCTTGAGGGACGCGAACGTCGGGTCCGTGCGCAGCCAGCCGTCGGTGACGTAGTAGCCGTGCTGCCGTGCCTTCGCCAGCAGGGCGAGCGCGGCGTCCCGGTCGCCCAGCGCGAGTTCCGTCTTGGCGGCGTTGACGAAGTTGTAGGCCTGCAGGCTGTAGCGATCCACCCGCGCCAGCGAGCGCTGCTCCTCGGCGCGCGCCTCGGTGGCGCGGCCCAGGTACGCCAGCATCAGCGCGTGCAGACCGTGCAGCTGGGGATCGTTCGGGGCCCCGGCGATCTGCTGTCGCGTCGGCGCCAGGGCCGAGTCGGCGTAGGCGCGCGCGAGCGCGGTGTCACCGCGCTGCCAGTGGAGCGTCGCGAGCGACTGGGCCCACCATGCGCGATCGTCGTCGAACGACGCGCTGTTGAGCCGCAGCACCAGTTGCTGGCTGGCCTCGTCGAGCGCCCAGCCCGTTTCGTTGAACCCCGTCATCTGGGTGGCCAGGCGCGGGGCCGGCACGCCGCGCTGCACCGCGGCGCGGAGCACGCCCCGGGCGCCCTCGACGTCGCCATCGGCCAGGTACGCGATCGCCACCTGCTGGATGGTCTGCGTGTCCATCGGGCGGATCGTGAGCAGGGCGGCGCCGGCGGCTTTCGCGTCCGCGGCACGGCCAAGGTAGGTGTAGGCCGACATCAGGTTGTTCAGGTTGCCCGACATGCGCGGCTCGAGGTCCCGCACGCGTTCGAACTTCGTGAGCGCCGAGCCCAGGTCGCCCCGGTTCATGTCCTGCGAACCGGAGCCGGAGAGCAGCCCCGCATCGTTCGGGGACTCGCGCAGGGCGAGGTCGATCTCCGCGGATGCCGCCTGCTCGTCGCCGGCCACGTTCACCAGGTAGACGGAACGGGCCCGTCGGGTCAGCAGGCTAGTCGGTTGCAGCGTCACCGCATGATCGAGCGCCTGTTTCGCGCGGGCCGCGACGCGCGGATCCCGGTTGCCGTTGAGGTAGAGATTGGCGCTGGCGATCGCCAGGGCCGCCCAGGCGCGGGCGTACGTGGAGTCGAGCGCCACGGCCTGCTCCAGCTCGGAGACGCCGGCGCGGAGCGTGGCGGGATCGGTGCCCGAGACGGACATCACCTGTCGTCCGCGCAGCCAGGCGCGATACGCCTCCTCGTTCTTCGTCGGCCAGGCCGCGAGCAGGCGCTGCTCCTCCGCCGACGGCGTGATGTCCAGCGCGCTCCCGACGCCGCCGGCGAGCTCCGACGAGACGCCGGGCAGTGCGCCGTCCTCGACCGTCGCATCCTTCTGCCATAGCACCGCACCGGTGCGCGCATCGAGCAGCTTCGGCGACACGACGAACCGGCGCGACGCCCCGTCGCCGGTCCAGTGCATCTCCCCGGTCAGCAGGTAGTCCACCGACAGCTCGCGGCCGATCTCGACCGGCGACTTGGCGGAGTTGCGGTACTCCTCGACCGTGCCTGAGCCGATCACGGTGAGCGCGCTGAGGCCGAAGAGCCGGCCTCGGATATCATCGACGATGCCGTTGAGCAGCGACATGTCCACGGCGGCCTGC
>Ga0247829_10000233_pt1 | contig 19068 bp, 13 predicted proteins | sample 12C_Control_Day4_FD_207765 | JGI IMG/M metagenome (GOLD analysis project Ga0247829, IMG submission 207765) | Soil microbial communities from agricultural site in Penn Yan, New York, United States - 12C_Control_Day4 | ecosystem: Environmental > Terrestrial > Soil > Agricultural land | place... | reverse complement strand
GATGTCTGCAGGGTGCAGGAGTATCTGGCAGCCAAGATGATGGGCCGCTGGAAGGATGGATCTCCGGTAGACCTCTATCCCGACGCTCCCGCGGAACACCAGACGAATGCATTCTCCTACCACGGCGACGAAGATGGCGCCCGCTGCCCCCTGGGCGCCCATGTACGCCGCGCCAATCCGCGCGATTCACTCGGTTTTGCCGGCCAAATCGTCAATCGGCGCCGGATGCTCCGCCGCGGCATCACCTACGGCGAGTTCCTGCCAGAAGACGCCTCTCCCACCTCGCAGGAGGCCCAGGCCGAGCGCGGGATCATGTTCCTCTCTCTCAATGCCAGCATCGAGCGCCAGTTCGAGTTCATCCAGAAGCAGTGGATGAATTTCGGCGAGGAGTTCAAGCAAGGCGACGACGGAGATCCGATTACCGGCACGCGCTTTGGCGACGGCCATATGGTCGGCGCCGTGGGCCCCAAGCGTGGCGCGTGCGACGCCAAGGGACGCATGGTGATCCAGGGCGACCAGCGGACGGGGCGCATCCCCTACGTGTGCTCGCAGCTCCCGAATTTCGTCATCACCAAGGGTGGCGAGTACTTCTTCATGCCGAGTATGACTGGGCTGGTGCTGCTGGCTTCCGGCAAGGTCAGCACCAAATGACGGTCGAGCCTGCACCCGAGAGGCCCGCGATCCCCGACCTGAAGCCGGGGCTGGAGGTCAAGGAAAAGCTCGTCGTGCGCGCCTTCCGCCGACTACGCTGGCTCTCCCGTTTCCGGCAGTGGTTCGCTTCCGTCTGGGCCGGCCTCGCCCGGGCTGCCAACGAGCAGTTGGCCAACACGCTGGCCGGCCGTCAACCGCCGGAGGAGGACCCGACCCTTCGCCCCGAGCACTATGCGCCGATCCTCGACTTTCCCGAGCAGCCCGATCGGCCGAAGTTGTCGCGGTTCGAGAGGACCTCGGCCGATGAGGCCATCTCGATCGAGCGCGTTGCCCGCTTCGTCTCGGCGTCGGTCGTCCGCAGCTATACCGACTTGCGCAAGGCCGACGTCGCCGCCAAGGCGACGCGCGCCCAGCATGCCAAGCACCACGGTTGCGTGCAGGCGAGTTTCATCGTCCACCAGAACCTGGCGCCGGAGCATGCCATCGGTGTATTCCGGCCTGGCGCCAAATATTCGGCCGTAATTCGCTTCTCCAACTCCAAGGGCCTGCGCGAAAGCGACAAGTCGAAGGACGGTCGCGGCATGGCCATCAAGTTGCGCAATGTGCCCGGAAAAAACATCCTGTCGGACCAGATTCCGCAGGCGGGGCTGGCGGAGCAGGACTTCCTGATCTCGGGCCACCCGGTGTTCTTCTGCCGCGATGCTGCCGACTACACCGTGTTCATGGCCATGCTCGACAGTCCGCGGACGACGCGCGGGGAGAACCTGCGCTTCTTGGTCGAGTTCGCGAAGTTCTTCCTGACCCGGCCGCCGCGTGTCGTCATCGCCTTCGCCAAGACCGCGCTGCGCAAGGTCACGAGCCCCCTCGAATCCGACTACCACAGCATGACGCCGTACCTGCTCGGCCCGGACAGGGTCGTTCGCTACGTGGCAACCCCGCTGTCGAAGCCGAGCCGCCCGAAGCGACCTGGCGAACTCGGTGAGAACTACCTGCACGATGCCCTCGCCACCGCGCTCAACCCAGGGACGCATCCCAAAGACGCGGTCGTGGCGTTCGATTTCCTGGTGCAGATCAAGCACGAGCCAAGGCCCGTCGATGTGGAGGATGCGAGCCTCGAATGGAAGGGGCGCCGGGACGTGAAGGTCTCCCTCGGCCGGATCGAGATCCCCATGCAGAATTTCGACATGGCAAATCAGGATTGCACTTGCCAGGACGTAGCCTTCAATCCCTGGAACTGCCTCCCCGAGCATCAACCCCTAGGCAGCCTCAATAGAATGCGCCTGGCCGTCTACACGGCCTCCGCCCGCGCACGCCATCGCCTCAACGGGGTCTGATACGCTAGTATGACGGGTTGTTGGCCGATCGAGCGACGCCCGCCATGCAGAAGCAGAGCCCCCCAGGGCCGCCTCAACTGCCGCCTCCCGAGCGGCGGCAGATGACCGTCGTCTTCATCGATATCGCCGACTCCACCTCGCTGAGCGAGCGCCTCGACCCGGAAGAGTTCTTCTCCGTCCTGCGCGAGTATCGCGATATCTGCGACCGCTTGATCCAGCGCTACGGCGGCGTGATTGCCAGGACCGTCGGCGACGGGCTCCTGGCCTACTTCGGGCTGCCGCAAGCGCACGCGGACGATCCCGAGAATGCCGCGCTCGCCGGGCTGGCGATCACCGCGGCGATGCGCAAGCACGAGTTTGCAACCACGGAGATCGGCCCCGTACGGCTCGGCGTGCGCATCGGCATCAACACCGGTTTGGTGGTGGTCGGCAGCCTCACGGGCGAGCCGGGCATCGAGCGCCGGGACGTGTTCGGGACGCCTGCCAACATCGCTGCGAGACTGCAGGGCACCGCGCCGCTCAACGGCGTGATCATCGGGCCCGCGACGCACGACCTGGTCAAAGGCGCGTTCCGCTGCACGCGCCTGGGCGAGCAGCAGATCAAGGGCGTCAAGAAGCCGATCGCGGTGTGGCGGGTCGACGGCATCGCCCGCACGGAGGGCCGGTTCGAGAAATCCAGGACGGCGCCGCTGACGCCGATGATCGGCCGCGCAGCCGAATGCTCGAGGCTCGTCGACCTGTGGCAACAGGCGGTGGCTGGCTCGGGCAGCGTCGTCGTCGTCTCCGGCGGCAGGGGGATCGGGAAGTCGCGCCTGATCCAGGCTCTGCGCGTGGCGGTGGCGGGCGTCGAGAAGGAGACGCTGCACTTTCAATGCTCGCCGCTGCAAGTGAACACGCCGCTCGCCCCGCTGATCGAGCGCGACCGCCAGCAGGCCGGCATCGAGCAGGACGACAGCCCCGAGGAGATGGTCGCCAAGCTGCAGGCCATCCTCGCCGTTGCGACCGCCGACACGCAGACGCCGATTTCCTACTATGGGGCACTGCACTCGATCCCCGCCTGCACGGGCTACACGCCTGCGAACCTGAGCAAGCCCAAGGAGCTCGAGCGGGCCCTGCAGGTGATCACCGACGTCGTTACCAGCCTGTCGCGGCGGCGGCCGGTGCTGATCATCATCGAGGACGTGCAGTGGATCGACCCAACCAGCGTCTCGCTGCTCGAGCGCCTGATGGCCAGGATCGACCGCGAGCGCCTGCTGCTGGTCATCAGCCACAACGAGGAGATCGACCCTTACTGGCTGGCCGAGCGCAAGTCGCTGTCGATCCCGCTCGCCAAGCTCGAGCCGCGCGAGTGCGAAAGGATGGTTCAGGCCGTGGCGGGCGAGGTCGTGCTCCCCCGAGGCGTCGTGCGCAGCATCCTGGATCGCGCCGATGGCGTGCCGCTCTATATCGAGGCCTGCACCCGTTCGGTCCTGGTGACGGCGGCACAGCAGGGCCCTGGCGGCCGCCGCGTTTCGAGCGCCCTGCTCAAGGAGCCGGTCGTGCCGCCGAGCCTGCACGATGCCATCATGGAGCGGCTCGACCACCTCGGCGAGGCAAGGCGGATCGCCCAGGTCGCCTCCATCTTCGGCCGCCAGTTCGACTTCATGGGCCTGCGGCACATCGCGGACATGCCCAAGCGCAGCCTCGCCGCGGCCTTGCAGAGCCTCGAGAAGGCGGGCCTCCTCACCCGGCAGCGCAAGTCGCCGGGCAACGTCTTCATCTTCAAGCACGCCATGATCCAGGAGGTCGCGTACGGCTCCCTCCTCAAGGAAACGCGCACCGAGCTGCACGCCCGTGCCGTTGCCCGCCTTCGCCAGGTCGATGTCGGAAGCGGCGGCAGCCGCCTCGCCGTGCTCGGCTATCACTACTCGCGCGCGGGGCTCCTCGCGGAGGCCGTTGGCGCCTGGCTCGATGCAGGCAAGGACGCGCTGTCCCGCTCGGCCCACAGGGAGGCGATCGCCAACCTGTGGGAAGGCTTGGAGCTGGTGGCGAAACTGCCGAGCGCCGAGGCTCGCCATCAGCTGGAGCTCGTGCTGCAGGCGCACCTGGGCATGGCCTATACCGCGATGGTCGGCTGGGCCGGCCCGCAGGTGGACCAGCCCTACAACCGCGCGCTCGAGCTGTGCCGGAGCTACGGCACGGCGCGCGAGAAGGCGATCGTGCTGTGGGGCGTGACGATTGCCGCGCTCGTCAACAGTCAGCTGCAAAAGGCGCTCGAGTTCGCCAACGAGTTCGTCGGGCTCGCCGAGCAATGGGACGACGAGGAAGCGCTGCTGATGGCCAATGCCACGGCCGTGCTCGCCAATTTCTTTTGCGGGCGCCTGGAGCCGGCGAGGATGGCGGCGCGGCTCGTCTGCGAGCGCTATGACAAGGACGTCCACGGCAGCCTGGTGCAGAAGTGCCAGCACGATCCCAAGGTCGTCGCCCTCGTCTATCTCGGACACATCGAGTGGCTGCTCGGCAATCCGCACGAGGCCAAGGCTGCCTGCGAGGCCGCCCGCCAATTGGCACGGGAGCTCGGCCATCCCTTCATGCTGGCGTTCGCGCTGATCCTCGGAGCCTGCGACCACCTCTACGAGCGCGATCACACGGCGAACCTGGCGAGCGTGGAGGAGGGCGTGCAGCTCGCCAAGGATCACGGCCTCACCCTCTACGGCTCATTCGGCCCACTGTGGGCGATCCCGGCGCTGGCCGCCAAGGATGCGTCCGCACTCGACAACCTCTCCGGGTTGCTGAAGACGTTGCTCGACAACCACTACTATCTGCAGGCACCGCTGTATCAGATCCTCCTGGCGGCCGAGCTCGGGCGCACGGGCCAGGTGGCGAAGGGGCGCTCGCTCGCGCAGGCGGCGCTGGCACTGATGCAGCGCACGGGAGAGCGATGGTTCGAGCCGGAGATCTTCCGCATCAGCGGCGTCCTCGCGTCATTCCCGCCCGATGCCGATCCGGTCGGCGCCGCTCGCTTCTTCCAGCGCTCGCTCGACTCCGCGCGCAGCCTCGGAACCGCCGGCTGGGAGCTGCGAGCGGCCATCAGCTTCGCGCGCTTTCTCAGGCAGCGCGGTCAGGTGGACAAGGCCCGCAGCCTTCTGACAGAGGTCAAGGCCAAGTTCCCCACCTCCATCACATCCACGGATCTGCGCGAGGCAGACATCCTGCTGGAGGAGCTGACCGCGGGCCCCCCACCGCGCAAGGCCAAGCGCTGACGATCGGCGCCCCTCCGGCCGCCGGCTGGCGCACCCGCAGAGGCCCGCCCCGCGAGATGCCAAAAAATCGTTAGAGGCTGTGCTGCACAGCACAGACCGATTTTGCGAACCATTGCATTATGAGGTCGGGACATCATGGTTGGGGAGCAATCGGATCGAAGAGCTTCTCGAAGGATTTTGGGGAATGGTGCGTTGGGTGCCGGGACTCCAAAAATGACACCGAAGCGTGATTGACGCGGCGAAATACTCAGCGCCGCGCCAAGGCTAGATCGTGACGGTGGACGCCTTGGGCGCAGCAGCCCATGTTTTCACGCTGCGTCCCAAGGCTATCTTTTTTCAATCCTTCGAGGACGCTGCGGCGATGGCCGCAAGACCCTCCTCGTCCATGACCGTGATCTGCGTCCCCGCGATCCTGATCACGTTGGCGTCCTTGAGCCGCCCGAGCTGGCGGCTGACATTGGCGCGCGAGATGCCGAGGTAGGCCCCGAGCTCCCTCTGCGACACGGAGAGTTGCAGCCGGACCCCCTCCCGGCCCGTGCGGCCATGCTGCCGGCAGAGCCGCAGCAAGCCCCTCGCGGTGCGCGCGCGCATCTCCAGCGTGCTGTCCTCGATGATGGCGGAGGCGGCGCGGAGCTTCTGGCAGAGGATCTGGATGATCTCGAGCATGGCCTGCGGATGCTCGACCAGCATCGGCACGAGGTCGCGCGCATAGACGGTGAAGACCTCGCAGTCCTCGAGCGCCACCGCATCGGCGGTGCGCTCGTTGCCGTCGAGCGCGGCGATCTCCCCGTTGATGTCCCCCTCGCCGAGGAAGTTCAGAACGACCTCGCGTGCATCGGCATTGGTATTGGTGATCTTGATGCGCCCCGAGAGAAGCACCATCAGGCTATCGCCGAGCTCGCCGCGGCGATAGATGATGGTTCCCCGCGGATACTTCTTGGTGTGCCCCCTGCGAATGAGGTGGTCGAGCGCCACGTCGGGGAGCCCCCCGAAGAAGGTGTTGTTGCGGAGGAAAGGGCGGATCCGGTCCAGCAATGGCGAGTGTGTTCCCATTGTCTGCTCGCGAGCTGCCAACATGAACACTGAGCCGCCCCGCAGGACTCTGCAGAACGACCATGGGGCCCGCACGCGGCAGGCTAGTCCTCGACCCGCGGCCGGTCAAATGGGTGGCATCCCAACGTTGTGCCGGCCAGCTGCCTTTTCGGCGCACGAGAAAGCCGAACCTCGCCTGTGCCCCCTTGGCTAGGGTATGGGCTCACGCCTACACTGGTGCAAAAGGCGTTACACAGGGAGGACCTTCGAAATGCGCAGACAAACAGCCTTTCACACCAGGCTCGGGGTAGCGGCATGCTTTGCCCTGCTTGCCGCAGCCGTCTTCAGCTTCCTTGCCGCCCCCGCCAAGGCCCAGGAGATCAAGATCGGCTTCTCCATGGCGCTGACCGGGCCGCTGTCAGGCGCCGGCAAGCAGGCGCTGCTCGGCATGAAGATCTGGGAGGAGGAGACCAACGCCAAGGGCGGGCTGCTCGGGCGTCCGGTCAAGCTCATCTACTACGACGACCAGACCAACGCCTCGACCGTGCCCGGCATTTACACCAAGCTCATCGACGTGGACAAGGTCGACCTCGTGCTCGGCCCCTACGCGACCAACATGGCCGCGCCGGCGATGCCGGTCGCCATGCAGAAGGGCAAGCTCTTCATCATCCTGTTCGGGCTCGATGTGAACCACGAGTTCAAGTACAACAAGTTCTTCGCCATGATCCCGACGGGGCCCAACACCAAGGCGTCCTTCACCGAGGGCTTCTTCGACACCGCCGCGGCGCAGAACCCCAAGCCGACCACGGCGGCCCTCGTCGCAGCCGACGGCGAGTTCTCTCGCAACGCCTGCGAGGGCGCGCGCGAGAACGCCAAGAAGCACGGCTTCAACATCGTCTACGACAAGACCTATCCGCCGGCGACGACCGACTTCACGCCGATTGTCCGGGCGATACAGGCGACCAATCCCGACGTCGTCGCCATCTGCTCCTATCCGCTGGACTCGGTCGGGATGGTCAAGTCGGTGAACGAGCTCGGCTTCAAGCCGAAGATGATCGGCGGCGCCATGGTCGGCCTGCAGAACACCGTGTTCAAGAACCAGCTCGGGCCGCTGCTCAACGGCTGGGTCAACTACGAGACCTGGGTGCCGTCCAAGGAGATGATGTACGAAGGCACCGACGCGTTCTTCAAGAAGTACCAGGCTCGCGCCGGCGCCGAGGGCGTCGACCCGCTCGGCTATTACCTGGGCGGCTGGGGCCATTCCTACATCCAGGTGCTGGGCGACGCCATCAAGGGCGCCAACAGCCTGAAGGACGACGTGCTCGCCGACTACATCCGCAAGACCACCTTCAAGACCATCCACGGACCCATCAAGTTCGGGGCCAACGGCGAATGGGAGAAGGGCCGGATGCTGCAGGTGCAATATCACGGCATCAAGCAGGGCGACGGCGTGGATGTGTTCCGCGGCATGTCCTACCAGACCGTGCTGACACCTCCCGATCTCAAGACCGGCAACGTCGTCTACCCGTACGAGAAGGCGAAGTAGCGGGCGCGGCCAGTCGCTTCAGCCCGAGCCGAACAGATACGGCCCTTCCTCGCGGAAGGGCCGTATCGCTTTCAGGCATCGCTTGGATCGGATCGGCGGACGCTATCAGCCCGGAACCTGCGCCTTCTTGGCCGACGGCGGCTTCGGAACAGGTGTGGCAGGGGCCTTTGCCGCGGGCGCGCCGGCACCGGGCGCGGGAGCGGCACCATCCGCCCAGCACACCATGGCGCTAGCCGTGCAGGTGTGCTCATCGAAGACGATGAAATTCAGAAAGAGCTCGCAGCTCACGTCCTTCTTGCCGACGGTGTAATTTGCGATGCCCTTTTCCTTGGTCCAGTCGACGATGTACTTGTCGAGCAGGTTCTTGGCATCGCGCGTCGGGCCGTCCTTGCCGTAGTCGTTGACCAGGAAGGAAAGCTTCTGGCATTTGGCATCGGCCGCAGTGGCGCCAAGGAAAACGGCGGCGGCGGCGACCGCAATGGCGGAAGCGTGTTTCAGGCGCATGCAGCTGGCTCCCCTCGCAGAGTAAGCACCCCCAAGCCCAACCTTATAACCGGTCGGCGCCCCTTGCGCCTAGAGCCCGGCCGACACCCCCATGCGCCGCCCGATCGTCAGTGCAGATATGGCGCACTCCCACCGCGGGGCGCTATGGCGGAGTCGAAGAAGAACCCATGATCGAACGGCCCGTTGACCGTCTGCCGATCAAGGGACGGATCGCGGTAGCTGTTCATGCTGCCGTATTTGGTGCGGGCCATCCCATAGGTATTGATGACGTCGCGGTAGGTGTAGGAGTAGAAGCCGATCCGCCTCGCCCGATAGACCCGGCCCGCAACCGGCCGCTTGCGCGTGTACCGGCCGTTGGTGACCTTGTGAGAGGCCTCGGTGGCGACGATGGACGGGCCGGAGCGCCGCTCCGCCGCCTGGCCGGGGCCTGCGAGCCCGATCAGCGCCAGGGCGCCAAGTGCCAATGCCAAGCCGATCTTGCTCATAACGGCAATCCTGTAGAAGTGTTAAGTCCTGTCTCAGCTTGGCTCGAGGCTAGCGTACGAAGGCAACCAAATCCTGAACGCGCCGGCGGGCATTCGACAACCCGGCCGCCGCATGCCAATGGTCTAAGGCACCGATACCCCCACCACCCGGCGCGAGCCTGCGCTCACTTGCACAGGGTCGCCTGCATGGTGCACTGCTGGCCGAGCATGCCGCCCTTGCCGCAGCGCGTGAGGACGTTGCTCACCTTGTAGCCGGGCGCCGTGCCGATCTTCATGCCGGTGGACATGAAACCCGCCCAGGAACCCCAATCGGTTGCCTGCAGGACGGCCTCCCAGGCCTGGAACTTGGCGGAATCCACAGTGCTGCCGGTTCCGGTTCCCGCCTTCTTCACGCAGGCCGCCTCAGCGCCTGCCCCTGCTGCCAGCAGGGCCGCGGCGAATGCAAGCGCCGGCACCGTCACGCGCATCGTCTTGCCCATGATCTTGATCCCTCCAAAACAACAAAGACAGCGAGCGGGGCAACACTGCCCGAGATCGCTGTCCTTGCACACTCTCCTCAGCACCACTTTCTGGTGTGGGAGAAACGATTTTTATCCTGCCGTGGCCAGCCGGTGACGGCTAGCTCGCCGCCTGCAGGTTCACCGCCTTCGGACCCTTGCCGCGTTTGTCCGGTTCGGTCTCGAAGGACACGCGCATCCCTTCGTCGAGCGTCCCGATATTCGAGCGCTCAACGGCGGTGATGTGCACGAAAACGTCCTTGCCCCCCTGGTCCGGCGTGATGAAGCCGAAGCCTTTCGTCTGGTTGAAGAACTTCACAGTTCCAGTCTGCCGCATGCGAGGTCTCCATTTCCCCGGTAAAGATCGCAGATCGCGCTAGCCTGAGCGAGCTAGCGCGGGTGAAGAGTAGGCAGTCTCATCCGATGTCGGGGAACGTGAGGCGCGAGAGAACGATGACGCGTCTGCGCAAATCATCTCAGAACTGTCTCAGCAGTCTCCGCCGGGTCGATGGGCCGCCCGAACTGGCGCGGAGTATCGGTGATTGGCTGCCCATGCGCAAGGCAAATTAACGCTTCGAGGTTACCGGCTCGACCGCATACGGCCTTTCATACCTGGGGCCGCCCGCGGTGCTTTTGGTTGCGCGGGTTTTATCCAATCGAGGCGGTAGTCCGCGCCGCCTCCAACAGCGGTCAACCGGCGGCCGAGATCGGGCAGCACTACTGTCATATCTCCCTCCAAGGTGAAGGGTGGATTGGCGATGATGAGCCCGCAACCGTTGAGGCGCTCGGTGTTGACGGGCCGCTGGATCATGAGCTCCACACACATCAGCGGCAGCGACCCCATCTCAGCCAGACGCGCATGGAAGCGGGCGACTCGTTTCGAGTCCTTGATCGGGTACCAGACGAGATAGATGCCGGTTGCGAACCGCTGCAGAGCCTGGGCGAGGCCGTGGGTTATGCGCTCGAACTCGTCGGTCGCCTCGAACGGGGGATCGATCAGCACCACGCCACGCCGCTCCTTGGGCGGCAGGAGCGACTTGAGCGCGACCCAGGCATCGAGCCCCATCACCTTCGCCCTGTGATCGGACCCGATGGCGGCCTTGAGCGCAGCACGGTCCTCCGGATGCAGCTCGTTGGCGATCAGCACGTCCTGCGGACGCATGAGCGCCAGCGCGATGGCAGGGCTGCCGGGATAGTGGACGAGGCCACCACTGCCGTTCTCCCGGCGCACGGCATCGAGGTAGGGCTCGAGGCGGTGCGCCACGTCGGGCGGCAGCGGAGCAGCATCGGGCCCGATGAGGCGCGCTATGCCGCCGAGCCATTCCCCTGTCTTGCCGGCCTCCGCCGAGCCGAGCGCATAGCGGCCGGCGCCCGCATGCGTATCGATCACACGGAACGCGGCCTCCTTACGCTTCAGGTGCTCGATCACCAGCGCCAGCGTCGCGTGCTTGAGCACGTCGGCAAAATTTCCCGCGTGATAGGCGTGGCGGTAGTTCATGCGCGAGCATGCTCTGCAAGCCGGCGCCGCTGTCAATGCGCTTTTGGCGGCAGCTGCGCTCTCACCCCCGCCGCATCGCGCCCAGCACCAGGGCGCGCATCGCCCGGTCCGCGAGACCCCTGGCGTCGCCGAGCGCGAGTCGATCGAGAGCGGCGCGCTGCTCGGCTGTCGTGGGGCCGCCCGTCAGGCCCGCAAGCAGCATGCCCAGGAGGTCCGCATAGCCGGCCGACCTGAGACGGGTGAGCGGGCCCGTGAGCGCCTGCTCCACATCGGTCATCTCGGTGCCGAGAGGGAAGGCCGGCAGCGTCCCGTCGGAGCGGGCGGGAGCGAGCGCGGCAGCGATGCGCCCGGGCCGATTGCCGGCTGCCCGCGACGGCAACGTGAAGGAGCTCTCGAGCTTGCCGGCCTTTTGCGCGGCCCTGACAAGCGCGGGCTGAAAGGCGCTGTCGGAAACGCCCAGCATCTCGACGATGACGTCGCGGTCGGACTTGCCGCGCAGATCGGCGAGGCCGTACTCGGTAACGACGATGTCGCGCAGCATCCGCGGCACGGTCGCGTTGGCATAGCGCCAGACGATGTTGGAGACCGTGCGGCGATCCTGCCGGCGCGTGCTGCGCAGGCCGACGATGGAGCGAGCGCCGTCCAGCGCGTGCGCCATGGCGATGAGGTCGTGCTGGCCGCCGGCGCCGCTGACGACGCGTCCGTCCTCGAGCTGGTCGGAGGAGAGGGCGCCCATCAGGGTCGCGACCATCGCCGTGTTCACGAACCTGGCGTGGCGGCGCTGCGCGCGCTTTGCCGCCTCGTCGCCGGTGAGCGTGTTGGTGAAGTGGATGCCGGTCATGGCGATGCGCGCGAGCCGATCGGGCGGCATCTCGCGCAGCTCGCGATAGAATTCCTGGTTGCCGACGAAGAAGCCGGCGTGCAGGACGGTCTCGTGCCCGTCAGGGCCCTCGACCGTGCGCTCGAGGATGCCGGCGCGCATCAGCGCGAGGAAGCCGTCGACCAGCAACTCCGTGCAGCCGTAGAGGCCGACCTTGAGCGGAGCGAGCTCGGCGTCCGCCGGCAGCGGCGTGCCGAGCGCGGCCAGCAACGCGCGGAACTCTCCGTTCCTGGTGTGGCGCAGGATCAGGGCATGCGCGAGTGCATCGGAGAACGAGCCGATGCCGATCTGCAGCGTGCCGCCGTCCTTGACCAAGGCGGCCGCGTGCAGCGCCATGGCGTAGTCCGTGAGCGAGACCGGCTCCTTGGGCGGGGCGAACAAGTCATAGTGCGGCGGCGCCGCCTCGAGCACCACGTCGACCTGGTCGCCGAGATCGAGCTCGGCCTCGCCCGGCATGTAGGGGAGGTTGGCGTTGAGCTCGACCGCGAGCGCCAGCGGCTGACCCGCCCGCCTACGGCCGAGCATGTAGTCGCGCATGTCGAGCGTGACGTCGGTATTCGAGCTCAAGCTGATGCGCGGCTCCCCGCCGGGATGTGGCGCCGCCAGCTGGGCAAAGCAATTGGCGCCGATGCGCGCCAGATGGGCGGCGACCTGCGAGTAGTTGAGGCTCGTGTAGCTCTGCTGCACGCGGGCGTTGCCGGTCCAGGCGCCGGCCTGCAGGAAGAACTCGGTCACCTCGATATTGGACGGCAGGCCGCCGCTGCGCAGCGGCGCGATGTAGGCGACGTCGGGGTAGCCGCCGAACAGGCGCGTGAGCAGCGGCTCGACGAAGCGGCGCTCGAGCGACGTGCGGTAGACGGGACGGACCAGGGTGAGGCCGGTGAAGATGCGCAGGCGCAGGCTGCGGTCGGCCTCCGCCAGTCCGTAGAGCGCGTTGACGAGCTGCACCGGCTTGCCGATGCCGATGGGCATGGCGAGGGCGATATCGCGCCCGGCGCGGTCGATGATCGCCTCGGCGCAGCGGACGGGATCGCTGGAGCGGAACGTCAAACCTTGATCCTTATGCGCGCCGGATCACCGGCGCCGGCACGCGCTCGATCATGATGTTGACGCAAGCTGGCTTGCCGCTCGCAAGAGCGCGCTCGAGCGCGGGCGCGAGCTCGGCGGGACTGGTGACGAGCTCGCCGTGACCGCCAAGCGCCTGCGCGACGAGATCGTAACGGCTGGGGAGCAGCTCGCAGCCGTGCGTGCGGTTCTGCCCATACTCGCGCAGCTGGATCTGGTGCTCGGCGTTCCAGCCGGCATCATTGCCCACGACCGCCACGAATGGCAGCCCATAGCGCACGGCGGTGTCGAACTCCGCCATGTGGAAGCCGAACGAGCCGTCGCCCAGCATGGCGATGACGGGCGCCTCGGGGTCGGCGGCGCGTGCGGCGATCGCGAAGGGTATCGAGGCCCCGATCGAGCCGGCAGGGCCGTTGATGATGCGCCGCTTCGGCGACAGCATGACCTGCGGCCATTGCCCGATCTCCCCGCCCTCGCAGATCAGGATGCACTCGGGCCGGCGGTCGAGGATGCCGCTCAGGGCCCGGCAGATATCGAGCGGGTGCACCTTGCCAGGCTCGCGCGACGTGAGCGTCGCCCACGCCGGCGGCCGATAGCCGATGGCGTCGTGAACTTCGCGTGCCCAGGGCGCGTGGCGCGACTGCGGCCGGCCTGCCTGGCCGATGATGGCACGGGCGGCGGGCGCGGCATCCGCGATGGCGCTCGAGGCCAGCAGCTTGCCCTTGGCCTCCGCGACGCGCTGGATCAGCGCATCCTCCGGATCGATAGCGATGAACCGGCAGGCCGGATCGATGGCAGGAGCATTGCCGAAGCGCAGGGCGAAATCGAGCGCCTTGCCGAGCAGGACGATGAGATCGGCGCGGCGCAGAACTTCGGCGAAGGCGCCGAGGCGCGCATCGTTGAGGCCGCGCGGGCTCTCCATGGGCACGGCAGGCGCGCCCGTCGCCGCCTCGAGGCGCGCGAGCAGCGACAGATCGCCGGCGTGGCAGAGCTGCGGCCCGACCAGGATCAGGGGCCGCTCGGCTTCGGCCAGCGCGGCCACGATGCGGGCGGCGGCGCTATCCGCGAGCGGCTGCTCCCGCGGCGCCAACGCCGAGGGGGAGGGTTGGAGCGCCGGCGCGTCCTCCACCTTCTCGTCCAGCAGGTCCGACGGCAGGCTCAGGTGCACCGGCCCGCGCCGGCCCGACATCGCAATGCGCACGGCCTCGGCAAGGTCCGCGCCGAGCGTCGCGGCGGACTTGGCCACCCACGAAGCCTTGGCGACGGGAGCCGCCATCTCCGCCTGGCCCAGCTCCTGGAAGGCGCCGCGTCCCATTTCCTTCAAAGGCGGATGCCCCGCCAGCAGCACCATCGGCGACTCGGCGGCGCGCGCCGTGTAGAGGGCTGCCGCCGCATTGGTGAAGCCGGGGCCGCCGCTGACGAGCGCGACGCCGCATTGGCCCGTGAGCCGGCCCCAGGCGTCCGCCATGTGCACGGCGGCCGCCTCGTGGCGCACGTGGATGAGCCTGACGCGCGTGTCGAGCACCGCGTCGAACAGCATCATGATGTGGTTGCCCGACAGCGTGAACACGGTCGTGAGACCAGCCGCGTCGAGCGTGCGGGCAACGATGTCGGCGCCTCTGATGTGTGGTGGCAAGTGCGCTCCCATCGCGGTGTCATGGATCCCCGCTTTCGCGGGGATGACATCGGCTGCCCGCCAGCCGACGTCACTTCATCGTCGGGATGACGAACTCGGCGCCTTCCTTCACGCCGCTCGGCCAGCGCGAGGTCACCGTCTTGGTCTTGGTGTAGAAGCGCACGCTGTCGGGGCCGTGCTGGTTGAGGTCGCCGAAGCCCGAGCGCTTCCAGCCGCCGAAGGTGTAGTAGGCGAGCGGCACCGGGATCGGCACGTTGATGCCCACCATGCCGACCTGCACCTTGGCCGCGAAATCGCGCGCCGCGTCGCCGTCGCGGGTGAAGATGGCGACGCCGTTGCCGTACTCGTGGTCGTTGGCGAGCTTGAGGCCCTCATCGTAGGTCTTGGCGCGCACCACCGACAGGACCGGCCCGAAGATCTCCTCCTTGTAGATGCGCATGTCAGGCTTCACCTCGTCGAACAGGCAGCCACCCATGTAGAAGCCCTGCTCGTAGCCCTGCATCTTGAAGTCGCGGCCGTCGACCCGGAGCTTGGCGCCTTCCTTGATCCCGATGTCGACGTAGTCCTTCACCTTCCTGAGGTGCGCCGCGGTCACCAGGGGGCCGAAGTCGGCATCCGCCGAGGTCGAGAGCCCGATCTTGAGGCTCTCCACGCGCGGGATCAGCTTCTCCATGAGGGTTTCGGCCGCCTTCTGCCCGATCGGGACGGCCACCGACACCGCCATGCAGCGCTCGCCGGCCGAGCCGTAGCCGGCACCCACCAGCGCGTCGACGGCCTGGTCCATGTCGGCGTCCGGCATGACGATCATGTGGTTCTTGGCGCCGCCGAAGCACTGCACGCGCTTGCCCGCCGCGCAGCCGCGCGCATAGACGTACTCGGCGATCGGCGTCGAGCCGACGAAGCCGACGGCCACGATGTCAGGGTGGTCGAGGACGGCGTCGACCGCTTCCTTGTCGCCGTTGACGACGTTGAGGATGCCGGCCGGCAGTCCCGCCTCCATCATCAGCTGCGCGATCATCAGGGGTACGCCGGGGTCGCGCTCCGACGGCTTCAGGATGAAGGCATTGCCGCAGGCGATCGCCGGCGCGCACTTCCACAGCGGGATCATGGCCGGGAAGTTGAACGGCGTGATGCCGGCCACGACGCCGAGGGCCTGCCGCATGGAGTAGAGGTCGATGCCGGGTCCGGCGCCCTCGGTGTACTCGCCCTTCATGAGGTGGGGGATGCCGATGGCGAACTCGACGACCTCGAGCCCGCGCTGGATGTCGCCCTTGGCGTCGGCAACGGTCTTGCCGTGCTCGCGGGCAAGGCAGTCGGCGAGCTTGTCGTAGTCGCGGTTGGCGAGCTCCAGGAACTTCATGAGCACGCGGGCGCGGCGCTGCGGGTTGGTGGCGGCCCAGGCCGGCTGCGCGGCCTTGGCGTTCTCGACGGCCACGGCAACGTCGGCCTTGGAGGCCAGCGCAACCTTGGCCCGCACCTCGCCGGTCATCGGCTGGTAGACGTCGGCCGTGCGCCCGCTCGTGCCCTTGACCGGCTTGCCGCCAATGAAATGCCCGTACTCGATCATGGGCCGCCTCCTTGCGGGTGTTCGCAGTTTTCGATGCGCTAACATGGGGGGCCGGGCGCGGCAAGCCGCCGACGCCGCTTGTGGCCCGGTCGGCAGCTATGATGCAGTGCAGGATGAGGGCGCGCGGGATCGCAGGCGGCACCTTGAGGGGCGTGGCTCTCTCGCTCTAAGCTTGCTGCTTGCCAGCCACCCAGTGGGGCTCGCGTGAGCGCGAAAGACGAGCTGCGAAGGATCGCCTTCTGGGCCGACGCGCTGAACGAGGCGGAGGCCGCACGCGCGCTCAAGGGCGTGGTCGAGCGGCGGTTTCCGGCCGGCAGCTACATCTGTCACAAGGGCGACCGCTTCGATTACTGGACCGGCGTGATCAGCGGCCTCATGAAGATCAGCGCCATATCCGAAGACGGCAAGGCCATCACATATGCCGGCGGCGGTGCCGGGGGATGGTTCGGCGAGGGCACGGTCTTGAAAGGCGAGCCGCGCAAGTATGACCTCGTGGCGCTCCGCGACACCGAGCTTGCCATGATGAACCGGCCAACCTTCATGTGGTTGTTCGAGCAGAGCGTCGGCTTCACCCGCTTCCTGGTGCACCAGCTCAACGAGCGCATGGGCCAGTTCATAGCCACCATCGAATCCGATCGCATCCACGATCCGACCGCGCGGGTTGCCCGGCATCTGTCCTGGCTATTCAACCCAGTGCTTTATCCGAGAGCCGGCAAACATATCGAGATCACACAGGAGGAACTGGCGCTGCTTGCCGGCGTCTCACGCCAGGTTGCCGGCAAGGGGCTGCTAAAGCTGGAGGCGGCCGGGCTCCTCGTCACCGAGCGCGGCGGTATCACGATCCTGAAGCTGGATGAGCTGGGGCGCTACGAAGGTTGAGCGGCGCAACACGAAAGGTTAGCATAAATATTTGATACCGTCTGGCGATATTTGCGTTGAGCCGACATATAATTTGTGGCTTGTAGCGCGACCAATAAGAACGCTGAAAGCGCAAGGACTTGCGGACAGTCAGCCGAGTGCGACGGGAGAGCAGCCGTCGCGGCGGCGGTTCCGCAACAGCCCCGGGAGGCAACGCATCACGTGACTGCCGAGACAGCACGCGCGCAGCTCGACACCCTGCCCAAGCTGCTGTTGCGCAATGCCGACACCTATGGCGCGCGCCCGGCCATGCGGCACAAGGACTTCGGCATCTGGCAGACCTGGACGTGGTCGCAACTCCTTGCGGAGGTGCGCGATTTCGCCGTCGGCTTGCGGAAGCTCGGGCTGCAGCGCGGGGATACGGTCGCCATCATCGGCGACAACCGTCCGCGCCTCTATGCAAGCTTCGCAGCGGTGCAGAGCCTGGGCGGCATTCCGGTCCCCGTCTACCAGGACTCGGTCGCCGACGAGATGGCCTACGTGCTCGAGCACGCCGAGGTGAAGATCGCCATCGTCCAGGACCAGGAGCAGGTCGACAAGGTCATCTCGATCTCGGACCGGCTGACGAAGCTCGAGCGCATCATCTACGACGAGGAGCGCGGGCTCGCCGGCTACGATCTGGCACGCCTGCATTCCTTCGAGCACGTGCAGAAGCTCGGCCGCGAGGAGGAAACGGCCAACCCGGGCGCCGCCGCCTGGTGGCTCGACGAGATCGCCAAGGGCAAGGGCGGCGACGTCAGCGTCATGCTCTACACCTCCGGCACCACCGGCCGGCCCAAGGGCGTGATGCTCACGCACGACAACATCATCATGTCGGCCGAGAACGGCAACAAGTTCGACGGCTTCGACGCCGACGACGTCCTGCTCGCCTACCTGCCGATGGCCTGGGTCGGCGATCACATCTTTTCCTACGGCCAGGCCTACACGGCCGCCATGTGCGTGTGCTGCCCGGAGAGCCCGGAGACCGTGATCGAGGACCGGCGCGAGATCGGCCCGACCTACTTCTTCGCCCCGCCGCGGGTGTTCGAGAACCTGCTCACCCAGATCATGGTGCGCATGGAGGACGCCGGTTGGCTCATGAAGGGCATGTTCCATTACTTCCTGGGCGTGGCGCGGCGCTACGGCGAACCGATCCTCAACGGCAAGCCGGTCGGTGCCTTCAACCGCCTGCTCTACGGGCTGGGGAACATCCTGGTGTACGCGCCGCTGCGCAACCGCATGGGCTTCTCCCGGACGCGCGTGGCCTACACGGCCGGCGAGGCGATCGGGCCGGAGCTCTTCCAATTCTACCGCGCGCTCGGCATCAACCTGAAGCAGCTCTACGGACAGACCGAGGCGAGCGTGTACATCACGGCCCAGCCCGACGGCGAGGTCTATCCCGACACCGTCGGCAAGCCCAACCTCGGTGTCGAGATCAAGATTGCCGACAGCGGAGAGGTGCTGTTCAAGAGTCCGGGCGTGTTCCTCAAGTATTACAAGAACGAGGAGGCGACCAGCGCCACCAAGACGCCGGACGGCTGGGTGCACACGGGAGATGCGGGCTTCTTCGACCAGCGCGGACACCTGAAGATCATCGATCGCGCCAAGGACGTGGGCCGGCTCAGCAGCGGCGCGCTGTTTGCACCCAAGTATCTCGAGAACCGCCTCAAGTTCTATCCCGAGGTGCGCGAGGCGGTGGCCTTCGGCCAGGGCCGCGACTACGTGACGATGCTGGTCAACATCGATCTGATCTCGGTCGGCAGCTGGGCCGAGCGCAACAACGTCTCCTACGCCAGCTATCAGGAGCTCGCGGCCCACCCGCAGGTCTACGAGATGGTCGCCAGCCGCGTGGACGAGCTGAACCGCTCGCTCGCCGAGGAGCCGCAGATGGCGGCCTCGCAGATCCGGCGCTTCCTGATCCTGCACAAGGAGCTCGATGCCGACGACGGCGAGCTGACCCGCACGCAGAAGGTGCGCCGCTCCTTCATCGCCGAGCGCTACGCGCCGCTGATCAAGGCGCTCTACGACGGCTCCAAGGAGACGCATGTCGTCACCGAGGTGACGTTCGAGGACGGCCGCAAGGGCACCATCGAGGGCAACGTGCGCATCGTCGACATGCAGACCTATCCCTCGCGCGCCGCGCAGCGCCCTGACGCCTCCGAACGAGAGCGAGACGTTCTCGAGCGACAGCAGCACCTCGCCGGCGGCGATGGCGGCTGCGCTGGAAGTGGTCG
>Ga0247829_10000232_pt1 | contig 19077 bp, 16 predicted proteins | sample 12C_Control_Day4_FD_207765 | JGI IMG/M metagenome (GOLD analysis project Ga0247829, IMG submission 207765) | Soil microbial communities from agricultural site in Penn Yan, New York, United States - 12C_Control_Day4 | ecosystem: Environmental > Terrestrial > Soil > Agricultural land | place... | reverse complement strand
GGTGAGCGCGATGCGCTTGCGGGCGACGTCCACGTCCTTGACGCGCACCTTAACGATGTCGCCGGCCTTGACGACCTCGCGCGGGTCCTTGACGAACTTGTCCGACAGCTCGGAGATGTGCACGAGCCCGTCCTGGTGCACGCCGACGTCGACGAAGGCTCCGAACGCCGTGACGTTGGTGACGACGCCTTCGAGCTGCATGCCGGCCTTCAGGTCGGAGATCTTCTCGATCCCCTCCTTGAAGGTCGCCGTCTTGAACTCGGGCCGCGGGTCGCGGCCGGGCTTCTCGAGCTCGGCGATGATGTCGGTCACGGTCGGGATGCCGAAGGTGGCGTCGGCGAACGCTGCGGGTTTGAGCGTCTTCAGGAACGCCGCATCGCCGATCAGCGCCTTGAGCTGCCGCTGCGTCGTCTCCGCGATGCGCTCCACGATCGGATACGCCTCGGGGTGCACGGCGGAGGCATCGAGCGGGTTCTTGCCGTTCATGATGCGCAGAAACCCGGCAGCCTGCTCGAACGCCTTGGGACCAAGACGCGGCACCTTCTTGAGGGCCGTGCGCGTCTTGAAGGCACCGTTCTCATCGCGATAGGCGACGATGTTGGCGGCAAGCGTCTGCCCGAGCCCCGACACCCGCGCCAGCAGCGGCGCCGAGGCCGTGTTGACGTCGACGCCGACGCGATTGACGCAGTCCTCCACCACCGCATCGAGCGAGCGGGCGAGCCCGGCCTGGTCGACGTCGTGCTGATACTGGCCGACGCCGATCGCCTTGGGCTCGATCTTGACGAGTTCGGCCAGCGGGTCCTGCAGCCGCCGCGCGATGGAGACGGCGCCGCGCAAGCTGACGTCGAGGTTGGGGAACTCGTTGGCGGCGAGCTCGGAAGCCGAATAGACGGAGGCGCCCGCCTCCGACACCATCACCTTGGTGAGCTCGAGCTGGGGCATCTTGGCGATCAGCTCGGCGACGAGCTTGTCGGTCTCGCGGCTGCCCGTGCCGTTGCCGACGCTGACGAGATCGACCTTGTGCTTTGCGCACAAGGAAGCAAGCGTTGTGAGTGCGCCCACCCAGTCGCGCCTGGGCTCGTGCGGGTAGATGGTGGCGGTCTCGACCAGCTTGCCGGTAGCGTCGACGATAGCGACCTTGACGCCTGTGCGCAGGCCCGGATCGAGCCCCATGGTGACGCGCGGGCCGGCCGGCGCCGCGAGCAGGAGGTCCTTCAGGTTCTGCGAGAACACGGCCGTCGCCTCGGCGTCGGCGCGCTCCTTGAGGCGGGCCAGCAGGTCGTTCTCGAGCGAGGGTGCGAGCCGCGCCTTCCAGGCGAGACGCACGGTCTCGGCAAGCCAGCCGTCCGCCGGCCGCCCGCGCTCGGCGATGTTGAAGGCCGAGCGTATCTTGAGCTCGGCCGGATGCGGCTTGCCCTCCTCGTGCGCGACGTCGAGGTCGAGCGAGAGCACACCCTCGTTGCGGCCGCGCAGCATGGCAAGCGCCCGGTGCGAGGGCATGTCCTGGATGCGCTGGCCGAAGTCGAAGTAGTCGGAGAACTTGGCGCCCTCCTGCTGCTTGCCCTTCTGGATCTTGGAGGTGAGCACGCCCTCGCCCCATTCCCACTCGCGCAAGGTCCCGACCACGGTTGGCGCCTCAGCGATGCGCTCGATCAGGATGTGGCGGGCGCCGTCGAGGGCGGCCTTGGCATCGGCCACGCCTTTGTCGGCGGCAACGTACTTGGCGGCCTCGGCCGCTGGATCGAGTGCCGGATTCTTCAGTAGCGTCTCGCTCAGCGGCTCGAGGCCCGCCTCGCGCGCCATCTGCGCCTTGGTGCGACGCTTGGGCCGGTAGGGGGCGTAGAGGTCCTCGAGCTCGACCTTGGTCTCCGCGCCGCTGATCGACCGCGCCAGCTCCGGCGTCAGCTTGCCCTGCTCCTCGATGCTTTTCAGCACGGTGGCGCGCCGATCCTCGAGCTCGCGCAGATAGCCGAGACGCTCCTCGAGCTTTCTCAGCTGCGTGTCGTCGAGGCCGCCCGTCTTCTCCTTGCGGTAGCGGGCGATGAACGGGACCGTCGCGCCCTCGCCAAGGAGGTCGACGGCCGCCGTCACCTGCCCGACCTGCACGCCGAGCTCGGAGGCGATGCGCGCGTTGATCCTGTCCATGCTCACCTCTCGTGCTTCACGCCTCGCCACGCGGGGCGCCGTTAGATGGGCGATTCTCGATTGCTTCGGTAGGCAGCCCTTGGCTTTGTCCCAGGCCGCGTTGTACCCCAGGCTGCGGCGCCACGCGACGCCGCAGCTCTTCGCGCCGCACACATCGGCGCGGCTCTATGCGCTAGTCGTCGTGCGGCTCGATCGCGGGACCAAGCCCGCGGGTTCGCCGCACGCACGCGTCGCTGGGCCCTAGCCAACCTTGCCCAGGATCGCGCCCATATCGGCCGACGAGAACGCCCGCAGCGTCTGCGTGCGAATGTTGCCGGCCTGGGCGAGCGTCAGGCCGAGCGCGGTGATGACCGTGTCGTCGGGCGCATCCACGGTCGCCACGATGTCGTAGCGGCCGAGCGTCCAGTAGATGTCCTTGACGCTGGCTCCCTTCGACTTGGCCAGCTCCTTGAAGGCGTCAGCCCGCTTGGTCGTGTCCTTGACGTTCTTGACGCCCTGATCGGTGAAATTCGCGAGCACGATATACGTAGCCATGGGCGGTACTCCTCTGAGAGCCCCCCGAGCCGAAACGAGGCATTCTACTGCAGTTGCGGGGCCGGCCACAGACCTTTTCTTGCCGGCTGCACCCGCCTCACAACTCGATGCCGCGCTTTTTCAGCTCGCGCCGCGCCTCGGCCTCGATCTCGCGGCCGATCGCCGAGCCCCAGCGCTGGCCGAGCGTCATCGCCTGGCGCGACATCTCCGGCTGGATGGCTATGAACCTGGCGCCGACCGGCGATTTGTAGAAAGCCACGATCGCGGTCATGTCCTCGGCCGAGAGCTTCTCGGCGTAGAGCGCGGCGATCTGATCGATCAGCTCGCCCTTGCGATCGACGAACTTGACAGCGACCTGCTTGAACACCTCGCGGATCTCGTCGGCCTTGTCGGGAGCCACCGCCACGAACGCCTCGCCCAGGCGCTGTGCCAGCACCGGCATCACCTCGTTAAACTGCTTGGCGACGCCGGCCACCTCCATCAGCTCGCGCGCCGCCGCGAGGCGAGCCGGATCGGGCAACTGCGCACGCAGCGACGCCGGGGCCGAGAGCAACGCCGCGACGAAGGCGGCAATGAGTAGCGCGCGCTGGAGCATATTCGATCCTTCTGCCGGGTCTGCGAGGTGCGAAGGCCTATCGGCCCTTTGCGGCGGGATCGCGCGCGATCTCGACGACGCCGTCGGGTCCCGCGACGATCGCGAGATCGGCCATGCCGAGGAACAGGCCGTTCTCCACCACGCCCGGCACTCGCTTCAGTGCCGCGTCCAGCTTCTCGGGCTCGCCGATCCTCCCGAACAGGCAGTCGAGGATGTGGTTGCCGCCATCGGTCGTGAATGGCTGCCCGTCCTTGGCGAGACGCAATCTGATCTCGCCCTTGCATCCCGCCTCGGCTGCGACGCTCTCGACCATGCGGCGCGTGGCGGCAAGGCCGAAGCGCACCACCTCCACCGGGAGCGGAAACTTGCCGAGCGTCGCCACCCGCTTGGAGGCATCGGCGATCACGATCATGCGCTTGGAGGCAGCCGCCACGATCTTCTCGCGCAGCAGCGCGCCGCCGCCGCCCTTGATGAGCCGCAGCTTGTCGTCGAGCTCATCGGCGCCGTCCACGGTGAGATCGAGAGCCGGCGTCTCATCCAGCGTGGTCAGCGGTATGCCGAGCCGCTCGGCCTGCACGCGCGTCGCCTCGGAGGTCGGCACGCACAGCACCTTCAGTCCGGCTTTGACGCGCGCGCCCACCAGGTCGACGAACTTCACCGCCGTCGAGCCGGTGCCGAGCCCGAGCCGCATGCCGTCGCGGACATAGTCGAGCGCGCGCTCGGCCGCCTGCTGCTTCCACAAGTCGGCGCTCACAGGCCGCCCATCAGCATGTACTTGATCTCGAGGAACTCCTCGATGCCGTGGTGGGAGCCCTCGCGGCCCAGGCCCGACTGCTTATAGCCGCCGAAGGGAGCGACCTCGTTGGAGATGATGCCCTCGTTGATGCCGATGATGCCGCACTCCAGCGCCTCGGCGACGCGCCACACCCGGCCGACGTCGCGGGCATAGAAGTAGGCGGCGAGCCCGAACGGGGTGTCGTTGGCCATGGCGATGACCTCGGCCTCGGTCCTGAACTTGAAGAGCGGGGCGACCGGCCCGAACGTCTCCTCGCGCGCCACCATCATCGCTTGCGTCACGTTGGCGAGGATAGTGGGCTCGTAGAAGTTGCCGCCTCGGGGGTGGCGCTTGCCCCCCAGAACCACCTTGGCCCCGTGCTTGAGGGCATCCGCGACGTGCTCCTCGACCTTCTCGATGGCCGCCTTGTTGATCAGCGGCCCCGTCGTGACGCCCTCCTCGGTGCCCGCCCCGACCTTCATCTTCCTCACCTCGGCGGCCAATTTCTCCGCGAATTTGTCGTAGACGCCCTCCTGCACGTAGATGCGGTTGGCGCACACGCAGGTCTGCCCGGCGTTGCGGTACTTGGAGGCCATGGCGCCGGCCACGGCCTTGTCGAGGTCGGCATCGTCGAACACGATGAAGGGGGCGTTGCCGCCAAGCTCCATACCGAGCTTCTTCACCGTCGGCGCGCACTGCGCCATCAGCTTGGCGCCGACCTCGGTGGAGCCCGTGAAGGTGAGCATGCGCACGTCGGGGTTCGACGTCAGCTCCTTGCCGATCGCGCTCGCCTTGCCGGTGATGACGTTGAACACGCCCTTGGGGATGCCGGCGCGCTCGGCCAGCACGGCCAGCGCCAGCGCGGTCAGCGGCGTCTCGGAGGCGGGCTTGCATACGACCGTGCAGCCGACCGCCAGCGCCGGGGCCACCTTGCGCGTGATCATGGCGGCGGGGAAGTTCCACGGCGTGATGGCCGCCACCACGCCGACGGGCTGGCGGATGACGACGATGCGCGCGTCCGCCTTGAAGGTCGGGATGGTCTCGCCGTAGACGCGCTTGGCCTCCTCGGCGAAGAACTCGACGAACCCCGCGGCGTAGACGATCTCGCCCTTGGCCTCGGCCAGCGGCTTGCCCTGCTCGTTGGTGAGCAGCAGCGCCAGCTCGTCGGCGTACTCGATCATCAGGTCGAACCAGCGGCGCACCAGCTTGGAGCGCTCTTTTGCCAGCATCTTCGACCAGGCCGGCAGCGCGCGGTTGGCGGCCTCGACGGCGGCACGCGTCTCGGCCTCGCCGAAGTCGGGCACGCGCGCCATGATGTCGCCGGTCGCCTTGTTGGTGACGGGCAGCTTGGGCTCGCCGATCCACTGGCCGTCGACGTAGCACTTGTTCCTGGCGAGGGTGATGGTGGGCTTGTCCATGAACGCCTCCACAAGTTGGGGCCCTGGGCGGGCGATGGAACTCTGTCGGATTTGTCTAGGCCCGCCGGCTTTCGCAGGCAAGACCATGGAATGAGGCCGGCGATGGGATCAAACCCTCCATCGTCGCCCTCCCGGGGCCAGACCCCTTCCGGCGCACGTCAAACACGAATAGCTTGCGCCCGTTCCGCAGAATCGACGAGCCCATGCCCCTCGACCTCAGCGACACCACCATCGTCTTCGACCTCGACGGCACCATCGTCGATACGGCGCCGGACCTGACCGCCGCCACCAACCATGCGCTGGGGCTCGTCGGCCTGGCGCCGGTGACGGTGGCGGAGCTGCATCCCTTCATCGGCCACGGCTCCAAGGCGATGATCGAGGCCGGCCTCAAGTTTCGCGGCCGCGGCGTCGCCGAGGACGAGGCCGCGCGGCTGCACAAGGCCTTCCTCGCCTTCTACGCCGCCAACATCGCCGTCGGCAGCCGCCCCTATGCTGGCGTGCCGGAGCTGCTCGACCGGCTCGCCGCCGGCGGCGCGCGGCTGGCGGTGTGCACCAACAAGTACGAGGGCCTTTCCAGGGAGCTGCTCGGCGCGCTCGGTCTCGCAGCGCGTTTCGGCGCCGTCGCGGGACGCGACACGTTCGCCGTCTGCAAGCCCGATGCGGGCCACCTCACGGGCACGATCGAGATGGCGGGCGGCCGGCGCGAGCGCGCGGTCATGGTCGGCGACAGCGCCACCGACTTCGCCACCGCGCTGGCGGCGAGCGTGCCGGCGATCGGCGTCACCTTCGGCTACACGCCGCGCCCGGTGCGCGAGCTTGCCCCGGAGATGGGGGTCGCGGAGGTTATCGATCACTTCGGCGAGTTCTTGCCCGCGCTCGATCGCTGCCTGCGGCTGTTGCCGGTGCGGACCTGATCGGGCAATCGGTCGCCGACACATGTTCATGAGGAGTCCATCATGAGCGGCACGACGCGCAAGGCCCGCTTCGCCCGCATCTGGCGCGGCCGCACCACCCGCGACAACGCCGATATCTACGAGCGCTACTGGCTCCAGACCGGCATCGATCCCCTGCTCGCCAGGGGTGCGATCGAGGTGCAGATGCTGCGCGACGACCGCGAGACGGAGACGGAGTTCATGACCATCTCCACTTGGGAGAGCATCGAGGCCATGATGAGCGGACGGGGCGGCGACCCCTATCACGCCCATCACCTCGACCGCGATCGCAAGCTGCTGATCGAGCTGCCCGAGCGCGTGCAGATCCTCACCATCCGCGAGGCGCGCAGCCGCTAACGCAGACTTTCGCGGGCGTCCCTTCTCCCCTTGGGGAGAAGGTGCCCGAAGGGCGGATGAGGGCGCCTTCTCGTGGAGGAAGTAGCCCCTCACCAGTTCGGCCGAATGACTTACGATCGCGCCACTACGCTTGATGCAAGTGCATCGGCCCGAATGCGCGACCGTAAGTCATGGCCTCACGTCCTCTCCCCCGAGGGGAGAGGGGCGATCGCGTGACGCGCTGCGCGCCGGCGGGAGTGACGGCCGTCGCAGGAAACGGGTGGACCCAGCACATCGCTGCCCCTATCAAGCCGCCTCCACTATCCCGGCCCACCCATGCGCACCCGCGACTGGCTCCTGCTCGTGTTCCTCTCGCTCCTGTGGGGCGCGAGCTTTTTCTTTGCCGCCGTCGCCGTGCGCGACATCCCGCCGTTGACGCTGGTGCTGGCGCGCGTTTCGATCGCTGCGCTGATCCTGCTGGCGATCGTGCGCGCGCTCGGCCACACGCTGCCAAAAGGCCTCGCCGCCTGGCGCTCCTACGCCGTGCTGGCGATCCTCAACAATCTCATCCCCTTCAGCCTCATCTTCTACGGCCAGACCCGCATCGCCAGCGCGCTGGCCTCGGTGCTCAACGCCACGACGCCGCTGTTCGCGCTGATCCTCGCCCGCCTGTTCGCCGGCGAGGCGCTCACCGCCGCCAAGCTCGGCGGCGTGCTGCTCGGCATCCTGGGCGTCGCCATCCTGATGGGACCCGCCGTGCTCTCCGCCAATGCGGGCAGCACCATCGGCATGCTGTGCGTGCTCGGCGCGGCCTTCTCCTATGGCCTCTCCGCGCTCTGGATGCGGCGGCTGCGGGACACCCCGCCGATGGTGTCGGCGCTGTCGCAGCTGCTGTGCTCGACGCTGCTGCTGCTCCCGGTTGCCGCCGCGGTCGATCGCTTCTGGGAGCTCGGCATGCCAGGCCTGCCGGCGGCTTCGGCCGTGCTGGGGCTGGCAGCGCTCTCGACCGCGCTCGCCTACATCGTCTTCTTCCGCATCTCGGCGGCGGCGGGCCCGAGCAACGTCATGCTGGTGACGCTGCTGATCCCCGTCTCGGCGACGGCGCTCGGCGCGCTCGTGCTCGGCGAGCGGCTTGCGGCCAATCAGATCGCCGGCGCGCTCGTCATCGCCTCGGCGCTCCTCGTCATCGACGGGCGCATCTTCGGCGGATGGATGCGGGGGAGCACGCGCAAGGCCTGACGCACGCAATCGGGGTCAGCTCTTGCCCGCGGGCACGGGTGCGGCGGTGCTGGCGGCGGGACGCGCGCCAAGCAGGCGTCGATCGCTCAGCAGTTCCTTTGTGATCGCCTTGCCCGCCAGCTCGTTGCCGAGCGCATTCCAGTGCCAGTCGAAGGGAAACTCGAAACGGCGGCCGTCGCGACGGTAGGTGTCGGCGAAGGTCGTCTGCAGGTCGAGGAACGGCAGGTCGAGCTCTGCCGTCAGATCCCGCGCGATGACGTTGAGCTTGTGCACCTCGTAGCTCTCGGGCGGCTTGCCGGAGTAGACGGCCTCGCGCACGCCATCCATGGCGAAGACGAGCCTGAAGCCGTCCTCGCGCGCCAGCGCCTTCATCTCGCCGAGCACGTAGCGGGCGAAGAACCGGTTCTTGGCGTGGTCGGCGATCCTGCGGATGTCGACAGCGGAGGAGATGAACTCCGGCTTGAACTCCTCGTCGCCCCCCCACCACAGGCGGCTCACCAGGTTCTTGAGTTGCAGGTAGGCGCCCGTCTTGTAGTAGAGGTAGCGGAACGTGTTGGAGTTGCGCAGCACGTCGCTGCCGCCGCCCATGAAGTCGACCGGCGCGATCTCCACGGGACGGCCAGCCTCGCTCACGCCGATCTTGAGGAAGCTCGAGGCATAGCGGGTCCTAAGAAAGCGGTAGGTCTCGTCGAAATCGTTGTGAATGAGCTGCACGACCACGACGTCGGGCTGGTACTGGCGCACCTCGCGGCGCAGCATGTGCAGGTATTGGCTGAGCGGCGCCCCGTCCATGCCGAAGCGCAGCACCTCGGCGCGCACGCCTGCCGCGTTGAGCTCGCGCTCGATCACCTCGGGAAAGACCTGGTCGGGATTGACGAAGCTGCCGTGCACGTAGGAATCGCCGACCACGGCGACGCGCAAGACCCCCGGCGTCTTGGCACGCACGTAGGAGGGCTTGGTGGAGTTCCAGCCCTGCGCGTTGGTCGTGACGAGGGACTGCGTGCCGTCGGGGTGGCGGAAGGTGGCACGCGTGCTGGGCTGATAGCGCACCACGCCGTCAATGGAGACGTTGGGAAGCACGTCGTCGGGCTTCAGGATCATTCCGAACACCACCAGCTCGAAGAAGGCGAACGTGGCGAGGACGGAGACCGACAACAGGGCGATGTTGAGGGCAAGCTGTCTCAATTTGGCGCGCATGTGCGGGGTCTCGTGCGGGAACGGTGGCAGGGCCGCAACGAGGCAGCAAGGCGTGTGCCAGGGGGACGCTCGGGAGGCGTGCGCGTCGGAGACTTCAGCCGCCGAACACCACCTTGTACATGATCCGGCCGGGAAAGAACGTGAAGAGCCCGGCGATCACCAGCGCGCCGAAAAAAATCCCGAGCATTGTGAGCTTGTGGCCGCGCACATTGTGCGCGCGGGCGCGCGTGATGCCGAACGGCAGCATGATCAGCGTGAAGATGGCGAGCAGGTGGATCGGGCTCCAGGGGCCCCAGAGCCGGATCTCGTGGATCCAGAAGGCGCTGATGGCGACGACGAGCATCAGCGCCACCCACGCATAGCCGAGCGCGCGGTGGCGGCTGGTCCCCTTCACGCCGGCGAGTTGCACCACGCCGAGCACGAACGCCGCCATCGCCGCGTAGGCATGGAGTTGAATGGCAACCGGCGCATGCGTCAGCGGCGCGAGGTTCATGGCGAAGCTCCTATGTTAATACAATTAACATAGAACCCGCCGATGCGCGCCGCAAGCACCCCTCAGAAGGGGATCTCGTCGTCGACCGGCTTGTCGAAACCCTTGCCGCCACCGCCAGCGCGCTTGGCCGTGCCGTTGGCCGGGGGGGCGCCATAGCCCGCCTGGTCGTCCTCGTGCATGCCCGCCTGGGCGCCTGCCGCTGCACCGCCGCGCGCGTCGAGCATGGTCAGCACGCTGTTGAAGCCCTGCAGCACCACCTCTGTGGAGTAGCGGTCCTGGCCGTCCTGGCCCTGCCATTTGCGCGTCTGCAGCGCGCCCTCGATGTAGACCTTGGCGCCCTTCTTCAGGTACTGCTCGGCCACCCGGCACAACCCTTCGTTGAAGATCACGACCGAGTGCCATTCGGTCTTCTCGCGGCGCTCCCCACTGGTCTTGTCGCGCCAGGTCTCGGTGGTGGCGACGCGCAGGTTGGCGATGGGACGGCCATCCTGCGTGCGGCGGATCTCCGGGTCCTTGCCCAGGTTGCCGACCAGGATCACCTTGTTGACGGAACCGGCCATGGGGGTCTCCTTTCGGGTATCGCCGCTCCAGCGGCTCGCGAATCTCAGGCGGCGACGTTAGCTGCCGGCCGCGGCCAAGGCTCGGGCCTCGAGTTGCTTGTCCACGCTTTTGCTCGGTAAAGCTCGAGCGTCGCCTATGTTCGGTGTTTGTTCTAGCACGCGGGCGGCGCCATGTCCATGCCCGACCGAGATTGCCAGAGATTCCCTGGAGATTGCCGGGCGCGCCGACCGTCATCGTTGCCGTGCTGCGCAACCGGGGCCTAGACTGCACAGGGGACTCATACAGAGGGACCGACATGCGGATCATGCTCGCGTCGCTGTGCGTGGCTTGCACGTTGGTCACAGGTGTTTCGCGGCCCAACGCCCAGGAGACGTGCGCGCCCAACACCTTGGGCGTCGCCCGGGTTGCCGAGGTCGACACGACGGGAGGCCCCTGGTTCGGGATGCCGCACGGCGACCCCGATTTTCTCGCCCCCGGCGAGGTCGTGCTCACCTTCGACGACGGCCCCCACCCCCGCTACACGCGCCCGATCCTTGCCGCGCTTGCCGCCCAGTGCACCAAGGCCACGTTCTTCGTGGTCGGCGAGATGGTGGCCGAGCACCCGGGCATCGTGAAGGAGATGGCCGACCAGGGCCACACGCTGGGCACCCACACCTGGACGCATCCCAACCTCCGGCGCCTCCCCGACGACAAGGCCCAGGCCCAGATCGAGAGCACGTTCACGGCGGCTGAGAAGGCGGCCGGCAAGCCCATCGCCCCGTTCTTCCGCTACCCCTTCCTCAGCGATCGCGACTCCATCGTCACCTACCTCAAGTCCCGCAACATCGGCCAGTTCGCCATCGACATCGACTCCTTCGACTGGCGCACCCGCGACGCCCGCAGCATCGTCCACCGCGTCATGTCGGGGCTCGAGCGGCGCGGCCGCGGCATCGTGCTCATGCACGACATCCACGCCTCCACCATGCGCGCGGTGCCGGAGCTGCTCGCGCAGCTGAAGGCCAAGGGCTACAGGATCGTGCACATGCGGTCGCGCACGACTTTGCAGGTCCTCGTCGAGTTCCAGCCCCCCGTGAAGGACGCCAAGCACACCGTCAGCAAGGCCAACCCCGCAACCACCACGCGCCAGCGAGTGCGGCACCGCACGGTGCGCGCGCGCGCCTCGTGAGCCTCGCGGGCAACTACTGCCCGCGCGCGGCGTCGGCGGCGGTGGCGAGATCGCGCAGCAGGCGCGCCCCGACGGCCGATGATGCCGCACAGTCGGGCGCGCGCAGCCTGTCGTAGATGGCGGGCATGTCCCCCTTGAAGCCGTCGGCCATCGCCCGCCGGGCGACACCCGCGGCAACCGCACCGCCCGCATATCGCGGCCGACACATCAGGCGCGTGAGGCTCTCGGTCAGGCGCGCGCGATAGCCGTCGGCGATCACCATGTCGGCGGCGGACTTGGCGTAGCCCTGCCACAGCTGATGCTCTGTCGAGGTGGCCCAGCCCGCGTTCTGGCCGGCATCGCCGAGCCCCGCCAGGGTATCGGCCAGGCGCTGCCTGATCGGGCCGTCCTCCACGAAGGCGACCGATGCGCCGAGATTGGCCAGCTCCTCCTCGCTCGCGGGACGCAGCGCGATCAGGGCCATGTCGGCGAAAGCCGAGCCCTCCCCGCCCGGCGGCCGCGTGCGCCACACGTGCGCCCCCGTGAGATCGCTGCCCTGCAGCCGCGCGCCGGTCAGGTCCGCGCCGAACAGGCCGGCCATGCGCAGGCTGGCGCCATCGAGCTCGCCATCGCGCAGCACCGCGCCCTCGAGCCCGACGAGCGACAGGTTGGCGCCCTGCAGGCTGGCGCTGGTGAAGTCCGCCATCGGCGCCTTCGCCCCTGCGAGCTCGGCGCCCTGCAGGGAGGCCAGCAGCAGATTTGCGCCATGCAGGGAGGCGCCCGTGAGATCGGCGAGGTCGAGCCTGGCTCCGGCGAGGTTGGCGCCGCCCATCAGCGCCAGGGAGAGCTGGGCGCCATCGAGCTGCGCCGCCTCGAGCCTGGCTCCGCGCAGGTCGATGCCGGCCATCCTGGCCCCGGACAGCCGGGCCTTGGAGAGGTTGGCACCCCGCGCGCTGACGCAGCGCGCGGCGCTGCGGCTGTCGGTGAGCAGGAGCTGGTTGAGATCGGCGCACCCCATCCACGCCCCGCGCAGGTCGCTGCCGACGAGGCTCGCGCCGTCGAGGTCCGCCCCCGTCAGGTCGGCCTGGTGCAGGTCGGTGCGGTCGAGCTTGGCATTGCGCAGGTCGCGCCCGCGCAGATTGAGCGAGGGCTCGCCCGGCGTTGCGTCCTTGTCGACCACGAGGTCGACGTCGGTGACGTTGAGGTTGCGGGGAAAGATGCCGAGCAGCATGCCCTCGGGCGACACGCCGAAGCCGGGCACCGCATAGCCCAGGAGCTGGCCGGCCGCCCGCCCGTTGGCCTGGCGCGCCGCCGCGTCGAGGCCCTCGCCCGGAATGGTGGCGACGAACAGCGAGAAGGCGGCGACGGCGGCGAGCAGCAGCCCCGTTGCCGTCAGGCTCAGGGGGTGGTGCACACCCGCTCTCCAGAACGCGCGGAAAAAGGAGGTCTCCAGCCGCCACAGGAACACGCCCACGAACACCAGCAGCGCCACGTCGGCCAGCAGCACGATCCGTTGCACCCAGGTGACGGCGACGTCGTGGTAGGGCAGGAAGACGAGCTGAATGTAGAGCAGCAGCAGCACCGGCATGACAACGAGCGTCAGCCAGCCCATGGCCTTCAGGATGAAGCTGACGATGCGGCTTCGCTCGGGCCCGGCGATGGCCTGCACGAAGAAGAAGTTGTCGAGCTCGAGGCGCAGGGGATGGGTGCGCTGGTCGGTGCTCTCGAGCATGCGGATGGACGCCGCGAACTCGAGCGTCTTGCGCGCCAGCAGCACGAGCTGGCCGATCAGCCCCATGTGGATCAGCACCAGCAGGATCGGGGCGAACAGGAAGAAGCGGGTGAGCTCGATCCGCACCTGCAGGATCGGCAGCGTGATGTCGCTGTTGAGCAGCAGCTCCTTGTGGCCGATGCCGGCGAGCGTGATCAGCAGGTAGCTCACCAGCGCGAGATAGATGAGCCAGGCCGTGTTGGCGCTGTTGCTCGACCGATTGACGGCCTCCAGCAGGCTGTAGGGATTGACCGGCGTTTCGGTCTCGGCTGCTTCCAGCCGGCTCATCTCGTTCATGCGCCTACGCCCCCCAGTGCGCCCTCACATCGCCTGGCCCCCCGGCCCGAAATTGCGCCGACCATAGCGGAGAAACTGTGGCGCGGTAATGGGTAAGCCGGTCACACGCGCAGGCCTTTTCGACCCAACTGGAAAAAAGGCGAGCCTCAACCGAACGGAGGACGATATCGCGGCGAAGCGCGGGTAAGCCTCCGGGATAGGCACTGAAATCCCCCAGGAGGTAGACCCATGAGAAGCATCATGCTCGCGGCCGGCGCCGTCACAGCGCTGGCCCTGTCGATCGGCGGCCCACTGACGGCCCATGCCCGTGAAGCGACCGCACCCCGCGCCCAGGGCTGGCTCGTCAGCGCCTACGGCCAGGTCGAGGTTCCGCCGCCGGCGCCGGATGTCAAAGCCGAGCTCACCGAGCTCAAGCGGATCATGGCCAAGCGCACGCCCGAGGACATCGCCCGCTTCCAGTGGTGGGCGACCGGAGGCCCCGTGTATCGCTGGAACGAGCTTGCGGTCGAGGAGATGCTCGACGGCTTCATCACCGTGCCGATGGTCAATCGCCACCTGGCCCTGATCCATGCCGCCATGGACGATGCGGTGGCGGTCGCCTGGCACCACCGGGCGTCATCGAAGCGTCCGCGACCGTTCGCCGCCGACCCGTCCATCAAGGCCCAGGCCCCGGCGCCGACCGGTCCGGCCTTCCCCTCCGATCACGCGGCTGCGGCGACGGCCGCGGCAGCCGTGCTCGGCTACATCTTCCCGGCGCGCGCGAGCATCTTCACGGCCAAGGCAGAGGAGGCCATTCAGTCCCGGCTGCTGGCGGGCGTGGAGTACCCGAGCGACGTCGAGGCCGGACGCGCCATCGGCAAGCGCATCGCCGCGCTCGCCATCGCGCGCGGCCAGTCCGACCGCTCCGATGCCAAGTGGACCGGCGAGGTGCCGCAGGGACCCGGCAATTGGAAGGGCACGAACCCGATCGCGCCGATGGCCGCCACCTGGCAGCCCTGGGTGCTCGCGCGCGTCGACGAGTTGCGCCCGGCCGCGCCTCCTGCTTTCGACTCCGAGCAGACCAAGGCCGCTCTCGCCGAGCTCAAGAACTTCGCGCGCACGCCCAAGACCAACCACCGCGCGGTGTATTGGGAGGTGTTCGGCGGCGCCCGCGTGCACGGGTTGTGGAACGAGATTGCGCGCTTGAAGCTGCTGGAGCACGGCGAGACTTTCAACGCGCCGACGACCTCGCGCGCGCTTGCGGCCCTCAACATCGCCTTCGCCGACGCCGCGATTGCCTGCTGGGACGCCAAGTACACCTACTGGTACGTGCGGCCGGCCCAGAACGATGCGGACCTGAAGCCGCTGTTCCCGGCGCCGAACCATCCGAGCTATCCCGCCGCGCACGGGTGCCTCTCGACCGCCGCCGCGACGGCGCTGGCCGGCATCTTCCCGCGCGACCGGGATCGCCTGCTGGCGCACGGCAAGGAGGCGGCCGAAGCCCGCGTCTGGGCCGGCATCCACTACCGCTTCGACATCGATGCCGGCCAGGACATCGGACGCAAGGTTGCGGAGAAGACGCTGCAGAGGGCGTTCGTCCCGACCGGCCTCTGAAGGGCGGTTGCGCTTTCTCCGCCGAGGCTGCGCCGCTTCCCTGAAGCGGCGCAGTTTCTTTTTGAATCTCGCCCGCAGTTGCGGAGCCGCCCCTACACCTGCACGGAATAGCCGCCGTCGACGGGGATCGACGTGCCGGTGACGAAGTCGCTGGCCTTGCTCGCCAGGAACACGGCGACGCCGGCGTGGTCCTCGGGCGTGCCCCAGCGCTTGGCCGGCGTGCGCATCAGCACCATCGCGTTGAGCCCCGACACCTCCGCCCGCGCCTTCTTGGTGAGCTCGGTGTCGATCCAGCCGGGCAGCACGGCGTTGACCTGGATGTTGTCCTTGGCCCAGGTCGTCGCCAGCGACTTGGTGAGCTGCACGATTCCGCCCTTGGAGGCGCCGTAGGCCGGCGCGAAGGGCGCCCCGAAGATCGACAGCATCGAGCCGATGTTGATGATCTTGCCGCCGCCCACCTCCTTCATCTTCGGGTAGACCGCGTGCGAGCAGATGAAGGCGCTGGTGAGGTTGACGTCGATCACCTGCTTCCACTCGGCCAGCGCCATCTGGTCGGCGGGCTTGCGGATGTTGATGCCGGCGTTGTTGACGAGGATGTCGATGCGGCCGAGCGCTTTGGCGGCGTCCTCGATCATCTTGCGGCAGGAGGCCTCGCTGGCGACGTCGACGTTGAGCACCGCCGTCTTGACCCCGAGCTTGGCAAGCTCTGCCGCCGCCGCCTCGGACTTGGCGGTATTGCGGCCGGCGACGGCGATGGCGGCGCCGGCTTCGGCCATCCCCCGCGCCATGCCCAGTCCGATGCCGCCGTTGCCGCCCGTGACGAGGGCCACGCGGCCCTTGAGATCGAAGAGTGACATGTGCGCTCCTGCTCCTGTGCGATGTCTCGAGCCGATGCGGGTCGTGCGCGCGGCTATGCGCCGGCCGGATCCAGTCTCTCTACCTGGCACCACGAGCAGCGCAAGGGAATAGAGCCGCTGACGGGATCGGCGCGCGAGGTGTCGATGATGCGGTTGAGATTGGCGGCGAGCGGATGGCGCGCATCGTAGGGGCTGCCGTCTGTCCCCTCGACCCACCAGCCGTGCTGGCCGAACACGGTGCCGGCGGCGAGGCCCGGCACCACCTTGGCGCGGGCCACCGCCTCCCCGCGCGCGGTCCTGATGCGCACCCAGTCGCTCTCGCCGATCCCGCGTGCGGCGGCATCCGACGGCGCGATCTCCAGCGGCGGATCGGGCAGCAGGCGGCGCAGCGAGGCGATGTTGCGATGCTGGCTATGGCAATACGCGACCGTCTTGGCGGCACCGAGCCGCAGCGGGAAGTCGGCCGGACCAGCGGTCGCGTCGCCCTCGCCCAGCTCCGGCACCGGCGCATGGCCATGCTGCAGCAGGCGCTCCGAGTAGATCTCGACCCGCTTGGTCGGCGTGGGAAAGCCGCGCACGCCGCCGCCCGGCGTCGGCGACGCATGCGCATCGAGCGCAGCCGACGAGGCGACCACCACGCCTTCGAGCGCGCGGCGCAGATCGACCACCGACAGGCCGGCCGGAGCGAGCACGGCGTCGTGTCCGCGATCGGCGTCGCAGCCGAACATGCGATCACCGAGCCCAAGCCGCTTAGCCAGGCCGAGCACGATGTCGGTATCCCCGCGCGTCTCGCCGAGAGGCGCGATCACCGCCGGGCGCAGCTGCACGCGCCGCAGCCCCTCGAGGCTGCCGTCGAAGCCCGTGCGCAGGCCCTCACGCTCCCACGAGGTGGCCGCGGGCAGCACGATGTCGGCATAGCGCGCGGTGGCATTGAGGAAGAAGTCGGCGTGGACGTGGAATTCGAGCCGCTCCAGAGCGCGGCGTGCAAGCTCGGTATCGGGCTGGGATGCAAGCAGGTTGGTGCCGAACGACACCAGCATGCGCACGGGGTATGGATCGCCGGACACGACGGCGCGGTAGGCATCGCGCGCCGTGATGTAGCCCTGCAGCCCCGGCCCCAGCGGCCGCTCCGCGAGACCGAGCGCCTTGGCGCGCTGCTCGGGCGACAGCAGGTCCTGGCCGGAGATATCGGCGAAGGACGCCGCGCCGCCGGGCACATTGCCGCCCTGGCCGCCGTAGCTGCCGGTCAGCGTGTAGAGGAGCGAGATGGCGCGGTCGGTCTGGGTCGCCGTCACGCTCTGCCCGACGCCGTTCCAGCAGTAGTAGGCCACGCTCGAAGCGCCGCCGAGGATCGCCGCCGCGTTGGCAAGATCGCTCGGGGCCACTCCCGTCAGTTCCGCAACACGCTCGGGGGGAAACTGCGCCGCCGCGGCGGCGTAGATGTCGAAGGCTGAACGGCAGTCGAGCATCGCCCCGGCGCCACGCACCTGCGTCCGCGCGGCAAGCTGGAGGTCCGCTTCGCCATCCAGCCACGCACCCCGCGTCGCATCGTATCGCGCGAGCGCCCCGTCAGCGGTTGCGGCATGCAGGACATCATCTCGCCCGTCGGCGACAACATCGCTCTCACGCAGGAACCGCCCCGTGTCATCCCGCACCAGCAGCGGCGCGTTGGTCCAGCGCAGAAGAAAATCGCGGTCGAACGAACCCCGCTCGATCATCAGGTTGGCGAGCCCGAGCGCCAGCGCCTGGTCGGTGCCGGGGCGCACCTGCAGCCATTGGTCCGCGCGCTTGGCGAAGGCGGTGGGCCTGGGGTCGACCACGATCATGCGCGCGCCGCGCTTGACCGCCTTCTGCACCTCGGTCGCCCGCGCAAGCCAGGTGGTGGCGGGGTTGTTGCCCCACAGCAGCACGCAATCGGTGTGGGCGAAGTCGGGCGTACCGATATCGGTGCCGTACGTGAACCGCGAGGCGAAATCCTTGTGCCAGTTGCAGATCTCTGTCGCGTAGATGGTGTTGGGGCTGCCGTAGGCGCGGATGAAGCGCTCGATCCAGGCGATCGAGTCCGAGAGGTGCGAGCCGCTCGGCGTCGTCGCCGAGAACGCGACCTGCTCGGCCCCGTGCTTGGCCCTGATCCCGGCCATGCGCTGCGCAATCTCGCCAAGCGCCTCGTCCCAGGAGATGCGCCGCCAGCCGGGGTCCGCCGCACCCTTCGGCGCAGTGCGCCGCAGCGGGTGGGTCAGGCGGTCGACGTGATAGACGAGCTCCGGCGCAGCGCGTCCCTTGGGGCACAGCTTGTCCCCCGTGGGATGCCCGGGCAGCGGCTCGATCCCGTCGAGACGGCCGTCCTCGACGACAGCGATGCAGCCGCAGCGCGAGCGGCATTGGGTGCAGAATGCGGGGGTGCGGATGGCAGTGGACATGTCCCACTCTGCCGCGCCGCGGGCCGGCACCGCAAGCTCCGGCTATTTCCCGCTCATCTCCCTCCGCCCAGGAAGCGCGCGATGATGAGGACGATGAGCGCGCCGATGGTGGAGACCAGGATCTGGGTGCCGTGCGGAATGGCGTCGGTGATGTTGGTGATGGACACGGGCAGCGTCAGCAGCTGGTAGCGGATCAGCGCGCCCCCGACAAAGGCGCCGATGATTCCCACCAGCACCATGCGAATGAGGCCGCCTCCGCCCAACAGGAGGCTTGCGATAAAGCCGGCGACCAGGCCGTTGAGGGCCATGACGATCAGCGGCATGTAGGGCTGGATCTGCTCCATGGTCGGCATCGTGTTCCCCCGGAATCGAAAGGCCCCGCTCAGCCCAAGCTAGCCTATATCACGGCCCGCCGTCTTGTGATGTGATGGCCCCTCTCGCCTCCATGCTGCCCAAAACGAGGGGCAAGCCGTCCAGTCATGGCGCTTGGAAGCGCTCCCCGCCAGCACCGCACTCGGAACACGCCCTATGACCATCGCGCGCCATGTGATGCGGAGCAGCCGCCTGCTCCTCTGCGTATCGCTTGCGGGGGTAGCCGGAACATTCGGCGCCGATCGCTCGGGCCTCCTCGACCTTGCTCAGGCGCAGCCGGCCCAGACCGAGGCCGAGAAGAAAAAGAAAGAGGAGGAGAAGAAGAAGGGGCCCCAGAAGGGACCGCCGCCGGGAGCCGCGCCGAAAGGCCCGCCGCCCGCGCCACCGAAGGCCGCCCC
>Ga0247829_10000231_pt1 | contig 19107 bp, 17 predicted proteins | sample 12C_Control_Day4_FD_207765 | JGI IMG/M metagenome (GOLD analysis project Ga0247829, IMG submission 207765) | Soil microbial communities from agricultural site in Penn Yan, New York, United States - 12C_Control_Day4 | ecosystem: Environmental > Terrestrial > Soil > Agricultural land | place... | reverse complement strand
GCGCGTTTTGCGAGCCGCCGCCGCACGCCGAGAGCAAAACGGCGAGCGCGGGCAGCAGCGACCATCTGATGAAGGCCACCATCGAAAGCTCCTCGAAGTGAATGCCGCGGACGAACCTGAAGCCCGCGGCGATCGCGGGTGATTCGGCCCATTGGATGACGCGACCGAGCGTCGCGTTCCGGCACAACGCCGCGCCGCTCGCGGCGCAGCGTCAGCGATGCAGCGTCAGCCAGTGCCCGGAATGACGATGACGTCGTCCGGCGCGAATGACACGCCCGCGCGCGCGCCGCGCGCGATCGGCGTGCGCACGTTGTCGTCGAACACCAGCAGCTCGCCCCACGGCGTGCCGAGCACGTATTCGACGCGGCTGCCGAGGTAGGCGGCACGCAGGCATTCGGCGGGCAGCAGGCCGTCGCCCTCCGACGTCAGGCGCAAGCGGTGCGGCCGCACGGCGAGCGTCGCCGGTCCCGCCGCGACGCCGTTCGCATGCACGGGCAGCCTGACATCGCCCGATTCGAACTGCGCGCCCGCGGCACCGTGCACCAGCTCGCCGCTCACGAGATTGGCGTCGCCGATGAAGTCGGCGAGGAAGCGGCTGCGCGGCAATTCATACAGCTCGGCCGGGGTCCCCTGCTGCGCGATGCGCCCGCGATCCATCACGATCACCTGGTCGGAGACGGCGAGCGCCTCCTCCTGGTCGTGCGTCACGTAGATGACGGTGAGATCGAGCGATTGCTGCAGCTCGCGGATCTCCTGACGCACGCGCCGGCGCAGCTTCGCGTCGAGGTTGGACAGCGGCTCGTCGAACAGCAGCACCGCGGGCTCGAGCACCAGCGACCGAGCGACCGCGACGCGCTGTTGCTGCCCGCCGGACAGCTCGGACGGAAGGCGGCTCTCGAGCCCTGCGAGCCCGAGCATCGAGAGCTTCGCATGCGCGAGCTCGCGCGCCTTCTCGCGCGGCATGTTCATCGACAGCGGGCCGTAGCAGACGTTGTCGAGCACGTTCATGTGCGGGAACAGCGCGTACGACTGGAACACCATGCTGACGTCGCGCTCGTTCGCGGCGCGGCGCGTGACGTCGTTGCCGCCAATGAAGATGCGCCCCGTCGTCGCCGCCTCGAGGCCGGCCACCATGCGCAGCGTCGTTGTCTTGCCGCAGCCCGACGGGCCGAGCAGCGTGACGAGCGTGCCCGGGTGCACCTCGAACGACACGTCGTCGACCGCCGCCACGTCGCCATAGCGCTTCGTCACATGCTCGAACACGACACCGCCCTGTGCCTTCATCTAATTTCGCTTTCCTTCAATGCGCCGCCGGCATCACCGCCACCGCGCGCCGGCCGAGCTTCGCCTCGCCGACGAGCTTCTGCATGCCGAGCAGCACGGCCAGCATGAACGCCATCAGCACCGTCGAGTAGACAATCGCAAGCGGATACTCGCCGGCCTCGACGCGGTTGATGATGTACACGGTCGCGAGGTTGTACTTGGCGGTCGCGAGGAAGATCACCGCGCTGACCGCCGTCATCGCGTGCGTGAAGCTGAACACCAGCGTCGCTAGGATCGCCGGACGCAGCAGCGGCATGACCACCCGCGTGAGCGTGCGCAGCGTGGATGCGCGCAGCGTGGCCGACGCCTCGTCGAGCGTGCGGTCGATCTGCGCGAGCGCCGCGACGCCGGCGCGCACGCCGACCGGCATGTTGCGGAACACGAAGCACAGCACGAGGATCGCCATGCCACCGGTCAATTCGAGCGGCGCGAGGTTGAACGCGACGATGTACGAGACGCCGATCACCGTGCCGGGCACCGCGAAGCTCACGAGCGTCAGGAATTCGAAAGCGCGCCGGCCGGCGAAGCGATGGCGCGTGATGACGTAAGCGGACAACAGGCCGACGAGCGCGGTGAGCGGCGCCGAAATCGCTGCCACCTCGATCGTGTTGAACAGGCTGGCCCACGCCGACCCGCTGAAGAACAGGCCGCGCGAGCCCCATTCGGCGGCGAAGCCGGCGCCGAGATGGCGGAACGTCGGCGTCATGTCGCCGCGGCCGATGTCGCGCACGAATCCGCCGGTGACGATCACGGCGTAGCAAACGAGCGTGAACACGATCCACGCCGCGGCGATCCAGAAGCACGTGAGCCACAGTCCGCGCGGCAGGTGCGCCGGCGCGCCGCCGTCGCCCTTGCCGCTCACCGTAACGTAAGATGCCTTGCCCACCCAGCGCTGCTGGAGGAAGAACGCGAGCAGCGTGAGACCGAGCAGCACCATCGCCAGCACCGCCGCGCGGCCGGCGTCGTATTGCGCGCCCGCAACGGCGAAGAAGATCTTCGTCGATAGCACGTCGAAGTTGCCGGCCAGCACGATGGGGTTGCCGAAGTCGGCGAGGCTCTCGACGAAACCCAGCAGGAAGGCGTTCGCGAGCGCCGGACGCAGCAGCGGCCACGTGACGGTGCGGAACACGCGTGCCCGTGAGGCGCGCAGCGTCTGCGCGGCCTCCTCCAGCGCCGGGCTGATCGCGCCGAGGGCGCCGAACAGCAACATGAACGCGATCGGCGTGAACGTCAGCAGCTGCGCGAGCGCGACGCCCGGCAGGCCGTAGATCCAGCGCGATCGGCCGATGCCGAACAGCGTGTCGAGCCAGCCGGTGACGAGGCCGGTGCGGCCGAACAGCACGACGAGCGCCAGCGCGATGACGAACGGCGGCGTGATGATCGGCAGGATCGACATCACCTTCAGCACGCCCGCATAGCGCTTGCCGCCGCGCTGCACGACGAGCGCGAGCATCAAACCGAGCAGCGTCGATCCCACGCCGACGACCGTTGCGAGCAGCGCCGAGTTCATCGCGACACCGCAGCGCGTGCCACCGCCGAAGCAGCCGAGGCCCCAGATGTCGGCGGTGAGCAGGCGCTCGCCGACGAGGTGCGGCGCGAACCTGCCTTGCGCGTCGAGCACGGCGGCTACGAGCGCGCTGCCGACCGGGTAGAAGATGAACACCAGCAGCAGCAACGCGATCGTGACGACGATCGATGCGATCGTGACGTTGCCGCCGAATACTCCGAGGTGCGCAAGCGCCCGCGCGAAGCACAGCGTGAACGCGAACAACGTCAGCGCGGCGCCGATGCCGAACGGCGGCCCGTTGCCACCTGCGACGAAGCCCTGTGCGAAGCCGTATGCGAGGCCGAGGCCCGCGGCGATCGCGGTCACGCGGTGGGCGCGGAGTAAGCCGCCGGCGATCGCGACGATTGCTGCAGCGACCAGCGGTCCGAGGGCAAGGGCGGCCGCGTAATGCGGCCACTTCGCGCGCGAGATGATCAGGCCGAGCGCCGGCGTACCGCCGTCGGCCGCCCAAGGCACCACGGCCAGCGCGACGAGCGCGATCGCCGCAATCAGCGACGTGGTCCGATCGCGATGGCCGACCCGCGCACTGGGCGTCGGCAGTATGGCCGCGGGCGTGGCCATAGGCTAACGAGAATCGGGGTCAAAGGTACATTTCGCAAAACGGTGTCGAGATCCGACGAGCCGCATCCGCGAATACATCTCCGACCCCGATTTGTCAGACCGCCGTTACTTCGGCAGCGCGTACACCTCTTTGTCCCACTTGGTCAGCAGGCGCGTGCGCTCGGCCGACGACCCGTACTTGGCGAAGTCGTAGTTGATCAGCTTGATCTCGGAGAGCTTCGGCGCCTGCGGCGGCGCCGAGGCACCCTTGTTCGACGGCACCTGGTAAGAGACCTTGGCTGTGATGCCGACGTTCTGGCCTTCGGTGGAGAGCGCCCAGTCGTACCACTTCTTGGCGTTCTCCATGTTCTTCGCGCCCTTGATGATGCTCATGCTGCCGATCTCGTAGCCGGTGCCTTCGCACGGCGACACGATCTTCACCGGCGCACCGGCAACAGCCTGCACCACCGCGTCGTGCTGGAACGTGATGCCGACGAGGCTCTCACCGGTCGCCGCCGCCCGTGCCGGTGCCGCACCCGACTTGGTGTACTGGTTGATGTTCTTGTGCAGCGCTTTCAGGAAATCGAAGGCCTTGTCCTCGCCCCACAGCTGCACGAACGTGGCGAGCATCGTGTACGACGTGCCGGACGAATTCGGATTGGCGACCTGGATCTCGTCCTTGAACTGGGGCTTGACCAAATCATCCCAGCATTTCGGCTCGGCGATATTCTTCTTCTTGAGCTGCTCGGTGTTGAAGCTGTAGCCGAGCGCGCCTGCGTAGATGCCGATCGTGCGGCCCTTGGCGGCCTCGTACTGGCGGATCGCCCAATCCTGCAGCTCCGCCATGCGTGGCGACTTGTACGCCTCGGTCAGTCCCTCCTCCGCGGCCTGCAGATGCGGGTCGCCGGTGCCGCCCCACCAGACGTCGCCGCGCGGATTGGCGGCCTCGGCCTTGATTTGCGCATAGAACTCGCCCGCGCTCTTGCGCGTCATCAGCACCTTGATGCCGGTCGTCTTTTCGAACGCCGCTACCATCGGCCGGCACCATTCCTCCTGCACCGTGCAATAGACGACGAGCTCGCCCTGCGCCGCCGCCGTCAGCGGCAATGCGAACAGCAATGCGGGCAGCACGCCGCGCAGAAACGTCGACACTCGCATCATTCCTCCTATGGGCCTCGCACAGCGGGGGAATCCCCGCATTCGGCGGCGAGTGTAGCGCAAACGGCAGGCCTATAGCTGAAGGAAGACCCGCATCCTGTCGGCTTCGGCGTCGAGCTCGCCGCGGAAGGCGCGCGACCGGGGAGCGCGTCCGGCCACGTAGCCTGGGTCGATGCGCAGGCGGCCCGATTCGATCGTTGCATTTGCCCAGCCGATGACCCGGTCGACCCACAAGAGCGGCAGCGCGTAATAGCCGAGCGTGCGCTTCGACGGCGGCGTGTACGCCTCGAAGCGGTACGCCCAGCCGAAAAAGCTCTCGAAGCGTCCCCGATCCCAAACGATCGGGTCGAACGGCGCGAGCAGCCGCACGCGGTCGTCAACCGCGTCCTCGATGGCCATCGGATATTCCGCCGCCGGCCAGTACCAGTCGACGCCGTCGATCCGCGCGTGCGCGAGTCGCTTCTTGACGCGTGCGAGCGCGCTTTCGATGCCGCCGTAGAGCTGCGGCGCGGCGATGCGCAGCCGGCGGACGACGACGTGCAGGCCGGAGGCCGTGAGCGGAGCGTACTTGGCCACGACGATGTCGGCCAGCGCGTCGAGCTGCGCGCGCCGCGCGCGCGCATCGATCGGCACCGCAGTCGGCTCGCGCACGCCGTAGACGCGGATGCCGGCGTCCCGGCGCGTGACGCGCAGCAGGCCGCGATAGTGCATGCCGTCGAGCATATGCGTCGTGGCGTTCGACGAGCCGCCCCAGTAGTTGACGACGCGGCCGTGCGCGAAATGCGCGTCGACGTCGCGCGGATGCACCTCGCCGTGCTCGCGCACGAACTCGAGCACCGCCTGCGCACGCTTCATGCGGGCGGCGCTCCAGCGCGTGCGTGGGGTGCGCGGATGCATCAGCGCATGGTGCGCGCGCGGCAGGAAGCCGTAGTTGATGAACGTGTCTTCTTCGATGTCGAGCGTCGGATACTGCGCCTCGAGATCGCCGGCGCGGTAGCCGGTGACACGATGCCGGAGCGTCAGGTCCTGCGCGCGCGCCGGTGCGCGAATCGGATCGGCCTGCACGAAGCCCAGCCGCTCGATCGCGCCGCGCAGGTCGCACGGCGCGAGCAGCGTACGGGCAACGGCGTACCGGCGAAGATCGTCGAGGGTTGGCGGAGAAGACATCGGCGAAAGAAGGCTGCGGCTCGAGCGTGCGCGCGGGCTCCTGCACGGCGCCGCGACCGGGTGACGTCAATATAATCGACACATGCTCCACGATCCTGCGCGTCATGAACCGCTCCGTGCGATCGGCTGGGACGAAGCGCGGGCGTGCGCGCTGATCGGGCGCATCGTCGACGCCACCGAAGCGCAGTTTGCCGGAGAAGCCTTCTGGCCATTGCATCCGCGCGACGCTGACGACGACGGCGACGGACCTGCGTATGCGCTGTATCACGGCGCCGGCGGAGTGATATGGGCGCTGCATTACCTGCAGGCGCGCGGTGTCGCGACGCTGCGCCGCGACTACGTTTCGTGGCTTCGACCCTTGCGCGAACGCAACGCCGCGTTGCTCGCCGCGTCCGGCGACACGGGAACCGACGCGTCGTACCTGATGGGCGACACCGGTCTGCTGCTCGTACAGCATGCTCTCGCGCCGGCGCGCGAAACGACCGACCGGATCGCAGCGCTGATCGCATCGAACATCGACCATCCGGCCCGCGAACTCATGTGGGGCTCCCCGGGGACGATGCTCGCGGCGCTGTTCCTGTACGAGCGAACGGGCGACGCGCGATTCACCGAGCTTTATCGAGCGACGGCGCGCAGGCTGCGCGAACAGCTCGCCTGGTCCGCGGAATACGCGTGCCACTACTGGACGCAGGATCTCTACGGCATGCGAAGCACATACCTCGACACCGTACACGGCTTCGTTGCAACGGCGTCGGTGCTGTTGCGCGGCCGCGCGCTGCTAGGCGACGAATGGCATGACCTCGAAGCGATCGTCGCGAACACGGTGCGCCGGGCGGCGACGCTCGCCGACGATGGCGCGAACTGGCGTCCGATGCTCGATCCGTGGCCGGGCATGCCGAAGCTGATGCAGTTCTGCCACGGCGCGCCCGGCTTCGTGATCGCCCTCGCCCGCATGCCGGGCGGCATGATCGACGATCTGCTGCTTGCCGCGGGCGAAGCAATCTGGGCAGCGGGACCGCTTCGCAAAGGATCCAACCTGTGCCACGGCACCGGCGGTAACGGCTACGCGTTCCTGACGCTGTTCGTGCGCACCGGCGATTCACGCTGGCTCGACCGGGCACGCACTTTCGCGATGCACGGCATCGAGCAGACCGAAGCCGAGGCTCTCGCCGTCGGCCGCATGCGCTATTCGCTGTGGACCGGCGATCCGGGTTTCGCCATCTACCTGCTCGATTGCGTGCAAGGCACCGCGGGCTTTCCGACGCTCGACGTGTTCTTCGCGCAAAAGCCTGGCCGCGAAGCGACGCTCAGGCCTCCAGATTCTCCTTGAAGAACGCGAGCGTGCGCGACCACGCGAGCTTCGCCGCAGCCTCGTCGTAGCGCGGTGTCGTGTCATTGTGGAACCCGTGCTGCGTGCCGGGATACGTGAACTCGCGGTATTTCACGCCCGCCTTGTCGAGCGCTTCCTTCCATGCCGGCCAGCCCGCGTTGATGTTCTGATCCTCGCCCGCGTAATGGATGAGCAGCGGCGCCTTGATCTTCGGCGTGTCGGCGGCGCTCGGCTGCCGGCCGTAGAACGGCACGGCGGCGTCGAGATCGGGAAACCGCACCGCCATCTGGTTGACGGTGGTGCCGCCGAAGCAAAATCCCACGGCGCCGACGCTGCCGTTGCATTCGGCGCGCGACGCGAGAAAGGGCACCGCGCCCAGCAGATCTTCCATGAGCTTTTTGTCATCGAGCTTCGCGAACAGCTCGCGCGCCTTGTCCTCGTCGCCGGGATAGCCGCCGACAGGCGTCAGCGCGTCGGGTGCGAAGGCGACGTAGTTTTCGACGGCGAGACGGCGCGCAACGTCCTCGATGTACGGATTGAGGCCGCGGTTCTCGTGCACGACGACAACGGCGGGACGCTTGCCGCCGGCCGCGGGCCGCGCGAAGTAGCCGCGCATCGTGCCGGAACCCTGCGGCGACGGATACGTCAGGTACTCGGCGCGGATGCGCGAATCCGTCTTCGGCACCTGCTGCGCCCACGCGAAATTGGGCTGCAGGCTTTCGAGCATTGCGGCCGCAGTGAAGCCGCCGACGGCGAATTTCGCCGCACGGTCGAGAAATTGGCGCCGGCTGATCGCCCCGTGGACGTAGCCGTCGAACAGCTTCAGCACCTCCGGTGGATAGTCGCTCGCTTTCCTGCGCTGCATGTCCCGGGCCTCCTCGTGAGTGAGTCGTTCAGGCGATGCCGCATGCGCGCGCAACGAGCTCGTAGGAGCGCCTGCGGGCCGCGGCGTCGTGCGTCCAGGTGACCACGACCAGTTCTTCGAGTTCGAACTGGCGTGCGAGTTCATGCAGGCGCTCGGCGACCGCCTCGCCGGTGCCGGCGATCGCCTTGCGGCGCAATGCCTCGATCACCGCACGCTCGTCCGCCGTGTAGGGATACGACGCGGCGAACTCGGGCGTGACGAGCGGCTGGCGCAGCCCCTTCTCGAAGCCGACGCGCCAGAATTCGCGCGTCTGCAGCAGGCGGCGCGCCTCCGCCTCGCTGTCCGCGGCGAGCGCCCATACGCAGATCGTCGCCTGCGGATGAGGATGGCGCGGGCTCGGTCGATAGTTGCGCCGGTAGAGCGCGAGCGCCTCCTCCGTACCGCGGCCCTCGCTGAAGAAGTAGGCGAATGCATACGGCAGACCGAAATGCGCTGCGAGCTGCGCGCCGTAGTCGGAGCTGCCGAGGATCCAGACCTCGGGATTCGTCGGCCCCGTCGGATTCGCCTTGATCGCGGCAAACGGATGGCCATCGGGCAGCGGCTCGCCCGCGACCCATGCGCAGAGCTCCTGCACCTGTCGCGGAAAGTCTTCGGCCGCGTTCGAATAGGGATTGAGCGCGAAGGCGGTGCGCCGATCGGACCCCGGCGCGCGCCCTACGCCGAGATCGATCCGGCCGGGGGCGATCGCTTCGAGCACGCGAAACTGCTCGGCGACCTTCAACGACGAATAGTGCGGCAGCATCACGCCCGCGCTGCCGACGCGAATGCGCGTCGTCGTCGCGGCGATCGCGGCCATCAGCACCTCGGGGGCCGTGCCGACGATGCTATCGCTCGCGTGATGCTCGGACAGCCAGTAACGGTGATAGCCGAGCGCCTCGCAATGCCGCGCGAGCGCGAGCGTCTCGCGGATCGCGACATCCTGGGTCGCGCCCTCGGCGGCCGTCGACTGGTCGAGGACGGACAGCTTCACGTCACGAGGTGATTACGGCCAGGCATCGGGACGCTAGTTATTGATCGTCATGACGACGGGTGCATGATCGCTCGTGCCGACATCCGCCAGCACGACGCAATCGGTGGCGCGATCGGCGATCGATCGGGACGCGAGGATGTAGTCGATGCGCCAGCCGATGTTGCGCTGGCGCATGTTGCGCCACGGCGGCCACCACGTGAACATCGTCTCGTTGGCGGGCTGGAGCGCACGGCCGACGTCGACGATGTACCCGCCGAGCAGGCGATCGAACAGCTCCCGTTCCTCGGGTCGCTGGCCGATGATGCCCGGCTTGCGCTCGCGCGGATGGACGTCGATGTCGGCATGCGCGATGTTGAGATCGCCGCACACGACGAGGTCGCGACCGCTCTCGTGCACGCCGGCCGCCCACGCCGCGAGGTTCGTGAAGAAGTCGAGCTTGGCCGCATAGTCCTTGCCGCCGTTCGGGACATACACCGACGCGACGACCAGGTTGCCGAGCGTAACGGTGACGATGCGCGATTCCATGTCGAACGCCGGATGCGCGAACACCGGCATGTCGCCGTGCAGCGCCTTGCTGACGTGCAGCGAGACGCCCGAGTACGCGCGCATACCGTGCCAGTACACGTGATAGTCGGCATGGCTGCAGCGCGCGGGAATCTGCTCGGGCGCCGCCTTCAGCTCCTGCAGGCAGACGATGTCAGGCCGGTCGCGCTCGAGCCAGTCGCAGAGCTGCGCCTCCCGCGCGCGGATGCCGTTGACGTTCCAGGTGGCGACCTTCAACTTGGGAAGTCGGGGACCGCGCTCGCCGCAGCGATCAGGCGCGCATGCGGTTGGCCATCTTCGCGAGCGCGATCGTCAACGCGGCGCTGCCGAGCGTCTTCACGAGCTGCGGATGCTCGGCATAGAACTCGCCGAGCCGGTCGAAGATGCCGGGATTGTGCTGCTCCGCGCGGTTGGCGAGATCCTGAACCTGCGTGGGCGAAATCTCGGCAACCTGTCCCGGCGTGACCTGAGCATGCCCGCCGCCGACTTCTTTCGACAGGCCGCCCAGCACACCGCCCATCGACGCGAGCACGCCGGGATTCACCGCTGCGAGGATCTGGTTCAGCATCCCCGCCTGCTGCTCGGGTGTCGCCTTCGCGAACATGTCGCGCACCATCTGCCCGAGCTCGGGAGTGTCGTCGGAGCGCAGCGCTTCGGCGATGCCCTGCTTCATCACCTGCGGCGATGCGTGCTGCGCGACCTGGTCGTAATGCCGCTCGACTTCGGCTGGCCGCGTAGCGCCCGCCCGGTTCAGGTACTTCTGCAAGAGATCCGATAGATCGAAAGCCATGGGCAGATCCTTCGCTGCGACCGGGTCACGGACCGGGATTGCGATTGCGCATGACGAGCCGGTAGATGATCAGCAGGATGATCGCGCCGAGGAAGGCGCCGATGAAGCCCGCCGTCTGGTCGCCGCCGTAAATGCCGAGCGCTCTCCCACCATAGCTTGCGAGCAGCGAACCGGCGATGCCGAGCGCGGCGGTGATGAAAAAGCCGCCAGGATCCTTCCCCGGCATGACAAGCTTCGCAAGCAACCCGACGATGAATCCGATCACGATGGTCCAGATGATGCTCACAGGCTCCTCCGTCGAACGAACCGCTGCTGGCAGGATGCGGCGGAACGACGCGCGGTCCGCCGCGGGGGAAACACGTGAGCCCGACGGGCCGTCCCGAAGGCGAACAAGCTCCGAAGCGCGTCAGCGCTGAGGATAGTGCAATGCGCCCGACGGGCCGTCCCGAAGGCGAACAAGCTCAGAAGCGCGTCAGCGCTGAGGATAGTGCAATGGTTCGAAGTGCGTCAGCGCCGAGGGTACTCCAAAAATGCTATTTCGGCGGAACGCGATACCAGTCGGGAAATTCTTTTTTCAACGCCTCGAGCTTCGGCAGGTCGTTGTAGACGATGTACGGTTGATTCGGATGCAGCGCGAGATAGTTCTGGTGATACGCCTCGGCGGGATAGAACTTGTCGAGCGCAGCAACCTGCGTGACGATCGGCTTGCTGAATGCCTTCGCCGTGCGAAGCTGCGCGATGTAGCGTTCCGCGAGATCCTTCTCCTGCGCGTTCGCGTAGAAGATGGCCGAGCGATATTGCGGCCCGACGTCGGGACCCTGGCGGTTCAACTCGGTCGGGTCGTGGGCGACGGCGAAAAACACCTTGAGCAGATCGGTATAGGCGATCTGCGACGGATCGTAGGTCACCTCGACCGACTCGGCATGGCCGGTCATGCCGCTGCCGACCATTTCGTAGCGGGCGGTGGCGGCGCTGCCGCCCGAGTAACCGGAGACGACCTTCCTGACGCCTTTCAGGTGCTTGTACACGGCGTCGACGCCCCAGAAGCAGCCGCCGGCGAACACGGCGGTCGCCTGGCCCGGCGTCGCCGGTTTGGGCGGCGCCCCTGCGAAATCGGGAACTCCGGCGCGGACCGCGCCGCACAACGCAAAACCGGCAACAAGAACAACGGTACGCCAGCGCATGAGAGGCTCCTTACGGGATGAGTGGCGACGATTGAGTCCGTCGTGCTCATCGAAACCTTACGACGGTCGCGCACCAGGCAAGTTCGGGCCGCTCGTAAAGTTTACCTGCTCCGGACGGCCGTCTACGTGCAGCGTCGCGACTGCGGCGGGCGTCTGCGCGATCACCTTCCCCGCCCGAACGACCGCGAGCCGCGGCGCGCGCAGACGGATGGCCTCGACCGGGTCGCGCGCATCGAGCAGCACGCAATCGCCGCGGCAGCCGGGCGCGATACCGTAGCCGTCGAGGTGCAGGATCCGCGCCGGGTTCGTGGTCACGGCGTCGAACGCCGCGCGCATGCCGTCGACGCCGGTCATCTGCGCGACGTGGAGACCCATCGAAGCAACCTCGAGCATGTCGGCGCTGCCCAGCGGATACCAGGGATCCATCACGCAGTCGTGTCCGAACGCGACGGTGACGCCCGCCGCCATCAATTCGGGCACACGCGTCATGCCGCGGCGCTTCGGGTATGTGTCGTGACGTCCCTGCAGCGTGATGTTGATCAGCGGATTCGCGACCGCGCTCACCTCGGCTTCGCGGATCAGCGGGATCAGCTTGGATACGTAGTAGTTGTCCATCGAGTGCATCGACGTCAGGTGCGAGCCGGTGACGCGGCCCTGCAACCCCAGGCGCTGCGTCTGGTACACGAGCGACTCGATGTGCCGCGACAGCGGATCGTCGGTCTCGTCGCAGTGCATGTCGACGAGGCGCCCCTCGTCCGCGGCGATCTCGCACAACACGCGCACGCTTTCGGCGCCGTCGCCCATCGCACGCTCGAAATGCGGAATGCCGCCAACGACGTCGACGCCCATCGCGAGCGCGCGGCGCAAGCTCGCGAGCGTGCCCGGCTTGCGCAGCACGCCATCCTGCGGGAACGCGACGAGCTGCAGGTCGAGGTAGGGCCTGACGCGCTCGCGGACGTGCAGTAGCGCCTCCACTGCCGTGAGCCGGGGATCGCTGACGTCGACGTGCGAGCGGATCGCCAGCAACCCCTTCGCCACCGCCCAGTCGCAATAAGCGAGCGCGCGCTCGACGATCGCATCCTGCGTGAGCGTCGGCTTGAGCTCGCCCCACAGCGCGATGCCTTCGAGCAGCGTGCCGCTGCGGTTGATGCGCGGCATGCCGTACGTCAGCGCCGAATCCATGTGGAAATGCGCATCGACGAACGGCGGCGCGAGCAGCAGGCCGCCGCCGTCGAGCGTGCGCGCCGCAGTCACCGTGAGCGAGGGGGCGACCTCGACGATGCGTCCGTCGCCGATCAGAACGTCGCAGCCGACGCGGCCGTCGGGAAGCGCGACGTTGCGGATCAGCAGGTCGTGCGTCACTTCGTGCCGAAGATGCGGTCGCCGGCGTCGCCGAGGCCCGGCAGGATGTAGCCGTGATCGTTCAGCTGGCGATCGATGGCCGCCGTGTAGATCGGCACGTCGGGGTGCGCTTCCTGGAACGTGCGGATGCCCTCGGGGCACGCGACGAGGCACACCATGCGGATCGTGCGCGGCCGCGTCTCCTTCAGGCGCTCGACCGCGGCGACCGCCGAGTTGCCGGTCGCGAGCATCGGATCGAGCACGATGGCGTCGCGCTCCTGCATGCCGCCCGGCAGCTTGAAGTAGTACTCGACGGCGACGAGCGTGCGCGGATCGCGGTAGAGGCCGACGTGGCCGACGCGCGCGCCCGGAACGACGGAGAGAAAGCCGTCGAGCAGCCCGGTGCCTGCGCGAAGGATCGGCACGAACACGAGCTTCTTGCCGTCGATCAGCTTCGATTGCATCGTCTCGAGCGGCGTCTCGATCTCGACTTCGTGCATCGGCATGTCGCGCGTGACCTCGTAGGCCATGAGCGAGCCGATCTCATTCAGCAGGCGCCGGAAATTCGTCGTGCTCGTTTGCTTGCGGCGCATCAGCGTGAGCTTGTGCTGGATCAGCGGATGATCGAGCACGTGGACTTCCGCGGCCATCGGTCCCCCTTCGCTGCAACCGGAAGCGGAACCTTACACCAACCGGGGGATGCGGAACGCTAGAACACCGTCCCGTCCGAGCGCACGGTGAGCGGCGGCTCGCCGTTACGGAGCTTGGCCGCGTATTCGCGGCCGGCGAACCACGTGCCGCCTTCGAGCACGCACGCAAGCGGCAGCTCCGGCCGCCCGAGGTCCGCGCGCACGAACTGCGCGAGGTCGTCGAGCAGCGTGATCGTCAGTGCGCGCCATTCGACAATGATTTCGCTGCCGACGTCCCATTCTTTCGCGCGGTCGGCATCGTCGACGAGTTGCAGCACGCCGCTGTCGATCAGCAAGCCGCCGTTGCGATATTCCGGCAGCGCGGTCAGCGCGTCGCGATCGCCGATCGCATGACCCGCCCATTCGAACGGCTCGAACAGCGAGTACGCGAGCCACTGCGTGAGCTTGTGGAACGGCACGTAGCCCGCCGTCGACCCGTTGCCGCCGGCGTTGCGATGACGCCATACGTCGCCGTGGATGCGCGTGTCCGCGCTCTCGCCGGGACGCCGATCGGCACGCCAGATCGGACCGAAGCCCTCGAGCAGCGCACGCAGGATCGCAGGCGCCGGCACCTGGTGCGCCGTGCGCATCCGGTCGAACAGCGCCGCCGGGCGTGACGTGAGGCCGAACTGGTCGGGCCGCGTTTCGAGCACGTCGCCGAGGCGTCGCAACAGGGCGGCGCGGCCTTCGAGCCCGAGAAGGGGGTTGTCGCTTCGCACCTGCAGCCAGCGGCCCAGCGTCTTCTCGTCCATCTCGGTGAGCGCGGCGGCGTCGACGCGCATCGGTTCTCCGGGGGATGCCGAAAACGCGCCAGCGAGGAACGCGCAAAACGAGGCAACGCCGAGTCCTTCGGAGCGCACGTAGTCATCGACCGTGCCGGGCTCGCGATACGACCACGCGGCTCCGGCGCCCGCGTCGAGCAGCACGCTGATGACCGCGAGGTCGATCTGCGCGCGAAGCCGGTCGTCGGCCGAAGCGTGCTTGATGCGGCGGTCGAATTCGCCCTTGCGGTCGACGCGCCCGGCGCAGAAATGCCGCCACCGGCTGTGATACGGAATTTCGAGCGATGGATAACGGCGGCGCGTGACGTCCGCGACGGCGCGCGCCGCGGACTCGAGCTTCGGGCGATCGATGCGGAAATGTCGCGAGTCGCCAGCCTCGACGGCACGCGTGATGTTGCCGCAGCGCTCGCGGATCGTTCGAGTGGTGAGCAATTCGGCGGCAGGTGCCTGGGCGACGGCAAGCATCACAACGAGCGCCCCTTCGTGGCGTCGAGGCCCTGCGCATCGGGCACGTCGTCACCGCTGAAATAGCCCGCGGCCTTCTTCGCCGCGATCTCGACCGCGGCATCCGCGGGCACGAGGCCCTCCGGAATCTTCACGCGTGTCCCGACGTCGATCCCGGACGCGACGATCGCGTCGTATTTCATGTTGCTCATCGAGACGAGACGATGGATCTTGCGCACGCCGAGCCAGTGCAGCACGTCGGGCATCAGCTCCTGGAACCGCATGTCCTGCACGCCCGCGACGCACTCGGTGCGCAGGAAATAATTGGTCGCGCTGTCGCCGCCTTCCTGGCGCTTGCGCGCGTTGTACACGAGGAATTTCGTCACCTCGCCGAGCGCGCGGCCTTCCTTGCGGCAGTACACGACGAGCCCGACGCCGCCCGCCTGTGCGCCGCGTATGCACTCCTCGATTGCGTGCGTCAGATACGGGCGGCACGTGCAGATGTCCGATCCGAAAACGTCGGACCCGTTGCATTCGTCGTGCACGCGCGCGGTCAGCGTGACGTCGGGATTGGCGAGGTCGCGCGGATTGCCGAATACGTACACCGTCTGCCCGCCGACCGGTGGCAGGAGCACCTCGAGATCGCTGCGCGTGACGAGTTCGGGATACATGCCGCCCGTTTCCTCGAACAGCGCGCGCCGCAAATCCGCTTCCGACACGTTGAACCGGCGCGCAACGCCGGGAAGCCACCACACCGGCTCGATCGCAGCCTTGGTCACGACGGCCGAGCCGTTCGGAAGCAGGAATCGGCCATCGGCCGCGAGCCGACGGGCGGCGATCGCCTCGCGAATCTCCGGCAGGTCGATGTGCGCCTTGGTGACCGCGATCGTCGGCCGGATGTCGTAACCGTCGGCGAGGAACGCCTTGTAGACGTCAGCGACGACGGCGCCCCACGGATCCAGCGACACGATGCGATCGGCGTCGAACCATTGCGGATACGGCCCGATCGGGTCGGTGGGCGACGTGTTGGTCAAGTCGGCCCGATGCCCGCGCGTCAGCGACTTCGCCGCGACCGCGAGGGCTCGATACACGCCGTAGCTGCCGCTGTGCGTGCCGATGACGTTGCGGCGGCTGCGCTCGGTGGTCGTGCCGACGATCGGTCCGCGCGCAAGCGCGTCGGCTGCGCCCCAGCGGATCGGCGGCGCGCCGGTCGCGCCTTCGATCGGGTGATGCGAGGTGAGCCGGATATGCTTGGCCGGCGCCGGCAGGTCGATACCCATCTTTGTTGCTCCGCGGTAACGCTTCAATATACGCCAGTGTCGTGTATCGCTCGCAAGGGATATGCCAGCGGAAACCGGCGGTTTGCTGCACTGCGCTACGCAGTGGCGCGCGCGTCCTCGGAAACGTGCGCGCGCGGCACGCGGACGATGAATTCGCTTCCCTTGCCGATGCCCTCGCTGCGCGCTTCGATCGAGCCGTCGTGCAACTCGACGAGATGGCGCGCGAGCGTGAGGCCGACGCCCAGGCCGCCATGCGTGCGCTCGAGCGAATCGTCGGCCTGCGCGAACAATCCGAACACCGGGCCCAGCATGTCCGCCGCGATGCCGATGCCGTTGTCAATGACGGACACCGTCACCTGCTCGTCGTCGACCGATGCGGCGAGCGCAATGCGCCCGCCCGGCTCCGTGTAATTGGCCGCGTTGTTGAGGAGGTTGGAGATCACCTGCGAAAGCCGCGCGAAATCCGCCATCACGTACACCGGCTCCGCCGGCAGCGAGATCGTCAGCGTGTGGCCGCGCGCGTCGATCAGCGGCTGCGCCGTGTCGACGCCGCTTTGCACGATATCGCGAATCTCGGTGACCTCGGTGCGCAGCGCGAGCTTGCCCGTCGTGATGCGCGACACGTCGAGCAGGTCGTCGACGAGGCGAACCAGCTGGCGAAGCTGGCGCTCCATCATCTCGCGCGCCTCTTTAGCGATTGGTGCGTCGGCGCCGCATCGCTTCAGGATCTCGAGTGCGTTGCGAAGCGGCGCAAGCGGGTTGCGCAGTTCGTGCGCGAGCATCGCGAGGAACTCGTCTTTGCGCCGGTCGGCGACGCGGAGCGCCTCCTCCGCTTCACGCCGCTCGGCGGTTTCGCGCGACAGCGTCGCGTTCGACGCCTCGAGCGCGTCGGCGCGTCGCCCGACCTCGGCCAGCATCGCGTTGAACGCGTCGACGAGAACACCGACCTCATCCTGCGTGGTCTTCGCGACCCGCAGCGAGAAATCGCGCCGCCCGATCACTTGGCGCGCGACGTCGGTGACCGCGATGATCGGCCGCGTGATCGTGCGCTGCAGGCCGGCTGACAGCAACAACGCGAATGCGAGGCTCGCGATCAGCACGACGCCGAGGATCCCGAAATAGTCGGTGAGCCGCGCGTCAAGCGCGTAAGCCGCTCGCAGATACACGGTGCCGAGCATCTCCTGGTCCTCGATGATGCGCCGGAACACGGTGATCTCGTCGCCGTCGATCACGTAACCATCGGCCCGCGGCTGGCCCGGCGAGCCGGGGCCGAATGCGCCGGGCGCCCCGTAGCTGGCGAACAGCCGGCCGGTCGTCGTGTAAACCGCCGCGGCACGGATCTGCGGCTGCAGCTTGAGCGCCGCGAGGTTGTCGCGCACGGCGTCGGGATCGTCGAACACGAGCGCGGGCGCTGTCGCGCGCCCCAGGACCTGCGCCTGCGTCATGAGCACGGACGCCACCGAGCGCTCGTACGTGCGCGACTCGTAAACGGCCAGCGCGATGGCGACGACACCGAGCGCCGCCAACGTCGTCGCAAGCACGACGAGCATCAGCCTGCTGCGTACCGACCGGCCAGGTCCGCGGATCATCGGGCCGGACGTACCCACAATGCGACCGCCAGCATGCGCGAGCTCAGCTTGAGCCCGGCCTGCTCGGTCGCGTCGAGCGACACCTCGAAGCGCACGCGGTGGTCGATGACCAGCAGGTTGATCGCGCTTCCGTCGTCGAGCGCGCCTTCGTAGTCGGTGACGAGCAGGACGCCCTGCCTCGCGGCCATGCGCGCGAGCCGCGGCACGTGCGATGACGCGCCGCGGCCCACGAACAGCAGGTGGATCCCCGCGGGGAATGCACCCGGCGCGATCTGCCGGATCTGGACGGGGCGCTCGCCTGCCTTGCGTCCCGCGACGAGAAGGCGCAGCGCCTCGGCGACCGCGTCATCGCCGGTTACGCCGATGACGATCGGCGACGACGGCTGCGGGAAAGAGTCCGAACGCCAGTCGACGTAGGCAGGAAACTTGTAGAGAAACGCCGCCTTGACGTCCTCTTCCTGCCGTACCGGCGGCTCTTCGGCGCCGTGAGCGCTCGGTGCCCACCAGACCAGCAGATAGGCACAGCAGCCGGCGAGCAGCAGCCACGCAAGAGCACGGCCGCGCGCGCGGCCCGCGCGCGCCAACGCCGGCAAGCCGATGCCCGGGACGGCTCGCACCAGGTTCACGGATTCGAACGCGCGTACAAGGGGTAGTGGTGGGCTGAAACCGTCGCGAGCGGCGTCCGCGCAGTATAAGTACCGGAGACGCGGTTCAGCGCTCGCCCTTGCGCCACGGCTTCATCAGCGCCTGCGGATAGGTCGCGCGCCGCGCAACGACGACCAGCGCGACGATCGACAGCACGTACGGCACCATCAGGTAGATCTGGTATGGAATGCCGCCGGTCTGCTGCGACAGGCGGAGCTGCAGCGCGTCGAAGAACGCGAACAGCAGCGCGCCGCCGAGCGCCTTGCCGGGACGCCAGCCGGCGAAGACGACGAGCGCGACGCAGATCCAGCCGCGGCCGTTCACCATGTTGAAGTAGAACGCGTTGAAGGCGGACAACGTGAGGAAGGCGCCGGCGACGCCCATCAGCGCCGAGCCGGCGACGACCGCGAGCGTGCGCAGGCGCACGACGTCGATGCCCTGGCCTTCGACGGCGGCCGGGTTCTCGCCCACCATGCGCAGCGCGAGCCCGAGCGGCGTCCGATAGAGCACCCAGGCGAGCGCGGGCACGAGCGCCAGCGCGAGCCACGTGAGTGGCGTTTGCGACGACAGCACAGGAATCGGCATGGCCGACATTTCGGCGAACGGCTGGATCGTCGGGGGCGTGGACACGTTCGGAAAAATCACGCGATAAGCGTAGTACGCCAGGCTTGTCGCGAGCATCGTGATGCCGAGTCCGGAAACATGCTGCGACAGCGCGAGGGACACGGTCAGGAATGCGTGCAGCAGGCCGAAGGCCGCGCCCGTAACTGCAGCCACCGCCACGCCGCTCCACAGCCCTCCGCCCTGGTAGACGGTGAGCCAGCCTGCGAACGCGCCGGC
>Ga0247829_10000230_pt1 | contig 19126 bp, 17 predicted proteins | sample 12C_Control_Day4_FD_207765 | JGI IMG/M metagenome (GOLD analysis project Ga0247829, IMG submission 207765) | Soil microbial communities from agricultural site in Penn Yan, New York, United States - 12C_Control_Day4 | ecosystem: Environmental > Terrestrial > Soil > Agricultural land | place... | reverse complement strand
GGGTGCGCCGCCCAGGGCCGCATCGCGCTCATCGGCCTGCGCGGCGCACCCTCGAGATCCTGTGGCGGCGCACGATCTCGGCCGTGGACGAGGCGGCCAAGGCGCTCAGGCGCACGTCGTTCTCGACGCTGGTGAAGGAGTGCAACGACGTTCAGAGGATCGCTTCGATGCCCTTGCGCTTGATGACATCGAGCAACGCGAGTGCCGGGCCGGACGGACGCTTTGCGCCACGTTCCAGTTGTGACAGGTAGCCGGTCGTGAGGTTGAGGTAGCGAGCGAACACGGCCTGGCTCATGCCGGCCTTTTCGCGTAAGCGCCGGATCTCATCGGGCGCCGGCGGTGCAGGGGCCCTGTCGCCCAGAATGCGCATGGTGATCTTGTCGGCCGTCGTCGCGGTCAACAGCGTGCCGCGTGTGTCCTGGGCGAGCTCCAGGAGAGCAGCATCCAGGCGGGCGTTGCGTTTAGTCTTGATCATGCATCCCCCATGCGGTGAACTATAGCGCCGTGAACCATAAAATGCAAACCAGACCCACACGTTGACGAGGCCGGAAAGCTCTGCTTGGAAGGGCTCATGTCTCACTCACCCAGAGCAGCAACCAACCGCCCCTTCGATGCCGTCACGCTGGAGATCCTGTGGCGGCGCACGATCTCGGCGGTGGACGAGGCGGCCAAGGCGCTGAGGCGCACGTCGTTCTCCACCCTCGTCAACGAGTCCAACGACTTCGCCTGCGTGCTGACCGACGCGACCGGCCAGTCGCTCGCCCAGAACACGGAGAGCATCCCCTCCTTCATCGGCACGCTCCCTGTCACGGTGAAGGAGTTCATCAAGCAGATCGGCCTCGCCAACATGGCGCCGGGCGACGTGCTCGTCACCAACACGCCGTGGATCGCCACCGGCCACCTCAACGACATCACGGTGGCCAAGCCCATCTTCCGCCACGGCCGCATCGTCGCCTTCGCCGCCTCCACCGCGCATGCCCCCGACATCGGCGGCAAGGTGCGCTCCGTGGAGCCGCGCGAGGTGTTCGAGGAGGGCTTCCACATCCCCGTCATGAAGTTCATGAACGAGGGCAAACCCGACGCCACCTTCCTCAAGCTCCTGCGCGCCGCCGTGCGCACGCCCGACCAGACCGAGGGCGACCTGTGGGCGCAGATCACGGGCCTCGACCTGCTGGAGCGCCGGCTCGGCGATCTCATGGCCGAGTACGGCCTCGACGATCTCGACGTGTTCGCCGGCGAGATCCTGGGCCGCTGCGAGACGGCCATGCGCTCAGCCATCCGCGCGCTCCCCGACGGCACATACATGCACGAGTTCCAGACCGACGGGCTCGAGCAGCCCTTCACCTACAGGATCGCCCTCACCGTCGCCGGCGACCGCATCAGCGTCGACTACGCCGGCACCAGCCCCCAGGTCGATCGCGCCATCAACTGCACGATGACCTACACCTTTGCCATGACGGCCTATGCGCTCAAATGCGTGCTGCTGCCCGAGCTCCCCAACAACGAGGGCATCTTCCGCTGCATCGACGTGTCGGCGCCAGCGGGCTCCATCGTCAACCCGCGCTTCCCCGCTGCCGTCGGCGGCCGCATGGCGACGGGCCACTACCTGCCCTTTGCCGTGTTCGGCGCGCTCGCATCCATCATCCCTGAGCGCATCATGGCGGCCTCCGGCTCGCCGCTCTGGAGCATGATCCAGACCGGCGTGCGCGCGAACGGGTCAACGTACGCCAACGTGCTCTTCTTCAACGGCGGCATGGGCGCAACTCACCGCAACGACGGGCAGAGCACCTACGCCTGGCCCAGCAACGTCTCCAACGTCCCCGTCGAGCTGATCGAGCGCAACGGCCCGCTCGTCGTGCACAGGAAGGAGCTTCGTTCGGGAAGCGGCGGGGCCGGCAAGTTCCGCGGCGGCCTCGGGCAGGAGATCGAGTTCGAGGTCATCTCCGACACTCCGATCGGCGTCATCTTCATGGCCGAGCGCTGCCGCTTCCCGGCGCCCGGCATGGGCGGCGGCGAGGCCGGCGCGCGCGGCGAGGTGCGCATCGACGGGCAGGAGGTCGATTATCGCCGCAACGTCGTGCTGACCAAGGGCCAGCGCATCCTTCTGAGAACACCCGGCGGCGGCGGCATGGGCCCGCCGGCCGCGCGTGACCCCGATGCCGCGGCCTCGGACCGGCGCCAGGATTATGCCGGAAACTGAAGCGAATTCACGAATGAACACCAGTTTGTGAGGTGTCACTCCCGATACAGGGAAAACCGAGGCTTGGCGCGATAGTGGCCCTCACGGACGCCACACACACCAAGTCGAAGGAGCCTCGCCATGAAGACCACCCTGATCGCCATCGCGCTTGCCGCCGCCACCACCATGGCGGTCACCCCCGCCCTTGCCCACTGCGGCGGCAGCCACGGCAAGGCCTACCGCGCCGCCCAGGGCAAGAAGCCCGCCGCCACCAAGGAAGCTGCCGCCAAGTCGGTCGCGCCGCAGGCGGGCCAGCCCGGCGTGGTTGCCTCGGCCACCCAGTCCGCAGTCGACGGCTCGGGCGCCACCTTCTGAGACCCCTCGATCCCAGGCAGCAGCAAGGAGCAAGGAAGCCTCGGCCGGGCGCCGGGGCTTCCTTCGTTTCACACCCTGTTGTCGCCCGCGATTTGACAGCTCGGGGGCCGGTTGCGATGGCTTGGGCCGCACGCTGACCCCGAGAGGTCCGATGGCCCTGGACGTTCGCAAGCTCCGCTACTTCGTCTCCGTGTTCGAGGAGGGCAGCTTCAGCCGCGCCGCGGAGCGCGAGAATATCGTGCAGCCCGCCCTCTCCACCCAGATCAAGCAGCTCGAGACCGAGCTGTGCGTGAAGCTCTTCGAGCGCTCCACCCAGGGCATCCAGCCGACACCCGCCGGCCAGCACTTCTACCGGCTGAGCAAGGACCTGCTGCGCACGCTCGAGGCCGCCGGCCAGCAGATGCGCGACTTCGGCGGCAGCATCTCCGGCTTCATCCGCGTCGGCATCATGCCGTCCATCTGCCGCGGGCCGCTGGCGACCATCCTGACCCGCTACTCGGATGCCTACCCGGACGTGGAGATCAAGATCCTGGAGGCCTACAGCGGCACGCTCGCCGACCAGGTGATCGCCGGCGCCCTCGACTTTGCCATCTGCAATCGGCCGGCCTCGCAGACCGAGCTCAAGCTCCGCCTGCTGCACCGCGACCGCGTCATCCTCGTCTCCGGCCCCACCAAGAAGCTTACCCCCTGGAAGCCCTGCCGTCTCGCGCACATGCCGGACCTCAAGCTCGTCCTGCCGTCCTCGCAGCATTCCCTGCGGCGCGTCCTCGACAAGCACATCAAGGCCGGCCGCATCAAGCCTACCCGCATCATGGAGATGGACGGCCTCGGCGCCACCATGCGCTTCGTGCAAAGCTCGGACTGGTCGACGACGCTGCCCAGCGTGGCGGTGATCGACGACGCCAAGTCCGACACCTTCATCATGAGCCCGATCGCCTCGCCCGAGCTCAGCTCCGACATCTATGAGCTGCATCTGCCCGCGCGGCCGCTGTCGCTGCCGGCGCAGAAGCTCGTGCAGATGGTGCACGAGGAGCTGCTGCGCACGCCAAGCTATCTGAAGGTCAAGCACTAGCCATAGCGCGAAGCTATCTCGGATATACTTTGTTATAATTTGATCTGGGGTAGCGCCCCTTCTATCCATTGGCAAAACACGACTGCTGGGCTCAGCTTTGAAATCCGCCGCGACAAGGCGGTGCGGCCGGGCCCATTGGGGAACGCCCATGCCATCGGCGCGCTGCAGGCAGCGAGCAATCACGTCATTCCCGCGAGCGCGGAGCGCGTCAGCGGGAATCCAGCGTCAAGGAATGACCGGCATCTGGGACTGGCTTCCCGCTCTGCGCTTCGCTTGGCGGGAATGACGATGGCGGAAGCGCGCGCAGCCGGACGCAAGGCCGTGGTGATCGGGGGCTCGGTCGGCGGGCTCTTCATCGCCAACATGCTGCTGCGCCAGGGCTGGAAGGTCGACGTGTTCGAGCGTGTCGGCGAGGGGCTCGCATCGCGCGGGCTCGGCATCGCGCGGCACGGCGAGCTGCTGTCGATCCTGGTTGCCGCCGGCGTCAGGGAGGAGGGCCCACCCGGCATCGCCGTCACCGGCCGCAGCGCCTTCGACAGATCCGGCAAGGTGATCGCGCGCTTCGACTACCCTCAACACCTCGGCGCCTGGAGCGGCGTCTTCAACCCGCTGCACGCGGCATTCCCCGGTGATCGCTATCACCTCGGCCGCGAGCTCGCCGGCATCGAGCATCGCAGCGACAAGATCGTCGCCTGCTTCGCGGGCGGTGCCCGCGTCGAGGCCGACCTCGTCATCGGCGCGGACGGCTTCCGCTCCACCGTGCGTGCGCTCTGCGCGCCCGAGGCGCGCCCGAGTTACGCCGGCTACGTCGCCTGGCGCGGAATCATGGAGGAGCGCGACCTCTCCGCCGAGTTCCGCGCGCACACCTTCGACCAGTTCGCCTTCTGCTTCCCGCTCAGAAGCCAGTTCATCGGCTATCCCGTGCCCGGCACCGACGACTCCGTGGAGCGGTCACGCCGGCGCTACAGCTTCCTGTGGTATTACCCCGTTGCCCCGGGAGACGAGCTGACTGATGTCCTCACTGATGCAACCGGCCACACGCACGAATACTCGATCCCACCGCCGCTGATCCGCCCGGTCCACATCCAGCGGCTCAAGGAAAGCGCGATCGCCCTGCTGCCGCCGCAGTTCGCCGAGGTCGTGGTGCGCTCCGAGCGGCACATGGTGCAGCCGATCTACGACGTTGAGTCGACGCGCATGGACTTCGACCGCGTGGCGCTGCTCGGCGACGCCGCATTCGTGGCAAGACCGCACGTCGGCGTCGGCGTGCTCAAGGCCGGCGAGGACGCCTTCGAGCTCGCCCGCTGCCTCTCCGGCAGCTCCTCGATCGCCGCCGCGCTCGATCGCTACCAGGACGCCCGGCTGCCGGTTGCGCGCGACACCGTCCGGCTCGGCCGCCGGCTCGGCGCCTTCATCGAGCGCGGGCTCGAAGGTCCCTGGAGCGATCCCGATCTCGGCCTGGCGCCGCAGACCATCATACGCGTCAGCGCCCGGCCCGTCGCCCACCTCGAGCACGCAGATGTCGGCCTCGCATCGGCAGACAATCGCAAGCAAAGGAACGAGAGCCTGCCCGTTTAAGCGTGTGCACAGTCACCCTCGTGCGCGCGGACAACAAAGAGAGCATGATCAGGACCAGGTGAGGAGGAAACGACAATGACCAACAAATCGACAAGCAGGAACAGCCGGAAGGTCACGCGGCGCACGCTCGTGCAAGGTATGGGCGCCGCCGGCCTGGGCGCAACGATGGGCGCACCCTTCGCAGGCCGTGCGTTCGGCCAGGCAAAGGCGCCCGTCAAACTCGCGTTCTGGACCTTCGAGAACCCGCAGCAGCGGCCCTGGATCCACAAGCGCGTCAAGCTCTACATGGAGCAGAACCCGCACGTCACCGTCGACTTCCAGTGGTTCCCGTTCGGCGATCTCGGCAAGAAGATCTCCGTCGGCTTCGCCACCGGCACGGCGCCCGAAGGTTTCGTCAGCCAGGACTGGTTCATGCCGACCTGGATGGACAAGGGCCTGCTGGCGCCGCTCGACGTGCAGCGGCTGGGCTACCCCACCTACGACGCCTTCACCAACGACTTCGCCGCCGCCTTCGTGAAGGGCGCCACCCAGGACGGCAAGGTCTACGGCTACCCGCTGTGGTTCTACGGTTTCTGCAACTACCTCAACACCAAGCAGTTCAAGGAGGTCGGCCTCGACCCCGACAAGGACTGGCCGAAGGACTGGAATCAGTTCGGCGAGGTCGCCAAGAAGCTCACCATCCGCGATGGCAACAAGTTCACGCGCCAGGGCTTCAAGTTCGCCATGCACGCGGCGCAGTGGACCATGATCCAGTTCAATCCGATCCTGATCACCCACGGCGGCCAGTGGTTCGATGCCAGCGGCAAGTGCACGATCAACAACGCGGCGGGCGTCAAGGCCATGACCGCGCGCGCCTCCCTCGCCAGGCAGTACGGCGCCGAGGACCCCGCGGACTCCATCGCCACCAATCCGCTGCCGCAGATGGACTGGCTCAAAGAGCGCTGCTCGATGTTCTGGTGCCATCCGATCCCGCTCGGCGCCATCAAGTCGCAGAACGAGAAGATGCTGGCGGAGCGCTATTTCAAGCCGGTCCAGTACCCCGGCGTCGAGCCCGGCAAGGGCATCTCCACGACCTACGGCTTCAACCTGGTCGTCAACGCCCGCGCGCCCAAGGACAAACAGGAGGCCCTGCAGGACCTCTACAAGTTCATCATGAGCGATCTCATCGACTGCTGGAAGGACACGGCGCCCTTCTCGCTCGCGCGCAAGAGCGGCTGGGCCGACAATCCCGCCGTCAAGGAGTTCCCGGACGTGGCCGAGATCATCAAGGCCAAGGACCAGGGCGTGTTCCTGCCCCGCTCCGTCGTCTACACCGAGCTCGCGGACGCCGTGCACCGCGGCGTGCAGAAGATCATGCTCACCAACGCCGACATCAAGACGACGCTCGACGAGGTGGCGGCCGAGGTGGACCGCGCCTCGGCGAACTACAAGAAGGGATGACGTCGTCGGGCCCTGTCAAAGAGATGGCAAGCGTATCCAGCACCAACGCGGAGTCGGCGCGCGACGCGGCGCGCCGGCCTCACCGCCCGGCCCGGAAGGCGTGGCGGCTGCACTACAGCCGCCGCATCCAGCTCTGGGGGGTGAGCTTCGTCCTCCCCACGCTGCTGTTCTTCGCCGTCTTCAAGTACGGGCCGATGGTGTGGGCGGTGGAGCTGAGCTTCACCTCCTACGACATGGTGTCCTCGCCACGCGGCATCGGGCTGGAAAACTTCGAGAGCCTGGCCGCCGACCCGATCTTCCGCCAGAGCCTCTTCAACACCATCGTCTACATCGCCGGCTCCACCGCGCTCATCACGCTGGTGGGGCTGGCGCTGGCGCTCGCCATCAGCACCGCCGTGCCCGGCGCGCGCTACTGCATGAGCGCGATGTTCCTCACCAACCTTATGCCGATCCTGGCGGTGTGCCTGGTGTGGCGCTTCCTGCTGCACCCCTACGGCCTCGTCAACCAGTTGCTCGCCCCCTTCGGGGTGGATCGCGTCGACTGGCTGACCGACTCGGCGACCGCCATGCCGGCCATCATCTTCGTCACCGTGTGGCGGTTCGCGCCCTACTTCATGGTGGTGTTCCTGGCCGGCCTGCTCGCCATCCCCGACGACTACTACGAGGCTGCCCAGCTCGACGGCGCCAACGCCGGGCGCCGCTTCTGGCACGTAACCCTGCCGCTGCTGGCGCCGATGATCTTTTTCGTTATCGTCGTCTCCGCGCTGCTCTCCGCACGCATCTTCCTGATGCCCTACATCATCACCGGCGGCGGGCCCGGCAACGCCACGCGCGTGCTCTCCATGCTCATCTACGAGACCGGTTTCTCCTACATGAAGATGGGGCGCGCCGCTGCGATCTCCGTCGTGCTCTTCACCATCATGATGGTGTTCACGTTCCTGCAGATGCGCATCTTCATGAACCGCGAGCAGGTCTGAGCCATGGCCCGCGGCAAAGCGCATGCGGCTTACCGGATCTGGGCTCATTCCCGGCGCTGGCTCGGACTCATGGCGCTTCTCGCACTCACCGTCGGCTTCGTGTTCCCGATCCTGTGGATGGTGACCACCTCGTTCCAGGCCGGCGAGAAGATGTTCCAGCTCACGACCGAGTGGATCCCCTCGGTGCTGCATCCCGAGAACTATCCCAACGCCTGGTCGCGCGCGAACTTCACGCAGTACTTCATCAACAGCGCCATCGTCTCCATCGCCGTGATGGCCGGCAACATCGTGTTCTGCACGCTGGCCGGCTACGGGCTCGCGAAGTTCCGCTTTCCCGGCGACCGCTTCGTCCTGCTCGCCATCCTGAGCACGCTGATGCTGCCGCTCGAGGTGACGCTGGTGCCGACCTTCCTGGTGATCCACCAGTTCGGCTGGATGAACACCTACCAGGGCATCATCGGGCCCCTGCTCATCGACGCCTTCGGCGTGTTCCTGATGCGCCAGTCGATCCTGTCGATCCCCACCGACTACATCGAGGCCGCGCGCATCGACGGGGCGGGAGAGCTGCGCATCCTGCTGCAGATCATCGTGCCGCAGTGCCTGCCCGCGCTCGCCGTGCTCGCGATCTTCTCCTTCCGCGACAGTTGGGACCAGTTCCTGTGGCCGCTCACGGTCGTGTCGCTGGACCAATACCGCACCTACAATCTGGGCCTCGTGCAGTTCGGCGAGGACTACGGCAACCCGCCGACCGAGCAGATGGCAATCGCGGTCTTGGCGACCATCCCCGTGTTCGTGCTGTTCTGGGTCCTGCAGCGCCTCGTCAACAAGGGCTTCGGCCTCAGCGGCCTGAAGTGAGCGGCAATTCGAGATCGGAGCCGACGTGGAGAAGATACGCATAGGAGTGGCGCACACGGGTGCGGGCATTGCCCCGCTGTTTGCGGCCGTGGACGGGGGCTACCTCCGCGAGCACGGCCTCGAGCCCGAGCTCGTCTCCTGCCCCGGCCACCCGCGCGCGCTGCAGGCGCTGCTCTCGGGCGAGGTCGATTTCATCAACTCGGTCGGCGCCGAGCTGATCCTGGCCGACCTGCAGCATCGCGGCGACGCCGTCGTCATCGCCTCCGCCATCGGCCGCAGCGCCCAGCAGGTGTCGGCGCGGCCGGGCCTCGCGACGCGGGAGGACCTGCGCGGCAAGCGCTGGGGCGTCATCACCCGCAACGACGCCGACGAGTGCGCGATCCTGATGGCGTTCGAGCGCTGGGGCTGGGACATCTCGCGCGATGCCAAGATCATCGCCGTCGGCTCCGAGGCCCCGCGCCTCGACGCGCTGCTCGACGAGAAGCGCGTCGACGTCGCCATCATGCATGCGCCCGAGCCGTTCCAGGCGGCGAAGCGCGGCTGGAACTTGGTAGAGGACCTCGGCCGCCTCGACGTCGCCTTCCAGAACAGCTGCGCCGCCACCACGCGGCGGCTGATCGCAGCGCGGCCGCTGACGGTCGTCAACTACGTGCGCGCCTACTCCCAGGCGGTCTATCGTTTCCGCACCGATCCAGCTTTCGGCATCACCCTTCTTGCCAAGCATACGGGCGAGCCCGATCCTAAGGTCATCGAGCAGACCTGGGTGCTGTTCGCCCGGCTGATGGGAGGCATGATGTTTCCGAGCCTCGAGGGCATGCGCTCGGCGCTCTCCGTGTTGCATCGGCTCGGGGTCGTGCCGCAGTCGCTCACGCCCGAGCAGTTCGTCGACCTTGCGCCGGTGGCAACGCTGGAGCGCGAAGGCTTCTTCGGCCGCTTCATGGCGGGCCTCGGAAAATAGCGGAGCGAGCAGACCGTGCCCGACGCCATCATCGATGCCCATCACCACATCTGGCGCCTGAGCGAGACGCCGTGGCTGCAGGGACCGCCGGTGCCCCGCATCTTCGGCGCCTACGATGCCATCCGCCGCGACTACGCGATCGCCGACTACCTTGCTGACGCAAAACCGAGCGGGGTCGTCAAGTCGGTGTTCGTGCAGGTCAACGTCGCACCGGGCAAGGAGGTGGACGAGGCCGCCTGGGTGCAATCGGTCGCCGATGTCAACGGCTTCCCGCATGCGATCACCGCGTACGCCGACCTCGCCTCGCCCTCGGTCGCGGACACGCTCGACCGCGAGCTTGCCTGCCGCAACATGCGCGCCATCCGCCAGCAGTTGCACTGGCACGAGAAGCCGCTCTACCGCTTCGCACCGAAGCCCGACGTCATGAACGACAAAGCCTGGCGCAAGGGGCTCGACGAGGTGCGCCGGCGCGGGCTGATGTTCGAGCTGCAGGTGTTCGCGAGCCAGATGCCCGATGCCGTCAAGCTCGTGCGCGACTACGCCGATGTGACCTTCATCCTGCTGCACGCCGGCATGCTCGAGGACCGCAGCGAGGCGGGCTGGGCGCTCTGGCGCGCGGGCATGAAACAGTTGGCCGCGTGCCCGAACGTGGTGGTCAAGCTCTCCGGCCTCGGCACCTTCGACCGCGCCTGCTCGGCCGAGCGCTGGCGCCCGGTGATCGAGGCGACGATCGACCTCTTCGGTCCGGACCGCTGCATGTTCGGCAGCAACTTTCCGATCGAGAAGCTGTGGACCGACTACGCGAGCCTCGTGGCCACGTTCCGCGCATCGCTCGCGCGCTTCACCCCCGCTGAGCAGCGCGCCGTGCTGCACGATACCGCCGCGCGCCTCTACAAGCTGCAGGGGCGCCTGAATGGTCATCGATATGAAGCGAAGCGAGGAAGCCCGTGACTGACAAGAGCAAAAAGACCGTCGGCATGATCGGCCTCGGCATCATGGGCCATGCCATGTCCAAGAACCTGATCGAGTCCGGGTTCGCGGTCGTCGGCTACGACATCGCCAGGCCGGCCGTCACGCGCTTTGCCGACATCGGCGGGCGCGTCGCGGCCTCGGTCGGCGAGGTGGCGCGGCAGGCGAACGTCCTTCTCACATCGCTGCCCTCGGTAGCCGCGTTCCGCGACGTGGTGCGCGAGGTCAAGGAAGCACCGCGCGCCGACCGCGTCCTCGCGGAGACCAGCACCTTCCCGCTCGATGCCAAAATCTCAGGGCGCGACGAGCTGGCGAAGGCCGGCATCATCATGCTCGATTGCCCGCTGTCGGGCTCCGGCAGCCGGGCGCTGGTGCGCGACGTCCTCGTCTACGCCAGCGGCGACAAGGCTGCCTACGATCGCTGCCTCCCCGTGTTCCAGGGCTTCTCGCGTGCGCCGCACTATCTGGGCCCGTTCGGCAACGGCTCCAAGATGAAGTACGTGGCCAACCTGCTGGTGGCGATCCACACGGCGGCCGCCGGCGAAGCCTTCGCGCTCGCGCGCAAGGTCGGCCTCGACCCCGCGCAGATGTACGAGGTGGTAGGCGACGGGGCCGCCGGCTCGCGCGCCATGCACGTGCGCAAGGACATGCTGATCGCCGACCGCTACACCCCGATCCGCACCATGCCGCTCGAGCTGTGGCGCAAGGACATGCAGATCATCGCCGACTTCGCCAACTCGGCCGCGTGCCCGGTGCCGATGTTCTCGGCCGCCGTTCCGCTCTTCAACGCCGCGGTGGCTTCGGGATACGGCGATCAGGATACGGCTGCCGTCTGTGCGGTGCTGGAAAGGATGGCGGGGCTGATCTGAACAGGGCGGATCGGCCGAGGAGGGAGGCGTTGCCGTCATGCAGAAGAAGAAAGAGGCATCGTTCGCGGATGCGGCGGGCCCCGTGGAGCGGGTCGGCCGGGTCGCGCAGCTGATCGAGAGCTCCGCCGGAGCCAACGAGGAGCTGGGACGGCTCACGCCCGAGGTCGTCGACGCCCTGCACGAGCAGCGCCTTTTCCGCCTGCTGCTACCGCGCGCCTACGGCGGCGAGGAAGTCGACCACGTCACCTGGTTCCACACCATGGAGGCGCTGGCCAAGCTCGATGCCAGCACGGCCTGGTGCGTCGGCCAGATCAACGGCTGCGCCGCGACGGCGGCCTCCGTCGATCCTGCCGTCGCGCGCGCGATCTGGAGCGGACCGCGCTCGGCGCTGAGCTGGGGACCGCCCGTGAAGGCTCGCGCCGACGCGGTCGACGGCGGCCACAGACTGACGGGGGAGTGGCAGATGTCGAGCGGCAGCCGGCACGCCAACTGGATCGGCCTCACCGCCCCGGTGTTCGACAGGAAGGGGCAGCCGATCCAACTGGAGGGCGCCCCCATGCGCATCTTCCTGGTGCCGGCCGAGCAGGTCGAATGGGTCGAAAACTGGAACGTGATCGGCCTCGTCGCCACCAACAGCGGCGGGTTCAGGACCAACGGCCTGTTCGTGCCCGACGGCTATTCGGTCGCCCAGCTGCATCCCCTCAAGGCCAGGCTCTCCTCGCCGCTCTACAAGTTCCCGATGAACAGCAACTACGGTATCGGCTTCTCCGCCGTCGCGCTCGGCATTGCCCGGGCGATGCTGGATGCCTGCATTTCGCTCGCCAAGGAGAAGACGCCGCGGGCAGCGAGGCACTCGCTCAAGGACAACCACCTCATCCAGTTCCAGGTGGGCGAGGCCGAAGCGCGCCTGCGAGCTGCGCGCAACTACGTCGAGTCGACAGCACGTCGCATCTGGGACGAGGTCTCCTTGGCAGGCGAGCCGGTGACAACCACGCAGCGGCTCGACAATCGCATGGCGGTAACCTTTGCCATCCATGAGGCCAAGACCGTTGCCGACGCCGCCTGGGAGATCGCGGGCGCCAGCGCCATCTTCCGTTCCGCACCCTTCGAGCGGCGCTTCCGCGATATCCGCACGGTGATGCAGCAGGCCCAGGGCCGCAAGACGCACCTGCAGGACGTCGGCGCCTACATCATGGGCCTCGAGCCGAACTTGGCTTTTGCGTGAGGCGGGAGTTCAATCGTGCGGTCGCCGCCTCACAATCGATACCTGATACCCGCGCGCTCTGATACCGTGACGCCAATCAGGAGCGTCGAACAATTGACCCCGATCCCCAGGGAGGAGTTCCGATGGCAGTAGCACAGGCAGATGTCCGCAAGCCGATCCCGTTCGACGTCAATCACCTCGACCGCCTGCTCGACGAGGCCGGCATCGACGTGCTCGTCGCCACCTCCAAGCACAACGTCCAGTACCTGCTCGGCGACTACAAGTTCTTCTTCTTCGAGGCCATGGATGCGATCGGCGTCAGCCGCTACCTGCCCGCCGTCGTCTACCAGAAGGGCAAGCCCGAGACCGCGGCCTACGTCGGCAACAGCATGGAGACCTACGAGAAGGAGCTCGGCAAGTTCTGGCCGCAAAATCTCTACCTCTCGACCTGGACCGGCCCCGACACCATGAAGAAGGTCGTCGACCACATCGCCAGGCTCGGGCCGGGCGTGCGCCGCGTCGGCATCGAGGCTGCCTTCCTGCCCGCCGACTGCGAGGCCGTGATGCGGCGGGGGCTGTCGAATGTCGACATCGTCGATGCGCTGTTCCCGCTCGAGCGCCTTCGCGCCGTGAAGTCGCCCAAGGAGATCGAGTTCCTCAAGCTCGCCTCCGAGCGCGTGACCGACAGCATGAATGCGGTGTTCGCCCAGGTGGCGCCCGGCAGGACCAAGCAGGAGCTGGCCGAGGCCCTGCGGGTGGAGGAGGTGAAACGTGGGCTTTCCTTCGACTACTGCCTGATCGCGGCCGGCCAGAGCCTCAACCGCGCGCCCTCCGAGCAGAAGCTCGCGGCCGGCGACGTCATCTCCATCGACTCCGGCGGCAACTACCATGGCTACATCGGCGACCTCTGCCGCATGGGCGTGGTCGGCAACAAGCCCGACGCCGAGCTCGACGACCTGCTCGCCTTCGTCGAGGAGGTGCAGATGGCCTCGCGCAAGCCGATCAAGCACGGCGCGCCCGGCAGCTCCATCTGCGCGGTCGGCGACAAGCTCGTCGCCGCCTCCCCGCACAAGGCCTACACGCACTTCATGGCGCACGGCATGGGCCTCGTCAGCCACGAGGCGCCGCGCCTCATGAAGGAGGGCCCGGTCCCCTACCCCGACTACGACAGCGACAAGCCGTTGCAGGCCGGCATGGTGCTCTCCATCGAGACCACCATGAACCATCCCAAGCGCGGCCTCGTGAAGATCGAGGACACCGTTCTCGTCACCGAGACCGGCTGGCAGGGCATGGGCGACGGCGTGCGCGGCTGGCAGCGCACGGCTGGCTGAGCGAGTCTGCGGCACGTGCCTTCGAGCGACGTACACAGCTACGACTTCATCGTCGTCGGCGCGGGATCGGCCGGCGCGGCCGTTGCCAACCGGCTCTCGGCTGACCCGCGCAACAAGGTGCTGTTGCTGGAGGCGGGCCCCGCAAGCCACCCCTGGTCGCGCATTCCCGTCGGCTACGCCAAGCTGCTGAAGAACCCCGCGGCCAACTGGCTCTACACCGCCGAGCCCGAGCCCAGCACAAACGGCCGCCGACTGCCGGTCCCGCGCGGCCGGCTGCTCGGCGGCTCCAGCGCCATCAACGGCAATGCATTCGTGCGCGGCCAGGCGCAGGACTTCGACACCTGGGCGCAGATGGGCAACCGCGGCTGGAGCTACGGCGAGGTGCTGCCCTTCTTCAAGCGCATGGAAAGCTACGAGAGCGGCGGCGAGGATGCATTCCGTGGCCGCGAGGGGCCGCTGCGCGTCACCAATCCCGAGCCGACCGACCCGCTCTACAAGGCGCTGATCAAGGCCGCCGGCGAGGTGGGGATCCGCCACAACCCCGACTACAACGGCGCCAGGCAGGACGGCATTGCCATGAGCCAGGCGACGATCGCCGGCGGACGGCGCATGAGCACGGCGCACTGCTACCTGACGCCCGCCTGCAAGCGACCCAACCTGCGCATCGAGACGGGCGCACAGACCGAGGCGCTCCTGCTCGAGGGCAAGCGCTGCGTCGGCGTGCGCTATTCCGTCGGCGGCAGCCCGCGCGATGCGCGCGCCGCGCGCGAGGTGGTGGTGAGCGCCGGCACCATCAACTCTCCGCAGCTGCTGGAGCTGTCGGGCATCGGCCAGCCGGAGCGGCTGCGCGGCCTCGGCATCGAGGTGCGCCACGCACTGCCCGGCGTCGGCGAGAACCTGCGCGACCACTACGCGCCGCGCACGCGCTGGGCGATCGGCACCAGGGGCATGACCTTCAACGACAGAGGCCGCGGGCTCGGCCTCGTGCGCCAGGCCCTGCGCTATGCGCTCACCGGCAAGGGCCTGCTCGGCATGGTGGCGGCACCGGTCCGCGCCTTCGTCTTCTCCCGCGACGGCCTGGAGGCGCCCGACCTGCTGCTCGGGTGGGTGCCGATGCTGACCGAGGTCGGCCCGTCCGGCCCCAGGATCTCGCGCCAGTCCGGTGTGACCTGCTACGCCCACCCCATGCGGCCCGAGAGCAGGGGCCACGTGCACATCACCTCGGCCGATCCCCGCACCGCGCCTGCCATCAGCTTCAACTTCCTGTCGGCCCCCATCGACGCCGAGCTGACCGCGCGCGCCATCCGCATTGCCCGCGCCATCATGACGGCGCCGGCGATGGGCCCCATGCAGGTGAGCGAGATCGCGCCCGGCAGCGACCGGGTCACGGACGACGAGATCCTGGATTGGGTCAGGCAGGCCGGCGAGACGACCTATCACCCCGTCGGGACCTGCAGGATGGGCCAGGACGCCATGGCCGTGGTCGACGAGCGGCTGCGGGTGCGCGGCATCGACGGGCTGCGCGTGGCCGATGCCTCGATCATGCCGACGCTCACCTCCGGCAACACCAACGCGCCTGCCATCATGATCGGCGAGAAGGCGGCTCACATGGTGCTCGAGGCCGCCGCCTGAGACGGCCCGCCCCCTCTCCCCGCCTGCCCTCGGGCTCTCCACACGCGCGCCCTGCCCAAGGTCGGCCCGAGGGCCTGCGGGGAGTGGGTCGGGGTGAGGGGCGGAGACGTACGCAAACGCTCGCGTCTGCCACTTCCCTCGCCTCACCGGCCCGGACCGGTCGGGCGCAGCCCTACTCCGCAAACGGGTCGGGGACGCCGTCGGGCTTCAGGTCGAAGGCCTTCATGCTCATGGCGATCAGGCCGTAGTAGCCGAGCACGGCCACGAGATCGAGGATGCCGCGCTCGCCCAGCACCGCCTTGACGCGCGCGTAGGTGGCGTCCGAGACGTTGCGCGTGCTGAGCAGCTCCTGGGCAAGCTCGTAGGCTGCCATCTCGTCGGCAGCCTTGAACCTGGCGGGCCGGCCCTTGCGCAGCGCCTCGATCGCGTCCGCATCGACGCCGAGCTCGTGCGCGATCGGCGCGTGGTCGACCCATTCGCCCGGCGCCTTCCAGTGCACGGCCATCATGAGGATGCACAGCTCGGACAGCCGCTGCGGCAGGCTCGACTGATATCGCGCGTAGAGCCCGAGCTTCTGGCCGCGGCTCAGCAGCTCGGGGCTGTGCAGCCAGATGAAGAACGGCCCGTGCATCTTCTTGCGCGGCCCCGCGACCACCTCGTCCCAGGCTGCCTTCTGCTCAGGGCTGAGCTGGTCGTACGTGAGCTTGGCCAGGCGCATGCGTTTCCTCCGGTCCTTGACCCGTCGTATCGGCACTTCGCGAAGCAATCTCCGAGTCCCGATGCGCTACCAGCCCGGATCGGTCGGGCGCAGTCCAAGGAGGGCCTTGCCGGCAGCCTCCATGTGCGCGGGCAGGCCGGCAGCATGCTGCACGGCGACGTGAATGTTGCGGAAGTGGCGCTCGAGCGGGTTCCTCTCATAGACGGCGTTGGTGCCGGCGGCGTGGAAGATCAGGTCGACCGCGCGCACCGCCTCGTGCATGCCGTGGGTGATCGCGAGCCGTGCCTGCGCGACCGCCGCGTCGAGGTCCTTCTCGCCCCGGCTGGCGCGCTCCCACAAATCGCCGACCGCGACCTGGACGTAAGCCCGTGCGCTGCTCACCATTGCTTCGGCCTCCGCCGTGCGCGCCTGCACCAGGGGGCGGTCGCGCAGCAGCGCCGTGGACATCGTGCTCGACTTGACGGAGGCCAGCTCGATGAAGGCATCGAGGGCGCTGCGGGCGATTCCCAAGGCGTTGCCGACCGTCGCCGTCCATATCGAAGCCATATGCAGGCGCGGACTGTAGAGCGGGCCCTTCTCCCTGGGCGGCGCACCCATAGGGGCCGAATGGCTCTCGGGGACGAAGACGTCGGCAACCCTGAAATCGTGGCTGCCGGTGCCGCGCAGGCCGAGCGTGCGCCACGTATCCACAATCTCGGCGCTGTCCCTCGGTATCCAGAATATGCGCGCGACCGGCGTGCCGGCAGCACTGCGCATCGGCTTGTCGCCGTCCCACATGATGCAAGGGCACATCAGCCAGCGCGCGTTCATGATGCCGCTGGCGAAGTCCCACTGTCCCTCGATGCGATAGCCGCCGGCGACGGGCCTGGCGCGCCCCTGCGGACGGATCGAGCCGGCAATGCGCATATCAGCCGGGTTTCCCGCCATTGCACGGCCTACCTCGGGCTCGAGCCACGCGCCGAAGCTCGAGACGGCGCTGGCAATCATGGTGCACCAGCCGATGGAGCCGTCGGCGCGCGAGATGGCCTCCACCGCACGGAAGACGACGAGCGGCGCCAGCTCCGGTCCGCCCATGGAGCGGGGAAAATACATCTGCAGAAGGCCAGCCTTGGCGAGCACATCTGCCATGGCGGGAGGAACGTGCCGAAGCGCCTCGCACTCATCGCGCGCAGCCTGCACCTCGGGCACGAGGCGCGCCGCTGCGCCAACGACATCGATCTCATCCGGTGACTTAGGATTCATGGTGCAGCCCGGCCGATGCTGAAGAACCCTGCCAGCACGATTGCACGCTGGCACCCCTCGTTCAATGCATCGCTGCAGCCCTTAACTGACACGGCGCTCCGCCTTGACCCTCCAGTCGATCCATGCTGCACTCCTCTCAAATCAAAAGAAAACGGCGCTGGAAAAATCCTGCGCCGACCAGGGAAACGGAAACGCGCTTACCAGGGAGGACTCCCATGAGGCTGCTCCTATCAGCCGCATTCTGCCTCATTCTATCCATCGCATCGCTCTCGATCGCCTCGCCGGCCTCGGCCCAGGACCCGGTCGCCGAGCGCGCGGTCGCCGCCGCCAAGGAGTACGTGAAGACCAAGGGTCTCAAGGACCCCAAGCTCACGATCCTGCTCAGCTCCCTCTATAACAACTCGTTCCCGGACTTCGCCAAGAAGTGGGAGGAGCTGACGGGCGTCAAGTTCGAGATCGTGCCGCTCGGCTATACGGACATTCCCGCCAAGATCATGCAGGAGTCGGTGTCGAAGACCGGCGTCTACGACATCTTCAACGACTTTCCCTACACGATGCCGGACGCCGTCGGCGCCAAGGTCATCATCCCGCTCGACGACTACGTGAAGAAGTACCAGCCCGATTTCTCCGGCGTCGCCGACGGCCTCAAGTATCAGCAGTACTACGACGGCAAGCTCTACACGATGGTCAACGACGGCGACCACCTGATCATGGTGGTGCGCAAGGACCTCGTCGAGAACCCGCAGGCGCGCGCCGAATACAAGGCCAAGACCGGCAAGGACCTCGGCTGCCCCGACACGGTCGCTGACTGGGTGCAGCAGGCGGCATTCTTCCAGACCAAGGAAGGCGACACGCGCTGGGGCATCAAGTTCGACAAGGGCCTCTCCGGCGGTCTCGGCTATCGCTCCGTCAACTTCTCGTATCGCCACTTCCCCGTCTACATGAAGGGTCTTCTGTTCGACAAGGACATGAAGCCGCGCATCACCACGCCCGACGGCATACAAGCCATCAAGGACTTCGCCGCGGCCGTCGAGCACATGCCCAAGGACATCCAGGGTTGGGGCACGCCGCAGATCTATCCCTACTGGGGCAGCGGGCTCGCATATTCGGCCATGTCGTTCCCCTCCATCATTGGCTTCGGCGAGAGCAACCCCAACAGCGTCGTCAAGGGCAAGCAGAAAGCCTGCCTGATCCCGGGACGCATGGTCGACGGCAAACTCGTGCGCCGCTCGCCGCAGGCGGCCGGCACCGGGTACATGGTGAGCGCCTACGCCAAGAACCCCGAGCTCGCCTACCTCTTCATCCAGTGGTTCACGAGCCCCAGCATCGGCGACGAGGCCATTGCGCATCCAAAGGGCTTCTGGGACCCCTTCCGGACCTCGAACCTGACGCACAAGGCCATCCTTGCCAGGTTCGGAGAGGACATGGTCAAGACCACCATCGAGAACTCCAAGCATGCGGCCTCGCTGCTGCTGATCGAGGGCAACTACGAGTACTTCAAGATCCTCGACAACAATCTGGCCGACGTGATGAACAAGAACATCACGGCGGAGGAGGCGGCCAAGCGCATCGAGACCAGCTGGAACAAGATCACCAACGAGATCGGCAAGGACCACCAGGTCCAGGTCTGGCGCAAGGGTGTCGAGAGCGGCATCTACCTCGACAAGTTCTGAGGTGGTCATCCCGGGCCTTGCCTGGACCGGCGAAGGCCGGTGTGCCCGGGATCC
>Ga0247829_10000226_pt1 | contig 19240 bp, 19 predicted proteins | sample 12C_Control_Day4_FD_207765 | JGI IMG/M metagenome (GOLD analysis project Ga0247829, IMG submission 207765) | Soil microbial communities from agricultural site in Penn Yan, New York, United States - 12C_Control_Day4 | ecosystem: Environmental > Terrestrial > Soil > Agricultural land | place... | reverse complement strand
GGCTGTCACGGAACGCCTCGGCGCGGGGCGTGAGGAGCTCCCACGGGAGGTCGGCCGTGCTCTCATCGAGCAGCAGGTGGAGATGGCTGCCACTTCCCAGCGGCTGCTTTAGGTCATGGGGCACGAGGAGCTCGTAGAGCGTCGAGCCGATGCGGGGATCCGACGATCGGTTGATCGACTGAGCCACCAGGCTGTCGACGAGGTCCCCGTCGAGCTGATGGACGAGGGACTCCGCGCGGGACGCGCGTCCGAGCAGCGAATAGGTCAGCCCTGCCAGCCCGTCCGACTGTTCGGCAACCCGCACGATGCTGATCCGTGCCCATACGTCGTTGGCGCTGTCGTCGGGAGGGTTGGGACCGGCCGCACCTTCGCCCATGACCGGTTGGGGTCCGCAGGAGACCGCGTAGTCGCCCTCGGTGTGCGAGCTCTCGTTGTTGAGGCGCTCGAGGGAGCGGGCTGCCAGCTCGACGATGTCCTCGTGGCGCTCGACGAACCACAGGTCGCTGAATCGCACCGGTCGGTCGACCACACCGGCCGGTCCCTCGACCGGCACCGTCAGCGGGATCTGGCTCAGTCTCACGTTGGCGGCGACGGTCCCGGCGATGATGGCGCGGATGGAGCTCTCGACCGTCAGGCCACCGGACCGGGAGCTGCCGATGAGCACGGCGGCCAGGCCGAGACGTCCGTCGAAGGCCTGCTGAGGAGCCGACCGCCCCACCACGGAGGCGCGAGCCCGATCACGAGGCTCGCTGGCGAACCGGGTCAACGACCTGGTCACCACGGACGAGAGCTGCGACTCCGTCAGCTCTCCCATGGGACCGAGCCCGACGACGATGGCGCCCGGCGGAGGGGTGATCTCCTCGAAGCCGGGGAAATGGCGGAACTCCCCCAATGCCTCCGGGTAGTCGCGGGCCACCTGGGCCCGGCTCAGACGGTGGTCGAGGCAGTCGTCGAGCCGCTCCTCGGCGCCGCTGAGGGGCGAGCCGGCCACGTGGCCGACCAGGACGGGATAGACGGCGTGTTCGAGGCTGGCGTGCAGCAGACGCACCGTCAGCCGCGCGTCGTCATCACTGTCCGCGTCGCCGCCGCCGTTGCGCGAAGGCCCGCGGCGCGTCCCGGACGCACCCCCTTTGCCCGCTGGGCCAGCCGCGGCCTTGCTCCAACCTCTCGTCTGGGGCCCGTCTCCCAGCTCCTCCACGAGGCTCGTTCCGCTGTCCTTTTCCGGAGGCTCCATGGCGTGATCCTCCTTCCCTGCGCGCACGCTGTCCAGCAGGCCGGCGCGCGGCCGGCGCGTTGCTGGACAGCGCGAAGCGTGGGCGCGAAGCTGCCGACACTGTTTCACTCGTCAACCATTTGGCGCGTGTGCGGACCGTGGAGGGGAGCGCCGAGATGGCCGACGACTGGGTGGATCCGTCCGACGACGCCGAAGGGGTGGACGGCGAGCAGCCCGTCGGCACCGACGAGGATCTCGACGAGTCCGGGTACGACTCCGGTGACGACCCCGGAACGAGGGCCCCCGAGTTCCCCGCCGAGCCGCCGAGGAGTCCAGACCGGGGGCCGCTCCCCATCTCACCAGCCGCCATCCCCGCGTGGGTCAAGCCGCTGGGCAACGGCAAGGTGCCTATGGATCGGATGATCAAGGTCGCTCCCCTCGGCGTGGGCTACCTGATCCCGGAGGCCGCCGCCGCGTGGAGGAACCTCCAGAACGCGGCGCAGCAGGCCGGCTTCGCGCTCACCATGACGGGCGCCTACCGCTCGTACGACCAGCAGGTCTCGCTCTTCCAGCAGCGGTACTCCACGACCAACACGGGCGGGTCGTCGAAGGTGTGGAACGGGACCCGCTACTGGCTGAAGCCGAAGATGGCCATGGCCGCCGTACCCGGGACCAGCAACCACGGATGGGGCTGCGCGGTGGACGCCGCGCTCGACGGGTACGGCAACAGCGCCCGGGTGGTCGACCAGGCGTTCGTCCAGTGGGCCCGGCAGGCGGCACTCGCCAACGGTTGGTCGTGGGAGGTGCAGTCCGAACCGTGGCACTTCCGGCTCGTCCAGTTCAGCGCCGTGCCACAGGCCGCGGCGGGCGGCCCGCCGCCGACACTGCAGTCCGCGCCGACCCCGACCCTCCAGCTGAACAGCTCCGGCGGGCAGGTGGCCGCGCTCCAGTTCTTCTGCCTGAAGTTCAAGTGGGGTGACTGCGGATCCGCCGACGGGCAGTTCGGACAACGGACCGAAACCGCCATCAAGGCCATGCAGACGGCACTCGGCGTCAAGGCCGACGGCCAGTACGGACCCAAGTCGGCGGCGGCGCTCGACGCCTTCCTGAAGAAGGGGCCGGCCGCGCCGGCCTGATCCACCCCGCACCACCGCACCGTCACCGTCACACTGGAGGACAGGCATGGCCACAGGGATGTCGTTGCACATCGGGCTCAACACCGTCGATCCCGCTCACTACCAGGGCTGGGACGGCCAGCTCGCCGCCTGCGAGAACGACGCCACTTCCATGGAGACGTTGGCGGAGGCGCTCGGCTACTCACCGCGGACCGTGCTGCTCACGAAGGATGCCACCGCGCGGAAGGTGACCGCGGCCATCAAGAAGGCGGCGACGAAGCTGGTGGCCGGCGACACCTTCTTCATCAGCTACGCCGGCCACGGCGGCCAGGTCCCCGACACGAACGGTGACGAGGCCCGCAAGGCCCGGAACGAGGTGGGCGAGCTCGGTGACGCGTACGACGAGACATGGCTGCTCTACGACCGCGAGCTCGTCGACGACGAGCTCTACCAGCTCTGGGCGCTCTTCAAGCCCAAGGTCCGCGTCGTCATGCTGTCGGACAGCTGCCACAGTGGCACCGTCGCCCGGCCGGCGCCGTGGGACACCGAGAACGTCGACCCATGGCCGAACCGCCGCATCCCGCTCGAGCTCCAGGACCGGGTGTACGAGGCCAACAAGCGGACCTACGACGGCATCCAGCGCAAGACCAAGAGCAGGGACGAGAAGGCGGTCAAGGCCGGCGTCATCCTCATCTCTGGTTGCATGGACAACCAGACGAGCGGCGACGGCCCCCGCAACGGCCGGTTCACCGGCCAGCTGCTCGAGGTCTGGAAGGACGGCCGCTTCAAAGGCACCCTCCCCGATCTCCACAAGGCGATTGTGGCCACCATGCCGCCGTACCAGACGCCCAACCTCTACTTCGTCGGCGGCCGCGACAAGACTCTCTCCGACCGTGCCGCTTTCGCCCTCTGACCACGGTCATCGCGTGCGGACGAGGAGCAGGACGAGCACTCCGCAGATGAGGTAGACGCCGGCCTGCGCGTCGAGCAGCGGCACGAGCGCGACATGATCGACCAGCACGCCGGCCAGGATCGAGCCGACCGACGCGCCGACCGCCTCGCTCGCCATGAGCACGCCGGCGACGCGGCCCAGCGTGCCGGGTGGGCTGGTGGTCTGCACGACGGTGAACAGGCCGACTTGCAGCGCGGCACCGGGAAGACCCGACAGCGCGAAGAGGACCACGAACACGCCGATCGCCGTCGTCCAACCTGCGGCGTTCCAGAACACGAGTGACACCGCGCCCATGCCGAGGTAGCCGACCGCCAACAGCAGCAGTGGCGCGACGCGAGGACCGAGGCGGCCGATGATCGCCGCTCCGGCGACCGCACCGACGGCCATCGTCCCCCGGATGATCCCGACCCCGCCACCGTCACCGCCGACGGCCTCGATCACGTACACGACGAAGAGCACCACGAAGGCGCCCTGCGCGATCTGAGCGATGCCGTGGATGGTCAGCACCGACGTGAGGGGCGGATTGGCGGCAACCGCCCGCAGCCCTGCCCGCACGCCCGTAGGGACGACATCCGCGTGCGCGCCGACCGGACGGGTGTCGGCGGTGATGCACGCCACCGCGGCTGCCGCGGCGAGGAAGCTGACGGCATCGACGAGCACGACCGGCGCCAGCCCACCGACGGCGACGACGAGGCCGCCGAGTGGAGAGCCGATCAGCCGGGCCATGCTGCGGCTGGCCGAGAGCGCGGCGTTGGCACTGGTCAGCTGCTGGTCGGCGACGAGCCGCGGCAGCAGGGCGACGTTGGCCGGGTTGTTGAGCTGTGACAGCGCCGCCTGCACGACGGTCACCACGTAGGCCGGCCACGTCCGCGACGGCGTCACCGCCAGCAGGGGCACGAGCGTGACGGCCTGCGCGAGGTTCGTGCCGATCAGGCAGCGGCGCAGATCCCACCGGTCGACGAGGCTGCCGCCGATCGGCCCGAGCACGGCCGCGACGAGAAGCTGGCAGAGGAACAAGAGGGCCGTCGTCGTGCCCGAGCCCGTTTCGCTGAACACGTAGACGGGCAGCGCGACCATGAGCACCCAGTCGCCGGTGTCGTTGACGAAGCCGGCGGCCCACGCCAGCCGGAAGTCGTGCGATCGCCAGACCGGCGGGGCGCGCTCGGTGATCTCCAGATCGGTCATCCGGCATCGACCCGCGGGAAGGCCTGGACGACCACGTGGACAGGCCGCACGTCGTGATCCCGGGCAGGCATCTCCTTCCGGGCGCCGACGCGGTACGGACGCAGCAGGTCGTCCACGGCTGAGGTCAACTCACGCAACTCGGCCGCGGTCAGCGCCAGTTCGAACGTCGCGAACTCGGCTGCGTCCTGCCACTCGGTGGGCAACTCAGCCACGTGCTCGACGAACAGCTGAGCCATCCGGTCGTTCTCGACGCGATCCGCCTCTCGCAGCGCGGCGAACACCGCACGACCGGATGCCGGCTCGTCGCTCAGCGGCCTCCCGAGCGAGAAGCCAACCGCCGCGGCCCTCCACGGCCGCGTGCGGCCGTCACCGGCCACGGACTCGTCGCGCACGACGAAGCCGAAGCGCTCGAGCTCGCGGAGGTGATAGCTGCACGCGGACGGAGAGGCACCGACGGCCCGCGCGCACTCGGTCGCCGTGCGGGCCACACCGGCCATGAGCAGCCGCAGGATCGCCACCCGGTCCGGGTGCGCGAGCGCCCGCAGCGCCCGGATGTCCGTCACGACCTTGCGCGGCGGCTCCTGCGAGTCGATCGTCACAGGTGTGAAGGATATCCTTCACATCTGCACCTGGCACTCCCAGCCGGCGCGGGCGCGCTGCCGCTCAGTCGGCCAGGGCGGAGTACGTGCAGGTCCAGAAGTCGGAGATGACGGCCGGCGGCGGGAACGCGGCGGTGAACATGTCCGTCGTGAGGATCACGCCGATGAGGCGTTCGCTGGGATCGTTGGCCCACGCCGACCCCAGCCCCCCAGCCCATCCGTAGCAGCCCACGGCGGGGACCGGCCCGGTGCGCCGCACCTGGACGCCGACGCCGAACCCCCAACCCTGTGAACCGTCCGGCGTCGGTCCCGGCGCCCCTTCGAGGACGCGGAGCTGATCGGTCGTCATGGCCTCGACGGACGCCCGTGCCAGGAGGCGTCCGCCATCGGGAAGACAGCCGCCGGACAGCAGCATGCGCCCGAACGCGAGCATGTCGTCGACGGTGGACACGAGCCCGCCGCCTCCGGACGGAAAGACAGGTGGTGTCGCCCACTGCCCGTCGGGACCGTCGTACACGAGCAGGGCGCCGGTGTCGGGGTCCCTCGTGTAGCAGGTGCCGAACCGGCCCGCCTCTCGCGCCACGAAGGCGGTGTCGACCATCCCCAGCGGGTCGAGCACTCGTTCCCGCAGGTACTCGTCGAGCGGCTGGCCGGCGGCGCGAGCGACGAGGACGCCCAACACGTCCGCGCCGGTGTTGTAGAGCCAGCGCTCGCCGGGTTGGTACAGGAGCGGCAGGGTGGACAACCGCCGCATCCACTCGTCGGGTGCCGGCGGCACCTGGGGTTCCGGGGCCCCGCCACCCATGCCCAGCCGGTCCATCTGCTCGAGGAGCGGCTGGGGCCAGGGTGCCTCGAAGTCCATGCCCAGCCCGAGGCGGAAGGTGAGTACGTCGCGCACCGTGATGGGCGCCCGGGCAGGGACGGTCGGGCCGTCGATCGGACCCCGCGGATCGATCAGCACCCGGCGGTCAGCGAGCTCGGGCAGCAGTTCGTCGACCGGATCGTCGAGGCGGAGCCGGCACTCCTCGACGAGGATGAGCGCGGCAACGGCCACGATCGGCTTCGTCATCGACGAGATGCGGAACAGGCTGTCGCGTCCCACCGCCACCGGCTCGCCCCGGGTGAGCGTGCCGGCCAGCCCGGCCTCGACCTGCCCGTCCCTCGCCACCAGCCAGGCGACGCCACCGACGCCACCACGGTCGACGTGGGCCGCCATGCCATCCCGCAATCGCTGGAGGCGCTTGGGTTCGAAGCCGATCATCGTCGTTCTGACGTCCCGGCCGTCCGGGACTCATCGGGGCGATGGCTAGCGTGCGCCTTCGTGGACCTCGAGCTCGAAGGCGTCTACGTGCCGGTCGTGACCCCGTTCGACGCCGAGGGCGAGGTCGATCACGTCGCTCTCGCCGTCGTCGTCGAACGCTGCCTCGAAGCCGGGGTGCGGGGCATCGTGTCCTGCGGGACCACCGGCGAGTACTACGCGTTGAGCGAGACCGAACGCGTGGACGTCATGCGGTCCACGCGCGATGTCGTCACTGGCCGGGCCCAGCTCGTGGCCGGCTGCAACGCGGGATCGACCCGGCAGGCCGTCGGGTTCGCCTGCACCGCGCGTGACCTCGGGTACGACGCGCTGATGTTGGCCGTGCCGCCGACCTCGCTGCCCGACCAGCGGGAGCTGGCGGTGCACTTCCTCACCATCGTGGACGCGTCCGGCCTGCCGGCGATCCTCTACAACTACCCGGCCCGAGCTGGTGTCGAGATCGCCTTCGACTGCCTCGATCGTGTGGCCGACCACCCGTTGGTCGTCGGCCTGAAGGAGTCCAGCGGTGACTTCTCCCGCTTGCTGACCGAGAGCAGCCGGTACGCCGGTCGCATCAGCCTGATGTGCGGCTCGGACGACCAGGCCGTCGACTACTTCTTCTGGGGCATCCGCTCCTGGCTGGCCGGGACAGCCAACGTGCTCCCGCAGCAGCACGTCGACATCCTCGATGCCGCGCTCAGCGGCGACCTCGACGGCGCCCGGAAGCGCTTCGAGCGTCTGCTCCCCTGGGTGCAGCACATGGAGGCCGGGGCCTACAACCAGAAGGCGAAGCTGGGCCTGCGTCACCTGGGCATCGACTGCGGGGACGTCCGGGGGCCGCTGCTGCCGCTCGGCGACGACGACGCCGGGACCCTCATCGAGGTGCTCGACGCCGTGCTGCGCTGATGCGGCTGGCCCGGAGCCACGCCGCCATCGAGGTCCACGCCGAAGGGGAACAGGGAACGTGCTACCTGGGCTCGATCTTCGAGATCCCCGGCCGAACGGCGCGCGAGAAGCTGCACCACGTCAACGCCGTGGACGACACGGTCCGCCGCCTGCTGACGCTCGAGCCGCGGGGACGGCCCCAGGCCAGCGCCAATCTCGTGTTCCCCTCGACGGATCCAGGTGCCGACGCCGGCTTCATCGTCCTCCAGGCCGACCGGGCGCACGCCATGAGCGGATCGAACACGATCTGCGTCGTCACCGCGCTGCTCGAGACCGGCACACTGCCGATGACCGAGCCAACGACGGTGGTGACGCTGGAGACGGCCGCGGGTCTGGTGCGGACCGAGGCCACCTGCCGCGACGGCCGTTGTGAGCGGGTGAGCTTCGCAGGGATCCCGTCGTTCGTGGAGGCGTTGGACGTCCCCCTCGACGTGCCGGGGTTCGGCACCGTCAGCGTGGACGTCGCGTACGGCGGCTGCTTTTACGTCCTGGTCGACGGGGCCGCGCTGGGCCTGCGCCTCGTGCGGGAGCAGGCCCGGGACATCGTCGAGCGCGCGGAGGCGGTCATGGTGGCGGCGCGGAAGCAGCTCGACGTGCGGCACCCCGAGGTGTCCGAGATCGACTTCCTCTCCTACGTCATGGTGACCGGGGACGACGAGCCCTCGGCGGGGCTGCTGCGCGGGGCCACGGTGCTGAGCGGGAGGATCGACCGCTCCCCGTGCGGGACCGGTACCTCGGCCCGGCTGGCCTGCCTCGCCGCCCGTGGCCAGGCGCAGCCCGGCTCGACCTTCACCGCCCGCTCGCTCATCGACAGCGAGTTCACGGCCTCCGTCGGCGGGACGACCGTCGTCGGCGACCGGTCGGCCGTGTTGCCCACCATCTCCGGCCGCGGGTGGATCGTCGGGACGAGGACGACCACCCTCGATCCGACCGATCCGTACCCCACCGGCTTCGTTCTGCCCGATCTGTGGGGCACCGACCTACCGGCGTGACGGTGCGTTGGACGGACGCGTCCGGACTGGTCAGCGGTCCGGATCGAACGGAGCGAGGTCGGTGGACGCACGGCCGTCGACGAGCAGCTCCGCCACGGCACGGCCGGTGGCCGGCGCCAGGGTCAGCCCGTACATCCCGTGGCCGCCGGCGACGACGACGTTCGCGAACCGTCGAGTGCGACCGAGCAGCGGGAGACCGTCGGCGCTCATCGGCCTCGAGCCCGCCCAGGGGTCGAAGCGCTCCTCCCAGGCCAGGTCGAGGAAGCGGCGCATCGAGCGGAGGATGGCATCGACCCGGTGCTGGTCGAAGGGCGGTGCGTCGCCCGCCAGCTCCATCGTCCCGCCCAGCCGGATGCGATCGACGAACGGGGTCGCCACGGCATGGACCTCCTCCACGATCACCGGGTGCTCCAGCTCGGGCGTCGTCGGGAGGGCGACGTTGTAGCCCTGACCGGCGACGACCTCCAGCCGCAGACCGAGCAGGCGGCCCAGGGCGCGGATCCCGGCCCCCGCCGCCAGCACCACCTCGTCGGCCTCCAACGTGCCTCGGTCCGTCTGTATCCCACGCACCCTGGTGCCGGTCACCTCGAAGCCGGAGATCGAGCAGTGTTCGAGCAATGTGACATCACGCGCTCTGAGGACCTCGATCACCGAGTCGACGTAACGCCTCGGGTCCGCGGCCCGGTTGCCAGGAAGCACGAAGCCGGCGCCGACGTGGTCGGTCAGAGCCGGGACCACCCGGCGCACACCTTCGCCGTCGAGCATCGGCCCGGGACCGCTCATCCCGAAGTGCTCCATGTGCTGCAACTCGGCTCGGAATCGCTCAGCCAGCGCGACGTCGTGGAACGGCACCACGATCTCCCCGCCCTGCGTCACGTCGACGCCGAGCGCCGCGAGGTCGGCCAGCAACCCGTCGAGGTCCTTGTTCAGCTCGGCCAGCGCCGCCCGCCCGGCCTCGAAGCGCTCGGCGTTGGCCGCCCGCAGGAGTGCGATGCTCCAGCGGGTCATCGACGGAACGGCACGGGGCCGGACGCGCAGTGGACCGTCGCGGGACAGCAGCCCGCGGGCGACGGTGCCAAGCATGCCCGGACCGGCGAGCGGGGCCATCAGCGTGGGCGACAGGAAGCCGGCGTTGCCCCGCGCGGCGCCCGAGCCGAGCGCAGCCCGGTCGACGACGGTCACGTCCGCCCCTCGCTCGTCGAGCGCGAGCGCCGTCGTGAGACCGATCAGACCCCCGCCGACAACGATGACCGACGGAGGCGGCACGGCCGCGACGCTACTGGTGCACTCGGGCGCCGGCCATCGGCGCGGCGGGCGCGTCGCCAAGTCGGGCCGCCAACCACGTGGCGTCGACGACGGCGTGCCCCTCGTAGTCGTTGTTGAAGTAGCAGTAGACGTCGCCGCCCTGCTCCAGTACCTCGCTCATCTTGTCGGCCATCCGCCACAGCCGCCGTCCGCCGTACCGACCCCGGTACGGCCGCTCACGGGCGTCGGGTCCGTGGAAGCGGACATAGGTCCACGGCGTCGTCAGCACGAACGGGTGGCTCTCGAGCAGGTCGTGGATGCACAGCGCGGCGCCGTGTCGTCGCAGCACGTCGAACACGTCGTCGTCGAGCCAGGACCGCTCACGCAACTCCACCGCCCATCGCTGCCCGGGCGGTGTCGCGGCGAGGAACTCGTCGAGGCGTCCAACGTTCCGCCGCCACCTCGGCGGAAGTTGGACGAGGGTCGGCCCGAGGTGATCGCCGAGAAGCTCGAACGCGCCGACGTGGTTGGGGAGCCACCACTCCGCATCGCGCAGCTTCATGCGGTGGGAGCCGAACGCGCCCATCTTGAGGGCGAACACGAAGCCCGGCGGCACGGCCTCCGCCCAACCGGAGACCGTCGAAGAGCGGGGCAGGCGGTAGAAGGTGCTGTTGAGCTCGACGGTCGAGAACATCGACGTGTACTGCGGCAGCCACCGTGAGGTCGGCAGGCCGTCCGGATAGACGATCCCGCGCCAGTCCCGGTACAGCCAGCCCGAGCAGCCGACACGGGCCCGGCCGGGGGACCTGTCAGCAGCGCTCATGCCGTCGACGGCTCAGCGATGGATGGCCAGGTCGTCGAGCCACCCGGCGAAGGCGTCGCGGGGATCGGTCGACCCCGGCTTCTTGCCGATGGTCACCGGTGGATTCCCCGGCCCGACATCGCCCACGTTGCCGGCCGAGACCGAGGCGGTCACACCGTCCACGGTGAGCACGGCCCGGTCACCGCGACGCTCGGCCACGACCGAGTGCCAGTGGGCGTCATCGATCCGCACGGCGCTCGTGACGACCGCTGAGCGCGAACCGTCCGACACCACCCAACGCAGCCGGCCGGTGGACGAACCGTCGCCGGAGAGCTCGAGCTTCCAGAAGCCGCCGGGCTGGTCGGCACGGCCCTTCTGCACGATGTTGAACGACGCCGCGGGAGCGGACGGCAGCCGGCCCGCACCGGTCAGCGCCGAACGCAGCCGGAGGGACACCGTGAACGATCCCTGGCCGGGCTCCAGCACAGCCCATTGGTCCGGCACGCTAACGGCACCGCCAGCGGCGGAGACCTCGCCGACGAGCCGCCCCGCGCCGTCGACGTTCGCGGTCCAGCCCGGGAAGCGGTAGGTACCGTCGCCGACCGCCACGCCGGCACCGATCGTGCCGTGCAGGCCGGATCCGGAGCTGTCGGCCATGACGGAACCGGCCTGCTCGTCCATGGTCCAGCGGGCGGTGAGATCCACACCCATCGCGATCCCATCAGGCGGGGCGCATGCGGTCGCCAGCGCGGCCACCACGACTGCACTGACTGCGGCCGCCGTCCCGGTCACCATCCGGGCCTGAGTCCGCCTGAGCGCCTGGACCGCCCGACTACCGGTCCCACCGCGTGTCATCGCCTTCGCTCCTCTCCTACGGGACCCGCCCCGGGTGGCGCGTACCCCCAACCGGCCCCGTCCAACCTCCGGGAGGATTGAGCGGCGGCGTGCGTGGGGGAAGGTGGTCCCGATGGCGAGGACCAACGGCACCCATGTGGCTGACGCGGCTGGCGCGCCGTACGCGCCGATCCGCGCCGACCACCTCTCGAAGCGATTCGGTTCCACGACGGTCCTGGACGACGTGAGCCTCCAAGTTCCCGCCGGCGCCATCGTGGCTCTGGTGGGCCCGAGTGGATGCGGCAAGACGACCCTGCTGCGCCTCCTGACCGGCGTCTACCGCCCGAGTGACGGCTCGGCGGAGGTCCTCGGCGCCGATCCCGTCCACTTCTCGGCCGCCCACCGCCGCCGCCTGGGCTACCAGGCGCAGGCCAGCGTCCTCTTCCCGCACCTCACCCTGCGTGGGAACCTGGCCTTCGTCGCCGCGCTCTACGGCGTGCCGCTACGCCGCCGCCGTCGCCGGCTGCGGGAGACGCTGCAGCTCGTCGACCTGTGGAACGACCGCTCGACGCTGCTGTCGCACGCGTCGGGAGGCATGCAGCGCCGCCTTGCCCTCGCGGCCACGCTCGTCCACGACCCCGAGCTGGTCATGCTGGACGAGCCCACCGCGGGTGTGGACCCGATCCTGCGTGAGCGCTTCTGGGCCAGCTTCAGGACGCTGCGCGACGCCGGGCGCACGATCCTCGTCTCCACGCAGTACGTCGGCGAGGCCGCGCACTGCGATCTCGTCGGCCTCATGGCGGACGGGAACCTGGTGACGATGGCGACCCCGGACCAGCTTCGGAAGCAGGCCTACGGCGGGGAGCTGGTCGACGTCTGCGTGGGGGACGACGACCAGCGCGCCGCCCGCGCCACACTCGACCGCGCGCCGTGGGTCAACGAGGTCATCCAGCGCCCCGATCGCCTCAGCGTGGTGGTTGCAGACGGGACGAACGACCAGCGTGCCATCCTCCGCACGCTGGAGCAGGCCGGTGTCGGGTCGGCGGAGGTGGTCCCGCCCACCCTTGACTACGACGAGGTGTTCGTTCGCCTCGTCCGGGCCCACCGCCGAGCCCATCGTGACGGGGACGAGCGGCTGTCGACCGAGGAGACCGGTCGCGCGGTGGCCGTCGGGAGCCGGCCGTGACGGCCGTGCTGCGGTCCGGCCAGCGCCGGCCCTCCCGACTGCCCCTCGCGACCTGGGCCTTCGCCAGGAAGGAAGCCCTCGACGTCCTGCGGCAGCCGAGGCTCCTGCTCGTGCTCGTGCTCGGGCCGTTCCTCATCCTTCTGCTGTTCGGCCTCGGCTACCGCGACGAGGTGCGGCCGTACCGCACGATCCTGGTGGGCGACGCGGATGCCGCGCTCACCCGGGAGATGGAGGCGTCGGCGTCGCGGTTGGGACCGCTCGTCGAGCTCGCCGCCGTGGAGTCCGACGAGGCGGCCGCTCGGGAGCGATTGGCCGACGGTGACGTGGACGCCGTCGTCGTCCTCCCCCCGGATCCGCTCGGCACCGTGCTCAGCGGGGAGCGGGCCACACTGCGGATCCTCCACTCCCGGCTGGATCCGGTCGAGCTCTCGATCATCCAGTTCGCGTCCCGGCTCGCCGTGGCCGAGGTGAACGCCGCCGTGCTCGCCTCGCTGGTCGCGGGCGGCCAGGGAACGGAGCTGCCGGTCGGGGAGGCGCTAGGTGTCGTCTCGGACACGCTGGGCCAGGCCGTCCAACAGGTCGAGGCCGGTGATCTGGTGCGCGCCGACGCGACGCTCGAGGAGGTGGACCGAGGGCTCCGCCGCGTCGACGTGGCGGCCACCTCGGCCCGTGCGCTGGCCGAGGACGGGACCGGGAGCGGTGAGCCCGGCAGCGCTTTGGCCCGCTCCGCGGCGTCGTTCGGGACGGCCATCGGCGCGGCGCGGGCAGCCATCGACGAGGCCCGACGCGCCATCGGGCAAGGGCAGGTGGACACCGCCCGTGAGCAGCTCGGTCAGGCCCAACAGCTCCTCCAGCAGGCTCCGGCCTTGGCCGAGCAACTGCTCGCCGTCGACGCCGAGGTGCTCGTGCAACCGTTCACCGGCGAGGTGGAGAGCATCGTGCCGGGGCAGCGCACGTTCACCGACTACTACGCACCGGCCGCCATCGTGCTGCTCCTCCAGCAGTTCGGCGTGGCCTTCGCGGCCTTGTCCTTCGTGCGCGAGCGACAGCTCGGTGCCGCCGAGCTCTTCCGGGTGGCGCCCGTCGGGGCGCGCCAGGTGGTGGTGGGCAAGTACGTCGGGCACTTCGTCATCGGCGGGCTGGTGGCGGCAGCCCTGCTCGCGCTCGTGCGGTGGGTGCTCGACGTCCCCCTTCTCGGCTCCGCCGGCCACCTCGCCGTCAGCCTGGCGCTCGTGGTGCTCGCATCGGTCGGTCTCGGCTTCCTCGTGTCCCTGACCTCCCGCACGGACATGCAGGCTGTCCTGTCGACGATGCTCATCCTGCTGGCGACCCTGTTCTTCAGTGGCTTCTTCCTGCCCATCGACCAGCTCGGGGGCGCTGCCCAGTACGTGGCCTGGGCCCTCCCGGCCACCTACGGCATCGAGCAGGCGCGCAGCATCATGCTCCGCGGCGAGGACCTCCCGGTCGACTCGGCCCTCGCCTTGGCGGCGTACGCCGCCGTCACCGCGATCGTCGTCCTCGCGCTGACGAGACGGCGGATGACGGTGCTGGCCTGAGCGGCAGGGTCGACCCATCTCAGAGGTGTGAAGCCGCACACTGCTGGGTAGTCCTGGCGCCATGCGGATCGCCGGCACCCAGCCCGTCGCGCAGGTGCTCTTCGTTACCGTCGATGAGCCGAGGATCCGGTTCGACGTGGTCCTCCTGGACCCGGCGACCTGGGGCGGGCAGCACCTGCCGGCCGGCACTCCGATCAGCATCTCGTTCGACATCGACCAGCCCGGTCACCAGTCGCCCGTCACCGCGATGGCTCGGGCCTGGGCCGCGGACCTGGCACCCATCCAGCTGACCCTCACCGAGGACGAGGGGCGTCAGCTGGTCGTCATGGCGGCCGGGGACGAGAAGCTCGTGCTCTCGATGGCACCCATCCGCTGATCAGGCCTCTCAGGCCTCGCTCAAGGGATGCAGTTCTCGCGGGATCCCGCTGCCGCGTCGGCGGCCGCGAGAACGCCGGTTCAACCGGCCGGCTCGGTCAGGCCCCCGAAGGCGGCATCGCGTCGTCCTCGAAGCGATGATCCTGGGCGCGGCGGAGCAGTCCCACCTCGGCCTCGGAGGCCTCCGGCCCGTACATGACCACGATGGTCCCCATCGTGTTGCAGGCCGGGCAGGCGGTGGCGAGAACGGCAGCCATGTCGGCCGGGTCCGACGCTCCCTCCAGTCGCCGTAAGGATCGGACCTCGATCTGCTCGGCTGTTACCACGGAGTTGCAGGCGCTGCAATGCACGCCGTCGTCGGCGACGCGGAGCTGGCCCGCGTACCCCGCTGCGGCGTAGTCGGCCAAGACGGCCGACAGCGTCGTGTTGTCGGACGGTCCAGAGGTGACGCCCATCCGCTCCTCCTCACTCGGTCACCGCGGCCCGCGGCGACCGGACGAATACCCCTCACCTTCAGATTTCACTCCTGGGCGCAGCATGATCGACGACGGGGCATGATCAACGTCCATGGACCTCGCGGAGTACGACGCCCTGAGCTTCGACTGCTACGGGACCCTCATCGACTGGGAGGCCGGCCTCGCCGCCGTGCTCGGCCCATGGGCCCGGCGGCAGCAGCCCGGCCTGTCCGACGAGGACCTGCTCGCCGCCTACTCCGGCCATGAGGCGGAGGTGGAGGCGGAGCTCCCCACCCTGCTGTACCCCGACGTGCTCGCGGAGTCTCTTCGTCGCACGGGGGCAGCCCTCGGCGCGGCGGTCTCGGATGAGGACGCAGCGGCGCTCGGCAGCTCGGTGGCCGACTGGCCGGCGTTCCCGGACTCGGCCGATGCGCTGGCCCGGCTGAAACGGCACTACCGGCTCTTCATCCTCTCGAACATCGACCGGGCCGGGTTCGCGGCGAGCAACCGGCGCCTCGGCGTGGAGTTCGACACCGTCCTGACCGCGCAGGACATCGGCTCTTACAAGCCGAACCCCGCCAACTTCGATGCGCTCCTCACCAGGATCGACGAGCTCGGGGTACCGCGTGGGCGGTTGCTCCACGTGGCCCAGTCGCTGTTCCACGACCATGTCCCTGCGAAGGCGAAGGGCCTCCCGACGGTCTGGATCAACCGCCGCCAGGACCAGAAGGGATGGGGAGCCACACCGCCGCCCGCGGCCGGCGTGCAGCCCGACGCGGAGTTCCCGTCGATGCGCGCCTTCGCCGACGCTGTCGACACCGTGTTTGGCACCGCCGAGCCCTGAGGCTGCCCGGCCTCCTGCTCCCGAGTACGTTCCCCTACATGCCCTACCGCACACTCGGACACACCGGGATGCAGGTTTCGAGCGTCTGCCTCGGCGCGATGATGTTCGGTGGCTTCGGCAACCGCGACCACGATGATTGCGTTCGCATCATCCACCGTGCGCTCGACTCCGGCATCAACTTCATCGACACCGCCGACGTCTACTCGTCAGGCGAGAGCGAAGAGATCGTCGCCAAGGCACTGGCCGGCGGGCGACGGGACGACATCATCCTCGCCACCAAGTGCCACTTCCCCGTCGTGGGCGGTCCGTTCGAACCGGACCGGAAGCCCAACACCTGGGGCAGCAGCCGGCGCCACATCATCCGCTCGTGCGAGGACAGCCTGCGCCGCCTCGGCACCGAATGGATCGACCTGTACCAGATGCACCGGCCTGACTACACGACGGACGTCGACGAGACGCTCGGCGCGCTCTCCGACCTCATCCACCAGGGCAAGGTCCGCGCCATCGGCTCCTCGACGTTCCCGACCGAGCTCATCGTGGAAGCCCAATGGACGGCGGAGCGGCGGGGGCGCGAGCGGTTCCGGTGCGAGCAGCCGCCGTACTCGATCTTCGTGCGGGGGATCGAACGGGGCCTCCTGCCGGTGTGTGAGCGGTACGGCATGGGCGTCATCGTCTGGAGCCCGCTGAACGGCGGCTGGTTGAGCGGCAAGTACCGGCGCGACTCCGAGGCGGAGACGTTCACCAGTGGCCGGGCCCGCCGGTTCCCTGAACGGTTCGACCCGTCGGAACCCGACAACGCCCGCAAGCTCGACATGGTGGAAGAGCTCGACAAGCTGGCCGGCGACGCTGGCATGAGCCTGCCGCACCTGGCGCTCGCCTGGACGCTCGAGCACCCGGCGGTGACGTCGACGATCGTCGGGCCTCGCACGATGGAGCACCTCGAAGGACTCCTCGGCGCCGACGAGCGGCGCGTGCCGGTGGAGGTGCTCGACCGCATCGACGAGATGGTCCCGCCCGGGACCATGGTGCGCTCCGCCGAGGATCCCTTCCTCCCGCCCTGGCTCACCGACGCCGGCCAGCGCCGCCGCCCGTCAGCGCGCTAGAGACCGCCGCCCGAAGTCGTACGGTACGCCAAGTTTCACTCCTGTCGCGCAACTCCAAAGTTGTACGGTACGCTTTCGATTGCCCTTATCGTACGACTTTGGAGAGGACCGATGCCCGGGCGCCCGAGCAGAGAGCAGATCCATCGACGCCTCCAGGAGGCGACCGCCGAGCTGACAGAGCGGATGGGAGGTCTGCCGGACCCGGTCGAGGCCGAGGACATCTGGACCACCATCTGGTACCAGGAAGCCCACAACTCCACCGCCATCGAGGGGAACACGCTCGTGCTTCGTCAGGTGGAGGTCCTCCTGCGCGATGGCCGAGCCGTCGGCGACAAGGAGCTCAAGGAGTACCTAGAGGTCCGCAGCTACGCCGACGCCGCCCGCTGGGTCTACCGCCACGCACTGGAGCCCGGGCCGTGGACGGACGGTTCACTCGTCACACTCACCGAGGTCAGGCACGTGCACGAGCTGACGCTCGGGCCGGTCTGGGATGTCGCTCCGCATCCGAACGCGACCGCGCGAGAAGCCCCAGGGGCCTTCCGCGAGCACGACATCGCTCCCTTCCCCGGGGGCATGGTGCCACCGCCCTGGACAGAGGTGCCCGCGGCGATGCGCGACTGGATACGAGGCCCCGGCGAACTTCGAGAGGCTGACCGCCCACTCGAGGGGCTCGCTCGGGTCCACAGCGAATTCGAGCGCATCCACCCGTTCCTCGACGGCAACGGCCGTACCGGGCGCCTCCTGCTCAACCTCGTACTGCTCCGCCTCGGGTACGCCCCGGCGATCATCTACCTCCGCGATCGCTCCCGGTACCTGCGAGCGCTGCAGGCCGCTGACGGCGGCGATGCGGGCCCTCTCGGCGAGCTGCTCGCCCGGTCGGTGCTCGACAACCTCTACCGCTTCATCGTCCCAGCGGTCGCAGGGCCGAAGCGGCTCGTTCCCCTGACGGCGCTCGCCGATCGCGATCTCTCCGAAGGCGCGCTCCGCACCGCTGCCAATCGCGGCCGGCTACGGGCTCAGAAGGGCGACGACGGGCAGTGGCGTAGCACCCGCGCTTGGGTTGACGAGTACAAGGCAAAGCGCCATCAACGGAAGGTGTGAAGTCCTGGCGGTCATCCGCGTTCACTCCTCGGGCTGAGCGGCGTACGCAAAGAGTCGTCGCTCGCCGTCGAGGCCCTTGAGCGAATGCAGGCCGCGGTCCTCGAACCTGAAGCCCGCCGCGCTGACAAGGACTCGTACCGTCTCCGACACCAGGATCTCGTTCGGTCCTGCGGCTGCCATCACCCGTGCGGCCTCGTGCACGGCGACGCCACGCACGCCCGCGCCGACAAGCTGCACCTCGCCGACATGCACACCCGCTCGTACCTGGAGATCGAGGTCCGTCCCATCACGAAGGACGGCCGTCGCGCACTGTATTGCTGCGGCTGGACCCTCGAATCTTGCGAGCACCCCGTCTCCCGTGGTTTCGATCTCGCGGCCACGGAACCGTTCAAGCTGGCGACGAACCGACTCGTAGTGCTGGGAGAGCAAGTCCTGCCAGGCGACATCCCCGAGCCGTGTTGCGCGCTCGGTCGATCCGACGAGGTCCGTGAACAGCAGCGTCGCCAGCACACGGTTGCCCAGGCCGAGCGGGAACCCACTCGTCGCCCGCACGCCTACCCACTCGAGCAGGATGCAGTCCTGGTCACCCAGCGTGTAGCCGTCATGTCCCGCTGGGATGTCGAACACGTCGTCGGCCTCGACCTCCACAGTCGTGCCGTCCTCGAACGTGAAGCCGAACCGGCCCCCGAGCACGACACCCACGTGCCGGGCCTGGCACAACTCGCCACCGACGACCGCGGGCATGAACGACGACCACCGCCAGCCGGGGTGGAACACGATTCGCGCCACGGTCAGGTCCCCGAGCTCCACGAGGGCCTGAGACGCATACTCGAACTCTTCGACCTCGTCCGGCGCCTGCAAGCTCTTCACATGTCGCTGCTGCACAGGCTGTTCATGATGCTCGCCACGCCGCGCAGCCTCAAGACGAAACCAATCGCGCGCGTACGGGCTTCGTCAGCGTGATCGACCTGACCCATGGAAGGGCACTCGTGCGCCTCACCGGGGATGATGCCGCGGCCGTGCTGTCCGCGGTGTGCGGCGTGGACCTGGCGGACGCCGTGACACCCAACCACTCTGCGTTCCGCTCGTGGGTGGCCAAGGTGGTCACCGACGTCGTGCGGGACGACGTCGCCGCCACGCCGTCGTACCTGCTCCACTGCGAACGGTCGTCAGGGCAGTACCTGTTCGACGTGCTCGTCGACGCCGGTGCCGATTACGGCCTCGACGTCACGGGCTTCGTCAGCGGACGGTCGAGGGAGTAGCGGTACGGTCCTGCGCGAGGTCCGTTCGAAGAGGTGGAGGCTGTGGCTGAGAAGAAGGTCTGGTTCATCACCGGCGCCGGGCGTGGGATGGGAGCGTCGTTCACCAAGGCGGCGCTGGGCGCTGGTCAGGCGGTGGTCGCGACCGGCCGTCACGCGGAGAGTGTCGCCGAGGCGATCGG
>Ga0247829_10000225_pt1 | contig 19288 bp, 24 predicted proteins | sample 12C_Control_Day4_FD_207765 | JGI IMG/M metagenome (GOLD analysis project Ga0247829, IMG submission 207765) | Soil microbial communities from agricultural site in Penn Yan, New York, United States - 12C_Control_Day4 | ecosystem: Environmental > Terrestrial > Soil > Agricultural land | place... | reverse complement strand
ACTGAGGGCACCCCCGCTGGGGGCGGGGTGCCCAGGGCGAGGACAGCGAGCCCGACGAGGGCCTGTCTCCGCCGCCCGCCGTAGGGCGGGCCAAGAGCGAAGGGCAAGGTGCTGCCCGACGAGGGCAAGCACCGAACCTTGTAGCACCCCTGGGGTTTACTTCACCCAGGGTCGGAAATGACCCAGAGAAGGGACGGCTTCTGGATGACACTGATGGAGGTCATCAACTGCGGCGTCGAGGCCCACAACCTCGAGTGCCTGTGTGATGTGATCGTCGAGAGGGTCGCTCCCCTGGCCGTGTTCGGCTGGGGTGACCTGTGGGGAGGCGAAGAGCTGGCCGAGATTCGGCCCGATCTCGCCGAGGATCCCATCACGTTCATGGCGGCGTTGGCACAGGCGCACGACGTGTGGGTGGAGCAGCAGAACCCCCACCGACCCAAGTACGCCAACAACGGGACGACGCTCGCCCTTCGCCGCAAGGCGTTCTCGGCGAGCTACACGCCCGAGGCTCCACTGAGCCGAGTGATCGAGTCCTGCGGCATGACGCCCGCAGACTTCGCTCGGCTGTTCGCTGGGAGCAACCCGCCCCAGCGGCTGCAGGACTGGACCCCGAAGGACGTGGACGAGGTGCAGGCGTTCATGCGGTGCGAGAAGCCGTCTCGCCGCAGGCTGGCGTCGGCGCTCGGCATCACGGCCGACCAGGCTCGGTCGCTGCAGCGGTTGATGGGTGCGGCCCAGCCGCGAGCGAAGAAGCTGAACGGCGACGCGCGCAAGGTGGTCGACGAGCTGATCCGCAAGCCCGAGCTGTCCCACGCTGACGTGGCGGCAGCGCTGTGGCGGCGGTGCGGCGTCTCGATCGACCGCACCTACGTGTCCAAGCTCCGCAAGAAGCTCTACGAGGAGGCCAAGTGAAGATCGACCACGAAGCCAAGACGATCACGTTCAGGCAGTCGTGGTTGAACAACTACTTCAACTGCCCCGAGCAGGTGCGGCGCTTGATGCTCGAGCCCGACGAGGACCAGTCCTCGGATGCGGCGATCCTCGGGACTGGTGTCCACGCCTACGCAGAGTTGCGGCTCCTGGGCGAGGACAGGGTGGTCGCGACGGCCGCGGCCTTCAACGCCCTCGACCACGAGTTCAGCCTCCCGCACCGCATCGTGCAGATGTCCGAGGACAAGGTGTACTCGTTCATCCCCGCGATGCTCGCCAGCTTCGAGCGCGATCTGCTTCCGCAGGTCGAGCGCGGCGGCGAGTGCGAGGTCGAGTTCAAGCTGCTGCTCGGCGAGTGGAACGGGTGGACGATCTACGTCTCGGGGACGATCGACTACGTCGCCCCGAGCGGCGACCTGTGGGACTGGAAGACCGCAGGGCGCAAGTACGAGAAGTGGGAGAAGGAGCGGTGGGCGATCCAGCCGACCATCTACAGCTTCGCCGCGGTGACGCTCGGCAAGAGCGAGTACCCCGTCCGCTGGCGGTACGGGATCGTGCTCAAGTCGCCCGTCAAGCGGCCCGAGACGCAGGTGGTCGAGTTCTACCGTCGCGAGGGGCACATCGAGTGGGTGACCCACCAGATCTACTCGATCCTCGAGACGCACCGCTTCGACATCGACCTCCAGGAGAACTGCGGAGGCACGCTGGCGAGCCCGCTCGTGCCCTGGGTGAAGAACGACCAGCACGCGCTCTGCTCCGAGAAGTGGTGCCCGTTCTGGTCGACCTGCAAGGGCCAGTTCGTTGTCTGAGGGCAAGCCCAGGGTTGAGTCACCCAGTGTCTACAGCAGAGTGGATGACACCTACGAGATCCCCAGGAGGGACGCATGAGTGAAGTGATCGAGGTCGAGCCCACCAAGGTGTCGCTGTCGTTCGAGGTCAAGATCGGCCTGCCCGACTACAGCAACGTGGTGGCTCGGGCCTTCGTCGAGCAGCGAGTCACCGACCAGGTGACCGAGCAGGCGGCGCTCAGCACCGCCATGGTGCTGGCGCAGGAGGCGGTCGACGGAGCCCTCGTCGACTTCGGCGGCATCGCCGCCGTCGTGCCGCAGGTGAAGGCGCAGCGGACGGTGCGCGGCAAGACGACCGAGCTGTCGGTCGAGGATCTGGCCGAGAAGTTCGGCGCCGAGGTCATGACCGAGGACGAGGCCGAGGGCTACCCGCAGCCCGAGGCTGCCGCCCCGAAGCAGCAGGGCGGCGCGCTGCGGGTCGCTGGCAAGCAGCATGGCGACCTGCCCGAGTGGCTCATCAAGGACGCCGCGAAGGCTGGCGTCGAGGTGGTCTACGACAACCGCGACAAGCTGAGCGAGAACGCGAAGCGGCCGTGGTTCGTGTCGGCGGACGACGAGCGCAAGCCGTTCTGGCCGCCGCGTGGTGCCAAGGGCTGATGCCCACGGCCAGCAAGGCCCGCTACCCGAGGGGCACCGTTCTGCGGTGCCCCTCTTGCGGTCAGCAGGTCACTCTCGCCGTCGGGGCGAACGCCCTTGAGTGCAACGCCACCCACAACAGCGTCCAGATGAAGGAAGTCAAGTGATCTTCCCAGGGTTCACGCCCGACGGGGACAAGGCCCAAGCGCCGCCCACTGTCGACGACACCCTGGCCTTCATCGAGATGCACGACCCGAGAGTCGAGCCCGCCATCGACACGATCGACGTGACGCTGGCGCGCTGGCGTCACCAGACGTTGGTGGCGCAGCCCGACGCGGTGGACGTGCTGCTCGACATCCGCAACCTGCTCACGATGGGAGACGCATGACAGACACGATCGACTACGCCGCTCGATGGGCCGACCTACAGGAGCCCGTCCTGGGGGACGTGGCGGCGTACGAGCGCAACGTGGAGCTGCTCACCCGCCTGTCCACGCCCGCGCCCGAGCGACGGCTCTACAAGCCGCTCGCCGACGCAGCCGACGAGTACGTGCGGTGGTGCCAGTCGCCGCACGAGCGCATCTACACAGGCATGGCCGAGCTCGACGCCGAGATGCGGGGCACCGCCCCAGGCGAGATGACCATGTTCCTCGGCTACTCGCACAGCGGCAAGACGCTCGTGCTCACCAAGTCGCTGATCCACAACCGCGACAAGCGCATCCTGTTCTTCCAGCCCGACGAGCCTCGGGTGCTCACGCTGATCAAGCTGGTGTGCGCCTACCACGGCCTCGCCGCGGTCGACTTCGAGCAGCGGATCGCTGCCGACGACGAGGAGGCCAAGGCCCTCCTGCGTTCGACGGCGACGGAGGTCTTCCCGTACATGGCGGTGGTCGACAACCCGCTCTCCACGCAGAACATGGAGCGGGCGTGGGACGAGGCGACCGACGAGTGGGGCGCCAGCCCTGAACTCGTCGTGGTCGACTTCCTCGAGCTGATGGAAGACCTCGAGATGGTCCCGCAGAAGGCGACGTGGCTCAAGGGCTTCGGCCGTCGCCACGACGTCCCGATGTACGTCCTCCACCAGCTGTCCCGCAGCAGTGGCGCAGACGGGAAGCAGGTGACGATCAGCAGCGGCGCCTACGGCGGGGAGACGCAGGCCACCCACCTGATCGGCGTGCGGCGCAAGCGCAGCGAGATCCAGGCACGCATCAACGAACTGCGGACGATGAAGTCGACGGAGGCGCGCGACGACGAGATCGCATCGCTGGAGTACGACCTCAAGATCCACCAGTTCACCGTCAGCGTGAACCTGGTGAAGAACAAGCGGCCTGGTGGCGACCTGCTGCCAGAGATCGACTTCGAGCTGATCAAGGCCTCGGGCCAGCTGCTGCCTCTCGGCACCGACCTGCCCCGCCAGTACCGTCAGCAGAGCGGCCTCGGCGGGCGGGCGGTGGTCACGCACGACCGCAGATACGAGCAGCAGGAGGCGTTCTGATGAACGAGTTCCGCGAGCCCTACGTCAAGGCGTTCGCCACGCTGTTCGCAGGGAACGGGACCGCCTACGGGACCGAGGACGGCGGCTGCGTCCGCAGCGCGCCCACCCTCGACATCCTCAACGACCACCTGTTCGGCAGCAAGTGGATCGGCATCTACCCCTGCGACCGCGACCAGGCGGGCGACCTCTACTGCAAGTGGGGCTGCGTCGACTACGACGAAGGTGACGAGGTCAGCTTCGAGAAGGCGAAGCGTCTCATCTTCGCTCTCCGAGCCATCGGCATCCCCGCCTACCCCGAGCGCTCCCGCTCGAAGGGCTGGCATGTGTGGGTGTTCGCTGCGGAGCCTGTCCTCGCCGCGACGATGCGCCGAGCACTCCTGGCCGCCTGCCAGGTGGCGCAGGCCGAGTCGAAGGAAGTGAACCCGAAGAGCGAGGAGTTGCCCGAAGGTTCCCTCGGCAACTACGTCCGCCTCCCCTACCCTTGTGGGCCGAAGAACGAAGGCCGCCGCATGGTGTACTCGCAGGTGGACTCGGGCGAGTGGTTCGACTCGAACGAGGACCGCGGCATCTGGTCGCCGATGCCTCTCGAGGACTTCCTGCAGCGGGTCCAACTGGCCTCCCCCGCACGACTCGAAGTGGCCGCCGCCCGCTGGCGGCAGCCTCCCACTGTCCCTTTGTCAACAGTAGGGTTGAGTCAGGACGAGGACGAGCCCGAGGCGCTGCTGCGGCTGCTCCCAGGGCTCGCCTACACGATCTGGAAGGAAGGGCCGCTCGACGGCGCGGACAGGAGCAGCACGTTGCTGCGGTTCGCCCGAGAGGTCCACGCATACGGGTTCACCCCCGAGCAGGCCTTCCAGCTCCTCTGCAGCGCCGACAGGCGCTGGGGCAAGTACCTGGCCCGCCCAGGCGGCGAGCGGGAGATCGAGAAGATCGTTCGGAGGTTCTACCAATGAGGATGCAGGTTCATCGCGTTCGCATGCACGGCTGGGAGCGGGTCGAGGCGTCGGCAGTCCTCCCAGCGCCGACCGTCCTGCGGGAGGACGGCGGCGACCTCGAGCTGGTTTGGGTCTTCCCCGAGGGGGCGGTCGACGAGCTGCCCTACCTCGTCGAGGACGAGGCGTGAGCGCAGCGCGCCAGAAGGGCACCGAGTGGGAGTCACGGCTGCTGCCGCTCCTGCGCGCCCTCTTCTACCCCGACCTCGACGTCGACCTCGAAGACCACCCGCTCTCGCGCGCAGGCACCACGCTCGGCTGCAACGACCGCGGCGACTTCCTCGGCGTCCCCTGGCCGCACGAGGCGAAGAAGACCGACGTCCCGCACTTCCTGCAGTGGGCGAAGGTGCTCGAGAAGAAGTCGCCAGGCAGGTGGACGATCCTCTGGTCGGGCGACCAGCGACGCAAGGACGGCCCGTTCGTCATGCTGCCGCTCGACTTCTATCTCCAGCTGGTCGCGGCCACCGATCCGCAGTACGACCACGAGGCCGAGGAGTGGGTGGCGTGAGCCCCAGCCTCGGCGACATCCTCGCCGACCTCAACTGGATCTGCGAGTCGGTCCCCGTCCGACGGCAGGGCTGGGTGTTCGTCCCGCAGAAGGCGTACGACCGCTACGCGGGGTACTTCGGCTCGTTCACGGGGCGCCACCGCTTCGCGCTGTGCAAGGGCATCCAGCTCCTCCCCGAGGGGTACCGCATCACGGAGCCCCCGCGATGAGCGGCAGCTTCTACGCGCAGCCGTTCACCAAGCGGCTCGGCCAGATGGGCGACGCCGCCGAAGAGGCCTACATCGAGCACGTCAACCCGAAGGCGTGGCGCTTCGGGCTCAACCGCCCCGAGATGCACGTCCCCTCCATGCCCGTCACCCTGCGCTCCGCGCCCGACATCATGGAGCTGGATCACTTCGTCGAGTGCGTCGGCATCGGCCGCGACTCCACCGCCAAGGTGCGGCTCGAGAAGATGGACGCCCTCCGTCTCTGGTCTGTCATCGCCCCCGTCAGGGTCTTCATCTGGAACAGCACGAAGAAGATCTGGTGGCTCATCGACCACGCGACCTTCGAGGACGCGTGTCGGATGGAAGGCGAGCTCGACTACTTCCCCGACAACGGCAAGCCGTTCTGGCGCCTGCACGCGCGCCACTTCCCTGGAGAAGCCCATGCGACGTGAACGCCTGTGGGCGAACTTCTCGCCCGACGTGCCCCTCAAGACGATGCGGCAGGACCGTCCCCTGACGGTCATGCAGGCGCTCATGGAGGACCGCGACGACTCGTGGGAGCAGGAGTCGGCGCTGTCCGACGCGGTGGCCGCGCACTTCGACGCGCTCACCGAGCAGGACCGCTTCGTGCTCGACGCCTGCGTCTTCGAGGGGCTGTCGCTCATGGAGCTTGGCGCGCGCCTCGGCGTCGGCAAGACGCAGGCGCACCGCCTGTACCACGCGGCCCTCGGCCGCCTCACCCACGCGCTACAGCACACTGATCTTGTTCGAGAAAGGATGGGGATGGAGCCACTCACTTGGGACGACAGCGCGGCGCGCTGGGTCCGCCACTACCACGACAGGTACCTCCGCACGATGTGGGAGAAGCGGCCGACCTTCGAGTTGCTGCGCGAGCTGCGGGACGACCTGTGGGTCGCCGCGCAGGAGCTCGAGATCAGCCAGGTCGACCAGCTCGGCCTGTTCGGGATCGTCGACCACATGGCCCTCATCGCCATCGACATCCTCGGTCGGGACGTCGGCGACCTGCCCGACCTCCTCGTCTACAAGCAGCGGCGCTACGGCTGCGACAACATCCTGCGCTTCGGCTACCTCGGCATCGCGATCCGCATGAGCGACAAGGTCGAGCGCCTGGTGGTGCAGAACGCCCGCGGCGACATCGACGACGAGGATCCCGCCCTGGACCTCGTCGGGTACGCGGTCATCGCACACATGGTCAACGACGGAACGTTCACCCTTCCTCTCGCCGAGGATGTCAACCCTGGGAGTGAGTCATGAGCATCGACATCGAGCTGATCGCGGGCGACGCCCTCGAAGAGATCGCCGCCTACCTGCTGGACGAGGACGCGCCCGACGAGATCAAGGACGGGCTGGTGGCCCTCTCCTCGATCCTCGACGCGCTCATCCAAGGGGTCACCGCCAGCGGCGAGGACTTCGTGATGACGGCACCGATGCCCGTCACGATCATCGAGCGGTACACGGGCGAGGCCGAATGAGCGCGCCCATGCAAGTCACTGTCGCCTTCGCAGGCGGGGTGCCCGTCATGGACCTGGTCCGCGTCCTCGAGTCGCGCTACCACGCGACCGTCGAGGTCGGGCAGGGACAGATGGTGAACGGCATCCCGCTCCACACGATCGTCGTCACTCGGAAGGGAGAGTCATGAGCGACCACACGCACACTGTCCCCGCCTTCGAGGACTACTGCCGCCAGGTGGCGGCGTGGGCCAAGTGGGACTACTCGAAGAAGATCATCTACCCCGCCCTCGGCCTCGCAGGCGAGGCGGGGGAGGTCGTCGACCGCATCAAGAAGCTGTACCGCGGCGACGTCCGTCGCGCCATCGGCGACGACGAGATCCTGCTCGAACTCGGCGACGTCCTCTACTACCTCGTGAGCGTCGCGCGCGACTGCGGCTACACGATGGACGAGGTCATGCGGGCGAACATCGACAAGCTGACGGCGCGCCACGCCGACGGCTACTTCGAGGCGGCGAAGTGAACGGCCAGATGCCAGGGCGGTGCCCCGTCTGCTTCAACCAGACCAAGTTCTGCGTGTGCGGCCAGCCGCAGCACAACCAGACGACCCCCGTCGACGACGCCGAGGCCGAGCTGTTCGCTCGGCTCGAGGCTGACCCCGAACTGCAGAAGGCCACCGAGCCGCTCACCACCGCGATCCAGGCGCCCATCGCTGTCCAGCTGCAGACGCTGCTGAACGTCGCCGACGCCATCGCGTACCTCGAGTCCGACCTGGAGGACGACGAGGACGCGACCGTCACGGCGCACCACTTCGTCGTCCACCACTTCGCCGAGGCAGTCATGGGGCGGTACCTGGGCGCCATGGCGCGGATGGGCTACAGGCCCGACGCGCAGCGGTGGGTCGACACCTGCACCGACATCGTGCGGTGCCTGTTCAACGAGGAGGACGAGGACTGATGTGGAAGGTACCCAACCCACAGCAGCTGTTCCCGCCGATCCGCCTGGCGCTGCATGACCTCTCGAAGTACATGGAGGGCAAGCTCGGCGAGTTCGCGACGAGGATGGACATCCTCGACGGCAAGGATCCCTGGATCCCTGTCGTCTTCACGAACGGCTGGGTCAACTACGGGGGCGGCTGGGAAGAGGCGGAGTACCGCCGCGTCGGCCAGCATCTCGTGCAGATGAAGGGGCTCGTCACAGCTGGGACGCACGGCGCGGCCATCTTCTTCCTGCCCGTCGGGTTCAGGCCCGTCGAGAACCTGCTGTTCGCCAATATCAACGGCAACGCCCTCGGGCGCCTGAACGTGATGCCGAGCGGCCAGGTCCACAGCGAGGCAGCGATCGGCAACAACTCCTTCGTCAACCTGGACTGCATCTTCTCGACGGTCTGAGGAACGAAGCGACCCAAAGGTCGAGGGGGTGACATCGACCGCCCGAACGTTTCACTTGTGAAACGGGAGGGTGACGCGGGTTCGATTCCCGCCACCTCCAAGAAGCCAGTCGCAGGTGCTCGCTGGGGCTCATAACCCCAGGCTGTCGTCCTTCAACGGCGGGACTGGCACGTACTGAATATGACGGTCTCTTTACCCGATTCCGTCATGTGCCAGTGACATAAGTCACTACGCGGTGGCTTTTTTTTGAACCCACGCGTATGTGAGAGCTGCGGCGCCGCCGCAGACGCTCGCGACCTGCGCTGCGTCTGCCGCGATCTGAAGCCACATCGGCTCGATCACATCCCCCACCCTACGGGCGTTTGAACTGGCTGTGACGCTCGTCACGAACTCGTAACGCGCCGCCGCGGTTCACCGCTTCTGCGGGCGAAATCGCGACGGTCGGGAGTTCAAGCCCCTCCCTCGGAGCCCTCGATGTCAACAGCGCGTCAGTGCTGACATACCCAAATTACAGCTTTGTAATTTAGCCTGAGATCTTTTTTTTAGACAGGAGCTGGTGAGCGAAGACCGCGGCGGCACCGAGGACGCTCGCGATCTCCGCGACATCCGCCGCAATCGCAAGGCCGCCAGGCTCGAGCACGCTTCGCAAACTACAGCGGTGTGATGCCCCGTCGCAACAACTTCTGCTTCAGCCCATCTGGGGGCGGAACGCGAGCCCCTCCCTCGGAGCTCTCAGGCCAACCGAGTGCGTGACTTCCCACCGACTATCCACAGGAAAGCACACTCTTTATCCACAGGTTGTCCACGTTTTTTTTTATCCATGCGAGGGCGGCGGCGGCGACTGCGCCGCAGACGGTCGCAACTTGACCCACGTCCGCAGCAATCTGTAGCCAGCCAGGCTCGACCACGCGCGTCATCGTACCGCCCCGCCTCCCACGTCAGCGGGGTGAAACCAACTCGTAACGGGCTCACCGCTTCGGCGGGTGGAACCTCCCCAACGCCCTGCCGAGCCGCTCGCTCAGCCCCTCGGGGTCGACGAGAGCTGGCACGAGAACGAATAGCGAGACGACGAACGTCAGGAACGTCCACAGCGACGGCCTGCCGATGCAGCCGCCGAGCGAGGCGACAGTCACCAGGATCAGGACGCAGTAGAGCACCCCGTAGTTCGGCGGGCGCTTCGCAGTGCGCTTCGCGGGGTGTGCAGGGGCAGCAGCCATTAACGCTCCTCGAGTCATCAACGGAGCAGGGGATCATCCCTCCCTACTGCCGTGTTGTGGCCGCTGCGAACCTGATCCCACTTGTGATGAATCCGCGTTACTGAACTGCTTGTGCTCCCACCTCGCTCGCAGCGGAGGGCCTTCCGTAACCCTGCGAGCAAACTACACGCGTGTCATGCCCACGCGCAACCACAGACTGCCGATTCCCTACGGGATCCAGAAGAGCTTGGCGATCCAGCCGCTCGCGAACAGCGTCATCAGGACGACGCCGATCACGAAGACGGCGGTGCCGAGCTTCGAGTCCTTCCGATCAGGGTCGGGGATGTTCTCCATGGGCGGAGAAGGATAGCGACTCAAGCCTGGGGTGTCGCGACCATGCGGACGTCGAGCCCTGCGCGCATCTGTGCCAGCACGGCGTTCGCCGCATGCTCAGCATCGACCGCAGCCTCGGCGGCAGAGCCCGCCTGGGACTCGCCCGACTCGGCAGCGGCTCGAGCGGCGAGCACGTCAGCATGCACGCCCCCGACCGCTGTCCTTGCCCCGTCCGCGGCCGCCATCGCGGCCTCGGCGGCAGAGCGAGCACCAGAAGCGGTGTCCCGAGCCTGATCCGCGCTGGCCCTCACGCCAGCGACGGCGACGAGGACAGGGTTCAGGTCGACGGGCGGCGGGAGGGTGGCCCCGCCGACAGGGATGCCTGCGAGCCACGCGACCTTCGTGGGGTGGTCGGCAGGCATGATGCCGTTCGGGTGACCCCCGATCGTGAGCAGCGCCTGGTTCCATTCAAGCTGCGCGACGTCGGTGACGCGGACCTTGACTGTGTAGGAGGGGTCGACGCGCCAGACGACGCCCGACGGCTCCTGCCAGAGGGTGAACGGTGCGGCCATGGCGGCCACCTCCTTGTAAGGATGCTGGCCCCAGTCGGGGCGGATGATCTCGTTGGCGTCGTAGAGGTTGGCGGGGAAGGGCAGCGGCTTCGCGAGGAGCTGCTTGAGGGCGACCGCTGGGTGGGAGGGATGAGGCGACCAGCTGGAGGCCATGGCCTGCCAGCCCCAGTGCGTGATGCCTTCGCGCCAGGCGATGTCGATGATGTAGGTGCCGCCGTACATCGGCTGCGGCCCGCAGCCGCCGCCGTCGTTGAAGCCGCGGTGGTAGGCGAGGCAGCCCGCCACCATGCTCGGGGCTACGCCGAAGTCGACCGACTGGATGATCGGTCGGCTGTCGGGGTGCCCGAGGACGTTGCGCGCGTACCAGCGGGCGTACGACCCGTCCTGGTAGCCCGCGTCGTAGCCCTCGCCCGCTCGGGTCGCGTACTCCTCGAAGTTGAGGACGGTCTTCCAGCCGAGGCTGAGGTTGAAGTCGTACTCGCCCTTCGTGAGCCGCTTCCAGTCGCCGCTGGAGCGCTGCGCCAGGTAGCGCGAGCACCCGACGTAGCCGAGGGCCTGCATCAGGCGGATGTCGGCCGCCGTCGGACGCCAGCCCGAGTAGTCGACGACCTGCGGCATCAGCGGGACGCCAGGAAGTCCACGATCTTCCACGTCTCGGGACCGATGACCCCGTTCCAGGCCTCGACCGCCCACGCGTGGTTCGTCGACTGCGGATCGAAGAACGCCCGCAGGTTCCGCATCGCGTCGATCGAGGGCTGCAGGATGACTTCGTAGGGCGGGACGATCCTCGACTGCCCCGCCTCGAAGATGCAGACGTGGTTGAAGTAGGTGCAGGTGCCCTGGTGCTGCTGAGTCCCGTTCGTGTAGCCGAAGCCGAAGGCGAGCGACGGCTTCGCGGTGTTCAGCGGCCACAGCCCGTAGTTGTGGTGCCAGGGGTCGTAGCCGACGCCAGGCGGGGGCAGCGGGTTCCCAGGCGGGGGCGCGACGCCCGCCAGCTTCTGCTGGACGGAGCGGCCGTCGTCGAACATCGCGAGGGTCGTCTCGACGTGGATCCAGGTGCCACCGACCGAGCCGATGTTGCCGCGCGGCCACAGGTCGGGGTGGGCGTTCGGGTTGCCCGACTTCCAGATCTTCTGCGAGAGGTAGTCGTGGATCGCGTTGATCCCGAGCTCGCGCGAGTTGTGGACGAGCCACTGGCAGACCGCCAGGGTGATCTGGCGGTTCGGGAACCGCACGTCGAGCGCCGCGCCGTAGGCGTGCGGCGAGAGCGTGCTCGAGCCCGCGACGGTGCGCTGGTTGTGGCAACCGAGGGTCAGCCCACCGAACGTGTTGTGCATGAAGGTGTAGAGCTGACGCAGGCTCGCGCTGCACGTCTCGAACTTCGCGAGGCGGCTGTTGATCCCGCTGGTGCCCCAGTGGATGTAGGGAATCTGGTTGATAGCCATCGCCTCTCAGGGCGCGGCGTTCCCCCAGTCGCCTGGATGTTGCAGGTTGGTGACAAAACTCGGGGTCGCTCACCTGGGCCTACGGCAAAGGCCCTGCATGCGGCACATGCGCGTTGCCTGCATGCCGATCTACCAGGGCGGAATCGAACTGGCGGGTCGTGAGGTGATCCCTACATGAGCACCGTCCTCGCCCTTCCCACGCCGTCCTCGCTGGCCCTGCTCGTGTTGCTCCTGCTGCCGTTCGTGGTCGCCGTGTCGCTGAGGCTGCTCCTCAAGGCGCGGCCGAAGGCGTCTCTGCAAGAGGCTGCCGAGGCGCTCGCCACCGCCCTGCGCCCGCGCAGGCGATCTGACCCCCTGTCCAAGCCCACCGTGGCCGACGCCCCGCCCGAAGGGCCTGTTCCGCGCACGAAATGAGGGTCTACCAGGGAGTATCACTCCCTGTGGTCTATGTCATCTACCAGGGCTTATATGAAACAACCCCAAAGTTGACAAGGTGGGTACGTTTCACCCATGAAACGACTCCTCGCCCCCTTCGTGGTGGCCCTGGGGATCGGCGGAGCGGCCTGCGTGCCGCCCCCAGGGCCGCCGCCACCGCTCCCAGGGAACCCATCCCTGAGCACCCAGCAGCAGCTGAACTACACAGTCGTCGACCAGCAGGGCCACGTCGTGTTCCAGTGCCTCCTGAACCACGACGCGGTCCTCGACCTTGGCTTCACGACCCTGCGGGTGGTGGCGAAGACAGGTGCCGCGGGATGCCCGTCGAGCGACTGGCTCGACAAGCGAGCGATCGCCAGCTGCAGCGTCGGGGGCACCCTCGACTGCGGCGCTGGCTGGGCGCTCCCCGTCGGCCCTACCTACGAAGAGCGCTTCTTCCAGTTCACTAGGACGCCGCACCTCGCGACGATCCACACGACCTTCCAGGCCACGTTCAGGGTCGGCCCGACACCCGTCGCGGTGCAGGGCACGAGCCCGCAGATCCGCTGCTCGAACGAACTCGAGCAATGTAAGTTCCAGACGTGACCTGGAATCGGCCGCTCGCACAGGCAGACGTCGATCTGCTCCTTGCGGCGGGGGCACCGCCCGAGGCCGTTCCCCTCGGGCGGTTGCCCAACCTCGAACTCCTGCAAGCCGCGGGATGGACCCTTGGCGAGGACGGTGGGCTCAGCCCCCCGCCCGAGCGCGGCGAGCCGCCTCGCGCTGCAGGGCGTCAGGCCCCACCTGGGTGAGCGGGATGCCGAGGTAGCGGAGCCTCGAGCCGAGCGCCCGCTCCTCGTACCGCTCCTGCGTCGGCGCCAGGCGCTGCGCCTGCCCCAGGAAGGGGATCAGCGACTTGAGCGCGTAGTCGGCCTGCGGGTTCACTCCCCCGTCCTCGAGCTGGCCCATGGCGCCGTAGGCGGGCGCCAGGCCCTTCTCCCACCCTTCGAGCGGAATCGGATCCTTGCCGAAGGGGACGTCGTTGTAGAACTGCTTGCCTGCCGCCAGCTCGGCGGGGACACGCAGTACAGGGTTGACGTCGGCCAGGAGCCGCTTCGGATCCTGCAGCCGCTCCAGCTCGGTGCCGAGCCGCACGAACGGCAGGTCGGGCGATAGGTACATGCCGTCGCCGACCTTGAAGCCGCCCTGCTCCTCGATGTAGCTCGGGACGTTCTCGTCGTTGCCCATCGCCATGTTGCGGCGGAAGTTGTTGTAGATCGCGTAGGGCTTCGGGTTCAGCCAGATGTTCTGGACCTGCAGCGGCAGGTTGCGCGAGAAGAACATCCAGAAGGGGACGACCTTCTTCACGCTCTCGTCGATCGAGCCGATGTTCGTGTAGTCGAAGTGGAAGCGGCGCACCCGAGCCACCGCCTGATCCCACGACCCGCCCTTCACGAGGGTGTCGTAGGCCATGGCGTAGCGGACCGCCGTCTCGATGCGCGCACCCACGTCGCGCGACTTCCGCGTGACAGGGTTGTTCGCGATCGCGCCAGCCACACCAGGCGTGTTCTGCAGGCCGCGAAGCTCGTCGGCGAACTGGCCTGCGCCAGTCGCGTACGACGCCTCCAGAGCCTCCTCGGCCAGCTGGCGCTCCCGCCCCCGCAGGCCGTTCAGCCAGCCCTCGGGATCGCTCGCGTACGCCTTCATGTGGCGCAGCCCCACCCCCATCGAGCGCGTGTCCACGCCGTCAGCCAGGTTCATGAAGATGGCGGACATCGCGTTGCGGACGTGGAAGCCAGGCGTGGTCGTAGCCATCGCCTTGAACAGCATCGTGTAGGGGGCGATCATCTTGAAGAACCCCGCCTCGGCCTTCGGCGAGCGGAGGTTCTTGAGGGCGGTGTGGACCTCGGCGGGCACCTGCAGCCCGCTGCGCTCCAGCTGCACCCAGCCCTCGGTCGCCTGCTCGACCATGCGCGGGTAGAGCTTGCCGCGCTTCGCCTGGGAGAGCATCTCCTTCGAGATGCCGCCCAGGAACACGTCGGCCGCGGCGTCCAGCTCGGCCGTCTGCAGGTCGGCAGCCAGCTTCGCGATCGCCACGTTCTCCGCCGTCGGGTTCCCCTGGGCGATGCGGATCGTGTCGCTCGTGTTCGCCACCTTCTGAGCCCACTCGAGCCGCTCCATGATGCCCGCACCAGGCTGGTGCGGCTTGTCCATGAGGGCGGCCACCGAGTCCCGCCACATCTGCTCGAGCCTCGGCGCCACGTTGTTCATCCAGTCCTGGATGTCGAGCGACAGGGTGTTGGCCGAGTCGTAGGCGGCGCGCGCTCGCGCGACCGCCTCGTCGGCGTCCTTCACGCCAGCCGCCCAGGCGGCGTGGGCGCGCTGCGCCTCCGAGTGCATCTTCGAGGCAGCGTCCTGAGCCCTGGTCGCCTTCTTCGCGAGCTTCTCGGCCGCCCGAGCGGCCTCGGTCGAACCCTGGTTGGTGGCAGCGGTGACCGCCTCGGCGGCGGCCACCTGCTCGGCGGTGACAGTCTGCGGGGTGGCCTTCTGCGCGACCGTCGGCATCGGCGGCGTGCCCTCCGCCGTCTTGAGCTGAACGGCCAGCCTCTCGAGCGCGCCCTGGGCGTCGCTCGCCCCCACCGACGAGATGATCCCCTCGGCGCGCGACGCCGCGGCGTCGAGGCGGTTCATATCGCGGGTCCAGCCAGCCAGCTGAGCCGCCCGCTTGCGCTTGGCGGCCAGCACCTGGCGGCCCATCGCGTCGGGTGCGATCCGACCGATCAGGTCGTCGAGCCTCGTCTGGTACTCGGTGTACCGCTGCAGCAGCTCGGGAGCGCCGTAGCGCGAGCGGATCTCTCGGATCTCCTGCGCGCGCTCCAGCTCCTTGTCCCAGTTCGACGAGGCGATGCGCTTGCCCGTCTGGCGCGAGCGGAAGCCCGTCTTCTGCGTCTCGATGCGGTAGGTGCCGAGTTCCTCGCCGAAGCGGGCGTCCACCTCGGCGATGCGGTACTGGCGCGTGTCGACGGCGTCGAGCTCGCTCTGCATGTCGGTCAGCGTCGCCTTGAGAGAGCGGTAGTCGTCGCTCCCGATGATCTCGTCCACGAGGGCACGCTTCTCGGGGTCGAGCTTGAACAGGTCGCGGTACGCCGCGTCGGCCTCAGCGAACCGCTCGGCCATCACGCCGATCCGCTCACCGAACCGCTCGGCCGTCCCAGCCGCCTCTTCGAGCGCCTGGATCCGCATGGCAGCGATGTCAGGGTTGGAGGCGAGGACAGAGCCGTCGAGGGAGTTGAGGAGCGCGTCGATCACGTCGTCGGACGCGTAGGTGCGCGCCCCGCCGAGGGTGCGGACCCGCGCCTCCATCGACGACAGGGAGCGAGCGAGCGACTTCGTCGAGTCCAGCTCGTCGCGCAGGATCGAGGTCACCTGATCCTGCAGCGGCTTGACGTGCCTGCCCTGCTCCTCGAGCAGGCGGGTCACCTGCACCAGCTTCTTCCGCCACGCCTCGGCGACCGAGCGCGGGCGGGAGGCCTGGCTGTTGATGCGGACGTTGGGCAGCATCTGGCGGGCGTTCTCCACGACGTCGAACAGCTCGCGCTTGGCAGCCTCAGCCTCGGCCATGACCGCGGTCCGCTCCTCGGGGCCGAGCCGCTTCGAGGCGGCGGCCCGAGCGGTCCGCTCGTACTTCGCCATGGCGTCGTTCAGGTCGCCGACCAGCCCGTGGTAGGGCTCGGCGGCGGCGCCCCCGATGCCACGTACCAGGTCCACCACGTCCTTGTCGGCTGCACCCTTCTCGATGGCGTTGTCGACGAAGCGCATCCGCGCCTTCGACAGGTTGCCCACAGCCTTCTGCACAGCCTCGCGCTGCTGGCGCAGGACGGTCTGAGCGATCTCGGCCTTCACCGCGGGCGTGATGTCGACGCCCTGCGACGCCGCCCACTCCTGGGCAGCCTTCCAGCGCGCCTCCGTCTCGGAGACGACGCGGTACTTGAGGTTGGCGACCAGCAGCTCGCGCTCAGTCTCGGCCGCCTGCTTCGCAGCTGCGGACAGGCTGACGCTCGCCTGCCTCGGGGCGAAGGTCGTCCCCGAGCGCAGCCCCTGGGCCTGCTCGGCGCTGACCCGCAGCGCGTGCAGGGCCTCGTCGGCCACCGCGCCAGGCTTGGAGGCCTCGCTCATGCCCAGCAGGTTCGCGACCCGTCGCTTCTGCTGGCCGATGAGGGTGTTCGCCTCCTTGATCTGGTCGCCCGACAGGCCACCGCTCTTGAGCGCCTCGTCCCACTGGTCGACCATGTTGATGAAGCCCGTCAGCAGCTCCGACTGCTGCTCCGACAGCGGCGCGCGGTCGCCCACGACCTCGACGCCCTGGCGGACGCCCCTCGCCCCCGCGTCCTTGATCCGCAGACCCTTCTCGTCGTAGCGGACCGCGGCCGACGCGCGCCGCAGGCGCTGCGAAGAGGCCTGCGCCCGCTCGGTCAGCCCCGCCAGCTGGCGGTGGGCATCCTGCAGCCGCTCGGGCATGTTCTCGATGGCGCCCCAATGCTGCACGTCGGAGCGGAGCATCGCGTCGGCGGCGCTCTTCGAGCGACCGATCGAGCGCAGCCGCACCTGCGAGCCAGCCTTCAGCGCCTTGACCTGTCCCAGCCCCTGATCGAGGTCGGCCACGACCTCGGTCGTGTCCTGCACTCCCCTCTCGGCAGCCACCCTCACGTTGCGGGCCGCGGTGCCCTGGCGGACGCGGTCCCCGCGCACGATCTTCGCCAGCGGGTGCTGGCTCTCGATCTTCTTGGCCTCCTGCTCGAGCCGCCGCGCGCTGTTCGACAGGCCCTGCGGGCCGCGCTTCGCGTCCTCGACCAGCTGCGCGTAGGGGGTGATCTCCTCCTGGATGTAGGCCAGGCGCTGCTCGACGTCGGCGATGCGAGCCGCCTGCTCGCGCGCCAGCACGAGCGCGTCCTCCATCTCGGTGACCTGGTCGGGCGTCAGGCTGCGGGCAGCCTGTGCCCGCTGACGGACGGCCTGGGCCTCGGCGCGCTTCGCGGCCGCGGCCTCCTTCGTGGCGTCGTAGCCGCCAGCAGCCTCGAACTTCCGCCCAGCGGAGTCGAGCTGCATCTGCTCGTAGGCGCGAGTGACCTGCTTCGAGCCCTGCTCCCGCTGGGCCTGCTGGGCGCCAGCGGCCAGGTCAGCGGCCGACGTGCGAGCGTCGGCGGCCTGGACAGCGAGCTGGGAAGCCTCGTCGTCGAGGATCTGCATGAGATCCCCGCCGCCCTGCGGGACACCGCGGCGTGCGGCCTGAGCGGCTTCCTCCGCCGACCGCACACCACGATGGGCAACCATCTCTGTGAGGGGTCGGGCAGCGGCCTGGTGCGAGGCGTCGATCACCTCGCGCTCGAGCCCGCCCGCGAGCCCCTGCGCCTCCGACTCGACCCGCCCCATCGTCCTCTCGGCGCCCGCCGCCATCTGGTCGGCCGACTGGCGCGAGCCCTGGGCGGCAGCGGTCTGAGCGTCCAGCTGCGCCTGCAGGTTCTTGATCACGTCCTCGTTCGGCACCGCCCGCTGGCCCATCTGCTGGGCGATGCCCAGGTCGGCCAGACGGCGCTCGGCGGCCGCAGAGCCTGCGGCGCCAGAAGCCGAACCGATCCACTTGTCCGCGATGCGGACGATGTCGTCCTCGAACAGCTTGAAGCCGAGCTGCTTCTGCGCCGCAGCGTTGATCGTCGAGATCCGCTGGTCGGGCAGCTTCCCGAGGAGCGCCTCGATCTTCTCGGGGGACCGAGACAGCTCAGGCGACTCCAGGTTCAGGTCGTCGGCCAGCACGCTCAGCCTCTGGTCGCCTCCCTGCCATGCGGCCCGCGCATCATCCGACACGACGTGCGGGACGTAGTTCGCGCGATCAGCGATCGCCGCGCCGCGAGCGTTCGCCATGTCGCGGCCCTGGTCGAAGAACGACCGCATCTTGCGGGCAGCCGCCCGCTGCTGCGCCGACGAGGCGCCGCCCACCCCGCCCTCGAGCAGGTCCACCAGCGTCTCGCGCGACGCCGTCACATCGGGATCTGTCACCGCCTGCTTCGCCAGCCGCTGCAGGCGAGCACCGACAGCCCCCTGGGCAGCACGCCGCCGCTCGGCGGCAGAGATCGTCCCCACAGCCTGCCGAGCGTCGCCAGCAGTCCCCTGCTGCAGGGCTACCCGCAGGTCGCCCGCGCCATCCCTCTGTCCCGCCAGACCGCGGCGCACGGCGTTGCCTGCGCGCGTGTCCATGGCGGCCAGACGGCCAGACGTCAGGGTCTGGCCCAGGCCCTCTGCGAGCCCGCCAGTCCCAGGCACCCGCACCTTGGCGGGGCCGATGCCGAACCGCATGCCGCGCTCGCCGATGCCGAGGGCCTGTCGAGTCGCGTCGTCGGCGGTCGTCACACCCTCACGCGCCAGCCGCGCGATCACCTGTTCAGGGAGCCCCTTCTCGGCGGCCATCGTCGCCGCAGCGATGCGGCCGCCAGCACCAGCGAACTTGCCAGAGCCGAGAGTCACGTAGGTCAGGGGGTCGAGGGCGACGTCGCCCGCGAACGCCGCCAGACGGTTCTTCACGCCGAACTGCTTGCCGACCCCCGTCTCGGGGTCGTTGAACTGACCCGCCAGGTCACCCCAGGAGGCGGTCGTGGTCGGATCCGAGTCGAACAGGTCGGTCGCCTCTCGCGCAGCGGAGATGACGCCGCGCCGAGGGCGGTCCAGCACCTCGAGCGGCTTCAGCACGTTCCGCACCGCAGGGTTGCCGAAGACCTTGCCTACGACACCCTTGGCGCCGCCACCGCCGCCCTGCTTCGGGGCGGCCTGCTGCTGCCCGCCGAACAGCTCATCCCAGGAGGGACGCCGCCTCGCCTGCGGGGCAGGCTGCTGCCGCCCGCTGGCACCGCGGGCGGCAGCAG
>Ga0247829_10000224_pt1 | contig 19317 bp, 17 predicted proteins | sample 12C_Control_Day4_FD_207765 | JGI IMG/M metagenome (GOLD analysis project Ga0247829, IMG submission 207765) | Soil microbial communities from agricultural site in Penn Yan, New York, United States - 12C_Control_Day4 | ecosystem: Environmental > Terrestrial > Soil > Agricultural land | place... | reverse complement strand
GCTCCCACACCGCGGCGCCCCGCCGGCGAGCAGCCTCCTCGTCGCCCAGGCTCGCCACGTAGAAGGCCAGCCCCCACCGCTGGTCATCGGACAGGTCGGAGAAGGCCGCCATCGGCGTGCCCGGGACACCCAGCGTGATGGTGCTGTAGAGCGAATACACGCTGCGGCGATCCATGCGCTCGTGGTCGTGGAAGTTGGTCGGCGCCGGTTCCAGTCCCTTACCGGCCGGGCCGTCGCCCTGCCCGTCGGCGCCGTGGCAGGCTCCGCAGCGGGCCGCGTAGAGTGCCCGGGCCGCGCTCAGGTCGGGCGGCCGCGACGGCGAGACGGGCACCTGGTAGGCCGTGATCACGCCCCGCCGGATCTCGCTGGCCAGTCGGGCGATCTCCTCTGGCGGGCGCTTGGCCTCCACGAGTGCCAGCAACCGTTTCGCATGGACCACCAGCGCGGCCTGATCGGCGCGGGCCGGCAGCTCGCCGAGCATCGTGATCGTCTGGGTGACGAAGTCGACCTGTTCCTTGTACTCGGACTCGTCGGCGACCTTGCCGTCCTTCACCGCCTCCGGGTAGTCCACGGCCACGTAGTCGAGCATATGTAGGATTGTCTGGGCGCGCGTGGTCGGCGAGCTCGTGCTCGGCGGGCTCGTGGCCGGCGCGCTCATCGCTGGCGGGCTCGTGGCGGGCGGGCCCGCACGTGGCTGGGCCGCCACGGCGCGCACCGAGACGAGCAGAAGCATCAGCGCGACGAGCGGCCCGAGACGAAGGAAGACTCCGGCCGCCATGGGGTCAGGCGTCGGCCCACCGTCGCAGCAGGTTGTGATAGCAGCTCGTGAGGGCCACGATGCCGGGATGGTCCGGGGCGGCGTGGTTCATCTGGTTGATCGCCATGTCGAAGTCGAAGAGTAGCGCACGCTGGCCGTCGTCGCGCACCATGCTCTGGATCCAGAAGAACGAGGCCACCCGCGCTCCTCGGGTCACGGGGGTCACGCGGTGCAGACTCGTGGCCGGATAGAGGACGAGATCGCCGGCCGGGAGCTTCACCGCGTGCGTGCCGTAGGTGTCCTCCACCTCCAGCTCGCCCCCGTCGTAGTCGTCGGGAGGCGTGAGAAACAGCGTGGTGGACAGATCGGTACGCAGGCGGAACGGCGTGCCGGTCACCTGGCGGATGGCGTTGTCCACGTGGGCCCCGAAGTTCATCTCCGGCTCGTACCGATTGAACAGCGGCGGAAAAACGCGCAGCGGCAGCGCGGCCGAGATGAAGAGCGGATTGCGCTCCAGCGCGGCCATGATCATGTCGCCCATCTCGCGCGCTTCGGGCGTCCCCTCGGCGATCTGCAGATTGTGCTTGGCCTTGGCGGACTGGTGGCCGGCGGTCACGCGTCCGTCCACCCACTTGGCGCGCTCCATCAGCTCGTGGCACCGCGCCACCTGGGCTTCCGTGAGCACCTTCGGCACCTGGACCACCATGGGTCAGAAGGACAGCGTGCCGGTGAACAGGAACGTTCGCCCGGCGCCGGGAATGACGTGGGAGGGGTGGACCTGCTCGAAGAACACCGAATCGGCCAGGTTCTGGATGTTCATGCGGAACTCGAAGGCCTTGACCGGCCGGTACGCCGCCGTGATGTCGGCACGCACGTAGCCCGGCGCCGAGTTGACGTTGGTGTTGTTGGCGAAGCGTTCGCTAGTGTAGAAAGTCCCGCCGCCCACCTGCCACTGCGGCGTGATGTCCCACGTGGTCCACAGGCTGAAGGTGTTCTCGGGGACGTTCTGGATGCGCTTGCCCTTCACGGGGATGCCGTTGACCACCTCCAGCGCCTCCAGCACGCGCGAGTCGAGGTACGTGAAGCCGGCGAGGATGTTCCAGGTCGGCAACGGACGGCCCACGATCTGCAGCTCGAAGCCCTGCACCCGCTGCTTGCCGTCGAGGACCATGACGCCCAGCGCCGGGTCGGTGGTCCGCGCGTTGTTCTTGTTGATCCGGAACAGCGCGGTGGTGACGCCGAGGGCGCCGCCTTCGAGGAGGTCCAGCTTGGCCCCTACCTCGTACGACGCGGACGTCTCCGGGTCGGTGTTGGCGTTGTTGACCGCCAGGGACAGGCTCTCGGCGGACGGGTTGAACGAGGTGCCGTAGGAGAAGTAGTAGGTCTGCTGCTTGGTCGGCTGGATGATGAGCGCGGTCCGCGGACTCACCGCAGTGTCGGTCCGCGAGAACTTCTGGCCGAGGAAGGCGTTGCGGAAATCGGCGTCGAACAGATCGTACCGAAGGCCGCCCATGATCTTCAGCCACGGCAGCAGCGTGAGCTCGTCCACTGCGAACACGCCGAACGAAAACGCGTCGGTGTCGCCGCGGAAGTTGATGGCGCTGGTCATGTTCTGGAGATTCGGGCGCGGATCTGGGTTGAGCAGCGGGGTGGTCGGCACCTGCTGGAAGTTGCGGCGCGTGACGTCCGAGGTCTCGCGTCCCAGCTCGATGCCGGCCACCAGCGTGTGCTTGAAGCCCCACGTGTCGAACTTGAAGATGCCGTCGCTCAGGTTAATGAGCGCGGAGTCGTGCTCCTTCCGCTGGGCGCCGGCGGGGTTCACGCGGAGGACCTCCAGCGGCGTGCCCGGCGCCGGCGTGCCCACCAGGGCCAGGTTCGACACGATCGAGTGGCGCGCGTAGGAGGCATAGCGCAGGGTGTTGCGCAGGCGGATGTCGTCACCGATCGCGTGCTCGACCTTGAAGGTGCCGATGTGGACCTGGTCCTTCTCGAAGTCGCGGTCGATCAGGCCGTAGAAGTTGCTCCGGTTGACGTCGGCCGGCTTGCCGAAGACGTAGGGGAAGCCGTAGTCGGGCAGGTTGTTGTCGCCGAAGTAGTAGTAGCTGGCGTTGAACTGGGTCGGCGTCCCCAGCCCGATGGTGAAGGATGGCGCCGCCCCCCACCGTCTGAGGTGCGTCTCGTCGCGATCGACGACGCCGGCGTCGGTGAACATGCCGTTGAGCCGGAAGGCGGCGGTGTCGGCCACCGGCTGGTTGATATCGATGGCGGCGCGGGAGAACGGCCCGGTGCCCTCGGTGCCGGTGAACGTGTAGTTGGGGGTGAGCCTCGGCGCCTTCGTGACCTGGTTGATGACGCCGCCGGTCGAGCCGCGGCCGAACAGGACCGACGACGGCCCCTTGAGCACCTCCACCGACTCGAGGTCGAAGGTGTCCCGCGTGTACTGGCCGAAGTCGCGCACGCCGTCGGTGAAGATGTCGTTGCGGGCGGAGAAGCCGCGCAGGGTGAGGTTGTCGCCCTGGGCGCCGCCGCCCTCGCCGGCGGCCAGGCTGATGCCGGTCACGTTGCGCAGGGCATCGCGCAGATTGAAGACGGCCTCCTCGCGGATGATGCGTTGCGGGACCACCGTGATCGACTGCGGCGTGTCCTTGAGCAGGTCGGGCAGCTTGTAGTTGTCCGACTGGATGGCCTTGTACTCGGGCGGCCGCTGCCCCTGCACGTCGACGCCGGGGAGCTCGACCTCGTCGGCCTTCGTCGTCGGAGCATCGGGCTTCGGCGGCGGAGGGTTCTGGGCGAAGGCGCTGGAGGACGCGAGGACGAGCCCCACACCCATGGTGGAGAGCAGACTGTCCTTGATTCGGCGGGCCGCGGACCGACGGATGCAACGGCGGAGTCGACGCATGCTCGAGCCTCCCGTGAGGTGATCAGGTAGCGGGCTGGCTGGGCACGGTCGAGGGCCCTGGCTGGCTGGTTTGGGTTCGTTGCGTGTGGATTCATCGAGATCCGACTCATAGGGTCAGGACGTGGGCGCAGTGCTCGCGTCGGCCAGATCCCGGCCGGCGGCCACACGGCGGCGGACGCTCCACGCGCGGGCGCGGCGGCAGGCCTGCGCGATCCCCGTGCTGACGGGGAACACGCCGCCGACCGACGCGAGGCCGGCGATCCCCTGACCGATCACGCCGCCGACTTCGCCGGTGTGCAGGACGCGCACGAGCACGCGCAGCTTGCGGCCGAGGTTGGCCCCCGCGAACGGCTCCCACCGCACGACCTGTGCAGTCGCGGCATCGAGGGTGAGCACCGACCGGGGATTCGGATGCCACGTGGGCGGCTCCTGGATGAACGCGATCACCGGGCCACCCGGCCGTTGCGGCAAACGCAGCGTGATCGCGACCCAGCTCGGCACCTGGCCGGCCGCCCGCGTCGCCAGCGCATCGAGATCGATCGATGGCGCAGCGCCGCTCTTCTCGCGGCCCTCTGGGCGACCCGCGCGCGCCGCGCCCACGCCAGCACCGCCGCCGCCCGCGACCGGGGGCGGCGTGTTACCGGTCACGCGATAGAGAAGGTCGTTCGCCCACTGGTAGGACATCACCGCCCCGGTCAGCGTGATGACGATGATCACCGGCGCACACCAGAAGCCGATGCTGTTGTGCCAGTTGAAGTCGCGCGCCTTGCCGCGCAAGCGCAGGTCGGGCACGGTGATGGCTCGCATGGCCCGGCGGCTCCACGCCCGGGGCCACCAGAGGAACAGCCCGCTGATCCCGAGCCCGAGGAAGGCAAGGTTGCACGCGCCGGTGAAGGGCCGGCCCAGGTCGCGGGAGCCCAGCCAGCGATGCCAGTCCTCGACCACGTGCAGGACGGTGTGCGTACGCGAGCCCGGACTGATGACCGCGCCCGTGAAGGGGTGGACGAACAGCGTGGCCTCGCGACCGAATCCCACGCGGACGGAGGACCGCGGCTCGGACCCGAACGTGACGGTGCTCGCCCGCTCGCCCCCCCGGGCGTCCTGGGCCGCGGCGACGAGGTTCCCGAGACTCACGCGGGCCGCGCCGGCGAGCGGCGGGGGGACGGTCCGGAGGCTCCGCTCGGCATAGTCGACCATCTGCGGCTCGCAGGTCAGCACGACGCCGGTCGCCGACATGACCAGAATCACCGAGCCGGCGGTGATGCCGGTGAGGAGGTGAAGCCAGAACACGAACCGGCGAACGATCATGCCGCGGCACCCTCCCCCACCCCGGGCGGGGGCCGGGCGCGGGCGGAGGTTAGGTATACCTAATCAGTAAAAACACGTCAACCTAATTCAGTGGCGGCCGTGACGTGACCGACCGGCTGCCGGGTCAGCCGATGAAACGTCCCCCCATCACGCGGATGGAGTCGCCGGTGACGTAGCTCGACGCCTCGGAGGCGAGGAACACGCAAGCATCCGCGATGTCCTCGGGCCGGCCGAGACGACGCAGCGGGATCTCCTTGAGCTGCTCGGGCGCGCCGGGCGGCGCCTGGCGGAACTCCGGATACCATTCGGCATAGCGACGCTCGGTGTCGATGAAGCCCGGCACCACCATGTTGGCCCGGATCCCGAAAGGCCCCAGCTCGGCGGCCAGCGCACGGACGAGGCCCAGCAGCCCGGTCTTGGCGGTGGTCACCGCCGCGGTGTTGGCCCGGCCGGTCAGGCTGGAGAGGCCACCCAGTGCGATGATGCTGCCCCGCTTGCGCTCCTTCATCCCCGGCACCACCGCCCGCGCGAGATAGAACGCCGAGTGGAGATTGACGCCGAGCACGCGATGCCAGTCCTCCAGCGACGTCTCGGTGATCGCCTGGTGCGGCCGGATGGCCGCGTTGCAGACGAGCACGTCGATGGCACCCAGCGTGGCCACGCCGCGCGCCACCATGGCCTCGACCGCGGCGGCGTCCGCCACGTCGCCGAGCTCGGCGACGACCTTCACGCCGGCCTTGCGGCACTCGGCGGCCACGGATTCCAGCTCCTCGCGGTTGGTCCGCGTGTTCAGCACCAGGTCGGCGCCCTCGGCCGCGTAGGCCAGGGCAATGGCCCGGCCGATGTTGCGGCTGGCCCCGGTGATGAGGGCGGTCTTGCCTCGCAGCCTCGATCCGCTATAGTCCATGCGTCCTCCCAAAGGGAACGTTCGGGGCGTCACAACTCTAACGCGCAGGGGGAATCCGTGAAGCTACTCTTCTTCGACGACTGGAAGCTCGGCGTGCTGAAGGGCAACTCGGTGGTTGACGTCTCGGCGGCGGTCCAGTCCATTCCACACCTCGGGCCGCACGATCTGATCAGTGGACTCATCGCGCGGTTCGCCGAGTACAAGGCCCGCGTGGAGGAGGCGGCGAGCAAGGGTCAGGGCGTTCCCGTCGGTCAGGTGCGCATCCGGCCGCCGGTGCCGCGGCCGGTCAACATCGTGGCCATGGCCGTGAACTACATGGAGGACGGCACGCGGACCGAGCCCGCGCCGATCAACGCGTTTCACAAGTCGCCCAGCGCGATCATCGGCCAGGGCGACACGATGGTGCTGCCCGACGTCCCGGCCACCATCTTCGAGGGCGAGGCCGAGATGGCGGTGATCATCGGCAAGCGCGCCTCCAACGTGCGGGCCGCCGACGCCATGAGCTACGTCTTCGGCTACATGAACTTCATCGACGGCTCGGCGCGCGGGCTGCTGCCCTCTGGCAACACGTTCTACCAGATGAAGTCCCGCGACACGTTCGCGCCCATCGGCCCCTACATCGTCACCGCCGATGAGGTGCGCAACCCGGACAATCTCAAGGTGCAGCTGTGGGTCAACGGCCAGATCAAGCAGGACTTCAACACCAGCGACATGGCCCACAAGATCCCGCGCTGCATCGAGTGGGTCACGTCGATCCACGCGCTGGAGCCCGGTGACATCCTCGCCACCGGCACCAACCACCGCGGCCTGAGCGGATTCCAGAACGGCGACGTGATCGAGCTGGAGGTCGAAGGGCTCGGCCGCCTGCGCTTCGACGTGCGCGACGACCTCAAGCGCACCTGGGGCCGCGAGACGCGTCTCGATCGTCAGCAGAAGGGTCAAGACGGGACGACGCCTCAGCTGACCGGCAAACACACGCCGGCCCCCCGCTAGAACTCCACAAGGTCGCGGAGCGCCCCGGCATACACCGGGGCGCTCCCAAATGGGATCGCGGCCCATGTCAGTGAAATTACGTGTGTTCGCCCGGCGGCCCGTCCGGTCGACGCCACTCGGCGCGGCACATGCATGCAAGTCGAGCCCGCTCACCACCGTGACCTCGAGCCAAACGCGTGACCCCTCACGCGTCACGTTCCTTGACAGGCGTGACCCAGAATACCTATGGTCTCAGCGGGTCGGACTCGCAGCTAGACCGCGTGAAGGAGATGCGAATCATGGCACTGTTTGGGCAGCAGACGCGCAAGGAGGATGGCTTCCCCCGGTCCGAAGACAGGGTCGAGCCCCAGGTCGAGGTCGCGCCATACCTGGCTCCGGTCCCGCATGTACCAACCCGAAGCATGGAGGAGACTCGCCCGACCATGACGACCGCGCTCAAGAACTCCGAGTCGATTCTCGCCGCGGGCCTCACGATCGAGGGGAAGATCGAGTGCAACGGGAATATCCGGGTCGCGGGGCGATTCCAGGGCAACGTGAAGGTGACGGGCGAGCTCACGGTCGAGCCGGGCGCCTCGATTGACGGCGAGGTGAAAGCCGACACCGTGCTGGTGGGTGGCGAGGTCAAGGGACTGATCGTCGCCGCCTCTCGCGTGGAGTTCAAAGAATCCGGTGTCCTGATCGGCGACCTCAAGGCTGGAAGCCTCACGGTGGCCGCGGGGTCGAAGATGCGCGGCAATGTCGAGTTCGGCTGGAAAGAGGGCGAGATCGAAGCTGGTCGCAGCGACCACACGCGCTGAGGAGGGGTGATGTCGGGCGAGGCGTCAACCTGTCCCCACTGTCGTGAGGTAATCCTTCGATCCGCGGCGACGTGTCCTGCCTGCCAGCGGCACCTCCGCTTCGCTGCGGTCGGCAACGCGCGGCTGGCTCGGGCCTCCATCTGCCCGCTGAGCGTTGACGGCCAGATCCGTCATTCCGGCAACGGCACGGATTGGGAGTACTCGGTCCTCGTCGAGATCCACGATGAACGCGACACGATCGTGGCGCGGCGGGTCGTGGGGGTCGGGGCGCTCCGGCCGGGCGAATCGCGGAAGTTCACGCTCCGGGTCGAGGTGCTCACGCCCGAGGCGTCGCCGCTGGCCCGCTAGTCGCCGCGCATCAAGTGGCGAGAAACGTCCGTGACGGACGACACGCCCTGATCGAGCGCCGAGGGAGCTTTCATCGAGTGAGCGATCGCCCCAACCGCGCTCGCTCAGGGGGGATGGTGACTCGTAGCAGTTCCACGCTCAGCGCATACGCGGGGAAGCGCTGGGCGCTCTGGATCCGCACCCGCACGGTCCCGGCCGCGTCGACGTAACGCCTGGCATTCGCGCGGAAGTCGAGGCCGCGATATCGGGCTAGAAGCTCCACCCAGTTGAGCGTCGTCGCAGTGTAGGCGCCGCCTCGGTTGTCGTCGGCCCGGTACTCGTCCGCGCGCCTGTCACCCAGGACACCAATCCGCCCCGGGCTTGAGCATCGGAGAGCCGAGGGACGGCGAGCCGAGAGTCAGACCCACCAGAGTGTCAGCACGCCCTGTGTATGAGGATCCGGAGCCGCCCCGCCGTCACGTGCCGGCCCCCGCGGCGGACCACCGGTCCCCGCGTACTGCGCGAACCGTGCGTTCCACGACGAGGGCGCCCGCATAGCCGGACGGCGGCTGCAGGTCCCGTAGCGTCCATCGGGAGAGGGCGTCCGGGTCGCCGTCGATGTCGAGAAAACGAGCGGGCTCGGCGGGGCCGAGCGAGACCACGAAGGCGTCCAGCGCCTGCGCCAGCCCCTGCCCCGTGGCCTTGATGAACGCCTCCTTTCGCGTCCAGCAACGGAAGAAGGCCGCCGCGCGCTCCCTCTCCGGCAACGCATCGAGCACGGCCCGTTCGCGCGGCGCGAACGACCGCGCGGCGAGGTCGGCAAGATCGGGAAGCGGTCGGCGCAGCTCTACATCGATGCCAATGGCCCGGTCCCAGCCCGCGGCGACAACCGCGACGTCGCCCGAGTGCGACAGGTTGAAGCTCAACACCGCGTGAATCCCGTCGAGCGCGGGCTTGCCGTGCGCCCCGTACGTGAAGGCCACCCCTCGAGGCGTCAGGCCGAGATATCCGCTCAGCAGCGTTCGCAACGCGCTTCGCGCCACGACGAAGCGCCGAGCGTCGCGCTCGAACTTGAAGCGACTCGCGCGCCCACGCTCGTCCTCGGAGAGGCACGCGCCGAGCCGATCCACCGTGTCGACGGTCAGGGCGAGATCGACGTACCAGACGTGAATGTCTCCGGCCCGCAAGGCCTCCAGGCCGGCGAGATCGGCGCTCGGAGGGGTAGCGATGTCCGGCCCGCCCTCGTGGCGGGCGCCGCCATCCTCGTCCCGCGTCACGCATCGCCCCGTCATCTCGCGAGCACCCCTGGGGGCCACCTCTCTATCGCAGCCTGGGCAGGACCTCGGCGGTGAAACGCTCCATCTGGGGGAGCTGGTCGTCGCCCACGAAGCGGATGCAGAGGTCGGTGACGCCGAACGCGGCGTAGCGTCGGAGCGCGGTCAGCACGGCGTCAGCCGGGCCCAGCCCCATCGTGCCGCGCGAGTGGACACCGCCGCCGTAGTAGGTGGCGAGAAACTCGGTCGTGACGCGCTCGGCGGTGGCGACGTCGTTCTCCATCCGCACGGTCGTGTACACGCACAGCGGAAAATCGGGTACTGAGCGCCCCCAGCGCGCCAGCGCTTCCTCCGCGCGCTCCCGCACGATCCGGCACTCCTCCGCGTGAAGATAGGTCGTGATGATGCCGTCGCCCAGCCGGGCGAAGCGATCGAACTGCGCGGGGAGCAGCTCACCGCGATTGCCGGCCGTGATCAGCACCGGCGGCCCCTCGGAATTCCACGGCAACGGGCCGATGGTGTGCTCGACCAATTCGTAGTCCGAGCCTGTGTGAGTGAGCGGCTCGCCGCGCCAGAACATCCGCCACGTCTCGACGTGCTCTTCCAGCCGACGGACGCGCCGCTTGTGGTCGGCGCCGCACGCTGCCCACTCGCGCTCCGCCGACGGCAGGCTCCAGCCCACGCCGAGCCCAAGGACCAGGCGGCCATGGGAGATCTGATCCACGTTGGCGATCTGCTGAGCGAGCACGACCGGATGGCGCAGCGCCGGGAGCAGCACGGCCGTGCCCAGGCGTACGCGGGTCGTGATGCCCGCGATGTAGGCCAGGGTCGTCAGCGGCTCCAGCCGTGGCTTGGCCACGACGCTGTCGCCGACCCACACCGCGTCGTAGCCGGCCCGATCGGCCAGCCGCGCCATGGTCCAGCCCTCGTCGACCGGCGGACGCCGGGCCGACTGCATGACGGCACCGCGCGTGGGGATGAGAGCGCCGATGCGCATGGCCTGGTAGTGTAAGCGACCATCCTCGGGGGGTCACGGATGATTCAGCGCAGGGCCGGGCTCGTGCATCTGATCGGCAGCGTGCCGCTGGCGAGCACCGAGGAGGTCTTCCGGACGCTCGTCGGCGCACTGGGCGATCGGTTGAGCCGGATGCCCGACGGCGAGACGGGCGAGCGCCGCCGATGGATCTGGTGGCAGCGCACCATGCTCGAGCGTCACCCGGCCATGGAAGTCGATCGCGAGACCGCGCCGATCGAGATCCGACAGTGGGACGGTTCGTTGTTGCGGCGCTCCGAGCTGTTTCGCCTGCGGCAGGGCGTGAATCCCGAGGCGGTGGACTTCGAGACGGGCTACGCCGAGGCCGCGCTCGACTCGTGGGCGCGGTTCGAGGCGCTCCGGCGCGCCGCGGTGATTCCCGCGGGCCTGCGCTTTCAGGTGTGCCTGCCCACGCCCATGTCGAGCGCGTTCATGTATGTGAGCCCGCGCTCCCACGACGACTACATGCGCGCCTACGAGCGTGCCCTGCTCCGCGCGCTGGCGGAGATCGTCTCGAAGGTGCCGGCGGGCGATCTGAGTATCCAGTGGGACATCTGCCAGGAAGTGCTGGTGTTCGAGACCTACTTCGCCAGCCGCCCCGCCGACTACAAGGAGCGGATCTTCGCGCTGCTGGCGCGCCTCGGCGCGGCCGTTCCGCGCGGAGTCGAGCTCGGCTACCACCTCTGCTACGGAAGCCCCGCCGATCAGCACCTCGTCATGCCGCGCGATACCGCGATCCTCACCGAGATCGGCAACGGGATCTTTGCGCGCGCCGCCCGGGTCGTGGACTTCCTGCACCTGCCGGTGCCGCGCGAACGCGACGACGTCGCGTACTTCACGCCGCTTCGCGAGCTACGCTTACCGGCCACGACCCGGCTCTACCTCGGCCTGATCCACTGGGACGATGCCGCCGGCGACCGCCGCCGCATCGACACCACGCGCACGCTGATCCCCGACTTCGGCGTCGCCTCCGAATGCGGCTGGGGCCGCACCGACCCTACCCGCCTGAGCAGTCTTCTCGAAAGCCACCGCAAGGCGGCCGACTACCTGCTGACCCTGGGCTGACCCGCTATCCGCCGACGGCCCCCGGTCGTCCGTCCTCGACGACGAACGTGGCGAGCGTGTCCACCTCGGCGCGCGGCTGCGTGACGGTCCGCATCGTGCGCAGCTCGGCCGACAGCCGCTGCGGCGTCACATCGACGCGGACGTAGCCGCGGCGAGCCCCGTTGGCCAGGCGCAGGTGCGGGTTCTCCCCGCGGAGCGCATCCATCGCCTGCTGCGTCCGGCCGAACTGAGAGGTGACCGACGTGCCGACGAGCTCGGTGGCCACCACGACCGACTTCGGATCGTCGAAGTCGGACTTGAGATCGGCCACGTAGAAGGCGTGCACGTCGCCGCCGATCACGATGGGGTTGGCCGGCTTGCGCGTGCCGAGGAAGTCGAGCAGGCGCCGGCGCGCGGCCGGGTACCCATCCCAGCCGTCGGTCCAGAACTGCTGACCCGGCCCGATCTTGCGGTCGAGCTGGGCCATGAGCGTCTGCTGCGCGATCACGTTCCAGCGGGTGCGCGAGCGGTCCAGGCTCGTCTCGAGCCAGCGCTCCTGCACCTCGCCGAGCAGCGTGAGCTTCGGATCGAGACGATCGGCGCACTCCTCGACGACGGTCGAGCCACCACGCCCGGGACTCGCGCAGGGCTGGTGCGAGCGGTACTGGCGGTCGTCCACCATGTAGAAGCGGATCAGGTTGCCGAACGCGACCTGCTCATACAGGCGCATCTGGTGACCGAGCGGGACCATGGAGTTCCGCAGCGGCATGTGCTCGAAGTACGCCTGGTAGGCGCCGGCGCGGCGACGCAGGAACCACTCGCGCGGGTGCGCCTGCTCGGAACGATCGTCCGCGTAGTCGTTGGAGACTTCGTGGTCGTCCCACGTGAAGATCCACGGGCACGCTGCGTGTGAGGCCTGGAGGTCGGGGTCGGTCTTGTAGAGCGCGTGGCGGATGCGGTAGTCCTCCAGCGTGAACGGCTCCGGCGCGCCGTGGTGCCGCACGTGGTCCCGCCCCCAGGACGATTCGTAGATGTAGTCACCGAGGTAGACGAGCAGGTCGAGGTTCTCGCCGGCCATCCGGTGGTGAGCGCCGTAGTACCCCTGCTCGTACTGCTGACAGGACGCGAACGCGAAGCGCAGTCGATCGAGCGGCGCGTTGACGGCGGGCGCGGTCCGCGTGCGCCCGATCGGACTCACCTCGGAGCCGGCGCGGAACCGGTACCAGTACCAGCGGCCGGGTTCGAGCCCGTCGACCTCGGCGTGAACGGAGTGTGCGCCCGCCGGTGTGGCGGCGGCAGTGCCTCGGCGCACGATCTGCCGCATCTGGTCGTCGCTGGCCACCTCCCAGTCGACGACGACGACGTCCGGGGACATCCCGCCGCCGGGGATCAGCGGCGCGGGCGCGAGCCGGGTCCACAGCACGACCCCGTGGGGCAGCGGATAGCCGGAGGCGACGCCCAGCGTGAACGGCCCGCTCGCGAACTTTGGCTGAGCTCCGGCTCGCCGCGTCAGTGGCGCGGTCAGCGACGTGGCGCCGAGCGCGAGCGTGCCTGCCAGAAACTGCCGGCGGCCGAGCCTCACGCGGCGGCTACCGGCCTCGCCAGCGGCCCTCGATCCAGACGTAGTTGCCGCCGCGCGGCGCCCAGTGCCCGGCGGCCCACACATAGCCGGGCTGCGCGGGCACCGCCCAGTATCCCGGCATCCACACGTACCCCCGACGGCGCCAGGCCCAGTGGCCCGGAACCCAGACATAGGCAAGGCCAGGCGGTGGCGGTGCCACCTCGACTTGCGGCGCCGGCGCGGGAGGCGGAGCCGTCACCAACGGCGGCGGTGGCGGCGGCGGCGCCGCAGCCACACACCCCGAGAGCAGCACCGCGACCAGCCCGGTCCCGAGCACCCCGCGTACGACGGTTCCCGCCACCGAGGTCTCCTTCACCGCTCGAGATCGACCACTGTCTGGTTCGACGTGCGCCGCATCGCGAGCGTTTACGCACCGCTTCAGACCTGGCCTTCCCACGTTTCGCGTGCAACGTCCCGCCACCGCGAGCGAATCGCCTCGAACTCCTTCGGCGGCAGCGCACCGGCCGCGAGCAGGGCCGCGTTCTGCTGCCACCGCTCCGGCTGCCGTGTTCCCACGATGGCGGTGTGCACGCCCGGTGCGCTGAGCGTGAAGCGCAGGGCGGTCCCCACGGCTGCGTCGGGGTCGTTTCGCAGGAACGCGAAGTCGAGCCGCCGCAGGCGCGACCAGTACGTCTGATAGTAGGACTCCGAGGGCTTGCGGGTATAGCGCCAGGCCACGTTGGCCAGCGGTCGCTTGGCGATCACGCCCATGCTGCGCGCACGGGCGAGCGGCAGCGTCAGGTCGATCGCCGACTGATCGGCCACGCTGATCGAGGTCTGCAGCGTGTCGAAGCGGCCGCACTCGACCGCGTAGCGGGCCGCGTCGCCGTCGCCGCTGTAGCCGATATAGCGGGCCCAGCCGCGCTCGCGGGCCTGCTCCAGCGCGGCGATCACGTCACCGCGGCGCAGCTCGGCGAGCGAGCAGCTGTGGAGCTGGATCAGGTCGAGGTAGTCGGTCCGCAGACGCTCGAGGCTCCGCTCGATGCTGCTCAGCAGCGACTTGGGACGCCAGTTGGCGCGGCTCCAGCCACCGGAGTGCCCGCACTTGGTCAATAGATAAACCTCGCGCCGGCGCTCGCCGATGGCCCGGCCGATGAGTGATTCACTGTCCTCGTAGCACTCGGCGGTGTCGACGACGTTCAGCCCGGCGTCGAGCGCTCCGCCGAGCAGGCGCGCCACCGTGCGGACGCTGGCGCGCTCGTAGCCGATCTCGGACCCGCCGAAGCCGAGCACGCTGGCGACAATGTCCGTCCGGCCGAGTCGCCGTCGCTCCATCAGCCCGTCACTTCACCGCCGTCCACTGGTTGATCTGCACGCGCCCGACCAGCACGTACTTGCCATCTCCGGTGGGTTTGAAGATGGACGCCTCGCCTTCCCTGATCTCGAACCAGTCGCGGCCGAGCGCGTCGAGAATGTTGGGCTTGTGGGTCACGATCAGTGTGTTGGTCCCCGCCTCCGGCACGGTGCCCACCATGGCCCGGAGCGCGGCGGCCCGCCGGTTGTTCTCGTTGGGCGACACGACCTGTCCGCCCTCCGTGATGTCCAGCGTGGCCTGCGGCTCCTTGCCGCCGATCAAGCGCGCGGTCTCGACGGCGCGGAAGAAACGGCTGGAGTACGACGTGCCGATCGGCACGCCGGCGGTCTTGAACGCGTCTCCCACCGCCCGGGCATCGGCGCGCCCCTTGTCGTTCAATTGGCGCTGCTTGGCGACGTTGTCGAGGTTCAGCGGATCCGTGTCCGCCTGGTCGGCGTGAGTGGCCCCGTGGCGAACGACGATCACGTAGCCGCCGGCGCGAAGAGTCTTGAGTACCTCCTCGGGCGCGACGGTCTGACTGAAGGCTGGGCTGACCAGCAGCCCAACCAGGGCGGCGAGGCCCGCAAGGGCTCGCGTCATGCGCGCCCTCCGTGGCTCGGCTTGCGCGCGCGCAGGTGCGGCATCACCTCGGCGGTGAAGAGATCGATCGTCCGCGTGGCCTCGGCGTCGCTCATGTTCCCGAACACCAGGCGACAGACGAAGTAGGTGCACTCGCTGGCCGCGATCTCGCGCTCGATCTCCTCGCGTACCCGCGCCGGTGTGCCCGCGATGGCGATGCCACGCTCGCGGGCCTCGTCGAAGTCCTTCGCGAAACGGATCGGCGAGGCGCCGAAGTCGCGCCAGAGCTTGGTGAGGTTCGCGAACCACACCGCGTAGTTCGGCCGGGCCAGCGCCTCGGCCTCGGCGTCGGTCGCCGCCACCGTCACGTGGCGGCTGATGCCCAGGCTCGGCATCACCGCGTCGCCGTGCTTGCGCTGCCACACCTCGCGGTAGCGCGTGAACAGTGGGCGGGCGAGATCGCGCGGGTTGTTGCAGATCACGTGCACCCGGTTGGTGGCGGCCCACTCCGCGCCCGCCATGTGCCCCATCCCGTACCAGAGTGGCGGATGCGGCTGCTGGAATGGCTTCATGACCATGGGCACCTTGCGGAACGTGAAGCGCGGCCCCCGATGGTCCAGCACGTCGCTGGTCAGCCCCTGGAGGATCACGGCCAGAGCCTCCTGGTAGATCTCCTCCGTCTCGAGATGATGCAGGTCGAAGTACGCCATCTCGTAGGGCACGATGCCCCGCCCGACGCCGAAGTCGAAGCGTCCCCGCGAGAGGTGATCGAGCATGCAGATCTCCTCGATCAGCCGCAGGGGGTTGTAGAGCGGCAGGCAGTAGACGCACGGCCCCAGCCGGATACGTCGGGTCCGCTGGCTGGCCGCGGCCAGAAAGATGCCGGGTACCGGCGCCAGGCCGAGCGGCGTCATGTGGTGCTCGGCCAGGTGGTACGCGGCAAAGCCCGCGGCATCGTACCTCTCGAGCAGCTTCAGCCGGCTCTCGTAGAACTCGTCGAGCGGCACGCCCTCTCGGCGATCGAGGTGATCGAAGATCCCCAGATCCATCGCGCCTCCATGCCGGGCCCTGCCGGAGCCGGCCTCAACGGTTATACTCCGGTTCGCCGGCGGAGAGAATGGAGCGAACGAGGAGAGATCGATGAAGATTACCCATGTCACCACCCGCGTGCTCAGCACGCCCGCCGACAATCCGCTCGTGGTGGGCCTGCCCGCCCCCAAGGACACGCGCGAGTTCGTCACGCTGGAGCTCGGCACCGACCAGGGCCTGGTCGGTATCGGCCTCACCTTCTTCGGCGCGGCGCTCACCCCGGCGCTCAAGGTCGCGGTGGACACGCTGGCCCGTCTGCTGATCGGCGACGACCCCACCCAGGTAGAAGCCATCGCCGCCAAGCTGCGGCGGCTGTCGAGCGGCTCGGGCCCCGGCGGCATCTTCAGCCTGGCGCTGTCGCCCATCGACATGGCGTGCTGGGACCTGAAGGGCAAGGCCACCGGCCAGTCCGTGTGCGCGATGCTGGGCGGGCTGCGCGACCGCGCGCCGACGTACGCCAGCGGCGCCCTGATGCGGCCGCACTCGATCGACTACCTCGCCAAGGCCGGGCCGCGGCTGCGCGACATGGGCTTCCGCCAGATGAAGATGCAGTGCGGCAGCGAGCCCACGGTGGCGGCTTCGGTCGAGCGCGTGCGCGTGATGCGCGAGGCGATCGGCCCCGACATCGATCTCATGTGCGACATCAACCAGCTGTGGAGCGTGAACCAGGCCATCGAGGTCGGGCAGCGCATCGCGCCGTACCATCTCTTCTGGCTCGAGGACCCGACGGCGCACGACGACTACCCCGGCCTGGCCCGCATCGCCGATGCGCTCACCGCGCCGATCGCCGCCGGCGAGTATCACTACGGCATCGTGCCCTTCCGCCACCTGCTGGAGGCGCGCTCCATCGACATCGTGATGATCGACCTGCTCCGGGTCGGCGGCATCACGCAGTGGATGAAGGTAGCCGGCATGGCCGAGGCGTTCAACCTCCCGGTGGTCAGCCACCTGATCCCCGAAATCCACGTGCAGCTCATCGCCGCCATTCCCAACGGCCTGACCGTCGAGTACATGCCGTGGAGCCTGCAGCTGTTCGAGGACCCGCCGAAGATGGAAGGAGGCCAGCTGGTGGTGCCACCGAAGCCCGGCCTCGGGCTCAACTTCGATCAGGCGGCGATCAAGCGCTTCCAGGTCAGCTAACCATGGAGGAATCCGTGTCCGCATCGAAGCCCGTTCCAGAGATCTACCGGCGCCTCGGCGTCCGTCCTGTCATCCACGGCTCGGGGACCACCACCCGCTACGGCGGCTCGCGCCTGCGGCCCGAGGTGTTCGAGACCATGCGCGAAGCATCGCAGACGCTCGTGAACATCGACGAGCTCAACGCGGCGGCCGGGGCGGCGATCGCCCGCATGCTGGGCGCCGAGGCCGCGTTCGTCTCGGCGGGCGCCAGCTCGGGTCTCATACTGCAGGCCGCCGCGTGTATCGCAGGCGATGATCCCGCGAAGATCACGCGTCTGCCCGACTCGCGCGGGATGCGCAACGAGATCGTGATCCAGCGCGCCCACCGCTTCGCCTACGACCAGGCGTATCGCGTGGCCGGCGGCGTGCTGGTGGAAATCGGCCTGGCGCGGCGCACCCAGCCGTTCGAGCTCGAGGACGCGATCACCGACCGCACGGCGGCGGTCGCCTACCTGGTCTCCCCGTTCACCAGCCCGCCCGGCATTCTCACGCTCGAGCAGGTCGTGGCGATCGCGCATCGCCGCAACGTGCCGGTCATCGTGGACGCCGCGTCCATGCTGCCCCCGCGCGACAACCTCACCAAGTTCCTCCGTCTCGGCGCCGATCTCGTCAGCTTCAGTGGCGGCAAGGGCATCCGCGGTCCCCAGAGCACCGGCATCCTGGCCGGGCGGCGCGATCTGATCAAGGCCGTGACGCTCAACGCCAGCCCCAACCAGGCGCTGGCCCGCGCGGCCAAGACCTCGAAAGAAGAGATCGCCGGCCTGGTCGTGGCGCTCGAGCTGTTCATGGCCGAGGACGAGAAGGCGGAGATGAAGCGCTACACCGACATGTGCACGGCGATCGTGGAGTCGCTGGGGGACATCCCGGGTGTGCGCGTGGTGGTCGAGCACGATGCCGTCAATCGCGTCATCCCTCACGCCGTCGTCTACTTCACCTCGGAGTGGAACGGACCGTCGGGTCACAGCATCCAGGTGGCGCTGGCCCAGGGCGAGCCGCACGTCTACGTGCAGCAGGGCGGACACCAGGGCGGCTACTTCGACGAGATCGCGGTGGACCCGATCAACTTGCTGCCGGGCGAGGAACAGATCGTGGCGGCACGGCTCCGTGAGGCGCTGACCCGGCGCTGAAACGAGAACGGGCGGCCGGGATGACCCGACCGCCCGTTCCCACCGCGGCGAGGGAGGTTGTTAGCGGCCGCGGTGCTCCCAGTGAGTCCGCTGCCAGTGCGGATTGCCGTGCCCGCGCCCATGACCGTAGACCGGGACCGGCCGCACGAAGACCGGCGCGGGTCGCACGAACACCGGGACCGGCCGCACGAACACGGGCGGAGCCGGCGCGTAGACCACTGCGGGCGGTGCCGCGTAAACCGGAGGCGGCGGCGCGTACACGACGGGCGGCGGCGCGTACACCACCGGGGCCGGAGCCGCCACGACCGCGGGCCGTCCGAAGATCCCCACCCCGCCGAGGATCTGGTTGAACACGGCGAAGGCGCCCAGCCCCAGCGCAGCGTCGGTCGACCCTCCCGCGAACGCTGCGCCCGGGAGCAGCATCGCAACGGCTATGGCCAAACCACCCACCAGCTTCTTCATGGCGCGACCTCCCAGTCGGCGTTGTGCTCGACCCCTACTGCTTGCCTGATTGGACGGCCCGGCCAGGGGGGGTATTCAGGGGGCCCGGGGACCCTTTGCGGTGGTCCAGGGGCCGACAAGCCCGCGCGACAATTGTGCGGTACAGTACCGACCTACCGTTGGAGGGGTGAGACGACATGGCAACGGTGATGGACAGGGACGCACTCATCGCGGACCTGGATCGGGTGGCGCAGGAAACGCTGGCCTGGTTTGCCGGTCCGGGGCGCGCCAGCCAGGCCCAGGTGGACCGCTGGGGTGCGCGCGATGTCCTCATGCACTTCCTGTACTTCCACAACGCTACGGCGTGGGGCATCCAGTCGGTGGCTCAGGGTGGGCCGCCCTGGCCGATCCCGGCCGACGCCGACACGGTGAACGACGTGTGCCGACGCCTGCACGAGCAGGAAAGCGTCGACGAGCTGCTGACCCAGCTGCGACTGGCGCACGCTCGCCTGATGCGCACTGCCCGCAGCTCGCCGGATCTGGACCGAGGGTGTTTTCAGCGGGCCAACGGTGAGCTCATGTCGGGACGGCAGCGGCTGGCGCTGCTGGCCAAGCACTGGGCCGAGCATGTGCGCGAGCTGAAGGACG
>Ga0247829_10000223_pt1 | contig 19401 bp, 19 predicted proteins | sample 12C_Control_Day4_FD_207765 | JGI IMG/M metagenome (GOLD analysis project Ga0247829, IMG submission 207765) | Soil microbial communities from agricultural site in Penn Yan, New York, United States - 12C_Control_Day4 | ecosystem: Environmental > Terrestrial > Soil > Agricultural land | place... | reverse complement strand
CGTGCGCCAGCGCGGCGCGCACGGCCATCGTCTCGGCAAACGGAAGCGGCAGCGCGTGATAGCCGCACGCCTGCACCAACGGCAGCACCTGGTGCAGCGACAGCCCCGCGCCGTCTCGCGCCTCGGGCACCAGCGCATCGACGAAGCCCGACTCGACGAGATCGCGCCACAGCGCTTGCGCCGAGTCGCCGCGCTCGACCTGCCGCACCACGTCAGGCGTGCAGCGGTCGGCCAGCAATTGCCCGAAGGCGTTTCCGAATTCGTTGTCCATCGCGGTTCCTATCGAAGGCCGAGGCCGCGCGCGATCATGCCGCGCAGCACCTCGCGGGTGCCGCCGCGCAGCGAGAACGCCGGCGCGATCTGCGACACGTATTGCAGCGTGCGGGACAGTCCCTCGGGCAATGTGGCGTCGGGATCGTCGCCCAGCGCATCGGCGATCGCCTCGGGGATGAACTGCTCGAGTGTGGTGCCCAGGTCCTTCACCAGCGCGGCCTCGATGACCGGGCTGTGTCCTTCGGCAAGCCGGCCGTTGACCGACACCGACAGGCTGCGCAACACCGCCAGCGACGACAGCACGCGCCCGGCCAGCGCCAGCGAACGCTCGGAGGGTTCGCGCTGGGTGCGCAGGTGGGCCAGCCATTCGTCCAGCAGCACGACGCTCGAGTAGATGCGCTCGGGGCCCGAGCGCTCGTAGGCGAGCTCCGAGGTCACCTGGTTCCAGCCGTCGCCCTCGGCGCCGATGAGCGCGTCTTCGGAAAGCTGCACGCCGTCGAAGAAAACCTCGCAGAAGTGGGCGTCGCCGGTGAGGTCGGTGATCGGGCGTATCGTGATGCCGGGCAACGACAGGTCGACGATGACCTGCGACAGCCCCTTCTGCCGGCTGCCGGCAGCGCCGGACGTGCGCACCAGCGCGATCATGTAATGGGAGCGATGCGCGTTGGTGGTCCAGATCTTCTGGCCGTCCAGGCGCCAGCCCTGGTCGTTGCGGGCCGCGCGCGTGCGCACGCTTGCGAGGTCCGAACCCGAGCCGGGCTCGCTCATGCCGATGCAGAAGAAGGCCTCGCCGCGGCAGATGCGCGGCAGGTAGAACTGCGCCTGCTGCGGCGTGCCGAACTTCAGGATGTGCGGCGCGCTCTGCCGGTCGGCGAACCAGTGCGCTGCCACGGGTGCGCCGGCCCGCAGCAGTTCCTCGACCAGCACGAAGCGGGCATAGAGACTGCGCCCGCCGCCGCCGAATTCCTTCGGCAGCGTCAGGCCGATCCAGCCACGCTGGCCCAGCGCGCGGCTGAAATCGGCATCGAACCCGCTCCACGAGCGCGCTCGCACCTCGGGCGGCACGCCCTTCAGCGCGTCGTCCAGGAAGGCCCGCACCGGCGCGCGCAGCGCTTCGTCCTCGGCCGGAATGCGTGTCAACGACAGCGAATCGAACACCGGTGGGTCTCCTTCAGATGACTTTCTTCGCCTGCAGCTCGGCGATGCCGTCCGCGCCGTAGCCGAGCACGCCGGACAGCACCTCGACGGTGTGCTGGCCGAGCGTCGGCGGTGCGTTGCGGTACTCGACGGGGCTGGCCGACAGCCGGATCGGGTTGGCCACCAGCGGAATGGGGCCGGCAGTGGGGTGCTCGGCCTCGAGCTTCATGCCGCGCGCGAGCACCTGCGGGTCGTCGAACACATGCGCGAGGTCGTTGATCGGCCCGCAGGGCACCTCGACCGCTTCAAGGGCGGCGACCCATTCCGTCGTGGTGCGCCGGATCGTCTGCTGGCGCAGCATGCGGATCAGCTCCGCCCGGTGGGCCACGCGCACCAGGTTGGTCGCGAAGCGCGCGTCGACGGCCAGCTCCGGCTGGCCCAGCGCGCCGACGAGACGGGCGAACTGGCCGTCGTTGCCGACCGCGATGATGACGTTGCCGTCCGCGGTGGGGAAGTCCTGGTACGGCACGACGTTGGGGTGCGCGTTGCCGAGACGGCCGGGCGACCGTCCGCTGTAGAGGTAGTTCATGGCCTGGTTGGCCATCGTCGCGACCTGCACGTCGAGCAGCGCCAGGTCGATGTGCTGCCCCAGCCCGCTCTTCTCGCGATAGGCCAGCGCCGCGAGGATCGCGTTCGACGCGTACAGGCCTGTGAAGAGGTCCGTCACCGCGACGCCGACCTTGATCGGCCCGCCGCCTTCCTCGGTGTCGGCGCGGCCGGTGACGCTCATCATGCCGCCCATGGCCTGGACCAGGAAGTCGTAGCCGGCACGCGGCGCGTAGGGCCCGGTCTGGCCGAAGCCGGTGATCGAGCAATAGACCAGGCGCGGGAAGTCGGCCTTCATCGACGCGTAGTCGAGCCCGTACTGCGCGAGCCCGCCGACCTTGTAGTTCTCGACCAGCACGTCGGCCTGCGCAGCCAGCTCGCGCACGAGGCGCTGGCCCTCCGCCTTCGTGATGTCGATCGTCACCGACTTCTTGTTGCGGTTGGTGCAGAGGTAGTACGCCGCGTCGCGCGTCGCCTGGCCGTCGCGGTCCTTCAGGAACGGCGGGCCCCAGCCGCGTGTATCGTCGCCGACGCCCGGGCGTTCGACCTTGATGACTTCCGCGCCCAGATCGGCAAGCATCTGGGTTGCCCACGGACCGGCCAGCACCCGAGACAGGTCCAGCACCTTGACATGAGACAGTGCACCGCCCATGGCGTCACGCTGCCAGCATGTGCAGGCCGGACCCCAGGTGCGCCGCACCGTCGATCTGGATCAGTTGCCCGGACATCAGGTGACCCGCGGGACTGGCGAGGAACGCGACCAGCTCGGCGACCTCTTCGACCGTGGTCGCCCGCCCCATCGGCGTCGCGTCGACCAGCCGGTCGAGCATCGCCTTCGCGGCCTCGCCGGCCAGGCCCTCGGTGATGACCGCGCCGGGCCCGATGCAGTTCAGCGAGATGCCGTCCTTCGCCCATTCGAGCGCCAGCGTTCGCATCAGGCCCAGAACCCCGGCACGCGCGGCGATCGAGTGCGCAATTCCCATCGATCCGCGGTCCACGCCCGACAGCGAGATGTTGACCACCGCGCCCTGTCGCGCCTTCAGGAACGGATAGGCGGCCTTCGTGACGACGAAGATGGCCGACAGGTTGACGTCGATCACCGCGTCCCACCCTTTGCGGCTGATGCCGGTGGCCGGCGCGAAGAACTGGCCGCCGGCATTGTTGACCAGCAGGTCGATGCCCTGGCGCTCGCCGACCTTCTTCACCAGGGACTCGATCGCCTCGGTCTCGCGCACGTTGCACGGCTCGAAGCCGAACCGGCCTGGGAGGCCCTCGGCGAGCTGCCCGGTCTCCTTGAGCGCCTCGGCGCGCCGGCCGGTGCCGAACACGTCCATGCCCAGCGCCATCAGCCGCAGCGCGATGCCGCGGCCGATGCCCGAGCCCGCGCCGGTGATGAAGGCGCGGCGGCCCTGATGCAGCTGGGGCCGAAGCACCTGCGCGGCGGTGTCGTTCGGCGATGTGGAAGTCTTGGCCATTGAGGGCTCCTGGAATTCGTGGGGCACGGGAGAGGTGTCAGAGCGGCCGGCGCGGCCCGCCCACGTGTGGCGTCGCGCTGCGCCCAGGGCGTTGGCCGTCGAACAGCGCCGGGAACACCGGCACGTGCTCGCCCGACGGCATGGCCTGCGACACGGCACCCGGCCGCAAGGCGCGGATCATGGTCACCGCTTCTTCGGGCGGTCGCACCGCGCCGGCGGGAATCTGCAGCGCGCGCATGCGCGCCAGCACGTCGTCGCGTCGCTGCGGGCGGGTCCAGGCTTCGACGTGGGCATCGAACTCCGGCGCGCGCGCGATGCGCTCGTCGATGCTCGCCTCGGGGGCGCCGACCAGCGGCCGCAGCCGGGCCCAGTAGGCGTCGAGGCCGCCGAGGATGTAGACATGCCCGTCGGCGCAGCGGTAGATGCTCGACGGCGCCGAAGCGCGATCCCGGTTGCCCATCGGCGGCGCGAGCGCGTCGCCTTCGCTCACCGTCAACACAGCCGGGCCGAGCAGCATGCTCGCGGCCACTTCCATCATCGACAGGTCGATCAGGCAGCCGCGCCGCGACGGGTCGAGCATCGCCATGGCGCAGCACAGGCCGGCCAGCAGGCCGCAGCTCATGTCCACCGGCCAGCTCGTCGCCAGGCGCGGCGCACCGTCCTCGTCGGCATTGAGCATCGCGAAGCCCGACTCGCATTGCGCGATGGTGTCCATGCACACGCGCGAATCCTGCTGGCCGTAGCCGGACACCAGGGTGATGACGAGCTTCGGAAACCGCTCGCGCAGCGTCGGGCCGTCCAGCTCCAGGCCCTTCAGCGAGGACGGCGCGAGGTTGCAGACGAAGGCATGCGCATCCTCCAGCATCACGTCCAGCGCCGCGCGGTCGGCGGGCTCGCGCAGGTCCAGCACGCGGCCTTGCTTGCCGCAGTTGAAGCTGCGCGCGTAGTAGCTGCCGAACCGGTTGCCCGGCAGGGTGCGCACGCCGTCGCCCCGGGGCGCCTCGACTTTGGTCACGTCCGCGCCGAAGTCGGCGAGGTACATCGCCGCCGTCGGGCCGGCGATGAACTGCGATAGGTCGACCACGCGCATGCCCGCCAGCGGGCGCGGCACGCCGCGAGAGGGTTCACTCATGGTGGGGTTCACTCATGAACCACCCGCTTGGCCTTGTGCACCGTGCGCGGCAGCGTGCCGGCAGGCACCACTTCGACCTGGAAGCGCACCTGCAGCTTCTCGCGCAGGCGCTTCTCCAGCTCGTGGGCCAGGTCGGGGCCGGCGTCGGCGGCCGGCTCGACACGCAGCTTCACGCCGGTGAGGAAGCCCGTCTTCGGGTCCTTCACGCTGGCGTCGATGACGAGCAGGTACTCGCTGGTCACGCCGGGGAAGGCACGCACGATGTCTTCGACGGCGGTCGGGAACAGGTTGACGCCGCGGATGATCAGCATGTCGTCCGAGCGGCCCATCACGCCGCCGGCCAGCCGGGCATGGGTGCGCCCGTCCGGCGCGGGCTTGCTGTCGCGCACCACCATGTCGCCGGTCCACCAGCGCACCAGCGGGCAGGCTTCCTTGTCGAGATGGGTCAGCACCAGCACGCCGCGCTCGCCGTCGGCCACCGGCTCCTGGGTCTCCGGGTGCAGGATCTCGACGTAGATGAAGTCCTCGGCCAGCGTCGGCCCGATCTGCGCAGCCGTGTCCCAGCCGATCGGCTGGCATTCGAGCGCGCCGTAGCAGTCGAACATCTTGGCGCCCCACTGGCGCTCGATGCGCTCTCGCGTGCCGGGAATGCTGGCCCCGGGCTCGCCGCCGACGCAGACCATCTCGACGGTGGAGCCGGCCAGATCGCGGCCCAGCTTCTCGGCCGCTTCGGCCATGTGCGCCATGAACGACGGCGTGCCGATCACGCAGCGCGGCTTGTACTGGAAGATCGTGTCGATCTGCCGCTCGGTGTCGCTCGACGAGGCAGGGATCACCAGCGCACCCAGGTGCTGCGCGGCCAGCGTGGCGCCCAGCCCGCCGACGAACCACGCGTAGCTGAACATGCACTGGAAGATGTCGCCGCGCCGCAGGCCCTGGGCATACAGGTAGCGCGCGTAGAGGTCGGCCCAGCGGTCGATGTCGGCCTGGGTCCAGAGCACCGGCGCGGGCCCCGCCGTGGTGCCCGACGAGAAGTGGACCCGCACCGCTTCGCCGGGCTTCACGGCGGCCAGGGTGCCGAAGGGAGGCTCGGCCTGCAGGCCGGCGACGTAGTCTGATTTGCGGGTGAAGGGAAGGCGTCGCAGGTCGGCGAAGCTCTTCAGGTCTCCGGGCTGGAACCCGGCTCCGGCAAACACGCCGCGGTAGTGGGCGCTGCGCTGCCCGACGCGCTCGAGCTGGCGGCGCAATGCATCGAGCTGGAAGGTCTCGATGCGGTCGCGCGACCAGGTTTCGCGTTCATCCCAGAGCGTCTCGGAGAACGGCTGTCTTTCGTGCTGCTTCATGGTTCGGGTCTTTCAGGATGCCCCGCAGCGCGAACGCGGCCAGGGCGTGTGCAATATCGTCGATGGCTTCTGCGCTTTGCAGTCGACGCTGGCTGAACCACACCGTGGCCCAGTTCAGCGCGCCGAAGAACGGCTTGGTCGCCAGCTTGGAGGGCATGTCGACGAACAGGCCTTCGCGGATGCCTTCGTCGATGACTTCGCAGAAGATCCTTTCGTACTCGTCGCGCATCCTGACCACCGAGCGCAGCCGCTTCGCGGCCGCCGAGGCGCCGAGCAGGTGGCGCTCCAGGCCTTGAACCGCCACCTTCTGCATCGGCAGCTCGGTCAGCAGGATCTGCGTGTGGCGCAGCGCCATCGCGGCCAGGCGCTCGACCGCGTTGCCGGGCCCGCGCGCGATCGGCTCGACCTGCTCGTTCAGGCGTCGCATCGCGGCGGTCTGCACGTCGAAGAACAGGTCGGCCTTGCTGCGGTAGTGGTGATAGATGCGTCCCTTGGTGCTGCCCAGGCGCTCGGCCACCGCATCGATCGACGTCGCGGCGTAGCCGAACTCCATGAAGAGCTCCGCCGCCGCGCGAAGGATCTCGTCGCGCGATTCATTGCCATTGCCCTGCGCAGGCATCTGTTCCGCCATGTTCATCACCTTCCCCGTTGTGGATCACGTCGTGCGTTCTTCCACCTCCTTGCGAACGGCGCGCGCCAACACGAGCCGCTGGATTTCGGAAGAACCTTCGTAGATCTGGAGGATGCGCTGGTCGCGGTACAGCCGCTCCGCAATGGTGGGCTTGCAATAGCCCAGTCCGCCCCAGATCTGCACCGCATTGTCCGCCGCCCGGTGCGCCACTTCCGACGTGAACAGCTTGGACATGGCGCCGAGGTTGGAGACGTCGTCGCCGCGGTCGTACGTGCGCGCGGCTTCGTACAGCATCATCCGGGCGGCCGAGATCTCGGTGGCCATGTCGGCCAGCCGGAAGCCGATGCCCTGGTTGTCGATCAGCGGGTGGCCGAAGGTGCTGCGCTCCACCGCGCGGCGCGACGCCTCGCGATAGGCCGCGATCGCCAGGCCCACGGACTGGGCCGACACCATGATGCGGCCGACGTTGAGCGTCTGCAGCGCCAGTCGCAGCGCGCGGTTGACCTCGCCGATGCGGGCGCTGTCGGGCACGACCAGGTCTACCTTCAGGTTCGAGGTCTGCGTGCCGCGGATGCCCATCTTGTCGGACAGCTCGTCGATGACGGCGCCCGGCTGTTCCTTGTCGACCATGAAGGCGGTGATGCCGCGGCCGCCGGCTGCCGGGTCCGTCTTGGCGAACACCACGTAGTAGCGCGACGCGCCGCCGTTGCCGATCCAGTACTTCTCGCCCCGGATGCGCCAGCCGTCGCCTTCGCGCACCGCAGTGGCCTCGATGGCGGCCGCATCCGAGCCCGCTCCCCGCTCGGACAGCGCAAAGCTGGTGGCCCGCCCCTGCGTCATCTCGCGCAGGTAGAAGTTCTTCTGCTCGTTGGTGCCGGCGAGAAGGATCGGGAAGGCGCCCAGCTGGTAGGCGCACATGATCGCGGCCGTGGACGCGCAGTGCGAGCCGAGCGTCTCGACCGCCGCGACGGTGGCCGTGAGGCTTTGGCCCTGGCCGCCGAAGTCGCGCGGCAGGAACAGGCCGGTGAAGTTGTGCTCGACCAGGGCGGCGATGGTTTCCCACGGGTAGCGCTGGTCACGGTCGAGTTCCGGGGCGAGCGGCGCGAACCGTTCGCGGCCCAGGCGGTCGGCAAGGGCTTGCCAGCGGGTGGAGGCCTCGTCGAGTTGGGGGGTCCAGATCAGGTTCACTTGGGATTCTCCACGGTTGTGATGACGGTTTGCGACGGTGCACGGCGTTGGGCGATGCGACGCAGCGGCCGCATCAGGCCCATCAGCCCTTGCGGGAAGAAGGCGAGCACCAGCACGAGCACGCTGCCGAGCACGATCTTGTCGACGTACCCGCCGAGCGAGAAGAACTTCTCCTGCATCAGCACCAGCGCGGTCGCGGCCAGCGGGCCCAGCAGCTGGCGCCGGCCCATCAGGACCACGGCGGTCAGCATCAGGATCAGGAAGTAGTTCTCCAGCACGTCGGCGCTGACGTAGGCGCGCTGGTAGGCGTAGAGCCAGCCGGCAGCGGCGCTGATGGGCGCCGAGACCAGGAACACCTGCAGGCGCACTCGCGCGGGATCGATGCCGCTCATCGTCGCCAGGCGCGGGTTCAGGTGCGTCATGATCGCCGCCGCACCGAGCCGCGAGTGGCGGAAGCGGTCGACCACGTAGATCGTGATCGCGAGCAGCGCGAAAGCGTAGGGCCACAACTCGCCGTCGTTGCGCGCGGTGAGCGGCAGGCCCGCGATCGACAGGTCGAGCATCGGAATGCCGCGGATGCCGTCGGAGCCGCCGAGGAAGGCCCAGTTCGACGCCACCGACATGGCGACCACCGCGACGGCGTAGGTGACCAGCGAGAAGACGAACTCGCGCAGGCGCAGCGTCACCAGCCCGATGAAGGCGGCGAAGATCAGCACCACGGCGATCGACGCGCCGAGCGTCACCCAGGCACCGGCGCCGGCCTTGGTCGACAGCCACGCCGTCGTGTAGCTGCCGACGGCGAAGAACACCGTGTGTGCGAGGCTCACCTCGCCGAGGTCCGACACGATGACGTCGAGCCCGTAGGCCATCACCGCGAAGATGGCGATCAGCACCGCGGCGCTGTAGACCGAGCCGGTGCCGCCGAAGGCGGCGGGCGCGACGAAGACGCCGAGTCCGACCAGTGGCAGCGCGATGTGCTGCATGCGCTGGGATGTCATCAGTGCGCTCCCGCCGCCGGTCCGGCGCTCAGGCCGCGCGGCCTCAGCACCAGCACGGCGATCAATACGAGGAAGGCGGCGGCCGTCGTGTAGGCGGGCGACACCAGTGCGCCGAACAGCGCCGTGAACAGCCCGAGCGCGACACCGGCCACGTAGCTGCCGGTCACGCTGCCGATGCCCCCGAGGACCACCACGACGAAGGTCATGATGACCTCCTCGAAGCCCATCGACGTGAGGATGGGTGTGCGCGGCGCCACCATGCCCGCCGCGAACGCGACGGCCGCGCCCTCGAACGCGAACACGCCGTAGTAGACGCGCCGCACGTTGACGCCGGCCAGCATCGCGAGCTTCGGATCTTCCGCGACCATCCGCACGAGGCGCCCGACACGGGTGCCGTCCAGCACCCACTTCAGGCCGACGAACACGACGATGGCGGCGATGACGATGGCCGCGTCCTGCCAGGTGAACCACAGGTCGCCGATCGTGATGTCGTTGCGCGACAGCGCGGTGTCGAGGATCTGCCCGGTCGAGCCGAAGACCAGCGCCGCGCCGCCGTGCAGCACGTAGCCGAAGCCCAGCGTCATGATCATGATGGACACGAGGTTCTGCTCGAAGGTCGCCTTCAGCATCACGCGCTGCATCACCAGGCCGAACAGTGCGCCGATCGCCATCGCGATCGGCACCGCGAGCACGTACGGCACGCCCGCCTTGACGACCGCCCACCAGGTGACGAAGGCACCCAGCATGTACATCTGGCCGTGGCCGAAGTTCACGAGGCGCGCGACGCCCAGCAGCAGCGTCCAGCCGATGGCGACCAGCGCGAAGGCATGCCCGAGCACGATGCCGTTGATCAGTTGCTGGGTAAGGTTCATGTGAGCTCCCTTGGCGCTTCGCGCCGTCCCTCCGAGAGGGAATTCGCACCTTCGGGCGGCCGTGCGGTGCTCATGCCGTGGCGACTCCGAGGTAGGCTTGCGCGATGCGCGGGTCGTTGCCGACCTGCGCGGCCGGGCCCTCGAGGACGACGCGGCCGCGCTCGAGGAGCAGCAGCCGGTCCACGACTTCCAGCGCGGCGCGAACGTTCTGCTCCACGAGCAGGATGGAAAGTCCCGAGCGAGCCAGCGTGCGCATCGTGTCGAGCACCTGCTGCACGAGCTTGGGCGCCAGGCCGATCGACGGCTCGTCGAGCAGCAGCACGCGCGGGCCCATCATCAGCGCGCGCCCGATGCCCAGCATCTGGCGTTCGCCGCCCGAGAGCTGGGAGCCGAGGTGGTGGCGCCGTTCCTTCAGGCGGGGGAAGAGCTCGTAGATCTCGTCGCGCGTGTAGACCTTGCGGCCCGGGGCGGCCAGCGGCGAGAACGCGGTGGAGAGGTTGTCCTCGACGTTCATGCGGCCGAACACGAGGCGGCCTTCGGGCACCAGGAGCAGACCGCTGCGGATGCGCTCGTGCGTCGGCCGGCCGTCGACGCGCTGGCCGCCGAGCGCCACTTCGCCGGTCACGCGCGGCGCGCCGCGCGACCAGCCGGCCAGCGCGTTGACCAGCGTGGACTTGCCGGCGCCGTTGGCACCGACGACGCCGACCACCTCGCCCTGGCCCACGTCGAGCGACTTCAGGTCGACCGCCTGGTTGCCGGCATAGGCCACGCGAAGGTCGCGAACCCTCAGAACAACATTCACGGACGCGCTCATTTCGGCTTCCCCAGATAAGCCTCGAGCACGCGCGGATCCTTCTGGATCTGCGGCGGCGTGCCGTAGGCGAGCTGCCTGCCCAGGTCGAGGACCACGATGTGGTCGGCCACGGCCATGATCAGATCCATGTGGTGCTCGATGACGACCAGGGCCACGCCCTCGCGCTTCAGCTCGCCCAGCAGCTCGATCAGACGCGCCATGTCGTCACCGCCCAGGCCGGCGGCCGGCTCGTCCAGCAGCAGCACCTTGGCGCCGTTGCCGTAGGCGAGCGCGATCGACAGCATGCGCTGCACCCCGTAGGGCACCTCTTTCGGACTCAGCGGGTGGTAGGAGGCGGGCACGCCGAAGCGCACCAGCTGCTGCGCTGCGTAGCGGGCCGCCTCGGCGCGACGGCGCGCGGCCCCTGCCGGGTTCACCACGCTGCCTGCGAGGCCGGCGTGGGCACGCTTGCCCAGCACGGCGACCATGTTGTCGAGCACGCTCAGGTCGTCGAAGAACGCGTTCTGCTGGAACGCGCGCTTGAGCCCCAGTTCGGCCAGGCCGTAGGGCGGCACGCCGGTGACGTCCGTGCCCTGCAGCTCGACGCGGCCGCTGCGTCCCACCATCGAGGTCACCGCGTCGTAGCACGAGCTCTTGCCGGCGCCGTTCGGCCCGATGATGCCGAGCAGCTCGCCCGGGTGCACTTCCCAGCTGACGCCGTCGAGCGCGACGAGCGCGCCATAGCGCACGCCGAGCGCATCGACACGCAGCGCCGCCTGGCGGGCGGACGCAGGGGTCGCGTTGGCGGCCGTCGCTTGCATGGCTGGGCCCCCGCCTACTGCTTGACGGCGATCTTGCCGTCCTGGACCGTGAACAGGTAATGCCGCGACAACAGTTGCCCGTTGGGCTCGAACGTGAGGTCGCCCATCACCGTGCCATTGAACTTGCCGCCGCGGATGCGCTTGGCGATCGGCTCGCGATCCAGCGTCTTCAACTCGTTGGCAGCCATCGCCCACACCTGCAGCGCGGTCGCGCCCAGCGCCATGAACTTGTCCGGCGTGTACTTGAACATCTCCTGCGTCTTCGCGACGAAGCGCCCGTTGACCGGGTTGGACGCGAACGGCTCGACCTGCGGGAAGTAGATGTCGGCGCCGATGAGGCCGTTGGCCGCGTCGCCCGCGACCTCGAGGACGCTGGGTGCCACGGTGCCCACCGCCGCCACCAGCGTGCCAGGCAACCGCCCCTGCTTCGCCTGGCGGATGATGGCCGGCATGCCCAGGCCTTCGTTGGCGTTGATCGCCACGGTCACGTCTGGGTTTGCTGCCCGCACGTTGGTCAGCGCGACGCGGAAGTCGGCTTGCGCGAACGGGAATTTCTCCTCCGCCACCTTCTCGTAGCCGTGGTTCAGGCGCTTGAGCTCCGCTTCGATGGAGGCCTGCGCGCCGTTGCCGTAGGCGTCGTTCTGCGTGAGGAAGGCAATGCGCTTGGCCTTTGCGACGCTCACGATGTAGTTCGCGATCACCGCTCCGTCCTGCGAGTTGGAGCTGTTGATCCGCACCGCCAGCGGATTGCCTTCGCCCGAGAGGATCGGGTCGGCCTTGGATACTGCGGTGATGTCGAGCACGCCGGCTCGCGCGATCACCGGCTGCATGGCCAGCGTGACCGGGCTGTTCCAGCCTTCGATGATCACCGACACGCCGGCGCTCACCAGCTCCGTGGCGCGCGACACGCCGACGGCCGGCGTGGATTCGTCGTCGCGGATGACCAGCTCGATCTTGCGGCCGAGCACGCCGCCGCCGTCGTTGATCACCGCCGCCATCGCCTGCATGGCCTGCGTGACGTGCTGGCCCTGCGGCCCGGCACCGCCGGACAGCGGGAAGATGGCGCCGACCTTGATCGGGCCCTGTCCCTGCGCCTGTGCCGAGGTGACGAGCCCGAGGACCAGGCCCAGCGCAGCAAGGCATCTGCCAATCGATTTCATTCGTTGTCTCCGTCTTGGGTTCACACCAGCGTCGTTGCCGACGCGCTCACTTCTGGACGACGATGCGTCCGTCGCTCACCTTGAACGTGTGGGTGCGCGACTGCAGTTGCCCGCTGGGGGCGAAGGTCACATCGCCGAACACCGTGTCCTGGAAGCTGCCGCCGCGGATGCGCTTGGCCAGCGCCTCGCGGTCCAGCGTCTTCAACTCGTTGGCCGCCATCGCCCACACCTGCAGCGCCGCCGCGCCGACGGCCATGAACTTGTCCGGCGTGTTCTTGTGCGTCGCCTGCATCTTGCCCACGAAGCGCTTGTTGGCCGGATTCGACAGGAAGGGCTCCACGTCGGGGAAATAGATGTCGACGCCCATCACGTCGTTGGCGGCCTCGCCGGCCACGGAGATCACGCTCGGCGCGACGGTGCCCAGCGCCGCCAGCAACTGGCCCGGCACTCGGCCCTGCTTGAACTGGCGCAGGATGGCGGGCATGCCCAGGCCTTCGTTGGCGTTGATCGCCACCGTGACGTCGGGCTCGGCCGCGCGCACGTTGGTCAGCGCGACACGGAAGTCGGCCTGCGTGAACGGGAATTTCTCCTCGGCCACCTTCTCGTAGGCGTGGTTCAGCCGCTTCAGTTCGGCTTCGATCGACGCCTGCGTGCCGTTGCCGTAGGCGTCGTTCTCGGTCAGGAAGGCGACACGCTTGGCCTTCAACTGGTTCGCGATCACCTGCGCTACCGCGGCGCCGCCCTGCGTGTTCGAGGCGTTGAAGCGGATCGGCAGCGCATTGCCTTCGCCCGACAGGATGGCGTCGGCGCTGGCGAACATCGTGATGTCGAGAATGCCTGCGCGGCTGATCACCGGCTGCATGGCCAGCGCCACCGGGCTGTTCCAGCCCTCGATGATCACCGACACGCCCTGGGCGACCAGGTCGTTGGCCCGCGACACGCCGACGGCGGGCGTCGACTCGTCGTCGCGCAGCAGGACTTCCAGCGGCCGCCCCAGCACGCCGCCCGATTCGTTGATGAGCGATGCCATGACCTGGATCGCCTGCGTCACGTGCTGGCCTTGGGGGCCGGCGCCGCCCGACATCGGAATGATCACGCCCACCTTGATCGGCACCTCGGCCTGCGCTGCGCTGCACAGCACCAAGGCGAGGCCGGCCATGGCCAGCGTTCTGCGAATCCGGTCCATCGTGTCTCCTGGGTCCATCGAATAACGTGGAACGGAACATACCAGTGCGTATGTCGCCGTGTCAACAACCACGTTGCCGTAATATTCGAACTGCTTTCCTACGAGGTGCCGACATGCCGACAGGGTCAAGCGCCAGATCTGCATTGCCAAGATACTGATCGGTATGTACTATGCCGCAGCACCTCACCCAACTGCCGGAGCCCACCCCCTCATGAACACCCAAGGAATCACAGCGCTCGTCACCGGCGGCGCATCGGGCCTCGGCCTGGCCAGCGTCAAGCGGCTCCTGGCCGGGGGCGCGAAGGTCGTCATCGCCGACCTGCCTTCGTCGCAGGGGCAGGAGATCGCCGCGAGCCTGGGCAAGGACGTGCGGTTCGCACCTGCCGACGTGACCAGCGAAGCCGATGTGAACGCGGCGCTGGACGTTGCCGAGACGCTCGGCCCGCTGCGGGTGCTCATCCACTGCGCCGGTCGCGGCGGCCCCATCCGCCTCATCGAGAAGGACGGCTCGCCCGGCTCGCTGACCGCCTACGAGAACATCATCCGCATCAATCTCGTCGGCACCTTCAACCAGTTGCGCCTGACGGCGGTGCGCATGGCGCGCAACGAGCCGGTCGACGGCGAGCGCGGCGTCTGCGTGCTCACCGCGTCGGTGGCGGCCTACGAAGGGCAGATCGGGCAGATCCCCTACGCATCGTCGAAGGCGGGCGTCGTCGGCATGACGATCGTCGCGGCCCGCGACCTGGCGAGCAAGGCGATCCGCGTCTGCACGATCGCGCCCGGCATCTTCGACACGCCGATGCTCGCGCGCGTTTCCGAGGAAGCGCGCAAGACGCTCAGCGCCTCGGTGCCGCACCCCGCGCGCCTGGGCGCACCCGACGAGTACGCGCAGCTTGCGCTGCACATCGTCAGCAACGCCATGCTCAACGGCGAGACCATCCGGCTCGACGGCGCGCTGCGCATGGCCCCGCGCTGAGACTCCCCCCATTGAACAGAAAGGCCCCAGGCATGAGCACTGAAGTTCTCATCGACATCCAGGACGGCATCCAGACCATCACGATCAACCGGCCCGAGGCCCGCAATGCCATGACGCTCGCGGCCGCGCAGCTCATCGCGGCAGCGCTGGACGAGCTGGACAGCCGCGACGACTTGCGCATCGGCATCCTGACCGGCGCCGGAGGCACGTTCTGCGCCGGCATGGACCTGAAGGGCTTCCTGCGCGGCGAGCGCCCGAGCATCCCCGGCCGCGGCTTCGGCGGCGTGACGCTGAAGCCACCGCGCAAGCCGCTGATCGCCGCGGTGGAGGGGTATGCCCTGGCGGGGGGCTTCGAGCTCGTGCTGGCCTGCGACCTGGTCGTCGCCGCCGAGAACGCGCAGTTCGGCGTGCCCGAAGTCAAGCGCGGCCTGGCTGCCACGGCCGGTGGACTGATGCGCCTGCCGCGCCAGCTGCCGTATCGCATCGCGCTGGAGCTGGCGTTGACCGGCGACATGTTCCCCGCGACGCGCGCCCATCAATACGGGCTGATCAACCGGCTGACGCGGCCGGGCGAGGCGCTGGCCGAGGCGCGCCAGCTGGCCGCCACGATCGCCGCCAACGGCCCGCTGTCGGTGGCGGCGAGCAAGCGCGTCGTCGTCGAGTCCGAGGACTGGTCGGCCGCCGAGATGTGGGACAAGCAGAAGGCACTGACCGAGCATGTGTTCACCTCCGCCGACGCACGCGAGGGTTCGGCCGCGTTTGCCGAGAAGCGCAAGCCGGTCTGGCAGGGGAAGTGACCGCCATGGCCACGGACTCGAGATTCGACGGCCCCGGCCCCGATGCGCAGTTCCTGCAGGCGCTGGGCGAAGGCCGCGTGATGCTGCAGCACTGCCAGGACTGCGCGGCAGTGCGCTTTCCCCCGGCGTTGGTGTGCCGCAGCTGCGGCAGCCCGCGGCTGGACTGGCGCGCGTCGCCGGGCCAGGGCACCGTGTACTCGACGACCACGGTGCGCGACCGCGCCGGCGACTACAACGTCGCGCTGGTCGAGCTGGAAGGCGGGGCCCGGATGATGAGCCGCGTCGAGGGCGTTGCGGCCGAGGGCGTGCGCATCGGGCAGCACGTGCAGGCGCGCATCGTCGCCGGTGACGAGCCCCATGTCGTGTTCACGCTGACCGATGGAGCCGCCGAATGAGTCATCCCTTGCGAGGCCGCACCGCCATCGTCGGCATCGGCAACACCCGGCGCTGGAACGCCCCCGGCCGCACGCCCTTCGACCAGCTGCAGGAAGCCGCCGTGCTCGCGCTGGAAGACTGCGGGCTGAGGATGACCGATGTCGACGGCCTGTTCTGCGCGATGTCCACCTCCGGCCTGCCGGTGCTCAACGTCGCCGAACGGCTGGGGATCAAGCCGCGCCACGCCGACGGAACCATGGTCGGCGGCGCATCGTTCCTGTTCCACCTGCAGTCGGCAATGTCGGCGCTGGCCAACGGGCTGTGCGACACGGCGCTGATCTGCTACGGGTCGAACCAGCTCACCTCGGGCGGCAAGCTCGCGTCGATGCCCGACCCGCAGCCCTACGAAGCACCGTTCAAGCCGCGTTACCCGATCTCCAGCTATGCGCTGGCTGCCGCCCGTCACATGCACGAGTACGGCACGACGCGTGCGCAGCTGGCGGACGTGGCCGTGGCCGCGCGCGACTGGGCGCGGCTCAACCCCGACGCTTTCGTTCGCGACCCGCTGACGCGCGACGAGGTGCTGGCCTCGCGCATGGTCAGCGACCCGCTCACCCGCGCCGACTGCTGCCTGGTCACCGACGGTGGCGCCGCGATCGTGCTGACCCGCGCCGACCGTGCCCGCGACCTGGCGGGCACCCCGGCCTACGTGCTGGGCACCGGCATCGCGGTGAGCCACCGCCAGATCTCGGCCATGCCCGACCTGGCCACCACCTGCGCCGTCGAATCGGGCCAGCGCGCCTACGCGATGGCCGGCGTGACGGCGAAGGACATCGACCACCTGATGGTGTACGACGCCTTCACGATCAACACGCTCCTGTTCCTCGAAGACCTGGGCTTCTGCGCCAAGGGCGAGGCCGGCGCCCTGGTGTCCAGCGGCGCCATCTCTCCGGGCGGCAGGCTGCCGGTCAACACCAACGGCGGCGGGCTTTCGTGCAACCACCCCGGCATGTATGGGCTGTTCACGCTCATCGAGTCGGTGGAGCAGCTGCGCGGCCAGTGCGGCGCGCGGCAGGTCGACGGCGTCGAACTCTCGCTCGCGCACGCCAATGGCGGCGTGCTCTCCAGCCAGGCCACCGCCATCCTCGGCACGGCCGCCACCCTCTGAGCCCATGACGATCCAACCCGAACAGCTCCTGGCCGCACGGATACCGACCATCGAGCAGCGCTACGGCTGGCGCGATTGCGTGATCTACGCGCTGGGCATCGGCGTCGGCCTGGACCCGATGGACGAGGACGACCTGCCGTTCGTCGACGAGACCCGTCTCGAGGTCGAGCCGACGATGGCCAACGTACTCGGCTATCCCGGCTTCTGGCAACGCGACCCGGCCTTCGGCCTGGACTGGGTGAAGACCGTGCACGGCGAGCACGCGGTGCGCATCCACAAGCCGCTGCCCAGCGAAGGCCAGGTGGTCGGGGTGAGCCGCATCGTCGACCTGGTCGACAAGGGGGAGGGCCGCGGCGCGCTGATCTTCGTGCAGCGCGACATCACCGACCAGGCCACCGGCGACCTGCTGGCCACCGTGCACCAGACGGTCTTCTGCCGCGGCGACGGCGGATTCGGCGGGCAGGCCAAGCCGCGGTCCGCGCCGCACGCGATTCCCGATCGCGCGCCCGACACCAGCATCGACATGCCGACCTCGCCGCAATCGGCGCTGGTCTATCGGCTGTCGGGCGACTTCAACCCCCTGCACTCGAACCCGGCCACCGCGCGTGCCGCCGGCTTCGAGCGGCCGATCCTGCATGGCCTCGCGACCTTCGGCGTGACGGGCCATGGCCTCGTGAAACGGCTGTGCGGCAGCGACCCGACGGCGCTGCGGGCCATGGGCGGACGCTTCTCGTCGCCGGTGTACCCCGGCGAGACGCTGCGCGTCGACATCTGGCGCGACGGTGGCGGGAGGGCCTCGTTCCGCGCCGTCGTGCCCAGCCGGCAGGTCGTCGTCGTCGACAACGGCCACTTCGAGTTCAGCGCCTGAAGGAATGACATGAAACGACCCCCACGCTCCTCCCGTCGCTGCCCCCCGAGGGGGCCCTTGCTGCGGACCGGCGAAGCCGGATCCGCGCAAGACCCTTGGTCGAGCTGTTTCATGCCGGCGGGGTCGCGCTTCGCGGCGGTGGAGAACTGAAATGAGCGGACTGCTTTCCAATATTCGCGTGCTGGATCTCAGCCGCGTGCTGTCGGGCCCGTGGGCCACGCAGATGCTCGCCGACTTCGGCGCCGACGTGATCAAGGTCGAGCGGCCGGGCATCGGCGACGACCTGCGGCAGCAGGGCGCGCGACTGAAGGACACCGACGGCAACGACACCGACGAGCGCTCGACCTACCTCGCGACCAACCGCGCCAAGCGCTCGATCACCATCGACATCGCGAAGCCCGCGGGCCAGGACCTGGTCCGCCGGCTGGCCGAGAAGGCCGACGTGTTGCTGGAGAACTTCAAGGCCGGCGACCTGAAGCGCTACGGGCTCGACCAGGAGTCGCTGCGCAAGCTGAACCCGCGCCTCGTGTATTGCTCGATCAGCGGCTTCGGCCAATCGGGCCCCTACAGCCATCTGCCCGGGTATGACCTGATCTTCCAGGCGATGAGCGGCGTGATGAGCATCACCGGCGTGCCCGATGGCGAGCCCGGCGCCGGCCCGCAGCGCGCGGGCTACCCGGTGTCCGACCTGACGTCGGGCTTCTACGCGACGATCGGGGTGCTGGCCGCGCTGCACCACCGCGACACCGTGTCGGGCAAGGGCCAGTACATCGACCTGTCGCTGCTCGATGCCCAGGTGGCGGCCGTATCGTCGATGGCGATGAGCTACCTCGTGGCCGGCGAGCTGCCCCAGAGGGTCGGCCTGGGTTCGCAGCTCACCTGCCCGTACGGGGACTTCGACTGCGCCGACGGCAAGATGATGATCGCGGTCGGCAACGACAAGCAGTTCGTGCAGCTGTGCAAGGTGATCGGGCGGCCCGACCTGACCCAGGACGAGCGCTACGCCACCACGTCGCAGCGCGTGGCCCACAAGCACATCCTGCTGCCGATCGTCGCCGACGCCATGAAGCAGCGCACCATGGCCGAATGGATGCCGCTGCTCAGCGAGGCCAACGTGCCCAGCGGGCCGATCAACGACTTCAGGCAGGTGTTCGACGATCCGCAGATCAAGCACCGCGGGATGGTCCGCACCATTCCCCACCCCCTGTCCGGCTCGCTGTCGGTGGTCGGCAACCCGCTCAACTTTTCCGACACGCCGCTCGAGTACAGCCGGCCACCGCCGCTGCTGGGCGAGCACACGGCCGAAGTGCTGCGCGACCTGCTCGGCATGGACGACGCCGAGATTGAACGCCTGGCCGAGCAGCGCGTGGTGGCACCATGAGGGCCGTGCTGTGCAAGCGCTATGGGCCGCCGTCGGATCTCGTGGTCGAGGACGTCCCTTCTCCGAAGCCCGGTGAAGGGCAGGTGCTGGTGGCCGTGCATGCCGCCGGCGTGAACTTTCCGGACACGCTGATCATCCAGGGCAAGTACCAGTTCAAGCCGGACCTGCCGTTCTCGCCGGGCGGCGAGGTGGCCGGCGTCGTGCGCGACATCGGCCCCGGC